>OHPR01000693.1_pt1 | contig 12328 bp, 8 predicted proteins | sample 1577761 | NCBI WGS metagenome assembly OHPR01 (sample SAMEA3879537, study PRJEB24766) | human gut metagenome | biome: human-associated habitat; feature: feces | place: USA | collected 1985/1987 | reverse complement strand
CGATGGAAAGACTTCTCTGCAAAAGTGCTTCCCATTTCACATAACGGTTGCAGGCGATACACGGATTTGGCGTGTATGCACGCTCATATTCGGACACGAAATAGTCTATGACGTATTTCTTGAAATCAGCCTTGAAGTTCATCACATAATACGGAATATCAAGTACTGCTGCCACTCGTCTGGCGTCCTCCACTGCGGATAGCCCACAGCAGCCGCCCTCCTGTGACTGTTTAAATACATCCTCGTCCTGCCATATCTGCATTGTGACTCCGATGACGTCGTATCCCTGTTCCTTTAATAAATATGCCGCTACTGACGAATCCACTCCGCCCGACATTCCTACTACAACCTTCTTTTTCATTAATAGTCTTCCTCAGGCGCCTCTTCCTTCTCGCTGATATCGTTTACAGGCTTCTCAAGTCCCTCAATTTTGATACCGTTTTTCTCTGCGTAATCCCAGAGTGCTGCATGGATTGCCTCCTCTGCGAGAAGTGAGCAGTGTACCTTTACAGGTGGAAGTCCGTCAAGTGCCTCCATAACTGCCTTGTTTGTAAGTTTTAAAGCCTCATCAATAGATTTACCCTTGATAAGCTCTGTTGCCATACTGCTTGTAGCAATAGCTGCACCGCAACCAAAAGTTTTGAACTTAACATCTACAATAGTGTTGTCCTTAACTTTGATATACATTTTCATAATGTCGCCACATTTTGAGTTACCAACTTCACCGATGCCGTCGGCATCAGGAATTTCACCAACATTTCTTGGGTTGGCAAAGTGGTCCATTACCTTTTCTGAATAAGCCATAACTAAGCCTCCTGTTTATTTATTAAGGGCTTCTTGAGCCTCTTGCTTTTTAATTTTTTCCCAGAGAGGTGACATATTTCTTAAGTATGTTACAACCTGCGGAATAACCTCGAGCATATAGTCAACATCTTCGTCTGTAAGCTCTGCCGAGAAAGAAAGACGCATACTGCCGTGTGCGATTTCGTGAGGAAGACCGATAGCGAGAAGAACATGGCTTGGGTCAAGGCTGCCCGAAGTACAAGCTGAACCCGAAGACGCCGAAATTCCGTTCATATCAAGTCTTAAGAGCAGGCTTTCGCCTTCAATGCCCTCAAAGCACATATTTACATTGCCCGGTAAGCGGTGAACTCTGTCGCCGTTTACTCTTGAACGCTCAATTTTGAGGAGTCCGTCAATAAGTCTGTCACGCAGTTTTTCAAGATGCTCTCTTCTTTCGTCCATTGTGTCAACGGCTTCCTGAAGAGCTGCGTCAAGACCTACTACTCCCGCAACATTTTCTGTACCGGCTCTTTTATTTCTTTCCTGAGCACCGCCGTCAATTAAATTCTCTAATCTGATACCTCTTCTTACATAGAGAAGTCCGATGCCCTTAGGTCCGTGTAATTTATGAGCAGTCATTGAAAGCATATCAATATTCTGCTCCTGAACATTTATTTTTACATAGCCGGCAGCCTGAACAGCGTCGGTATGGAAAATTACTTTGTGCTTTTTGCAAATTGCTCCGATTTCGGTAATTGGCTGGATAGTACCGATTTCATTGTTTGCATACATAATAGATACAATAGCTGTATCTTCTCTGATAGCGTTTTCTACATCTTCGGGGTGAACAATACCGTTTTCGTACACATCAAGGTAAGTTACCTCAAAGCCCTCTTTTTCAAGAGTCTGGCATGTGTGAAGAATAGCGTGATGCTCAAACTTAGAAGTGATAATGTGTTTTTTGCCTTTTGCCTTAAGGGCTCTGCAAACGCCCTTTAATGCCCAATTGTCAGATTCACTGCCGCCTGAGGTGAAGTATATCTCATTAGCATTAGCAGCACCAAGGTTTTTTGCTATATTTTCTCTTGAGTTTTCAAGAATTTCCTTGGCTTTACCGCCTATTCTGTAAAGGCTTGACGGGTTGCCGTAGTACTCGGTGAGTACAGGCATCATTTTTTCAAGCACTGTAGGCGATATAGCTGTTGTAGCGGAGTTGTCTGCATAAATATATCTCATACTTGATAATCTCCTATCTATATCTATATAAAAATCGGTCAGTCAGGCTTTTGAAAACTTGTGCGCCTCGGCAACCGCCAAACGGTCGCAGCGCTCGTTTTCGGGATGTCCTGCGTGACCTTTTACCCATACAACATCAACATTATGAATGTCACATAAAGACAGCAGCTTGTCCCAAAGCTCGGGATTAAGCGCTTTTTCTTTTTTGTTGCGCATCCAACCGTTTGCTTTCCATTTTTTAGCCCAACCGAGCTTTAATGCGTTGCAAACATATTGAGAATCGCTGTACAGAGTTACATTGCAAGGCTCTTTAAGGAGTGAAAGCGCACCGATTACGGCACTAATTTCCATACGGTTGTTTGTGGTGACGGCTTCTCCTCCCGAGATTTCTTTTTCGTGCTCATTATATCTCAAAATCGCACCCCAGCCACCGGGTCCCGGATTGCCGCTGCAAGCTCCGTCTGTAAAAATTTCAACTTGTTTCATTTGCAATTCTCCTTAGCTGATGTTCAACCTATATTATAATACGCAAAATCACCAAATGCAACCATATTTTATGTTTATTTTTTCAATTTAATTATATTATTTACGGAATTTATTAAATCATAATTCTTAATTTTAAAATCTTCCGTAATTATGATTTTAAAATTCAAATATTGAGCATACTAAAATAGAAATATATGGAATGTTTACTTAAATGTAATATTAAAATTGTCTTTTAATTCTTTAACACGCTTGACATTGCTCTTTGATTTGCGGTACAATAAAGAAGATTACAATTAGGATTTAATCTGTATTAAATACGGATTCAAAATATATTTATACTATATATAATAATTAATATTTCATTTTGCTGATATGACCGTTTTATATCAGAACTTTGTATTTATTACGAATTTTCAGGCTTTATATTTTGATACATACAAAAGGAATTTATGCCTGTATTGTGTGAAATGTTAATTTTAATAAATTTTAAGAAATATGGAGGTAAATTTGTGAGTACAGAATTTAAGTACGATAATCGAAGAAAAAGCAACAGCTACAATAAGTACTCAAAAGGTAAAAAAAATTACGGAGGGTATTCTTACAAGCCGTCGCAGGGCAAGGGAGCGTCCGAATCTTTTAAGGGAGGTACTTTTAAGGGCGGTAATAAAAATTTTAAATATTCAAAGAATTACCGCAAAAAGCCTTATCAAAAACAGTTTAAACCGATTAAAAACAAGCCGTCTGTAAAGATTGCTTTCCTTGGCGGGCTTAACGAAATCGGAAAGAACATTACAATGATTGAGTGCGAGAACGATATAATTCTTGTTGACTGCGGTATGGCTTTCCCTGACGGAGATATGCTCGGTGTTGACCTTGTTATCCCTGATTTTACTTATATCGAACAGAATCAAGACAAAATCAGAGGTATTGTGCTTACTCACGGTCACGAAGACCACATCGGCGGACTTCCGTTCTTACTTGGCAGAGTGAATATTCCGATTTACGGAACTGCGCTTACTCTCGGACTTGTAGGCAACAAACTCAAGGAACACAGCCTTTATAATGAGTCAAGCCTTAACAGAGTTAATGCAGGCGAAACGATTAAACTCGGCTGTATGAGTGTTGAGTTTATCCATGTAAACCACTCAATTCCGGATGCGGTTGCATTTGCTATCCGCACACCCGCAGGCACAATTGTGCATACAGGCGACTTTAAAATTGACTGCACACCTATTACAGGCGATATGATTGATTTGTCGGCGTTTGCCCGTGTAGGCGATGAGGGCGTATTGGCTCTTCTTGCTGAAAGCACAAACGCAGAGCGTCCCGGTTACACACAGACCGAACGCACGGTTTCGGATAGTTTTGACAATCTTTTCAGAAGAGCGGAGCACGACAGAATTATTATTGCAACCTTTGCTTCAAATGTAAACAGAGTACAGCAGATTATTAATTGCGCGGAAAAATACGGAAGAAAAGTAGCTTTTTCGGGCAGAAGTATGGTCAATTATATGGCTGTAGCAAGCGAGCTCGACTATCTTAGCGTGCCTGAAAATATTTTAATTGACCTTGATATGCTTGACAGATACCCGAGAGAGCAAATTGTTCTTGTTACTACAGGCAGTCAAGGCGAACCGATGAGTGCGTTGTCAAGAATGGCATATTCAGACCACCGCAAAGTTATGGTCGGCGAGGGTGACTTTATCATCATTTCTGCCAATCCTATTCCCGGTAACGAAAAAACAGTCGGAAATGTTGTTGACGAACTCCTAAAAAAGGGCTGTAAGGTCGTTTACGAATCAATGTATGAAGTTCATGTTTCGGGACATGCTTGTCAGGAAGAACTTAAGATTATTCATAAACTTGTAAAACCGAAGTATTTTATCCCTGTTCACGGCGAGCAAAAGCACCTAAGAAAACACGCCGATCTTGCTATGTTCCTCGGTATGGACAGAAAAGATATTTATATCGGCGATGTCGGCAGCTGCATTGAAATCAACGAAAACTATATGAAAGAATTGCCTGCCGTACCTGCGGGAAAGGTATTTGTTGACGGTCTTGGGGTAGGTGATGTCGGAAGTATTGTACTTCGTGACAGAAAGCACCTCGGACAGGACGGACTTATCATTATCGTTGCATCTCTCGATGTTTATGACGGTCATGTTATCAGCGGCCCTGATATTGTATCAAGAGGCTTTGTATATGTTCGTGAGAGCGAGGGTTTGCTTGACGAGGTAAGACAGGTTGCAAACAACATTCTTGAAGATTGTGCAGACAACAACATTCATGAGTGGGGTATAATCAAGAACAGAATTAAAGATGATGTTTCCAAACTTATCTCACAAAAAACACGCAGAACCCCAATGATTCTTCCGATTTTACAGGAAGTATAATTAAAAATCTACGAAAGGAAGGGTTTGAATTGAAGAAGAAAAGTTTTACGACTATGCCGACATTTGTTATATTTTCGGTTGCAATGCTTGCTATGTCTTTTGCATCATACAGCTATGACCCGGTGCTTTGCTACATTGAGATTGCCGTGTCGGTTGTAACCGCAGGTATAGTTGTCGTTTCGACCCTTCGCTTTCGTAACTATATAGCTACCACCGTTCGCAGTACAGCTGAGAAAATCAACGGATTTAATCCCGAATTTCTTGATAAATACAAAATTCCCGTCACGGTGCTTGGTGCAGAGGGGGAGATAATCTGGAGCAATACAAGGTTCAGAAAGCAGTTCTGCAACGGTAAAAATCCCGAAGGCGATATGATTTCGCCTTACATAGGCGGCAAGAAAATAACAGATGTCGCCGACCACGATACATTTGAAACCGCCTGCAACGGCAATGAATTTGTAGGCTTTGTCATCTCTACAAACGAGGGATATGTTTGTTATTTTGTGGAGAATACATATTACAGGCAAATTGTGCGTGAGTACAATGCAACCCGTCCTTGTGTAGCGATTATTACTTTTGATAACAGCGATGACTTTTCAAACGAATCCGATGAAATTTATTCCGAGGTTTCTCTGAATGTTCAGTCGTTCTTACAGAGATGGGCGAACGAGTATAACGCTTTGTTTAAGATAATCGGCAATAACCGTTATATGATTATCTTTAAAGAAACCGATGTTGACAAACTTGTTGAACAAAAGTTCCCAATATTACAGGAAATTCACGGCATAAAAGCGGGTCAGCATACCGCTACGGTATCTATCGGTTTGTGCAGAGGCATAAACTCTCTCAAAGACAGCGAAACCAATGCGAGAAAGGCGCTTGATATGGCGCTTGGCAGAGGCGGAGATCAGGTTGCTATTATAAGCAACAATATTTACGAATTTTTCGGAGGTACTTCCGCTACTTCCGAAAAGGTCAGCAAGGTGCGTATGCGTGTTATTGCAAATGCAATCAAGCGTACGATAAACGATTGCGATAAAGTTTTTGTTATGGGGCACAGATTTTCTGACCTTGACTGTATCGGTGCGGCTATCGGTATGCAGTCGGTTATGGAAAAATCTTTTAATCTGTATTCAAAAATAGTTGTTGATAAAACAAAAACTATGGCTGAAAAGCTGATTGATTATGCAGAGAAAAACATAGGAAAAGATATATTTATTACCCCCGATGAGGCAATGAAACAGGTTACACCAAAGACTTTGCTTATCATTGTTGATACTCATTTGAGAAATTCTCTTGAAAGTCCACAGCTTTACGATGAATGTAAAAAGGTCATTGTTATTGACCATCATCGCAGAGCGGTTAATTATATAGATAACGCACTTGTTTTCTGCCACGAGCCGTTTGCTTCGTCTGCGTGTGAAATGTGCAGCGAGATTATCAGCTGCATTGATGATAAAGCAATCGGATATGCACAGGCGGACGCTTTGCTTGCGGGCATTATGCTTGATACAAAGAATTTTGTTTTAAAAACAGGTGTAAGAACCTTTGAAGCAGCCGCATATTTGAGGAGAAGAGGCGCTACTACAATCAATGTAAAGCAGATGTTCTCCGATTCAATTGAAACTTACCGTGAAAAAGTAAGCATAGTATGCGATGCAAAAATATACAGAAACTGCGCAATTTCAATCGCAAAGGGCGCTGACGGTGATGTAAGACTTGCCTCTGCGCAGGCAGCAGACGAATTACTCACGCTTGAAAATGTAAAAGCCTCTTTTGTAATTTATGAAAGCGGCGGTAAAATTTGTATTTCCGCACGCAGCTTTGGCGCTGTAAATGTGCAGATTATTATGGAAAAGCTCGGCGGTGGCGGACATCAGACAATGTCGGCTACACAGCTTAGTGATATAAATAAAGAACAGGCTCTCAAGATGCTTATCGAAGTTATAGATACAAATCTTGAGGATGCAAGTTGCAAATAGCAGAAAGGAACGACAATTATGAAAGTAATACTTTTGCAGGATGTTAAGGCACTTGGCAAAAAAGGCGACCTTGTAAATGCTTCTGACGGATATGCAAGAAATTTTCTTCTTCCTAAGAACCTTGCAAGAGAGGCAAATGCACAGGCTATGAATGAATATAGAAACGCTGAAAACTCAAAGAACTTTAAGATTGCTACCGAGAAAAAGCAGGCAGAGGGTTATAAAGCACAGCTTGAGGGCAAAACCTTTGAGATGAAAGCAAAAGCAGGTCAGGGCGGCAAACTTTTCGGCAGCATTACCGCAAAGCAGGTTGCCGAGGAAATCAAAAAACAGTATAATATCAACATAGACAAGCGTAAGGTTGTTCTTGAAAGTGATATTAAAGAATTTGGTTCTTACAAAGCCGATGTAAAACTTTATTCGGGTATTGTTGCAAACATTACCGTTAAGGTATCAGAGGCTTGATTTTATTTACGATTGCAAAGGAGGGGTGACAAATGGCGGATAATCAAATTTCAAGCAGCTACGACGGACTTCATATGCCGTACAGTCCCGAAGCTGAACAGGCACTGCTTGGTGCGATTATTCTTGAAAGCGATGTTTTTGATAAAGTAATTGAATACATCAAGTCCCCCGATTATTTTTATGTTTCACTGCATAAGCTGATTTTCAAGACGATGACCGAGATGGTCAACTTCGGCGGCAAAATCGACTTTGTCACATTGCTTGAAAAACTTAAGCAGACAGGTTCGTTTGACGAAACAACAGGCAAGACATATCTTTATGACCTTGTAAACAACTGTCCGTCAATATCCAATGCCGAGGCTTATGCGGAGGTTATAAGAGATAAATACAATATTCGCAGGCTTATTACCGCTGCAAGAGAAATCATTGATGACGCTACGGCAGGCACGGAAGATACATCTGTTATTATCGACTCTGCCGAGCAGAAAATCTTTGACATAAGACAGGGTAACGAGAAAAAGGGACTTGAGAGAATTAACTCTGTTATTATGCAGACTTTTGACAGACTTGACGCTCTCAACAGCACAACAGACGACAGTATGAAACCTGTTTCTACGGGTATCGGCGACCTTGACCGAGTAATTACGGGTCTTAACCGTAGCGACCTTATTTTGCTCGCCGCCCGTCCGGGTATGGGTAAAACGAGTTTTGCGCTGAATATTGCACGATATGTTGCCTGCACGGCTAAAAAAACGGTTGCTTTTTTCTCTTTGGAAATGTCAAAAGAACAGCTTGCCAGCCGTTTATTGTCGGCAGAGGCTCTTATTGAAGGTACAAAGCTGAGAATAGGTAAGCTAAACGATGAGGAATGGGACAGACTTATTCCGGCAAGCGATATTCTCGGCAAGTCGGAGCTTTATCTTGACGATTCACCGGGTATTACCATTACCGAAATGAAATCAAAGTTAAGACGAATGAGAAAACTTGACCTTGTAATTATTGACTACTTACAGCTTATGGGCAGCGGCAGAAGAATAGATAACCGAGTTCAGGAAATTTCTGAAATCACAAGAAATCTTAAAATTCTTGCAAAAGAAATGAATGTTCCCGTTATCACACTGTCACAGCTTTCCCGTGCAAGCGAACAGCGTACCGACCACAGACCCCAGCTTTCCGACTTGCGTGATTCGGGTTCTATTGAGCAGGATGCCGACATCGTACTTTTTCTTTACCGTGAGGGATATTACGATAAAAACGAGGACGATTCTCCGCAGGGTGCAGATCAAAATTCGGGTGAGTGTATTGTAGCCAAACGGTAAAAATGCATTGGCAGGGTGAGTTTATGAGATTTACAGGTACGGAGGACAGAAGTGAGTAATCCTTTTTTGGCGGCTGTAAATAAATATAAGCTGATTGAAAAAAATGATTCCGTTGCCGTTGCGCTTTCGGGCGGAGCAGATTCGGTTTCACTTCTTCATATGCTTTGTTCTGTAAAAGAAAAATATAATCTTACATTATATGCAATCCATATTAATCATATGATACGGGGCGAAGAGGCAGAGCGAGATGAAGAATTTTGCAGAGAATTTTGTAAAAAACTTTCCGTCAAACTTTTTGTAAAAAAAATAAATGTTCCGTCAATAGCGGAGAAAGAAAAAATCAGTACGGAGCTTTGTGGAAGGAATGTCAGATATAAAGAATTTGACGAGCTTTCCAAAAAGCTTAACTGTAAAATCGCAACTGCACACACGCTTTCCGATAATGCGGAAACGCTGATGATTAACCTTGTAAGGGGCACATCGCTTAACGGACTTTGTGCAATTCCCGAAAGGCGGGATTATATAATCAGACCGCTGATTTTGTGCGACAGAGCGTACATTGAAAATTACTGCCGTGAAAATTCACTTGATTATGTGACCGACAGCACAAACCTTACTGATGAATATACAAGAAACAAAATCCGTCATAATGTAATCACCGAGCTGAAAAAGATAAATCCGAGTTTTGAAACTTCTTTAAAGCGACTGTGCGACGACGCAAAACTTCTGTCAGTTTATCTTGACAAACAGACAGATAAAGCGGTTGCCGACAGCAGACTTGCTTTCGGATATTCGGCAAAAAAGATTTGTAAGCAGGATAAAATCATACGGCAGAATGTAATCAAAAAAATTTGTGTTGAAAACGGAGCCGATATTCCCGAGCATATTCATATCGAACTTATTGATAATGCTCTTTTTGAAAGCGGTTGTGTTGATTTGTGCGGTAATTTCCGAGCTGTGGTAAAACAGGGAATACTGCGGATAGAAAATACCGAAGCTGTTAATAATTTTGGTGAAGAAATATTATTTGCCGATGTTATTAATAAAGAATTTACATTTGATAATATAAAATATTTTGTAAAAGAAATTACAGATTTTGACGATTTAACCGATAATCCGATTTATATGTCCGAAAAAGAAACGAAAAATGCCGTGATACGCACACGCAGACAGGGCGATAAGATTTTTTTCAAGGACAGAAATATTACCAAGCCTTTAAGAAAGGCTATGAATGAATTTAAAATTCCGTCTGAATTGAGGGATAAACTTCCGCTTGTGGCAGTGAATAATGAAATATTGTGGTGTGAGGGGATAAATTCGGTTCAGACATCTTATAGTGCAGAAAAAAGAAAATTTATTATAATATGTGAACAAGGGAGGATTTTTTGTGCATAAGGACATCGAAAAAATACTTTACAGCGAGCAGGATATTAAAAATATTGTGAAAAGGCTTGCAAAAGAGGTTGAAAAGGATTATAATGGCAAGGACTTTATAATGGTAGGCTTGCTTAAGGGCTGCGTATCGTTTATGGTTGATTTAATGAGGGAAGTAAACCTTGATTTCAGCATAGATTTTCTTGCTGTTTCAAGCTACGGCAACTCAACTGTAAGCTCGGGCAGAGTTAATATTCAGAAAGATATTTCAACTTCTGTTGACGGCAAGCATATTCTCATTGTTGAGGATATTGTGGACTCGGGCAGAACACTTGCTTTTATTTCACAGTATCTTTATGCAAAAAATGCTGTGTCTGTAAAGATTTGCACATTGTTCAACAAGCCTGACAGAAGAGTTACCGATATTGATGTTGCTTATGTCGGTTCTGTAATTCCCGACGCATTTATTGTAGGCTACGGACTTGACTATGCGGAGCGTTACAGAAATCTCCCTTATGTAGGCGTTCTTAAGGAGTCTGTTTATTCACAGGATACATAAAATTACGCTTTTAAATTCATAATATAAAAAGGAGTGATTCCTATTGGACAAGAAACTGCGTAACATAATTATTTATATCACTGTTGCGGTTATGGTTGTGCTCGGTGTGGCATTTTTGATGACCAAAAATTCATCTGCAAGTTACACAACCTCGCAGCTTGTCAATCTTTTCAGAGATCATAAGGTTGAAAGCTATATAATCAATTACGGCACAGGTGCGATTGAAATTACACTTAAAGAGGGTGTAAAACTTAAACCCGCAAAGGACATCGCTACAGCTGACAGCATTGCGCAGAGCCCTGCTACCGCTGACTCAGTTGCAGATGTAAATTCCGATAGCAACAAAAAGAATAATTCCCAAAATGTTGTTGTCAGAGGTACGCTTGCTGATATTGATAGATTCATTGATGATATCGCACCGTTTAACCCCGATCCGTATGACAAACCTAATCAAAATCTTGTAAGAGGCAGTGACAACACACTTTTATATGAATTTTTGCCTATACTTGTAACGGGAATCCTCTTTGTAGTTGTATGGATATTCATTATGAAGAAAATGGGCGGCGGTCTTGGCGGAAAAGAAATGAACTTCGGCAAGGCTAAAATCAAAAATACAAATGACGAAAAGCGCAAAACCACATTTGAAGATGTTGCAGGCGCAGACGAAGAAAAGGAAGAGCTTGAAGAAATCGTTGAATTTCTTAAAGCTCCGGATAAGTATAATAAACTCGGCGCAAGAATCCCTAAGGGTGTACTCCTTGTAGGCCCTCCTGGTACAGGTAAAACATTGCTTGCAAGAGCTGTTGCAGGCGAGGCAGGCGTTCCGTTCTTCTCAATTTCAGGTTCCGACTTTGTAGAAATGTTTGTCGGCGTCGGTGCGTCAAGAGTTCGTGACCTCTTTGAACAGGCTAAGAAGAACTCACCGTGTATCATCTTCATTGATGAGATTGACGCCGTAGGTCGCCAGAGAGGCGCAGGTCTTGGCGGCGGTCACGATGAGCGTGAGCAGACACTTAACCAGTTGCTTGTAGAGATGGACGGCTTCGGAGCAAACGAGGGTGTTATCCTTATTGCCGCAACTAACAGACCTGATGTTCTCGATCCAGCTCTTATGCGTCCGGGCAGATTTGACAGACAGGTAATCGTAAGCTATCCTGACATCAACGGCAGAGAAGCTATCCTTAAGGTACATGCTCGCAAAAAGCCGCTTGCTCCCGATGTTAAGCTCAAGACTATTGCAAAGACAACAGCAGGATTCACAGGTGCAGACCTTGAGAATCTCCTTAACGAGGCTGCTTTGCTTGCTGCAAGAAAGAATAAAAAAGCCATTACTATGGAAGAAATCGAAGAGGCTACAATCAAGGTTGTAGTCGGTGCAGAGAAAAAGACAAGAGTTATGAGCGACAAGGAAAAGAAACTTACCGCTTATCACGAGGCAGGTCACGCAATCTGTTTCCACGAGCTTGCTACACAAGACCCTGTTCACGAGATTTCTATTATTCCGAGAGGTATGGCAGGCGGTTATACAATGCCGTTGCCGTCTGAAGATAAGTCTTACAACTCACGCACAGAAATGCTTGAAGACATCGTAGTATGTCTTGGCGGTAGAGTTGCGGAGGCAATCATTCTTGATGATATTTCAACCGGTGCGTCTAACGATATTGAAAAGGCTACAAAGACTGCCCGTGATATGGTTACAAAGTACGGTATGACTAAGGAACTCGGCTGTAT
>OHPR01000692.1_pt1 | contig 12329 bp, 10 predicted proteins | sample 1577761 | NCBI WGS metagenome assembly OHPR01 (sample SAMEA3879537, study PRJEB24766) | human gut metagenome | biome: human-associated habitat; feature: feces | place: USA | collected 1985/1987 | reverse complement strand
CGACCGCCACGCCCAGGCCCACCCCCGTGCCCACCATCGACATCACCCCCAACCCCGAATACGGCACGCTGCAGGTGGGCGACAGGGGCGACGAGGTGCGCCGGCTCCAGGAGGAGCTGGCCCGGTACGGCTATTACGAGGGCGACATCGACGGCGTGTACGGCAACCAGACCCGCCGCGCCGTGGAGCAGTTCCAGTACCAGCACGGCCTCAGCGCCGACGGCATGGCCGGGCGCGTTACGCTGACCGTGCTCTACGAAAGCAACCAGGTGCGCATGTCTCCGACGGCAGTCACGCCCGCCCCCTCCGCCACCTCCGGCCTGAGCGTGGCCCTCACCGAAACGCCCGCATCCGCCACGCCCGCCGCGGCAACCGATACGCCGCAGCCCCCCGCCGCGCCCAGCGTCACGCCCGGCGAGCCGGCGTCTACTCCCGCGCCCAGCGCCACGCCTGCCGCGCCCACCGCTACGCCTACCCCAACCGCTGTGCCCAGCGCCACGCCCGCCCCCTCGTTTGAGGCCATGACGGGCTATGGCATCCGCTTGGACGGCGCGGCGGAGGCGCTGGCCATCGCGGCGGAGGACGAGACGGAAGCGCCGCTCCTCCCGTACCGGATGGGGGAGGAGGTCTACCTGCCGCTGCTGGAGATTCTCCATGCGGCGGGAATCAACGTGATCGCCTCCGAGTCGGTGGAGGCGGACGAGTACGCCTTTGCCATGAACGACGATATCATCCGCATCGCCTTTACGCACGACCAGTCCGGTGCGCCGGTCGGCCTTGAGGTGTACAAAAACAACGAAGCGCAGATCGTGCCCGTGCGCGACATCCGCAGCGTGGGCGACGTGCTCTACCTGCCCGCCGCCACCATCGAAAGCCTGACGGGCATCGCCGCCCAGGTGGACGAGGCGGCGCAGACGGTGATCGTCACCCTGCCCGCCGCGCCGGAGGAAGCGCAATAAGCCCGAAAAACCCATAGAAGCAAAAGAATCCGCGCTCTCCCTCCTTCATGGGAAAGCGCGGATTCAGACCGTTGAAAAAACCCTGGTTTTGGAAAGAGCCGCGTTTCTTGCGTCCCGGTTGCTCAATCATTCGCGCTTCCCTGACGGTCGCGCTCATGGTTTCGCTGCCCCGCTCCGGGTCGCTTTGCCACCTCCGGTGGCAAGTGCCCACAGGGCACACGCTTTCCTTCGCGCCTTCGGACGCTCGCAACGCTCACGAAATATGCTGTGGCATAAGGCTTTGGGGCTCTGCCCCAAACCCCGGCAGGGGGATGATCCCCCTGCACCCCGCACTTTGTCAACAGCCTGAGACCCGGCGGAACTGCTTCCGCCGGGTCTGCGCGCATCAAAAAAGTCCGCCGCGCCGCCTCTTCCGACAAAACGGAAAACCCTGGTTCATCGCGCTCGCAGCCAGGGTTTTCCGCACGGATTCGGATTTCATTTGGAGGAATGCGTCCCTCCAAACCTCTCAGAATGGGTTTTCCGACAGTCTGCGCACCGGGTGCATGGGGCACTCGGCGCGTCAGCCTGTCGGAAAAAGGTACGGCTCTGTTTCCGTCAGTCGATGGTGCGCTCGTCGTTGAGCTTTTTGATCATGGCCACGGCCTCCTCAAAGGAGACGGTGCCCAGGTTGTCGCCCTTGCGGTTGCGGATGGTCACGGTGCGGTTTTCCGCCTCGCGGTCGCCAAGGACGAACATGTAGGGAATCTTCATCATCTGGGCCTCGCGTACCTTGAAGCCGATCTTCTCATTGCGCAGGTCCAGCTCCGGACGCAGGCCCGCATCGGTCAGCAGGCCGGCCACCTCGCGCGCGGCCTCGTCGCTGCGGCTGGTGATGGTCATCACCTTCACCTGCACAGGCGCCAGCCATGTGGGGAACGCGCCGCCGAAATGCTCCACCAGAATGCCGATGAACCGCTCGATGGAGCCGAACACCACGCGGTGAATCATCACGGGCCGGTGCTTCTCGCCGTCCGGGCCGGTATAGGTCAGGTCGAATCGCTCGGGCAGGTTCATATCCAGCTGGATGGTGCCGCACTGCCAGGTACGGCCCAGGCAGTCGGTGAGGTGGAAGTCGATCTTGGGGCCGTAGAACGCGCCGTCGCCCTCGTTGATCACATACTTCACGCCCAGCTCGTCCAGCGCGCCCTGCAGGCCGTTGGTGGCCTGCTCCCACATCTCGTCAGTGCCGATAGAGTTTTCGGGCCGGGTGGACAGTTCCACATGATACGGGAAGCCAAAGCGAGTATAGACCTCGTTGATGAGGTTGTACACGCCCTTGATCTCGTCCTTGATCTGTTCGGGGGTCATAAAGATGTGCGCGTCATCCTGGGTAAAGCAGCGCACGCGCATCAGCCCGTGCAGCGCGCCGCTCTTTTCATGGCGGTGCACCAGGCCCAGCTCGCCCGAACGGATGGGCAGGTCGCGGTAGCTCCACAGCCTGCGCTGATAGACCAGAATGCCGCCGGGGCAGTTCATGGGCTTGATGGCGAAGTCCGTGTCGTCGATCTTGGTGGTGTACATGTTTTCCTTGTAATGATCCCAGTGGCCGCTGCGTTCCCACAGGCCGCGGTTAAGCATGATAGGGGTCTTGATCTCCTCATATCCGGCCTTGCGATGGATCTCGCGCCAGTAGTCCTCCAGAATGTTGCGCAAAATCATGCCCTTGGGATAGAAGAACGGGAAGCCCGGGCCCTCGTCGCGGATGTCAAACAGGTCCAGCTCGCGGCCCAGCTTGCGGTGGTCGCGCTTTTTGGCCTCCTCGATGCGGTCCAGGTGCTCCTGGAGCTGCTCCTTGGTGGGGAAAGCGGTTGCGTAGATCCGGCAGAGCATCTTGTTGTGCTCATCGCCGCGCCAGTAGGCGCCCGCCACGTGGGTGAGCTTAAACGCCTTGATATAGCTCAGATTGGGCAGGTGCGGTCCCACGCACAGGTCGGTGAAGTCGCCCATTTCGTAGAAGGACAGCACCTCATCCTCGGGCAGATCCTCGATCAGCTCGACCTTGTAGGGCTCCTGACGGCCCTGCATGTAGGCGATGGCCTCGGCACGGGGCAGCGTGTAGCGGCGCGGACGGATGCTCTTTTTAGCGCAGCGCTGCATTTCCTTTTCGATCTTGGCAAGGTCCTCCATGGTGAAGGGAACCTCGGTATCAAAGTCATAGTAGAAGCCGTCCGCGATGGCGGGGCCGATGGCCAGCTTCGCCTCGGGGAACAGGTGCTTGACGGCCATGGCCATCAGGTGGCTGGCCGAATGGAAGAACACCTTGCGGCCGTCCGGGTCGTCAAAGGTGAGCGGGGTCACGGTCTGGGAATGGGCAATGGGGCTGAACAGGTCGCAAAGCGTGCCGTCCTCCAGCCGCACGACCAGGTACTTTTTCCAGTCATCGGGCATCTGCGCCTTGAGCAGGTCGCCCACGGAGGTGTTCTCCGCCACTTCATAGGCCTTGTCAAACAGGTTCAAAATCATGGCTTGCGTACTCCTTTCTGTATCTACGGGGACGGAAAACGCCCGCCCCCACATGCGGTATGCGGGGGCGGGCGATGATTTTTCGCTCGCGGTTCCACCCTGCTTGAACGCCCCGAAGGGCCTCCACTCATTGTCCGGCGCTGTATCGCGCGCCTCGCGGCCCGTCGGCGGGTGGTGTCCATCGGTCCGTGGCATCCGCCGCTTGCAGCCGGGGGCGGCGGTCTCTGCAATGCCCCATCACCATGGCGCGTCCCGCGTCATCCGAAGCACGCTCACTATAGCATTTGCCGCGCCGCCTGTCAAGCGGAAAATCTTCAACGCTTGGGCACGGCCACGCCGCCGGTCTTGTAAATGTGCCGCGCGGGCACCACGCCGCGCACGCAGGAGAGGGGGTAGACGTTGCTTTCCCGTCCAATCACCGTGCCGGGATTGAGCACGCTGTTGCAGCCCACCTCCACGAAGTCGCCCAGCATGGCGCCGAATTTTTTCAGGCCCGTTTCCACATTTTCTCCCTGACCATGCACCACCACAAGGGATTTGTCGCTTTTCACATTGGAGGTGATGGAGCCCGCGCCCATGTGGGAGCGGTAGCCCAGAATGCTGTCGCCCACGTAGTTGTAATGCGGGGTCTGCACGTTGTCAAAAAGAATGACGTTTTTCAGCTCCACCGAGTTGCCCACCACGCAGTTTTCCCCCACCAGCGCCGACCCACGCACAAACGCGCAGTGCCGCACCTCCGTGCCCGCGCCGATGATGCACGGCGCGCCCAGATAGGCCGTGGGGGCTACCGTGGCCGTGCGGTGCACCCATACCTGAGGCGATACCTCGGCGTACTGCTCCGGGTCCAGCTTCGGTCCCAGCTCAAGAATCATCGCCCTGATGCCCCCAAGCGCCTCCCAGGGATAGGTAAATCCCCTGAGGTACTCCGCCGCCAGGGTATGGGTCAGGTCGTAAAGCTCTTCGATGGTATACATGCGTCGTTCCGCCTCCTTACAAAACCTCTCCGTTCAGCTTTCCCGGTGGAGCGTCTTTTCTTTCAATGCCCAGCGTGCGGGCCTGGCGCTCCGCCGGTCTACGCCTTTTTCCGGCGCGCCAGCATGGGAAACGCCTGTTTCCAGCTCACCTGCCGGCCCAGCCGCACCACATAGCCCGAAAACAGGAAAAACAGGAAATTCAGAATGCTGTAGCTGTCCACAAACAGGTAATGTTCCAGCATGCCCTGCACAAACAGCGCGGCAGGCAGCAGCACCAGCAGCTTCTGCGCAGGACTGATCCCGCCATCACGGGCAAACAGAACCCGCACCGAAGCCGAGGCAATCCGCCAGGTCAGCCACAGCGCGGCCATAAGGCCGGGCACGCCGGTGAGCATCAGCGTCTGCAAAAAGGAATTGTGCATGTGATTGTACAGCATATCGGCGTTTTTGTTCACCGCCGCCATCATTTCCAGCTCATCAAAGCCCTTGAGCAAGGCCAGCGGATGCTGCGCAAAAGTGGCGGGGACGGCGCCATATACGCCCGTACGGCCCGTAAGTGTGGTCAGGTCCGCCAGCAGGGATCGCTGAGCCAGCTCCTGCTCGCCCTCGCTGGTGGTGGAAACCACCTTCACCGCAGCCCCGAAACCCGCCACGGCCACTACCGCCACAAGGACGACAACGCACACGACCTCTATGACTCGCCGCCATTTGACAGGAATGGGCAGCCGCTGGAAGCCGACCACCACCGCAATGACCACGCTCAGCAAAAAGGCGATCATGCCCGTGCGCGAATCCGACAGCGGCAGCGCCATAAACAGGCCTGCGCCCGCCACGGCCGCGGGAATCAGCACCCAGGGCTTCCAGTGGCTCACCACCAGATACATCAGCATGCACAGGCCGCACAGGCTGAGCGCCGCGGTAAAGTTAGGATGCTGGCCCAGGACATACAGCCGGCCATCCTCCATGATGCCGAACTGGCTGTCAAAAAACGGCACGGGAATCACCTCGCCGCGGAGCGCGGCAATCACGCCCAGCCAGCATACCGCCGCGATCACCGCGGTGAGCACCGCGGAAATGCGGTCCAGCGCGCGGCGGCCCTTTTCATCTTCGAGCATGGCCGCAAAGGGAAACGCCAGGCCGTAGGTCGCCGCCATGCAGACGATGCGGTACTGGTTGTAATCATACTGCAAATAATGGTCCCCGTTGAGGGCTCGCGTAAGCACGTACCAGGCCGCAAAAACCAGCCCCAGACCATAGACCCGGTCCGCGTGGTACTCCCCGCGGTAGAGGCAGATGCCTATCAGGCCAAAGGCCAGCGCGGCTCCATAGCCTTGTACCAGCGCATGACCCCGCTCGTAGGTCAGCAGGCCCAAAAGCATCGCCAACGCAAAAAACATGGTCGCCAGCCAGCGCGCGTTCCACAGGCGGCGCTCTGCGCGCGTGCGCAGCGCTTTCTCACTCATGCCCTTTCCCTCCCTGTCGTCTCGCGGTGTACCTGCCGCTCCGTTCACGGGCAACGGTTTTGCCTCAGGGGCCACACGCCGCATTCTGGGTGAAATTTCCAGTCAGCTTATTATACCAGAATCATCCTTTCCGGGCAAATCGCTCCCGTTATAGCCGCGCCGCCCGCAATACCAGCCCGCCGAACAGCCCGGCCACCCACAGCCCCGTCAGACACCACTTGGCCGCCGTAACCGCGGCCGCCATTTGCACCGTCCCCTCTTGCCTGCGGCCGGGATAGGCGCTTACGGCATGGGCAAGCAGCGCGTTTTCCAAAAGGTCCGCCACAGCCCGCAGGCAGGCCACCGCGTCCATGGCCGTGGGCAACGGTGCCAGGCCGACCATGCTGTTGTGCGCCGCCGCTGCCATAACGGCCAGCAGCGAGAGGCTCAGCCCCGTATCAGCCCACCACAGGCGCATCAGCTGTGCGCGTCCCTTAGCGCCCAGCCGGTCCAGCCCGTCAAACAGCTCCTGCGGCGTATAGTGAAAACGCATGTCCGGGCACTGAAAGTCCGCGTCCAGCGCGCGCAGGGCGGGCATCTGCCGCCGGCTTATATACCATCCGGCCAGCGCAGCCCCCGCCGCGCCCGCAATGCCCACCGCCATCCACAGCGCCGTGCTCATGCCTGCTTCTCCACGTTCACGCCCAGGCGCGTGCAGGGCACCCGGCCCGCCAGCAGGTCCGTGATGTGGTAGCGCGCATGGCCAATGATCACGTTGGTGCCGTGCTCGACCGCGCGCATCGCAAACGCCAGCTTGGCGCGCGCGCCGTTGGCTCCGGTGCGGCTGGCGCCGCTGCAATGGCCCATCAGCTCCGTCACGCGGGCCCGCACCTCGGCAAGGTCCCGGCCGCTGACCAGCTCCACCAGCGTATCGGGATCGTTGCGGTCCAGATAGATGCCGTTGGTGCTGGTGAGCAGAATCAAATTCCTGGCCCCCACCAGCTGCGCCACCACCTCGGCGGTTTCGTCGTTATCCACGCACTCCACCACCTCCACGCCCTCGGCGCGGCGGCTGGCAAGCTCCATCTTGCGCACCTCCTCGTCGCTGACGGGGTCGTTGTAGTTGATGATGGGAATGACCTCCTGCGCGGCGGCACGCAGGAGCATCCGGTGTATATGCTCGCGGCGCAGCGGGTCGTTAAAGTGCGTATGCTCCACCAGCACCTGCCGGATGCCGTATTCGGGGCGGATAAACTGGCGGTAGGTGTTCATCAGGATGGTCTGGCCCTGCGCGGAATAATCCACCTTGTCCTGCTCGGTCACGCCGGTCAGCTCATGGCCGGTGCGCTTGAGATAGTCCAGCCGTCCGATTTCGGTGGCGCCGCTGGTCACCAGGATCATGCCCGGTCGAAGATCGCCGCCCAGGCGCTGAAAGATGTTGTAGTCAATGGCGTTTTCATCCTTCTGAATCAGCGCCATGCTTCCGATTTTGACCACCAGGTCCAGTTTTTCCATGCCGCTCCCTTCCCTTCCGTCAGCCCTGCGGCTGCTCTGTGAGCACGTTCATCCATTGTCTCTTTTTAAAATGCGGGATGCCGACCGCCATTTTGACCGCTTCCTCCAGGAAGGTGCAGGCGTACACCCATTCCAGGGGCCAGTGAAAGACCAGCGCAGCCAGGCCCGTGCTGGTCACGCCCACCAGCCACAGCGTGCCCACATCCAGGCACAGGCTGAACAGCGTATCGCCGCCGGAGCGGAGCACGCCCACAATATTGATGGTATTGAACGCGCGGAACCAGATGGTCAGCGCGCCCAGCATCAGAATGAACTGGGCCTTTTCCCGTACCGGATAGGACAGGCCGGAAAAGATGTTGACCAGCGGCCAGCGCACGGCGATGACCAGAAGGCCCAGCGCCACGCCGGCAGCCACCGCGCCCGCCATCATGCGTTTGGCATACAGATAAGCCCGTTCGCGGTCGCCCGCGCCGAGGGCCTTGCCCACGATGATGGCCGTGGCATTCATCAGGGCGAAGATGGCGACCCACACCAGATCGTTGATCGTGGTGCACACGCCCATGGTGGCCACGGCAGCGTCGCCCATGCGGCCGTAAAAGACGCTGTACATGGTCGTGCCGACGCCCCAGAGCCCCTCGTTAAAGATAACGGGCACCACCGTTTTGCTAAACCGCCCCGCAAAGCCCTTTTCCTGCCGCAGCCACTCGGAAGGCCTGGCGCCCGCAGGCAGATGCATGCCATAGGAAAAGGCCATGTTCATGCCCATGGACACGGCGGCGGAGATGACCGTCGCCAGCGCCGCGCCCTTCACCCCCATGGCCGGGCAGCCCAGCTTGCCGAAGATGAAGGCATAGTTGAGCACCGTGTTGGTCAAGATGCTTGCAAAGCCGGACAGCATGGGCAGATAGGTCTTTTCCGCCGCCTTGAGGGTGGCGGCATAGACGTTATCCACCGCGGTGAACAGATAGCCAAACGCCACCACCGACAGGTATTCCACCGCCCGGTCAAAGCTCTCGCCCTGCGGCAGAAACAGCGATATGATCTGACGGGGCATCAAGAGCGACACGCTCATAAACACGGCCGCCACAATGAGCACAAACATCATCGTCAGGCCCATGGTCTGCCGCATGCGCCGGATGTCCCGCCCGCCCCAGTACTGGCTGAGGAAGATCGCTCCGCCCGTACAGGTGCCGAAGCTGAACAGGTTGAACATGAATGTGACCCGGTTGGCCTGCGTCACGGCGGAGTATGCCGCGTCGCCCAGGCCGCTGACCATCAGCCCGTCCACAATGTGCAAGGACGCGGTCATCAGCTGCTGGATCACCATGGGCAGCGCTACCACCAATACGTTGCGGATGAAGGGCCTGTCCCAGCGCAGGCTGTCCCGCAGAAGCCGGAAGGCGCGGGCGGGCAGGGAAACGGCATTGCGTAACATGGGTCGATCCTTTCCGGATGAAGCCATTCTATTGCGGGCGAATACAGGCGGAACCGCTTCCTCCGTGCTTCGCCGCGTCTTTTTATGATACCATGACACGGGAAGCAAAGGCAAGCGCAAAGCGAGAAAAACGGGAAACAGGCGGGCGCTTCCTCCCCCGAGCCGCTCCTCTGCCGGCGGCCTGTGGGCCTGCGGATGCGACGCCTCCGGCGTGATGTATTCCGAGAAGAAACCCTATGTTACCTACGGCGGCGCCGCGATCGGCTTCGCGTACACCTCCGGCCGTCTGGCGGGCGGATATGCGGTGGACTATGCGGCCGACGTGCAGTAACCGGCCGAAGCGCTGCCCCGTGAGCTGAGGCGCGCGGCAAAGCGGCATCACCAACCCAACCTCCCGGCACGGGGAAGGCCTTCGTCCTGGCGGACGGGAGGTTTTTGGGGCGGTACGGCATGGCCCGAAAAGAAGCAGGAGTTTTCATTCGCCTTCACGAACTGTCATCGTTGCGGCGCAGATGCGCCCCTCAATCGCGAAAGGAAGGCGAAAAGCCATGGATTACCGGCAGGAATATCAGCGCTGGCTGGCGCGTGTGACCGACGAGGAACTTCTTGAGGAACTGAGGGGCATGGACGAGGCGGCCATCGAGGACGCCTTCTACCGCGACCTCGCCTTTGGCACCGGCGGCCTGCGCGGCGTGATCGGCGCCGGCTCCAACCGCATGAACGTCTATACCGTTGCCAAGGCCTCACAGGGGCTGGCGGACTACCTCAACAGGCGCTTTTCCGCCCCTTCCGCTGTTATCGGCTACGACAGCCGCATCAAAAGCGATGCGTTCGCCCGCGTGACCGCGGGCGTGCTGGCCGCAAACGGCGTGCAGGTTCACTTCTGGCCACAGCTCACCCCGGTGCCCACCGTGTCCTTTGCCACGCGCTGCCTCGGCGCCTCCGCGGGCGTGATGATCACCGCCTCCCACAACCCCGCCCAATACAACGGCTACAAGGTCTACGGCGCGGACGGCTGCCAGGTGACCGTTGAAGCCGCCTCTGAAATTCTCTCCGAAATCGAAAAGCTGGATCTCTTTGACGGCATCAAACGGGCTGATTTTGACGCCTGCCTGCGGGAAGGACGGATACAGCCTGTCCCGGACACCGTTCTCACGGCCTTTCTGGAGGCGGTGAAGGCGCAGTCCGTGCTTTTCGGAGAGGAAGCCCGCAAGGATATCGCCATCGTCTACAGCCCGCTCAACGGCACCGGCTATGTGCCCGTCACTCGCGCGCTGAAGGAGCTGGGCTATACGCATCTGACCCTGGTGGAGGAGCAGCGCCTGCCGGACGGCCACTTCCCCACCTGCCCCTATCCCAACCCGGAGATCCGGGAGGCCATGGCGCTGGGCATCGCCTATGCCGGCCGATGCGGCGCGGACCTGCTGCTGGCCACCGACCCGGACTGCGACCGGGTGGGCGTGGCCGTACGGGACCCAAGCGGCGGATATGCGCTGCTCTCCGGCAACGAAACGGGCATGCTGCTCCTGGACTACCTCTGCGCCCAACGCACGAAGCATGGCAGAATGCCCGCAGACCCGGTGATGATCAAGACCATCGTGACCACGGACATGGCCGAGCGCATCGCGGCGCACTACGGCGTGAAAACCATCAACGTGCTCACCGGCTTCAAGTTCATCGGCGAGCAGATTGGCCGCCTGGAAGCGCAGGGCCGCCGGGACAGCTTCGTGTTTGGTTTTGAAGAAAGCTATGGCTATCTCTCCGGTCCCTATGTGCGGGACAAGGACGGCGTAGGCGCGGCCTGCCTGATCTGCGAAATGTTCAGCTACTACGCCAGCCGCGGCATTTCTCTTCTGGACAGGCTGCATGAGCTCTACGGCGTCTATGGCTACTGCCTCAACACCCTGCACAGCTATGCCTTTGACGGAAGCGCGGGCTTTGCCAAAATGCAGGCCGTCATGCAGGCGCTGCGCGCCGGCGTCGCATCCTTCGGCGGCAAAAAGGTGCTCCGCCTGATGGACTATGCCGCAGGTCTGGACGGCCTGCCCAAGTCCGATGTGCTCAAATTCATTCTGGAGGACGGCTGCACGCTCGTGGCGCGCCCCTCCGGCACCGAACCCAAGCTCAAGCTCTATCTCTCCGTCAGCGGGGAAAGCCGGGAAGCGGCGGAGGAGACAGAGCAAAAGATCCTGAAAAGCGCAGAGGCCCTCCTCCACTGAGCGGGGCGTTCCCTTTGCTCTGCCGCCGGAGTCCCTGTTTTGCAGGGCGCTCCGGCGTTTTTTCTTGCAGCAAGGCCGCCCCCACGTCTTTTTGCCCGGTAGTTCACTTTTTGCGATATATAAATAGAATATCCGGTTGAATTTCTTCCAAAACACAACTATGATGAACACAGATTGAATCAGCTGTTTCACAAAACAGCAAGTGAAGAAAGGGGAATCATCCATGAAGAAGCTGTTTGCCTTGTTCCTTTGTGCCATCATGGCCCTGAGTGTGGCCTGCGCCACCGCCGAAACCGCCCCCGAGGAAACCGGCAAGCTGGTTTTGTACAGCCCGCTGACCACTTCCATGATTGAAAACATGCTGGCCATGTTTGAGGCCGATACCGGCATCAAGACCGAGTGCCTCGCCATGGGCACGGGCGACGCCCTTAAGCGCATCGCCGCCGAAAGCGAAAATCCCCAGTGCGATATTCTCTGGTCCGGCACCATCGGCACCGTGAAAAACAGCAGCCAGTATTTCCAGGATTACACCTGCGCCAATGAGGACGCCTTCTATGAGCAGTACCGCAACGTGGAAGGCAACATGACCCGCTTTGACTGCGTTCCTTCCGTTATCATGATCAACACCGACCTCATCGGCGACATCGAGATCAACGGCTATGCCGACCTGCTCAACCCCGAGCTCAAGGGCAAGATCGTCTTTGCCGATCCTCAGGCTTCCTCTTCTTCCTTTGAGCACCTGGTCAACATGCTCTACGCCATGGGCACCGACGGTCAGCCCAACGGCTGGGATTATGTGCGCGAATTCTGCAAGCAGCTGCCCAACGGCTGCGTGAACAGCTCCTCCGCCGTGTACAAGGGAGTGGCTGACGGCGAATACGCCGTGGGCCTGACCTTCGAGCAGGGCGCCGCCACCTATGTATCCCAGGGCAACATCAAGGTCGTTTACATGGAAGAGGGCGTTATCATCCGCGGCGACGGCGTCTATATCGTCAAGGATTGCCCCAACCTGGACAGCGCCCGCAAGTTTGTGGACTGGCTCACCAGCTATGACGCCCAGACCTACATGAACGAGACCCAGTTCCGCCGCACCATCCGCACCGACGTGCCCGAGACCGACGCCATGCAGAGCATGTCCACCATCAACGTGATCACGGATGATGAAACCATCGCTTCGGAAAACAAGACCGCCTGGATCGGGCAGTTCCAGGAGGCCCTGGTGGACGCCGCCGAGTAATCCTTTCCACGCTTTTCAAGCTGCTGTGAATGCTGCCGGGCGG
>OHPR01000683.1_pt1 | contig 12442 bp, 7 predicted proteins | sample 1577761 | NCBI WGS metagenome assembly OHPR01 (sample SAMEA3879537, study PRJEB24766) | human gut metagenome | biome: human-associated habitat; feature: feces | place: USA | collected 1985/1987 | reverse complement strand
GGCTTTTGACTTTATTATAACTTGGAGAGAAACACGCACGAGGCCGAATGCTTACGGAAGAATACGTCATTCCGACTGCCGGTTATTCCAACCCTTCCAGCATTCTTTTTAAAACAACTGTAGCAGAAATTTCCCGGTTAGCCGCTTCAGGAATAACCAACGAAGTAGGCGCTTCAATCACCTCATCGGTCACAATCATGTTTCTTCTCACCGGCAGACAATGCATAAAGAAAGCATCGTTTGTCACTGCCATGTGCGCCGCATCTACCGTCCAGTTCATATCCTTGCTCAGGATCTTTCCATAGTCGGCAGGACGGGTGACACCGGGACATGCCCAGTTCTTGGCATAGATAAAGTCAGCCCCTTCAAAGGCTTTCATCTGGTTGTATTCCACCTTCGCACCACGGACAAACTTCGGGTCCAGCTCATAGCCTTCGGGATGAGTGATGACAAAATCCACATCGGCCTCGTTCATCCAGTCGGCAAACGAGTTGGGAACGGCCTGAGGCAATGCACGCGGATGCGGCGCCCAAGTCAAGACCACCTTGGGACGGTCTTTCTTCTTATACTCCTCGATGGTAATCAGGTCGGCGAAAGCCTGCAACGGATGACCGGTAGCGGCTTCCATGGAGAATACAGGCTTGCCGGAATACTTGATGAACTGATTCAGAATCTTTTCGGTATAATCATCCTCGCGGTTCTCAAAATGAGCGAACGAACGCACACCGATGATATCACAATAAGAAGCCATCACCGGAATAGCCTCCAGTAAATGTTCACTCTTGTCGCCATCCATAATGACACCGCGCTCGGTCTCCAGCTTCCATGCACCTTGATTCACATCGAGCACAATCACATCCATGCCCAAGTTACGGGCTGCCTTCTGGGTGCTCAAACGGGTACGCAGACTATTGTTGAAGAAAATCAGCAGGCAAGTCTTATGCTTTCCCAGGGTTTCATATTTGTAGCGGTCTTTCTTGATTTCGAAAGCTTCGGCAAGGGCACTCTTCAAGTCGCCCAAATCGTGTACGTTTGTAAAGTATCTCATAATTTTTTCATTTATAGTATTATTGTCTTATTTGTCCATCCCCCTGAATAATCCACTTGTATGTGTTCAGTTCCTCCAGTCCCATCGGACCACGGGCGTGAAGCTTCTGCGTGCTGATACCTATTTCCGCTCCCAGTCCGAACTCACCTCCATCGGTGAACGAAGTAGGCACATTCACATAGACACAAGCCGCATCCACCATTTTCATAAAATAATCGGCCGCCCGGTCATTCTCCGTCACAATACATTCACTATGTCCCGAACCATAAATAGAAATGTGGGCCACAGCCGCCTGTATGGTCATAGTCGCCGTCACTGCCATTTTGTAGTCCAGAAACTCTGTTCCGAAAGTATCTGTAGAAGCATGTTTCAGCAAGTGGGAAGGGTAAGAAGTCTTCAGATAATTATAACACAAGTCATCGGCATAGATTTCCACGTTGTCCTGCTGCAAGCCGCTACAAAGAGTGGAAAGGTCGGTCAGCCGGTTCACATCTATAATCAGACAGTCCAAGGCATTGCACACGCTGACACGGCGTGTCTTGGCGTTGCGGATAATGGCGGCTCCTTTCGCCACATCACCCTCCTTGTCAAAATAAACGTGACACACACCGGCTCCTGTCTCGATAACGGGAATCGTGGCGTTCTGCCGCACATAATCCAGCGGACAAAGGTATTGCTGCCCCGGGGGATAATCAGATCCACATAGCCGCGGGCATGGAGCAGCGCGTCGGCCGAATCATGTCCTGCCGGCAACAATGCCACCAGATAAGGAGACAAGTGGGCTACATCCAGCAAGGTATTCCGGATAATCTCCACCAGGATACGGTTGGAGAAATCGGCATCGCTCCCCCCCTTTAATATACAGGCGTTGCCGGATTTGAAACAAAGTGCAAACACATCCAAAGTCACATTAGGACGAGCTTCATAAATAATGCCTATCACCCCGAAAGGCACACTTACCTTGGTCAGCTTCATGCCATTGGGACGCACGGCCTCACTCAGTATTCTCCCCGACGGAGAAGGCAGCGTGGCTACCTGCCGTATGCCTTGGGCTATGGCGTGAATGCGTTCCGCTGTCAGTTTGAGACGGTCATATTTGGGATTCGACGGATCCATCGCCGCCAGATCCTTGGCGTTCTCTTCCAGAATCCGGTCCGTAGCAGCCTCCACCCTGTCGGCCAATGCATACAAGGTGTCATTGATGATCTCCTCCTTGCAGAAAGCAAGAGATCCTTTTGCCTGCCGCACCTGTTTAAAAATATCTTTTATCTGTTCCATAGTCACTTCATTTTATCTAAATCATTACCACACCGCATCAGTCCAAATACAAATAATCATAGTGTACCATAGGTTTCTGTCCATGTTTCCCCTGCAATGCACGCGCTTCTGCCGAATCAAATCCGATGCGTCCCACTCCTATCTGCCTGCCCCGGTGGTCTATGATTTTCACTATATCATCTTTTTCAAATTCCCCTTCTATGCGGACCACTCCCACAGGAAGCAGGCTTACCGCCTTCTGTCCTTTCAACACTTTCACGGCCTGTTCGTTCAAATGCAACTCGCCTTTGGCAAAGCCTTCGCTGTGGGCAATCCACTTTTTCACGCTGGATACTCCGCCTTCTGCCGGAATAAAGCGTGTACAAACCGTCTCTGCCGGATGTTGCAGCAAATCGACCAGAATATGGTCTTTCTTGCCGTTGGCTATAATGACGGTAATGCCCTCATCGGCCACCTTGCGGGCAATGGTAGTCTTTGTCAGCATACCGCCCCGGCCGAATCCCGATTTCTCCGTCTGTATATAGTCCGAAAGATCCTTTCCCTGCTCTACCTCCCGTATCACCTGCGTACCGGGGGTAGAAGGAGAACCATTGTATATGCCGTCAATATTGCTCAGTATGATTAACGCCTGCATATCCATCATGGAAGCGATCATTCCCGAAAGCTCGTCATTGTCTGTAAACATCAGTTCGGTGACCGAAATGGTATCATTCTCATTTACGATAGGTATGACACCGTTCTCCAGCATCACCATCATGCAGTTGCGCTGGTTCAGGTAATGACGGCGCGTGCCGAAACTTTCTTTCGTAGTCAGCACCTGCCCGACGGGAATACCGTGTTCGCGAAACAGCTCATAGTACCGGTTGATCAGTTTTGCCTGGCCCACCGCCGAGAAAAGCTGCCTTTGCTCCACGCTATCCAATTTCTTGGAAGGCTTGATCTCGCTGCGTCCCGAAGCTACCGCCCCGGATGAAATCAGAATGACTTCCACCCCGGCTTTGCGCAATTCCGCCACCTGGTCTACCAATGCCGACATACGCGTCACATCCAGCGTACCGTCTTTACGCGCCAACACATTACTACCGATCTTTACTGCTATTCTTGTAAACTGAACTGCCATTTCTCTTGTTATTTTAGAAACACAAATATAGATATTAAAATCAATCTGTAAAGTCAAATAAGCCAAAAATTAACCTTTATCGTATTTGTGTGCATGTATTTTAATTCTCATCTTTGCAAAATGAAAATATATAACGATAATATTCAATAGGCAAACGTATGGTTAAAGCTATTTTTTTCGATATTGACGGTACACTGGTTTCTTTTGAAACACATAAGATTCCTGCTTCGACCCAAGAAGCATTAAAGACACTCCGTGATAAAGGCATTAAAATCTTTATTGCTACCGGACGCCCACAATGTTTAATAAACAACCTGGGTGACTTAGAGTTTGACGGGTATATCACCGTAAACGGAAGCTATTGTTTTACCGCCGGCCACCAGCCCATTTATAAAGGTTGCATCCCGCAAGAAGACATTGAACGGCTTATCACTTTCCAACAGAGCCATCCGGTACCTTTCGTTTTTGCATACGGCAATGAAATGTTCGTCACAGAAGTGAATGACAGAGTACAGGCTGTTTCCGATCTGATTGAAATTCCTGTTCCCCCTGTCGCCTCCATAGAAGAAGCCCGTGGAAAAGACATCCTGCAAATAATGGGGTATTTTACGGCCGAAGAGGAAAAAGAAACAGATATATTCGGCAAAGTGCTGACCCATTGCGAGCCAATGCGCTGGTATCCATTGTTTGCCGACATCATTGCACGGGGAAACAGTAAAAGTACGGGAATAGACAAGGTGCTGGCATATTTTGACATTGACCTGAAAGACACCATGGCTTTCGGTGACGGCGGCAATGATATTCCCATGCTGAAACACGTAGCCACAGGGATAGCTATGGGAAACGCCGAACCTCATGTAAAAGCTGTAGCCGACTATGTGACCACCTCCGTAGATGAAGACGGAATAGCCAATGCGTTGAAACATTTCGGATTAATCTAAAGAAGGTTCGATAAAAGGAAAATGAATGCAGAGAGTATCCTCATGAGAGATCCCAAACTAAGGTTTTTCATGTCGTTTATTAATTTAAGAGATGCAAAGATATTCATTTACTTCTTATTAATTCGTTTCTTGTTTTGATTTCTTGACCCATTTTTCCAGAAAACTCTTTATCTTTACGCAAAATATTTATTAATTGCGAATCTATGAAGAAAACCAATTCTATCCTTTGCGCATTTGTATTGGCAGGCTCGCTCTTCGGCTGTTCCACAACACAGCAGAAGACAGGCGAAACTGACTACACGCAGTATGTTAACACGTTCATCGGAGCAGCAGACAACGGACATACCTTTCCCGGTGCCTGCCGTCCTTTCGGCATGATCCAGACAAGCCCCGTAACCGGAGCTGTCGGCTGGAGATATTGCTCGGAATATGTGTACACCGACTCCCTGATATGGGGATTTACCCAGACACACCTTAATGGAACAGGGTGTATGGACCTGGGAGACATCCTGGTGATGCCGGTTACCGGAACACGCGCCCGTGCCTGGGACGCTTATCGCAGCCACTTCCCCAAAGACAAGGAAGCAGCGACTCCCGGATACTACACCGTAGAGCTGGCCGACCCCGGCGTGAAGGCCGAACTGACCGCCTCTCCCCATGCCGCCCTGCACCGTTATACCTATCATAACGCCGACTCGGCATCTGTATTGATTGACCTTCAGCACGGACCTGCGTGGAACGAAAACCAATACCATTCGCAAGTACAAAGTTGCGAAACCAATTGGGAAGATGCACAAACCTTGACCGGACATGTACGCAACAGCGTATGGGTGAACCAGGATTACTTTTTTGTTATGAAGTTCAATCGTCCCGTCATAGATACCCTGTATCTGCCCATGGCCGAAACTGAAAAAGGGAAACGCATCATCGCTACTTTTGACATGAAGCCGGGAGAGGAACTGCTGATGAAAGTAGCCATGTCCACCACCGGCGTGGATGGAGCCAAGAAGAATATGGAAGCGGAAATAGCCGACTGGAATTTTGAAGGAGTGAAGCAAGCAGCCCACAACGAATGGAACAATTATCTGAGCCGCATTGAAGTAACCGGTACGGATGACGAGAAGACCAACTTCTATACCAGCTTCTACCATGCCCTGATACAGCCCAACCAAATCTCGGACGTAGACGGATGGTACCGTAATGCAGCCGATTCCATCGTTAAAGCCGGTAACGGAGCTTTTTATTCCACTTTCTCCTTATGGGACACTTATCGCGCCGCCCACCCGTTTTACACCTTAATGGTTCCTGAAAAAGTAGACGGATTCGTCAATTCATTGGTAGAACAGGCTGAAGTACAGGGCTTCCTACCTATCTGGGGACTTTGGGGAAAAGAGACATATACCATGATTGGCAACCACGGTGTTTCAGTTATCGCCGAAGCGTACCGCAAAGGGTTCCGGGGTTTTGACGCCGAACGTGCCTTCAATGCTATCAAAAATACCCAGACCGTATCTCATAAACTGAAATCCGATTGGGAAACTTATATGAAATACGGTTATTTCCCTACAGACTTGATTAAGACAGAATCAGTATCCTCCACACTGGAATCGGTATATGACGATTATGCCGCAGCCGATATGGCCCAACGTATGGGTAAAGAGGAAGATGCCGCTTATTTTGCCAAACGTGCCGATTTTTATAAGAACCTGTTTGATAAAGAAACGCAGTTCATGCGTCCCCGTAATGCTGACGGAAGTTGGAAATCTCCCTTCAACCCTAGTCAGGTTGCCCACATGGAAAGTACCGGTGGAGACTATACCGAAGGTAATGCATGGCAGTACACCTGGCATGTGCAACATGATGTGCCGGGGCTTATTGAGCTATTCGGCGGAGAACAGGCATTCTTAAACAAATTGGATTCTTTGTTCACCTTGAAACTGGAAACCACCCAGGCAGATGTTACCGGCTTGATCGGTCAATATGCACACGGCAACGAACCCAGCCATCACATTACTTATTTATATACGTTGGCAGGCCGCCCCGAACGTACCCAGGAACTGATCCGTGAAATCTTTGATACGCAATATCGTCCCGAACCCGACGGACTCTGTGGCAATGACGACTGCGGACAGATGTCAGCATGGTATATGTTCTCGGCTATGGGGTTCTATCCGGTAGATCCGGTAAGTGGCAATTATGTCTTCGGCGCTCCGCAGCTGCCTGAAATCGTTTTGAATCTGGCCGACGGAAAGACTTTCACGATCATTGCCGAAGGATTGTCAAAGGAACACAAGTACATTGACTGCATCACACTGAACGGTGAACCCTATACAAAGAATTATATCTCGCATGAAGATATTTTGAAGGGTGGGACTTTGGTGTATAAGATGAAATAAGGAATCTACCTCATTACAGGAAGAGGGTATAACAGCCGGCTCCGGCTATATACCCTCTTCCTGTTTTCTGCTCCTGATGCTTTCCAAAGGATCATAATGCTCCAGGTATCATGTCCTTATCCATGAAACATGATCATTATCTGCATAACTTCTGCTTTAGATATCTTGTAACTGCCACATTAAATTATTGCCATGAACCATGTCAAGTCAGAGCATGGTACAATGGGCAACACAAAAATACAACTCTCATATTTGCTCAATCCAAACTTTATTGCGTTACATGTTTTATGTAACATAAAAACTGCAATGAAGAATATTCCTACTAATCCATTTTTAATAACCGGTTACCAAGGCCCCGACTATTTCTGTGACCGCGAAAAAGAAACAGCTTCTTTAATGTCAGCATTAAAGAATGGCAGAAATATTACATTAATCAGTCCACGCCGTATGGGAAAGACAGGACTAATAAAGAATGTATTTTACTATATTCAAAAAGAAAATAAATCTGCCGCCTGTTTTTATCTGGATATATTTTCAACCCAGAATCTTCAGGAGTTTGTATCTCTACTGGGACGAAGTGTGTTGGGAAAATCAGATACCTTATCACAGAGTACCTTAAAATCGCTATTCTCATTCTTTAAGAGTTGCCGTCCGGTCATCAGTACCGATGAAATTACAGGGATGCCATCTGTAACACTCGATTTTATTCCGGAACGTTCAGAAGAAACCTTGAAAGAGATTTTCACCTACCTAAACCAATCGGGAGTAGAATGTTACATAGCCATTGATGAATTCCAGCAAATAATGGAATATCCGGAGAAAGGAGTGGAAGGCCTGTTGAAATCGTATATCCAGTTCACCCCGAATATGCATTTCATCTTTTCGGGCAGCAAAAAGCATTTGATGGAGTCTATCTTCTTTTCCATCAAAAGGCCTTTTTACCAATCTACGCAGAAACTTTTCCCGGCCCCTATTCCCTATACCCCTTACCGGGAGTTTGCCAAGAAACTGTTTGATGGAAGAAAGAAAACTTTGCAGGAAGATATCTTCCATGAAATTTATCAATCGGTAAAAGGGCATACGTGGTATATGCAATATCTTTTAAACAGATTGTATTCATTGCCACAGCAGACTCCGACGATAGAACTGTTGCATACACTCATGCAGGAAATCATACAGGAGGAAGAATATACTTATCAAACCTATTTCCAGTTTTTAACTTCCAATCAGATTCAGTTGCTGAAAGCTATAGCCAAAGAGGAAATTGTAAGTGAGATTAACAGTGCCACATTCATAAAGAAATATGATTTAAAAGGAGCCAGCAGCATAAATGTAGCATTAAAGTCTTCAATTAATAAGGAGTCTGTCTTAAAAGAGCAGCAAGGATATATAGTATACGATCGTTTTTTTGCAATTTGGCTCAAAGGACTAGTATGAATAATTGAAATCTCCATCACTATGAACTATGAATACAAAAGGAATTCTTATTGCAATTCTGGCATTGGGAAGCATAACGTTTACCAATGCCCAACAGCCTGCCGGCTATTTCTTCAAGGAATTTACTTCAGGAAAAGTTTCATTGAAATTCACTTCTGAAATTATATTCAAAAGATAAGCAACAACCTGTCAAAGAGTTCATTGAAACAAAAAAGGTCAAGATACCCCAAAAAAGATATACTAAAAGTCTTGAAACGGTTTCAATAAAAAGAGGCGTCCGAAAAGTTGAATCTAGTTTCTTCAGGTTCTTATAAAAAGCAGAGCAAGCCCCCACTATTCAGTGAAAGACTTGCTCACAGCTTAAAGTTTACTCCTTATTATTTTCTATCAAAGCATCTTATTACTCTTTATTATCCGTCGTATAGCCTGGAGTCTGTTTCAATTCTTTGTTATTGGTCAAAGTATTAGCATCAATCGGCCATAACAATCGGCTGGAATTTGCAGTAGAATACTTCTCTGTATACCCTAAAGTACGGATATCATACCACCGTTTTCCTTCATACATTAATTCACGGAGCCGTTCTTTCAAAACAGCTTCCACCGGATTTTCATCACCGGCTACAAAAGGATTATTGGTGTAAAAATCACCTTTGTCATTAGGATAAGCTACAGTAGCCTTATTAGCCTCAAAATACTCTTTACCATAAGCACGTTCACGCACCGCATTGATTTCCGCTGCAATATCTTCCCCCAACAATGCCTTGGCCTCCGCCAATAACAACAAACAATCTGCATAGCGGTAGATAGGATAGTCATCCAACCAGCTACGTGTAGAGCTACCAGCTATCATCGTTCCTTGGAATTTATAAGGAATAGGAGCTACATATACCAAATTACCATCAGCATCCTTCTGATAAACAGCCTTTATAGAGCCTGCCTTGCGTGTATCCCCCTTCAAGAATACTTTATTATAGAAATCTTTCTTAATCTGAAGTCTAATCAAACCATTCATTTCAGCATCTTTAGTATCAGCATACGAAACCCCATCTTCATTAAAATAAATGCCTGAAGTCATGTAAGCCTGTTGAGGAACCAAAGTCATTCTATAAGAATCCTTCCACATATCATATTCATCTTGTCCGTTATGGATGGTGAAAATGATTTCTTCGTTCTTCTTATTATTATAAGCAAAAACATCGGTAAAATTGCTTTCCAAACCTATTCCCGGACAGTTTTTAACTTCCTGCAAAGCCGATTTTGCCATGTTATAATCAGTTGCTCCACCGTCCATCTGCTTACCGCTCCACAAATAAACTTCACCTTTCAACATTTTAGTTGCCCCTAATGACCAATAATGCTTCCCATATTTATAAGAATAATCATTGCCAAATGCTGCTTCTGAAGCAGATATATCATTCTTGATTTGTTCCATTACAGCACTTGCAGGAGAAGCCGGTTTCAGGATGTTAGCCAAATCAATGGTAGAACCACTGGTATAATCCAAATGTAAAATTACATCTCCCCATGAACGGAGCAGATGAAAATACAAGAAAGCACGCATACCATAAGCCTCACCCAAATAATAGTTCTTCGACACCTCTGGCAACAGTTGGGTTTCTGTTGTTTTGGCAATCATCAAGTTTATCTGATTAATAACCCCATACAAGTCAGCAAAGTTACTTAGTCCCACATTTTCCGCATTCAGCGAATTATAAGGAAATCTTTCCATTCCTTGAGTCGCTTCACCACCAAATGGATCATCACCATAAATATCCGCACGAGGTTCACCTAAAATAAAGAGATTATATGTCCGTTCCCTAAGTTGAGCATGCAAACCTACATTAAATGCACTGAAATGAGTGTCACTTTTCCAGTAATTGGGATCAGTAATAGTACTTTCTGATTCCAAATCCAAAGAATTGCATCCTGTTGCCATCGGCAACAGGGTCATACCAGCTAATACATATATAAATATCTTTTTCATAATTATCTTCCTATTTTAATCTTAATTTATTTAGAATGTTACAGATAATCCGAACAATACAGTTCTAGGAGTAGGATAACGTCCGTTATCAATACCGCGACCATAGGTAGTACTTACCACCGGTTCGGGAGAAACGCCTTCATAACCGGTAATATAGAATAAGTTCTGTCCGGTTACATAGACAGAGGCATCGGTCATGTGTACTTTGCTAATCAGTGATTTGGGCAATTGATAACTCAACGTAATTTCACGTAAAGCCAAATAATCTCCTTTCTCATAAAAACGTGAGCTATTACTATCAGCCGCAGTATTACTATCGTTGGAACGGGTTATGTTCTTTTTGCTTAACTGATCTGCATAATAGAACTTGGGCAAATCCGAATTAGGGTTTGCTTCGCTCCAAGTATCTTTCACCTTATCGATAACATTGAAACTACCCTGATATTGTCCCAATGAACGAGCAGCCAAATCATTGTATAATGTATGACCTAAAGCATAGTCAAAACGAGCATACAATGAAATACCTTTATAACCAAACGTTGTAGAGAAACCACCTGTAATATTCGGGAAAATATTACCAACCACGTAGCGATCATACCCATTGATGACATCATCACCATTCATATCTTCCCAACATACATCACCCGGTTCAATGGGTTGCCATCCTGTTGATTCTTTGTAAGGTTTATTAGTTAACGGATTAATTTGATCGGCCAAGCCCGGACCATAAAGATTCGCAACTTCATCAATACGCATATTAGCATGCTGTTTCACATCATCCCAATCTTTGAAAATATGTTGCTGTTTATAGGCTACCAATTCACCCAACTTACCTCCTTCTTGACGACCTGCAATCCATTTTGTCGGGAATTTACCATCTGCACCTACTTTTCCAGCAGCGACTTCGTATCCACCAACCCGATTTTTGTCTACACCATTATAAGGCAGGCTAATTATCTTATTAGCTACAGAAGAAATATTGGCATTCATATCCCAAGTAAAGCCACCTTTATTAATGATGTTAGCCCTGACTTCCGCCTCAAAACCATAGTTACGCAACGTTCCTTGATTAGTTACAATATCAGAAAATCCGGTATATCCCGGCAATGCTTGTTTCGTCAGCAAATCTTTTGTATCACGGCTGTAATAATCCAAAATAAAAGATAACCTATTCTGCAAGAAGCCAATATCCAAACCCACCTCAAATGTCTGACTCTGTTCCCAACGGAGATTAGTATTTAACAGTTTGGAATTGTAAAGTCCAGTTGCGCCACCATAGTTTTTAGATTCCACTTGTGCATACTCCCCATACACTTCATAGTTACCAATACCGTTTACATTACCATTCACACCATAACTTACACGAGGCTTTAGGTTAGAAATAACTCCTGATACTTTTGAGTCTTTCCAAAAGTCCTCTTCCATAACATTCCAACCGACAGACACGCCTGGGAAAAATCCCCAACGATTATCTTTCAAACGAGAAATACCATCATAACGCGCTGTAAAAGACAACAGATATTTCATGTTATAGTTATAATTAATACGACCAAATCCAGACAATATGCGATAAGCTGTTTTCTCAGTTCTAGTAAAAGTACGATTAGAACCAACATTCAATGTCGGCACATCATCTGTAGGAGAGCCCTGTGTCTTAGCTTCAAAGTCAAACTGATTGTAGGTATAGTATTCACCACCAATCATCGCTTCCAAGTTATGTTTTTCTGCAAAAGTACCAGTATAAGTCAAAGAAGCATTCAATTGAACCTGCTGATATTTTTGCACCCACGCTTCTGCCTGACGGGTTGTTTCCGGTGTAGTAGTGGTCTGGGTCTGATAAGCTTTATTGAATTTTTCACGCTGGTAATCATAATTCAATAAAGAAGCATTTCCATTCAATACCAATTGTTTGGGAAGAATATCCAAAGTAAAACCGATATTATAAGTAGCGCGTGTAGTACTGTTCTTCTGGGTAAGTTTATCTCTGTAATAAGCAGGGTTACCATCACCTGTTCCAAATCCGGCTGCCGGAGTACCATCTTCATTCCAAGGATTCCAAGTAGGGCGCTGAGAACGAGTACGGTAGAAGAATTCGTAAGAACCAATCCACAGTTCCGGACGAGTAGACCAAACATAAGAAACACCAGCTTTCACATTCAAAATAGGCAATATTTTATATGAGGCGTTGAATGAGCCGCTGAATCGTTGAAAACCTGTTCCCTTAATCATACCATCTTC
>OHPR01000667.1_pt1 | contig 12665 bp, 9 predicted proteins | sample 1577761 | NCBI WGS metagenome assembly OHPR01 (sample SAMEA3879537, study PRJEB24766) | human gut metagenome | biome: human-associated habitat; feature: feces | place: USA | collected 1985/1987 | reverse complement strand
CATTTCCGGTTTCACACATGGTGTAGGCTGGTGTGCTCCTCAGCAGGGTGCCTGTAAGCTGTCCCTGAACGTAAAAGAAGGTATCATCCAGGAAGCACTGGTTGAGACAATCGGATGCTCAGGTATGACTCATTCCGCAGCTATGGCATCTGAGATTCTTCCAGGACTGACTGTTATGGAAGCTCTGAATACAGACCTTGTTTGTGATGCTATCAACACAGCTATGAGAGAACTTTTCCTTCAGATCGTATACGGACGTTCCCAGTCTGCATTCTCTGAAGACGGACTTGCAGTAGGTGCTGGTCTGGAAGACCTTGGTAAAGGACTTCGTTCTCAGGTTGGTACAATGTACGGAACACTTGCAAAAGGTCCTCGTTACCTGGAAATGGCAGAAGGCTATGTTACAGGTATCGCTCTTGACGAAGATAATGAAATTATCGGTTATCAGTTTGTAAGCCTTGGCAAAATGACTGACTTCATCAAAAAAGGTGATGACCCGAACACAGCATGGGAAAAAGCAAAAGGTCAGTACGGCCGTGTTGCAGATGCTGTTAAGATCATCGACCCACGTAAAGAATAATTATACCGATTATAATTTCAGGAGGATAAGTAAATGGCTTTATTTGAATCATATGAGAGACGAATTGACAAAATCAATTCAGTTTTAAACAGCTATGGAATCGCTTCTATCGAAGAAGCAGAGAAAATCACTAAAGATGCAGGCCTTGACGTATACAATCAGATCAAAGGCATTCAGCCGATCTGCTTCGAGAACGCTTGCTGGGCATACATCGTAGGTGCAGCTATCGCAATCAAAAAAGACTGCAGAAGAGCAGCTGACGCAGCAGCAGCTATCGGTGAAGGACTTCAGGCTTTCTGTATCCCTGGTTCGGTTGCAGAGCAGAGAAATGTTGGTCGTGGTCACGGTAACCTCGGCGCAATGCTCCTCAGAGATGAAACAAAGTGTTTTGCATTCCTCGCAGGTCACGAGAGTTTTGCTGCCGCTGAAGGCGCAATCGGTATCGCTCGTAACGCTAACAAGGCAAGAAAAGAGCCGCTTAAGGTTATTCTTAACGGTCTTGGTAAGGATGCTGCTTACATCATTTCAAGAATCAACGGCTTTACATATGTAAAGACACAGTTTGATTACTTCACATCAGAGCTCAAGATCGTTGAAGAGAGAGCTTTCTCAGACGGTGAAAGAGCTGCTGTTCGTTGCTACGGCGCAGACGATGTTCGTGAAGGTGTAGCTATTATGCAGCACGAAAATGTTGGTGTATCTATCACAGGTAACTCAACTAACCCAACTCGTTTCCAGCACCTTGTTGCAGGTACATATAAGAAGTGGGCTATTGAGAACGGCGTTAAGTATTTCTCAGTTGCTTCAGGCGGCGGTACAGGCCGTACACTTCACCCTGATAACATGGGCGCAGGTCCTGCTTCATACGGTCTTACAGACTCAATGGGCAGAATGCACGGTGACGCTCAGTTTGCAGGTTCATCTTCAGTTCCTGCTCATGTTGAGATGATGGGTCTTATCGGCATGGGTAACAACCCGATGGTAGGCGCTACAGTTGCATGTGCAGTTGCAGTTTACGAGGGATTAAATAAATAATAAACCTTTCGGTTAATGCAATTAGGGAGGTCGCAGAGTTTTTTCTGTGACCTCTCGTTTTGAGTTCGGATTTATACAAAGTATATAACAAGGGGTTATAATATGAGTAATTGGAACACATTTTTAAAGTCTGTACCTGCCGGCGTGATGATTGGATTGGGTGTTACAGCATTTATTTCATCTGAAAACAAAGTATTCGGTTCAATTTTGTTCTGTCTGGGACTTTTTGGTATATGTGCTTTTGGGTTTAATCTTTTTACAGGCAAAATCGGCTATGTTATTCCTACAAAAAATAATCCGAATTGCCTTATGATTTGGCTCGGTAACCTTGTCGGTTGTCTTATAACAACAGTTCCGCTGAGATTTGCAAATCCTAAATATAACGAGGCAGCTGTTGTTCTTGCTGAAAATAAACTTTCGCAGAATTTTTTGCAGACATTTATTCTCGGTATTTTTTGCGGTATGATTATGTATATTGTTGTAGAAAATTACAGCGCAAACAGCAGTCCGCTCGGCAAATATCTCGGTATTTTCCTCGGTATTCCCGCTTTTATATTTGCAGGCTTTGAACACAGTATTGCAGATATTTGTTATTTTTCTTATGCAGCGTCATCACTTGAACAGGTTGCGAAAATGTTTGTTTACATATTAACAGTATCTGTCGCAAACGGCGTAGGCTCTATAATTTTCAGAGCATTTACTGTAATGTATAAGGAAAAAGTTAAAAAGTAAATTTGAATATAACATTTATATGTAAAAATATTCGGTCGGTAATTGTTGAAATTGCCGACCTTTTGCATTTTTATTAAAAAGGTATTGATTTTGTTGAAAATTTATGCTATACTTACAAAGTAATTGCAAGCCAGTTAAGCGTGCAAGTAAGTGAGCGGCAGGCCCTGTACGATTGGGGTCTGTGAATCATGTCAGGCGGGGAACCGAGCAGCATTAAGCAGTATTGCCGATGCGATGCAGTAAGTCTGTCGTTCACTTATTTGCATGATGCCGTATAATATTCGGCTGACGGCTTGCATTTTTTATTGAAGAGAGGTGTTTTGTATGTACCGTGTGCTTTACCGCAAGTGGCGACCTGCCGTGTTTACCGATGTTTCGGGACAGGAGCATATTACCTCGACTTTGCAAAACGAGGTTTCGTCCGGCAGACTTAACCACGCTTACCTCTTTACAGGCTCACGAGGAACAGGCAAAACCACCTGCGCAAAAATTCTTGCCAAGGCTGTAAACTGTCTTAATCCGCAAAACGGCAATCCTTGCGGCGAATGTGAAATCTGCAAGGGCATTGATGACGGAAGTATTCTTGATATTGTCGAGATGGACGCCGCATCTAACCGTAAAATTGATGATATTCGTCAGATAATTGACGAGGTACAGTTTAAGCCCGCAAAGTGCAAATACAGGGTGTATATTGTCGATGAGGTACATATGCTTACCACAGAGGCTTTTAACGCTCTTCTTAAAACGCTTGAAGAACCGCCCGAGCATGTAATTTTTATACTTGCCACTACCGAGGTTCACAAGCTGCCGCAGACAATCCGTTCAAGATGTCAGCGATTTGATTTTCACAGAATACCGCCTAAGGCGATAGCAGACAGAGTAGAGTATGTGGTTTCGCAGGAAAATGCAGAGATTACCGAGTCGGCGGCGCTTATGCTTGCATCTGTTGCAGACGGCGCACTTCGTGACGCACTTTCGCTTTTGGACAGTTGTCTTGCCGTAAGTTCTCATATTGATGAGGAAGTAGTCCGCAATGCAGCGGGACTTGTAAGCAAAACATATCTTTTTGAACTTGCAACGGCTATAATTAACAAGAATCCCACAAAGTCGCTTGAGATAATAGACAGGCTGTATTCCGAGTCAAAGGATATGGCAAGGCTTTGTGATGAACTTGTTGAACATTTCAGAGCATTGATGCTTATTAAAACAATCAAAAATCCGAGAGATATTCTGATAATGTCGGACGATGAGTTTGAGCAGGCGGTTACGCAGTCGGATTATCTTTCGCTTGCAGATATAGTTTTCTATATGGATGTGCTTTCAAGGGCATATCAGCGAATGGGCAGGGGAACAGGCGACAGAACAGAGCTTGAGATGGCTCTTGTAAAGCTGTCGGCAACCGAACTTGACGGCACGGTAGAGGCATTGACCGCAAGAGTTACTGCACTTGAAAAAGCGGTAAAGCGTGGAATTACCGTAAATTACGCACAGCCTGCACAGCAGAGCGTACAGGCGGAAGCTACGCAATCGGCAAGTGTACCGAATACACAGACCGAAGTTGAAGAACCGTTTGCAAAACCCGAACCGGAGCACAAGAAAGCACCTGTTGCAAAGCCTGCACCGGAGGTTAAGCCTGTTGCACATAGAGCAAGCGTAAACCTTGACGAACTTTACGATAATGCAGTGCCTTTTGCAAGATGGGTAGAAGTAGTTGACAGCCTGAAATCGGTTTCAAGGTCAATAGCGGCTGCCTTTGCAGGTTCGACAGCTTACGAAAGCGGAAATTACCTTTTGATTGACACAAACAATGAGCTTGCGTTTGATTTGTTAAGACAAAACGGCAGAAGAACAGAAATAAAGCAGACTTTACTTGAATTGACAGGCAAAAATTACAGCCTCGGACCTTATAAAAGGTCAACACCTAAAAAAGTTGAAAAAACAGACCCGCTCAACTCTCTTGTGCAAAGCCTTGAGGGCAGCGGAGTAGAAATAACACAAGAATAAATATGTAATTGAAAGGATGTTTTTAATATGAAAGCAAGATTACCAAAGGGCTACGGCAACGGTGGCGCAAACAACATTCAGCAGCTCGCTCGTCAGGCTCAAAAGTTACAGGACGATATGGAGCAGGCTTCACAGGAGCTTGAGGCAAAAGAATACACAGCTACATCGGGCGGCGGCGCAGTAAGCGTAACATTAACAGGTAAGATGGAACTCACAAAGATTGATATTTCTCCTGATGTTGTTGACGCCGAAGATGTAGAGATGCTTTCCGACCTTATTATTGCAGCTACAAACGAGGCTTTAAGAGCTGCCCGTAAGGAAAAGGAAGACACAATGGAAACTATTTCAGGCGGACTTAACATTCCGGGAATGTTTTAATAATGTCTAATTATAATGTTGCTCCCCTCGAAGTATTGGTGGAGCAGTTTGAAAGAATGCCCGGTATCGGTCACAAAACAGCGCAAAGACTTGCATATTATGTGCTTAACCTGTCAAAAACAGACGCAGAGGCACTTGCAAAGGCTGTGACTGATGCTCACACAAAAATCCATTATTGCGCAGAGTGCTGTAATCTTACGGATAAAGAACTTTGTCCCGTATGTGCAAATCCCGCAAGAGATAAGTCGGTTATTTGTGTGGTTGAAACTCCCCGTGACGCCTCAGCAATCGAAAAAACACACGAGTACAACGGTGTGTATCATATTTTGCACGGCTCAATTTCTCCGCTTAACGGAATCGGCCCCGATAACATTACCATAAAACAGCTTTTGGCAAGGTTTAACGGAGATGATGTTAAAGAGGTTATTATGGCAACAAACCCGACCGTAGAGGGTGATGCAACAGCTTTATATATTTCCAAGCTGTTAAAACCGCTCGGAGTTAAGGTTACAAGACTTGCTTACGGTATCCCCGTCGGAGGAGATCTTGAGTATGCCGATGAATACACACTTGCAAAGGCTCTTGAAGGCAGGAGTGAAATATAATGGCTTCATTAAAAACAGTAGCGCAGAACAAAAAGGCACATCACGATTATTTTATTGAAGAATCTTTTGAGGCAGGCATTGAGCTTTGCGGAACGGAGGTAAAATCAATCCGTGCAGGCAGAGTAAACCTTAAGGACAGTTGGTGCTCTATAGTTGAGGGCGAAATTTTCATAAACGGAATGCATATTTCTCCCTATGACCACGGCAATATTTTTAATCGTGACCCAATGCGTGTGCGCAAACTGCTTATGCACAAAAAAGAAATCAACCGCCTCTTTGGTATTGTAAAACAGACGGGCTATTCGCTTATACCGATAAGTCTTTATTTTAAAGACAGCAAGGTTAAAGTGCAGGTGGGTCTGTGCAAAGGTAAAAAACTTTACGATAAGAGAGAGGATATGGCAAAACGCTCTGCAAAACGAGATATGGAGCGTGCCGTTAAGGAGCAAAACAGATTTTAAATTAAACAGGCAAAAACAAGCAAAAAGCGTGTAACAGTATAACTTTTCGCAATCAAAATTATAAAAGTTCGGTCAGAGAATGTCGTAAAAATGTGATAACCTCTGACCTGATTTTTTATTAAGGTTTAGTAAAGTGATAATCGAGTGACAACGCTTGAAAACCACTAAACTATCCGTTGCGATTATAAAATCTTAACAGTGCAAATCATAATTTTAAATAAAATCCGTTCAACACAAAATACCGTTGCGTTTTGGTTGCAGAGGTATTTATTTTTTTGCTGTTAATTTGTATAAAAATGGCGTAAAAGATTGACTTTTTGTATTATTTGAATTAAAATTATATAATAGCTTAGTGCGGAAAAAACAGCACTGCTTTGCGGTGCGAAAGGAAAATTATATGAAAATCAAGAGCTTGTTTGTCGGCGATACCGACAATACTTTTATTCAGTTTTTCAGGTATTGCTTTGTAGGCGGTTTTGCCTTTGTTGTTGATTTTGGCGTAATGACGCTTTTAACAGAGGTTTTCTCGGTTTATCCCGTGGTTTCGTCAACCGTTTCTTTTGTTGCGGGTTTGTTGGTAAATTACCTGCTCAGTACATTTTGGATATTTAAAAATTCAAAAATAAAAAACAGATTTGCGGAATTTCTTGCCTTTGCACTTATCGGTGTAATCGGTCTCGGAATTAATGCCGCAATTATCTGGCTTTTCCAAAATCCGCTTGCGACAGGTCTTGTGTTTGGCGGCGAATCTGCTGTGGTAAACGGCGAAACAAAGTATTTCTGGCTTTGGGGTATTCAGTATTACCACATCGGCAAGATTGTATCTACCGTAGTTGTATTCTTATGGAACTTCTGCGGCAGAAAGTTCATTTTATTTGATAAAAGCAAAAAATAATTTTGTGAAATAGAGAGGGAAAATAATGAAAAAGGTAATTATTATTGGAGCAGGCCCTGCCGGTATTACAGCTGCAAACGAGCTGTTGAAAGACACAAAGGGCGAGTACGATGTTACTATACTTGAGGAAACAGAGCGTATAGGCGGTATTTCTCAGACAGTACGCTACAACGGCAACCGTATGGACATCGGCGGTCACCGCTTTTTCTCAAAGAGCGACGAGGTAATGAATTGGTGGAGCGAGCTTATGCCTGTACAGGGCAAGCCGTCTTTTGACGATAAAATTCTCGGCAGAGAAAAGCCGCTGGTTGAAAACGGCCCTGACCCCGAAAAGGACGACAAGGTTATTCTTGTGCGTGACAGAGTTTCAAGAATTTACTATAATAAGCACTTCTTTGATTACCCCGTTACAATGTCGGCGGCAACAATTAAAAATATGGGCTTTCTCACCACAATGAAAGCAGGTTTCAGCTATCTTAAATCCGTAATGTTCAAAAAGCCTGAAGATTCTCTTGAGAATTTCTACATTAACCGTTTTGGTAAGGTACTTTATTCAATGTTTTTTGAGGGCTATACAGAAAAGCTGTGGGGCAGACATCCGAGTGAAATTTCAGCCGATTGGGGTTCACAGCGTGTAAAGGGACTTTCAATCAGAGCCGTATTAAAGGATATGTTCTCAAAGGCATTCGGCGGCAAAAAATCATCAAAAGAGGTGGAAACCTCGCTTATTGAGCAGTTCTGGTACCCAAAGTATGGTCCGGGACAGCTTTGGGAGATTGCTACTGACAGAGCGATTGAAAGAGGCGCAAAACTTCTTAAAAATCACAGCGTAAAGAATATTGTATGCAAAGACGGCAAGATTACAGCCGTTGTTTGCAATACTCCCGAAGGCGAAAAGACTATTGAGGGCGATATTTTTGTATCGTCAATGCCTGTTAAAGACCTTGTTGCAGGTATGACAGGCGATGAGCCTTCAAAGGAGATTAAGTATATTGCAGAGAATCTTCCTTACAGAGATTTTGTTACGGTCGGACTTCTTGTTAATAAACTTAACCTTAAGAATGAAACCAAGATGAAAACTCTTAACAATATCGTACCCGATTGCTGGATTTATGTTCAGGAAACCAGCGTAAAACTCGGCAGAATTCAGATTTTCAACAACTGGTCGCCGTATATGGTGGAAGACCCGGAAAATACAGTATGGATCGGACTTGAATATTTCTGCGCCGAGGGTGACGATTTCTGGAATTTAAGCGATGAAGAGTGCATTAAGCTTGCTACAAAAGAACTTGAATCAATGGGCGTTATCAGTTCAAGCGAAGTTCTCGACTCTCACCGTGAGAAAATCAAAAAGGCTTATCCCGCTTATTTTGATACTTATGCTCAAATGGACGAGCTTATCAAGTATCTTGATACATACACAAACCTTTACTGCGTCGGCAGAAACGGTCAGCATCGTTACAATAATATGGACCACTCTATGCTTACCGCTATCCGTGCCGCAGAAGCTATAAAGGCAGGCAAGACAGACAAGGGCACAATTTGGAATGTAAATACCGAAAAAGAATACCACGAAACAAAGTAATCGGTTTTGGAGGTAATCTGATGGAATTTAAACCTAACCATTTGGTGCAGGATGAGCACAGCCTTGTACAAAGGGAAAATCATCCTTGCAGCGGTTTTATAAAATTTGTAACTTCACATCCGTACATTGCGGTTGCAATATTGTGCCTTGCAAGCACGGTTATTACAACGAGCACATCATTCGGAAGTCTTTTGCCGATATTTGCGATTGTTCCTATGCTCATTGTATTATTTGCGGGAGTTCCTGTCGGAATTTATTTCAGTTCAAAAAACACAACCGATGACGACAGCAGAAAAAAGATGGCTTTGTTTATGTCTGTCGCCTCATTTGCAGGTGCGATAGGGCTGTTTTTAATAATACTTATGAAAGGTTCAACGGCTTTTCATATTCTGAATTACGGTTTGCTTGTGTCGGCGCTTGTGCTTATTTACCTTGCCTGTACAGACAGACTGACGGATAAGGCTTTTGTGGTTGTGATTTTTGCACTCGGTTTTGTGTTAAGGCTTGCCTATGTGCTTTATACCGATATTTCGGTAAGACAACACGATGTCGGCAATTTCGATATGGAAATAGGTCATTGCGGATATATAAGATATTTTTACGAAAACTTTAATCTGCCTGATTTTGATGTAAGAAATTACTGGCAGTTCTATCATCCTCCGTTCCACCATATCATAGCGGCATTATGGATGCGTTTGCAGACATTTTTAGGTATAGATTACTATGCTGCAGGCGAAAATGTGCAGATTCTCACACTTTTCTATTCATCAATCTGTATGGTTCTTTCATATAAGATTTTCAGACAATTGGGTTTGAAAGGCAGAGGTCTTGTATGTGCAGTCGCAATAGTGGCTTTCTGTCCTACTTTCTACATAATGGCAGGCAGCGTAAACAACGATATTCTTTCGATTGCCTTTATGCTTGCGGCTGTTTTAAATACGCTTTATTGGTATAAAAATCCGACTTTCCCGAGAATTATGTCAATTTCTCTTTGTGTTGGCTTCGGAATGATGACAAAGCTTTCCGTATGGATGGTAGCACCTGCAATTGCGTTTGTATTTTTATATGTTTTCTTTAAGAATTTAAAGGACTTTAAAAAGTACCTCGTTCAATTTCTATGCTTTGGCGTTGTGTGTGCGCCTCTTGCACTGTGGTGGCAGGTAAGAAATCTTTTGAAATTCGGAGTGCCGCTTACCTATGTGCCGGCACTTTCAATTACAAGCGACCAGTATATCGGAAACTTGCCGTATCCAAAAAGACTGTTTGACTTCGGTTTAAATCAGTATGCAAATGTAGGCGATCAGTTTGTCACCTACGGTGCATCATATAACGAGTACAACCCGCTTGTGGCATTGTTCAAGACATCAATGTTTGACGAACTTATAAATACAAACAATTATCCGAAAATTGCAGGGTTTAACATTATTTTGTTCTGGTCTGCGGTTATTATCGGGATATTCGGATTTGCGGCAATGATTTATGCTTTTTGTAAAAGGAAAAATTCAGCCCTTAACAATGTACATAAAATATTTATTGCTTTGATATATGCAGTATTCTTTGTATCATATTATATTTTCTGTTTCCAATTCCCATTTGTATGTACAGAAAACATAAGATATGCAGTACCGCTTATAATACTCGGAGCATTCTTTACGGGACTTGCGGTGCAGTATTTAGGCAAAGCTTCAGATAAAAAATATAAATCTGTTGCAAGAGGTGCAATTTATACTCTTGTAACGGTATTCAGCGTTTCTTCTGTACTTGTTTATTATATAGTAGGAATGCCGTAACAGTATAAAAGCTCTCTTTTGAGGGCTTTTTGATTTGTAACGGATTTGTAACTTCAATAAACAGAGATTTTAACGAGTATGTATTGATTTTCATATTTAATTGGTGTATGATTAGTTAGAATTATAATTGACATATTTTGTCCAATTAATTTTATGAGGTAATAATATGAGGATAGTAATTGTCGGATGCGGTAAAGTCGGCACATCTATAGCGTCCCAGCTTAATGCGGAGGGGCACGACATTGTTGTAGTTGATATTGACCGCAACGCTGTGCAAAATCTTTCTAATTCCCTTGATGTTATGGGAATAGAGGGTAACGGTGCATCGTATGAGGTGCTTGCGGAGGCTGGGGCGGAAAAGGCTGACCTTGTTATTGCGGCGGCGGCTCTCGATGAAGTAAATCTTTATACCTGCCTTATGGCAAAAGCTGCGGGTACAACACACACTATTGCAAGAGTAAGAAATCCGCAATATGCGGCGGATATTCACCGTGTTAAAGATACTCTCGGTCTTTCAATGTCTATCAATCCGGAACTTACGGCGGCAAAAGAAATGAGCAGACTTCTCAGATTTTCGGGTGCTCTTGAAATCGACACTTTTTCCAGAGGCTCGGTTGAACTTATAAAAGTCGCTCTTCCCGAGAATTCTTCAATAGCGAATAAAAAGATAAGCCAGATTGACATTTTAAAAGGTAAAGTCAGAATTTGCCTTGTCGAAAGAGGTGACGAGGTATTTATTCCTAACGGTGACTTTGTGCTGCTTGGTGGTGACAGAATTTCTGTTGCGTCAAAGGCCGATGTGGCGGCAAAATTCTTTAAGCGTATCAGCGTATCAATCGGTAAAAGCCGAGATGTGATTTTGCTTGGCGGAGGTAAGATTTCGTTCTATCTTGCAAAAAACCTTATTGCTTCGGGTGCAAGCGTAAAAATTATTGAAAAAAATTCTGATCGTTGTTGGGAACTTACAAACATACTTCCCGAGGCCGTTGTTATTCAAGGTGACTGTATGGATCAGGATCTTCTCTTAAGCGAAGGTGTTGAACACGCCGACGGTGTGGCTGCACTTATGGACTATGATGAAGAGAACATCCTTATTTCTCTTTATATTCAGAGCGTGTCAAAGGCAAAGGTTATTACTAAGGTAAATAATACTTCTTTTGACTCTATTCTTCACGGCTTGAAAATAAAAACAATTATTCACCCTAAAAATCTTACGGGCGAGTATATTGCAAGTTATATCCGTGCAATGCAGAATTCACTCGGCAGTAATGTAGAAACATTGTACAAACTCAATGATGACGCTGTAGAGGCACTTGAATTCAGAGTGCGCAGTACATCAAGAGTAACGGGTATTCCTTTGCAGGAACTTAATTTAAAAGATAACTTGCAGGTTATCAGCATTAATCGTCACGGAAAAATTATACTTCCGCAAGGTAGCGATAAAATTATGTGTGACGATACCGTAGTTGTAATTACTAAGCATAAAGGCCTTAGCGACCTTGATGATATTTTAAAGCATTGAGGTTAAATAACTATGAATAAACGAAGTATTATTTATATTTTGGGTTGGGTGCTTATAGTTGATGCCGTTGCAATGCAGATAGGCACAATTACATCTTTGATTTACGGTGAAAAAGAGGCGTGGTATTTTGTGCTTACCGGTGTTGTAAGCGCAATACTCGGTGTACTTGCTATAAAGGTTAAAAAGCCTAAAAATATGGTGCTTTACCAAAAAGCAGGTTTTGCATCAACGGCGCTTAGTTGGATTTTGCTTTCGCTTGTAGGCTGTATGCCGTTTTGGCTTAGCGGAGAAATCCCGTCTTTTATAGATGCTTTTTACGAAACCGTATCGGGCATCACTACAACCGGCGCAACAATTCTCAATGATGTAGAGGCGCTTAGCAAAGGTATGCTTATGTGGAGAAGTTTTCTTCACTGGTTAGGCGGTATGGGTGTTATCGTCTTTTTGCTCGCAATAATCCCTAAACTCGGCGGACAGCAGAATATTTTTCTTATGAAAGCAGAAAGCCCCGGTCCTATCATAGGCAAGGCTGTACCTCGAATGAGAAATTATGCCACTATGCTCTACGGCATTTATATTATTCTTACCGCACTTGAGTTTATTTTGCTTTTGTTTGGCGGTCTTAATGTATTTGAGGCAATAAACACAAGTTTTTCAACTGCCGGTACAGGCGGATTCGGAATATATAACAGCAACGCAGCGGCTTTTGAGAGCTATTATGTGCAGACTGTAATTGCCGTGTTTATGCTTTTGTTCGGCATAAATTTCTCGGTATATCTTTGTCTTATTGCAAGAAAATTCAAACAATCGCTCAAATTTGAGGAATTGTGGATATACCTTGGAATAGTAGCGGTTTCAACTGCAATTATTGCATTTAATATCAGCTCGATTTACAAGCCGTATGACGCTTTCCATCAGAGCTTTTTCTATGTATCATCAATTATTTCTACAACAGGTTTCGGACTTACCGATGTTAATAAATGGCCTGAACTTTCAAAAACGGTTATTATAATTCTTACATTTATCGGTGCTTCGGCGGGCAGTACGGGCGGCGGATTTAAAATTTCCCGTATTATCC
>OHPR01000665.1_pt1 | contig 12676 bp, 10 predicted proteins | sample 1577761 | NCBI WGS metagenome assembly OHPR01 (sample SAMEA3879537, study PRJEB24766) | human gut metagenome | biome: human-associated habitat; feature: feces | place: USA | collected 1985/1987 | reverse complement strand
AAAGCGTGATGACTTCAATAGAATGATTGCAGATTGCAGAGCCGGAAAGATAGACCTTATCATTACAAAGTCGATTTCTAGATTTGCCAGAAACACACTGGACTGCCTGAACTATGTAAGAGAGCTTAAGGACTTAGGAATCGGGATTGTTTTTGAAAAGGAAAACATTAATACCTTAGATGCAAAGGGTGAGGTGCTTCTCACAATTCTTTCCAGTTTGGCGCAGGATGAGAGCCGAAGTATTTCAGAGAACAGTACCTAGGGTATTCGGAGAAGATTTGAACAGGGCAAGCATAAAATGAGCACCAAGCGCTTCTTAGGGTATGATACGGATGAGGAAGGGTACCTTGTTATAAACAGGCAGCAGGCTAAGATAGTGGTTAGGATTTATGAGGAATTCATGTCCGGGAAAACGGTTGATTATATTGCCAGGATATTTAAAGCTGAGAAGATAAAAAACTGGGATGGAAAATACAATTGGCAGCCTAGTTCGCTTGATTCTATGCTTCGAAATGAGAAGTATATGGGTGATACTATTCTTCAAAAAAGCTATACAGCAGATTTTCTTTCCAAAAGGCGCGTCATGAATAACGGGGTCCTTCCAAAGTATCATATTAAAAGAGACCACGAACCAATCATTGATATTGAAACATGGGAAGCAGTTCAGGCAGAGCTTGAAAGAAGGGGCCAGTACTGTAAGGACCATTTCACAAATGCCTATGCACAGCGTAGCGAGGTAAATCCATTTTATGCCAAGATTATTTGCGGGAATTGCGGAAATATTTATTCCAGAGTAAAGTACACGACTAGAAGCGGTACAAAGATAACCAAGTGGCGCTGCAGTTCCTGTAACAAGACTGACGGTCATAAGGTTTGCAGCAACAGGTACGTTACCGACGAAACTTTCACCAAGCTGTTTATTATGGGTTGGAATGAGATAGCAGAACATCCGGAAGCTTATCAAGAAAAATGGGAAGCTAATATAAAGAGTGATGATGTATTGCTAAGGTATAAAACCAGACTTCTTATGAAGCATGTGGAAGCAGGCCCCATTAAGGAGTTTGATTCGGCGCTTATAATGGCGGTAATGGACCATATAACAGTGTATGAAGATGGCAGGCTGAAGATAAGATTTTATGACGAAACAGAGTTTGAAGTTACAACTGAATAATTATGTGTTGACTTTTTGGATATCCAATAATATAATGTATTTATGGATATCCAATAATGCATAGAAAGAAGGGATAGTTATGGCAGGAAGACCGCCAAAAGAAAATAGTCGCGATAAGCAGTATCGTGTAAGACTTAATGATGAGGAAGATGAAATGCTTTCTTTTTGCAGCGAAGAAACAGGAGAAGCAAAATCCGACATTTTTAGAAAAGCGCTGAAAGCATATTACGAAAATGCCAAGTATGTTAAGAATGCTTTGGATAGTAAAACTGAATCCTCTGATTTAGCTGATGAAGACATGGAATTTGAAGAGTATGAAGAGTATGATGAATACGACGAGTACGAAGATTGTGACATGGGTGGAATTTCACTAAAGCGAGCAATAGAATGTCCATATTGCGGGGCAGCGAATAACATAGATTTTGCTGAGTACAGTGAAACTTCTGAATATGAAAGACAAATGGGGCCTGAGGTGGAGCATTACTTTGTTGTAGAAGATTGTTACTGTGAAGAATGTGAAAAACGATTCAGAGTTCATGGCAGTATTTGGGAGTACCCATTAGGTGCATACAATTATGAGGATATAAGTGTAGAAGCATTAGAAGAAGATGATGAAGAAGAATAAACTAAGAGCCGGTAGATGAATCACAGCGATTTACTTACTGGCTTTTTTGATTTTATGGTATGATTAAGTAGTAAAATTTGTCGATACAATAATTAGTGGATTTATATAGATAGAAGGCGAGGGATTTTATGGGAGAAGTGGCAAGAAACTCACTAAAGGGATATACATATCAACAGAGCGTGTTTATTTTGTTTTTGGGGCTAATGGACACAGAAAGAACTATTGGAAAAATAATTGTTGAAGCGTTAGATACAAAAAATTTTGACGATATTTATTTAAAAGATGTCATAATAGATACTTGCAAAAAAGAATCATATCGCATACAAGTAAAAAACTATCCTAATGTTTCTGATGAGAGTATTAAAATTGACAATAATGTATTAAATATCAATGGAAATAAAAATTCGTTTGATGAAGCTGATAATAATGTACTTGTTGTGAATTCGGCATTAATTGAAACAGATGACGAATTCATGGGATTTGCATGTGTCAGAAAAGAGAATATAACTATTATCCCGCTTACGCCTAAAAAAATTGCTGATAAACTGGATAATATGTTTAACACAGAAGCTAGAGAACTTCAGATTATACATTTAGCAGATGAAATTACTGAAGATGCTGTATTTGAAATCGATATTGAAAAACTTCCTGATATTATAAATATGTCAACAGATTTGGAAGATCAAACAATTTTGCTTCGAACTGTGCCGGATGAATTTTTGCATGATATTACCTTTATTGAAGGAAAACCGGGTGTAGGAAAAAGTCATTTTGTAAATGAAATATGTGATAAGTATCCAGATGCAATTGTTTATCGATTTTGGATTGGTTCACAGGATCCAAACAGAAATAGAAGGATTTTATTTGAGAATTTTATTTCGGAGATAGGAATTAAAGTATATAAAACCGCTAAAAAAGTAATTATTGATGAATTAATTGATACAATAAGAGAGCAGGATAAGTTAATAATAATTGATGGTTTAGATCATATAGAAAATTATAATCCTCGTCAGCTGCAGGAATTTATAGGGTTCATCAATAAATTAGTTGATGTAAGAGTTATTGTTCTTTCGAGACCACTTAAGCATGAAATTAGTTGGAATAGAAGTAATTTACTTGATTGGTCTTATGATGAGACACGATTATATTTAGAAATGGCTCATAATATTACAGAGTATAAGATTCAAAATCAGATATATAATATAACGAAGGGATACCCCATAATAACATATTTTATTGCAGAAGATTATAATTTAAAGCAAGTGGTGGATATTAGTCAACCAATTAATGAAATAAATGAATACTATGATAGTTTATTTGTAAACAACGATAAACCAAGTAGTGCAATAGGCATATTTGCTACTGGAAACTGTTTTTTTACAGAAAAAGAATTGGAGAGTTTTTTTGAAGAACCAGAGGTATATGAGACTATCTGTGAATTTATTGATATGCATCCATACTTATTTAAAAAAATCATGAATCGAATATCATTGATACATGATAGTCTAAATACATACTTAAGACTCAGACTAAAAACGTTTGCTAAAAGAAAAGAAAAAACATTGGCAATTATACGACAGAGTATTTTAGATGGCTCAATAGAGTATATGGATCGAATGCAGGCGTTCGATTTTGATGATGAATTCTATGAAATAATGCTAAGAAAGTATTCGGAATTTTCTGAGTTCAAAAATTTAATGATGTCAACAAGAGATTATAATTCAATACAGAGTCTTTATAATCAGTTACAAGTTATTTTAGAAGACCGAAGAGGAATACTGGATATTTACCAATACTATTCATTTGCATTACTATACCAGATTGCTAATAGAAACGAATTAATGGGCGATGATAGCATGATTATTCAAATGCTAGTATACATAAAAAATCATGGCGATATAGAAAACGAAATTTTTAGTTCTGATTATATTTGGCAGGTGTATTTAACATGTAACAATTTAGAAAAAATGGCTGCACAATATTTAAATAACAGGCATATTAGCGAAAGGCAATTTTATGATTTGATTGAGCACATTAATGAAGATTGTGCATTCTATGAAAAGAAAGAGAAAGTAATAAAGTTTGATGATCTTATTAATCAGCTTTGTGAAGAAGATATGCATTTAATTGATAAAGATAAGATTCTGGCTGATTATCTAGTTAGCATTTGGATTCATGGAGATGAACGAGATAAGTTTTATGATTGTTTTGTAGAATATATAAAAAATTCTATAAATTGTGTAGATTTAATGTTGCCGGAACTTGAAAAATATAAGTTTGATAGAGTTTGGATTGAAAGAAGTTTGAGTATTGCTGAATATCAACTGCATGAACTGGGATATTTTGGAGATAAAAACCGATTTAGAAATGCAAGTCTTTTAGACATAATTATGAAAGGCGGCAAGTCTGGATCATATAGAGCTGTGACATTAGCAGCATCATACATGAAGTTGGCAAATTATGAAAAAAGAGATTTAGATATTGAATCATTGGCTTATGCCTGGGCTATGTATTTTAATCATAAAGATTATAGTGTATATGCAATAGACACAGCATTAATTGTATTTGAAAAGAAAAATCTAATACAGGAAGAAGAATCATTTAAAATAATAACAGAATTGATGGATCACTCTGATGATGGAATTTCTCATTTGTTAACATCTTATGCAAATGCAAAAGGGACGGGATATATTGATGAATTAAATAAACAGGGATATTTTACTGATTCGGATTGTAAAATAAGATTTTGGGAACTTAATCCCGAAAACTATAGTTGTTTTAGTAAGCAAGAAATGAGAAAACAGATTACAGATTTATTAAGTATGCACTATTATGGAAAGACAATTGAAGGTCGGGACCTCCGAACGGTTATGAATTCTGTGTATAAAAATATGGTATTGGATGGCATTGAATATTACGGATACTCAATATTATCGCCAGATATTCAATTAATACCAGAGCTCGAAGTTAGAGGAATAAGGTATTTTGGCTCAGAAGAAAAGATAGAGGAAGAGTATACGCCGTTCGAACATGGATATATTCATGAAGATGATTTACATTATATTGTGGAACACAAGATTGGATTTGATGAAATATCAAAATATACGGATGGCTGGTACTCGTGTTTGCCGTTCGTAGATTTTTATGGAATATATGATAAAGCTGACATTCAGAATAATTATTTAAATATTTTGCATAATTCATTGTATGCAAGAACTGCTGACAAAGATTTCTTAGGTAATTGGAATTTGCTGCTAGGCAACATTCCAGAGCTACTTTCTGATTATGAAATTGATATTGAATGGAAAAAGCTATATACTATTTTTACAGAGTTTTTAGATATTTCATTGCTTAGATTATAAAGGCGTTTGTCCGCCGGAATGGTGCAACTTTTTGTGATTTACATATAGGGGTGTAAAAAATTACAAAAACTCTGTCGCGTGCGCGAATGTTAATGCAAAGTCAAGTTTCAATGCATGTGGAGACGGTTGTTCTTTTGTCCCAACAAAAAACTAGATGATTATATTAATGTCACGATTGAACTTGATGATGTGGATATAACATCTGCAGAGACTAAGGCAACATATGATGAGATAAAGAAGAATGTGGCTGAACATAATGCCGGCATGAAGGTTTCCAATCTGTATATTTCACAGGTAAAGAGAAAATGTGGAATTGAGGTTGGAAAGAATTATAATTTACCTAAAAATGAAGATAGTAGGCAACCACAGTGCCCGGAGGATAAGGAGAGAGCAATTGTGGAGGCATTGGAGCATTTTAAGATGATTCAGCAGGAATAAAAGGAGTTTGATAAACTTGAATTTGTGGAGAATACTGACTTATGAAAATACATATTATTGGTTGCAGTGGTTCTGGAAAAACCTATTTAGCAAATGTACTTTCAAAAAAGTATAATATTTCCCATTTCGACTTAGATGATATTCAATGGGATAATAACGCCAAAGAATATGGCAAAAAGAGAACGCTTGATGAACGAAAAGCGTTATTACAAGAAATATTATATAATAATGATGAGTGGATAATTGAGGGGGTATATTATGCCTGGGTACAGCAAAGTTTTGATGAAGCTGATAAAATATATGTTTTAGATATGCCTGGTTATTTATATAAAAGTAGAATTATTATGCGCTCTATAAAAAGAAAATTGGGAATACAAAAAGGAAAAAGAGAAACTTTGAAATCGGTCTATAACCTTTTGAAATGGACTGAAACTTTTCAGAATAAAAATCTGAAAGAAATAAGAAGTATTTTAGATAGATATGATGATAAAGTTATATGGCTATCAAGAAAAAAAGATGTAGAGAAAATAATAAAGGCGGTATGATAACTTCCAGATTTGTATGTATGGTAAATCTAAACTGTATTTTAGCAATATTTCCTGAGTGGGGGCAGAAAGTGCCGTCTTTGCCTTTTGGCTGTGTAATGTAGTAATTGTTGGTTGCACAACTACGCTTAATAGCTGAATAATCACCTGTGGATTTTACTATATTCTTTGTGTAATCTACTAAGCGATTAATCATTGTGTTAACATCTTTGTAGTTGCTCCAAGTTTTCCAAGATGTACCGCCATTTACAAGCTCGTGATAAAGCTGTGAGAGCGTATAATGCGATAAGAAATAATACTTATCTTCTCGTGTATTCATCTTACTAAATAAAGATGAATACACACCGTCAATAAATCCGTCCATTATGGACTTAGCGGATTTACCGCCGTTCTCGAATGTTGAGAAATAATCTCCGTAACCGCCGTAAAGAACACTTAAACCTACTATAAGAGCCTTTTCTTTTTCGTCAGTCGAATTAGGGTCAAGTTTTATTACTTCCTTGCCTGTTTCACCCGAAAACTGTGTAAACTCCATAGTCTTGCCGCCTGTCTTTTGTGCCGGCAGCTGTGGGTCAATACAATAACCGACCTCACCGTTGATAAGGAATTTATATGCGTCAAGTTTGCCGGCACTTCCGTTGTCAATAAGGACTAACGGATTTTCCGAAGATTGAATCAATACCTTGCCGCCGATTTCACTAAGCCCCGTATATGAATAAGCACTTGCCGAAATATTAGCGACAGGTAGCATTGCAAAGATTGTTGTTAATGCAACTGCCAATGATGTCAGCTTTTTAGGCTTGCAAAAGGAAATTTTAAATTTGTTCATAAAACTCTCCTTTCAATGAGAATGAGATAGTATATATTGGTGGTTTGGTGGACTTCTGCTCACATTGGTGCTCCTTTCAGATTTTTTTGATATAAAAAAGCAGTCAAGTTTGATGTGCCCTCAAAAAGTTAGATTCTTAGTCTAACTTTTTGGGGACAGCTCAATTTTCGGATACTTAAATAATTATGAAAACAGCTATTCATTAATGATTGATAATACTGTTTTATCTTATCTATTCACACTTTTTTCGGTAACCATAAATTATAAGTAAGTTGTACTGCAAAGACTGATTTATTTTAAGGAGATTATAGAATGAGTAAAAAAATATTGATAGGAGATATGGGACTGCTTTTGTATAATGCTGTTTTGCTCTTTATTTCAAGGATTTTATACGATAATAAAATTTTATATCCGTATAATTATCCGTTACATATACTCTTTGCCGTACTTTTGATTTGCGGTGCGGTAGGATTCTGGATTTTTTCTTATAATGCAGAATGTAAAAATGTTTCCAGTACAAATATAGCAATTTCTTTAGTAATGTGTTGTTTAATATTTCTTGCTGTTATAAATACAAATATCAGTTATATCGGAAATAATGCTGTAAATACTATGACAGCTTTTGGAATGTTCGGATTTCAAGTTGCCCGATATTTAAAATCCATAGTCTGTTATTACGATGTTTATGGTGAATTTCCGCCATTGCTCGACAAAATAAAATATATTCGTAATATAGAACTAAGCTTTGCTCCTGCATTAGCAACAATTTTCTCTGTTTTAAGTATTGTTTTTTTGATATTTACTGCTTAGGAGTATTTATTTGTATTTATTTATATGTTTTTTGCTTTTTGTAAAAGTAGCTAATTTGCTACCTGACTCTATTGAAATATATGTCTAATTATGGTATAATCATATACGAATTATTATTTTAATTAAGGGGAGAATAAAAATGAATATAAATATTTCTGACGCTATTAAATATATCGGCGTTGATGATAAAGATATTGACCTTTTTGAAAGTCAGTACATTGTGCCAAACGGCATTTCTTATAACTCATATGTAATTTTTGATGAAAAAATCTGCGTACTTGACACGGTGGATAAGAGAAAAACCGATGAATGGGTTGCAAATCTTGAAAATGTACTTGACGGAAAAACTCCCGATTATCTTATTATTAATCATCTTGAGCCTGACCATGCGTCAAACATACAGTTGCTTGCAGATAAATATCCCGATATGAAGCTTGTCGGAAATGCAAAGACATTTAATATGCTGCCTCAATTTTTTGACATTGACCTTACCGACAGAACGGTTACTGTAAAAGAGGGCGACTCATTAAACCTCGGCGAACATACACTTTCTTTCTATATGGCACCTATGGTACATTGGCCCGAGGTGCACTTGATACAGACGAAGATTGGGCTTGCGAGGCAAGAAGATATTACTTTAATATTTGCGGAAAATACGGTGTGCAGGTTCAGGCTTTGCTTAAAAAAGCAGCTAAGCTTGATATTGAGAAAATCTGTCCGTTACACGGTCCTGTTCTTACTGAAAATCTCGGTTATTATATTAACCTTTATGACATCTGGAGCAAGTATGAGCCGGAGGTTGACGGTATATTTATCGCTTATTGTTCAATTCATGGCAATACCGAAAAAGCCGCTTTAAAACTTTATGATATTTTGAAAGAGAAAACAGATAAAAAGATTGCTATTTCTGACCTTTCAAGAAGTGATATGGCAGAAAATGTTGAGGACGCATTTAAGTATTCTACACTTGTTGTAGCCGCTCCTTCATATGACGGCGGAGTTTTCCCTGTTATGAATGACTTTTTACATCATTTGAAAATTAAGGGATACAAAAACCGTAAAGTCGCTATGATTGAAAACGGTTCATGGGCACCTTGTGCAATCAAGTCTATGCAGCCTTATTTTGACGAAATGAAGGGTATTGAGATTTCAGATGCCAAGGTTACAATCCGTTCAACTATGACAGCTGAAAATGAAGTTCAGCTTGCCGCTCTTGCAGATTCAATAATTTAATAAAATAGTTTTTGCTAAAAGTACGCAAACTATTTTGAATTTACGGATAAAATATCCGTATATTTTGGTGCGGATATTTTTAGTATTGCATATTTAATTTGTCGGAGGAAATATGGAACAACATTTTGAATTCCTAAGAAAGCACCCGATTTTTGAAAGTTTTACAGATGAAGAAATAGAACAGGCGCTTGTGGAATTTGATTATAAAATTCAGAGCTATAAAAATGATGATATTATTGTAAGTTCAGGCAAAATTCATAAATATTCCGCTTTTGTGCTTGAGGGTGCGGCTCAAATACAAAAATATAATTCGGACGGAGTTCGTGAAATTTTGGGAAGAGTTTACAGTGACAGCATAGGTTGGCTTATCACCGCCGCACCACGAACCACGCATTGCGATATTGAAATAGTGTCGCATGGGGAGTCGACAATTCTTTTTCTTGATTTTGCGAAAATTAAAGAAAATGATTATAAAAAGATTATTATTCAGCAAAAATTACTTAAAAATCTTTTTGTATTGTTTGAGGAGATGGATTTGCGCTCTCTCGAATATAAAATTGTGCTTTCAGAGCGTTCCATACGCAAAAAAATAATGCGTTATTTTGAATTCAGAGAAAAGCGTGACGGAAGTTCTTCTTTTTGCATTGAAGGCTCAAGACAGGATTTTGCGGATTATCTAAGCGTTGATAAATCGGCGCTTTCCCGTGAGCTTAATAAAATGAAAAAAGACGGATTAATAGATTTTAACGGTGATAATTTCACCATATTGCAAAAATTATGAATTGTAGGGATATTATAAAACAGTAATGAATATTGCTTGTGTTAGTCTTGATATTAATTAAATCTTGGCATATTAGTGCGTATTCAATAAAATTTATTACTGTATTTTTATACAGTTTCTTGAAAATCGTTGCAAATGCAATTTCCAAAATAGTATTATTCTGTTATAATTTTAACAGAAACAGCGAATGAGCTGTTAAAAATATGCTATCAACTACATAACATAAATTTCTTCTATAACCCTATTACCCCTAAAAAAGCAACAGACGAGTTTATTCTCAACTGTTGCTTTTTTCATTTGTAAAAATCAGCATAGAGCAAAAATGTAATAAATTTGTAAATAAATATTTATTGCCTTGAATTTTTCGGTATGTTATAATATTTTTAGAATATTTGTGATTTAGGGGAGCTTTTTATGAAATGCCCATATTGTTCATTTGAAGAAAGTAAGGTTGTGGATTCTCGTTCGGCAGATGACGGGGAAAGAATACGCAGAAGAAGAGAATGTCTTAAGTGCGGAAAGCGTTTTACAACTTATGAAATTATTGAGAACATTCCTCTCTATGTTGTCAAGCGTGACAAATCAAGAGAAGTTTTTGACCGCAATAAGCTGACTGCAGGCATTCTTCGTGCTTGCGAAAAGCGCCCTGTTTCTGTTGAACAGGTAGAAGAAATGGTCACTGACATTGAGCTTACTGCACAGAACGGCTTTGAACGAGAAATTACTGCCGAGCAGATCGGTGAACTTGTAATGGAGCGCCTTAAAAAGGTTGATGAAGTTTCATATGTTCGTTTTGCCTCGGTTTATCGCCAATTCAAGGATATTAATACATTTATGGAGGAGTTAAACAAACTCCTTACCGAAAAAAAGTAATATTTTAAGAGTCTGATTATCCAAAAAAATCAGGCTCTTTTTGTTTATTAGGTAGGAATTTTTAAAATAATTGTAAAAAATCTCAAAATACTATTTATTTTGCTAAGAAATAATGTTATAATAATTTTATCCTTGTGGCTTATCGCACTCGGATTAATTGTGAAATGAAAGATGGTGATTATTTGTTTAAAAGAATATTATCAGGTCTGTTGGTTTCTGCTATGCTCACAGGTTCTGTCGTTTATTTGACAGGCTGTTCAAATTCGCAGAACGGTTCAGATGATAATACTTCTACCAATACTTCTACCGAGTATGCTCACGCAGATAAGATTGATAACGGTACAATTTTGCAGTGTTTTTCGTGGGATTTCAATACTATAAAGGAATCTATGGCTGACATTGCGGCTTCAGGATATACGGCGCTGCAGACTTCGCCTATTAATGCTTGCCTTGAGGGCGAGAACGGCGGAATGCAGCTTTACGGTGATGGCAAATGGTACTATCATTATCAGCCCACCGATTTTAAAATCGGTAACTATCAGCTCGGAACTCGTGACGAGTTTAAAGCTATGTGTGACGAGGCGGAAAAGTACGGTATTAAGGTTATTGTTGATGTTATTGCTAACCACACAACACCGACCACAAGCGCAGTAAGTCAGGATCTTATTGATGCAGGCGGCGGAAGTTTGGACACGCTTTATCATAAAAACAATGCGTATGACCTCAATGACTTTTCAAACAGACTTGCTTGCACTACTTACAAAATGGGTGGTTTGCCTGATATTAATACAGAGCGCACATCTTTTCAGGATTATTTTATTGAGTATCTCAATGACTGTGTCGCTTGCGGTGCTGACGGTTTCCGTTATGATACTGCAAAGCACATCGGCTTACCTGACGATCCTAAGGAAGATGACGGCTTTACAAATAACTTCTGGCAGAGAGTAATCACCGAAGTAAACAATGCTGACAATCTGTTTATATACGGAGAGGTGCTTCAGGGCAACAATGAAAGAATTGCCGACTATATTGAGGCAATAGGTCATACTACAGCAAGTACATACGGCAGTAAAATCAGAGGCGCAATTACAAACAATACTTTGTCAAAAGGTACTGTAAGTGATTATTGGCTCGGTGACGCACCGCTTAATATGGTTACATGGGTTGAATCTCACGATAACTATATCAATGACGGCAACTGGTACAATATGACTAAGGAACAGGTTATCCTCGGTTGGGCAGTAATTACTGCAAGAAAAGACGGCACACCGCTGTTCTTCGATCGTCCTTACTATTCAAGTGTTGAAAACGAATGGGGAATGAACCGTATCGGCACAGAGGGTGACGATATGTACAAGGATAAGAGTGTAAAAGCCGTAAATTTCTTCCGTACAGCTATGATTGGCGAAGACGAAAATATTGTAAATCCGAATTCCGATTCAACCGCTGTTATGATTGAAAGAGGCACAAAAGGAGCGGTAATTGTAAATACAAAAGATGCTCTTAAGACAGGATTTGAAACAAATCTTGCCGACGGTACATATGTAAACAGAGTTGACGGCAAGACAGAATACACCGTTAAAAACGGTAAACTTACTTCTGATGCCGATATTCCGGCAAACAGTGTGGTAGTTCTTTATAACGACGGTTATAAGAAATATGAAGCTGCCGCCGAAGTAGGCGTTGCCGAGGACACCGTATTTAATATTCAAAGCGGTAAAACCGCAACAGTCACACTTACTTGTGCAAATACGGATAATGCGGAATATGCTCTTAACGGAGCAGCGGCTGTTTCATATAAGAACGGAGAAACCGTAACCGTTTCGGTACCGAGCGGAAGTGATATAGCAACACTTGAACTTACAGCTAAAAATTCCAAGGGTGTAAAAACCTACGAAAGAGTTGTATTTGCTACAGAAGTAAAATATTCAATTTCAAGCGGCACAAAGGTATATTTTGAAAAGCCCGACAGCTGGGGCGATCAGATTTTTGCATATGTTTACAACGAT
>OHPR01000649.1_pt1 | contig 12841 bp, 8 predicted proteins | sample 1577761 | NCBI WGS metagenome assembly OHPR01 (sample SAMEA3879537, study PRJEB24766) | human gut metagenome | biome: human-associated habitat; feature: feces | place: USA | collected 1985/1987 | reverse complement strand
ACTATCAAACCTTGCTTGACTCAAGGCAAGGCACTTTATTTCTCTCATGGCTTTGCTATTACTTGGAGTGACCGTACAGGGGTAGTTCCTCCTGCTGATATTGATGTGATCATGGTAGCTCCTAAAGGGTCGGGTACTTCACTGCGTACCATGTTCTTGGAAGGTCGTGGTTTGAACTCTTCATACGCTATCTATCAGGATGTAACCGGCAAGGCTTATGAACGTACTATTGCATTGGGTATTGGTATCGGTTCAGGCTATTTGTTCGAAACGACTTTCCAGCGTGAAGCAACTTCTGACTTGACTGGTGAACGCGGTTCTTTAATGGGGGCTATCCAGGGATTGTTGTTGGCTCAGTATGAAGTATTGCGTGAAAACGGACATAGCCCTTCTGAAGCGTTTAATGAAACTGTAGAAGAATTAACCCAGTCATTGATGCCTTTGTTTGCTAAGAATGGTATGGACTGGATGTATGCTAACTGCTCTACTACTGCTCAGCGCGGTGCATTGGATTGGATGACTCCGTTTCATGATGCTATCAAACCTGTAGTTGAAAAGTTATATCACAGTGTGAAGACTGGCAACGAGGCTCAGATTTCTATCGATTCTAACTCTAAACCCGATTATCGTGAAAAATTGGAAGAAGAATTGAAAGCATTGCGTGAAAGCGAAATGTGGCAGACGGCTGTAACCGTACGTAAACTTCGTCCTGAAAATAATTAATAGTTAGTATTTAGTATAGAAAGCGGGGGTGCGATGAGGCATCTCCGCTTTCTTTTATATATATTAATGTTAGTGGTATTGTTTATATCATGTGTAGTCGCTAAATTTGTGAAAACTTGACTTAGACATGAATAATAGATTATCACTTTTATTAATAGGGTGCATATTTCCCTTTCTATCTTTTTATGCACAAAAGAATATGAATCTTCCACCATATTATCCCACAGTAAAAGGTATTACGGATTATGCTGTGTGGCAGCTTGTATATCCGGATTCTTTATTGAAGGCGGATATTGCAGGTGAAGCAGTGTGTACACTCCGCATTGATAGTTTGGGTATTGTCCGTAGTAAATATATTGAAGCCACTCATCCTTTGTTTGCCAAGGCGGCCGAAGATGTGATTGAGGGGATGCGTGAATGGCAGCCTGCAAAGAAAGCGGGTAGAGATATAGATAGTACTGTAGTCTTTCATATTCCTTTTAATCCTGATATTTACAGTGACCGCATTTGGAGGCAGCAGCAAGTTCTGGAATCTTGCAGGGGACAATTTGTCGATTCCATGCCTGTCTTTCCAGATGATATTCGTAGTCTTGTTATGGGAAATATGGGTTGGCCTGATGATAAAGTGGATAAAGCCGTTGCTATTTGCCGTTTTACGGTGAATGAAAACGGGGAGATTATGAATATCCGTGTGATAAAAGGCACTCATCCGGCTTTTGATAAAGAGGCTATACGTATTCTTTCTAATTTTCCCCGGCTGATTCCTGCCATGAAAAACAGCAAACCTGTGCCATATGATTATTTTTTGACTATGCGTTTTTGGAAAGAGGATCTGGAACATTATTTATTGTATAGGGAATGTGCACAGGAAGATTTGGAAAAGACCACTTGGGAGCCTTATAGATACTCTTCTTATCCCGGTGGTACTGTTGCTTTGACGCAATTTATAAATTCTCATCTGAAAATAACTCCCGAAATGAAGGCTACGGGAAAGCAGGGACGGGTGATTTATAGTTTCAATGTGGATATAGATGGTTCAATGAAAGATTTTCGGCTGGTGAGAGGACTTGATCCATTAATGGATGCCGAAGCATTGCGGGTACTTCAATTAGTGAATGAAAAATGGAGTACGGGGTATTATTTCAATTCAAAGAAATGGTATCGGGAGTTTTATGTGAATCAATTCACCATTCCCATTATTTTTAGTTGGTAGCTTATATATATTGCTACTTTGGACTTGAGATTTCGATGTTTTGACAGTTTTGGGAGTCCACCTGTAACATTAAGGAGGATTACCGTTCTTGAAGGATCATTTTGTTCTTCGGTCAACTTTCGGAAGTATCTCTGACCTGTCAGTTTTTCGATACAGGAACTTCGAGCATGTATGCCCTCATGCCCTCATTGTGTGTATAACAGGCTAATTATAAATTACTTATGTGTTGACGGTAAAAATACTTGCTTTCACTTATACTCTCATGCCCTCACTATGTTTTGAAGTTTCTTTTTACATAACATGCTTGTTGTCAGTTATGTATATTTTTTACAGGCTGTTTGTGTTTGATGCAAAGTAGGACATTTTCAGGCTTTTCTATCGTAAGAAGTATGCATGAGAAGGGTTTCTACGAAATGAGGCTTACGATGGAATTTTCGGCAGGGGTAAAAAAGATCAAGACGTTTTTAAAAAAGCTCTTGTTCTTTTTTAAAAAGGCGGTTATCTTTTTTTAAAAGCTCTTGATCTTTTAAAAAAACGTCCTGTCACCAACGACAGGAAGAATATAAAAACAGGCTGTACCAATCATTTGATACAGCCTGTTTTTATATTTATAGGATTATATACTACAGATTAGAAGTACAGATAACGGTCATCTTTCACTTCAGCTTTTTTGTAGAGGTCATTGATGAAACTGCTAGCATAACGTCCTGCCATATTAGACAAGTTGTTTTCTTCGTTTTTAGCATCAAATTCTTCTGCACTTTTTTCTTTGTTATAAACCTGAATCATGTAAACACCTGCATTACCCTTGATAGGACCAGTTAACTTGTTTACTTCAGCTTTGCTTGCATAAGCACCTAAAGCTGGTTCGCTGGCGCGAGTTACTGAAACATATGCCGGAGCAGAGAAAGTGATATGTTTTACAGAATCGCTAACTGCATTTGCCATATTTTTCACTTGGTCAATGCTGTTTGCACCTTTCATTTCAGCTATCAGTTTTTCAGCTTTTTTATCTTTGATGATTTCTGCTTTCAGCATGTCGGCAACCAAGTTGATATTACGATATCCGGCAGGATTAATCTTTTCAAGAGCAACTACCATCAGATGATCGTTCTCACCACATTCATACAATGGAGACACTTCACCTTCTTTGGCTGCAAAAATCCATTTCAACGCTTCACGGGTTCCTTTTACACCACCCACACGGTGTTCTGCGCTACGGAAATCAGCACGTTCTAACAAGCGGTATCCGCTTTCTTCTGCATTGGCAACAATCTTATCCATTGTAGTGTTCTGCGCTACGAATTGGCTGAAATCATTATATGCCTTGTTGTATGTTTCTTTGCTGAATTCAACCGGACGTTTAATCACTGCAACTTTATATTTATCTTTCATGGCTTTTTTATCCAACACTTGAAGAATAACGTTAGCTTGTCCGATCTGAAGATTGCTTAATTCTTTAACATTAGAGTTAATCAATGTGTTGATGTATTTAGCATTGTCAGCATCTAATGCAGCACCTTCATAGTTGCGTGCAGTCAACCAGGTTGCTTCACCTGTCTGACCATATTTTTTTGCGATATCAGCAAAGTCAGCTCCATCTTTCAGTGCATTGAAAATACTATCGGCTAAAGTTGCGGTTTTAGCAGCATCTTCAGCATATACCTGAATTTGACGATATTGGATTGAATCGGGAGCAGTCTGCTTGGCAATAATTTTAAAAGCATTATATGAATCATCTGCCTGATTATAGTAAGGACCATATACTTCGTTGATAGTTACAGAGTCCAAACGAGCAACTACATCATTAGGATATACAGTCTTGTTGATTGCAATTTCAGAAAAAGGAACAACAGAGCCGGTGGAACGGATGAATGTGTTCATGTCGGCAGCGGTACCTAGCTGGTTGGCATATTCGGTTACTTCATTTAATACTTCTTTGCGATCTTCTTCAGATGGAGTTACCAATACATCAATGTATTTGATGTTACGAGTTTCAACCGGCTGTTCGAAAGAACTTTTTTTCTTGTTATACAGATCTTTGATTTCGCTGTTTGAAACCGTGATAGTTGAATCGCTGATAGAAGAATAAGGAATTGCAGCCAGTAAAACGTCTGATTGTTCAGTGCGTGATGTAAACGCATCTTCAGCTGCAACCGGATTTGAAATCAATGATTTTGCAATCAGGTTCTGATATTTTTCAGCTAAAGTAGATTGGATCAAAGTCTTTTCAATAAAATTCCAAAAAGCTCCCATTTTTTGATAGTATTCTACATATTGTGCAGGCATTTTGCTTGCATCCAGGTGAGCGTAATCTACCAGGAATTTTTTCAGCATATCTTTGTCGAAAGCACCGGTTTGCGGATTGCGGAACGGAGTTTGCATTAATAAGGGGTTAGTACCCTCCTCAATGATTGCTTGAACTTCAGCTTTGCTGACAGTCAGTCCCAATTTTGCAGCTTCTGCTGCGATTAATTGGTTATTTACGTAAGATTGCCATACTTGGTCTTTCACTTGAGTCAGTTGGTCGTCATTTAATGCAGAAACACCTTGTGTCAATTTAATGACTTCTGTGTATTCGTCTACCATTTTTTGATACTCTTGTGCTGTAAGTGTTTTTCCATTCACTTCACCTACGTCTTGTTTACCCTGATGTGGTTGGAGAACCTTCCATGCGTCTCCGGCAATGAATGCGAAGAGGGCAAGTCCGATTACAACGACCAACAGAGGGCCTTTACTTCTGATTGTTTGTAATGTTGCCATTTAATTTTACTATTTTTGTTTATTGTTTTTTTATACTTCATAGATTTAGCGCACGAAGATACAAAAAATGCAGCTTACAAGCTATTTTATTGTGAAAAAAATCTATTATTCGGTTACTTTCAACTTTACTAATTCAATTTTGGTTGCTGTTACTTTAATTATTTTGAAATGGAATTTATCGAAAGTGATCTCTTCATGTATTTTGGGGAAGCTTTGGTATTGGTGCAGGATGAGTCCACCGATAGTTTGGTAATCATCATTTTCCGGTAGGTCAAGTGAGAACAATTCATTGACTTTTTCGATTTCCAGACGTCCGGAAAGGATGTATTCATTGTCACCGACAGATTTGGCTATGTAAGAAGTCGTGTCATGCTCGTCTTCTATTTCACCGAAAATTTCTTCCACTAAATCTTCTAGCGCCACGATGCCGGATGTACCTCCGAATTCATCGACTACTACAGCTAAGGATTTTTTTTGCTGCATGAATAGTTTCATCAGCTTATGCGCTCCCATCGTTTCGGGAGCAATAGGTAGTTGGCGTACACTCTTAGTCCAGTCGGTCTGTTCACGAAACATTTCAGAAGAATGGATATAACCTATAATATTGTCAATGTTTTCTTTATAGACAATGATTTTACTGATTCCGCTTTCAATGAAGCGGGCTTTTAGTTCTTCTATGGGAGTTCCATATTCTATGGCAACAATTTCGGTTCTGGGTACCATACAATCCCTAATTCTGATATTCGAAAAATCTAGTGCATTTTGGAATATCTTGACTTCGGTGTCTATGTCTTGTTCATTTTGAACATCTTGTATACTGCTTTGAATAAAGTAATCTAGATCGACTTTGGTAAAAGCTTTTTCATTGGCTTCTTTATTTGTTTTAATGCCTATTATGTAAAGTAATATATTGGATATTCCCGAAGCAAACTTGCTGATGGGATAGAGCAAGACATAGCAAATGTAAGTGGGAACTGCAAAAATATTCAGAGTGAAATTGGGATTAATCTTAAATAAGGTTTTAGGAAGGAACTCTCCTGTGACCAAGATGATTAATGTGGAAATAATTGTTTGGATCAGTACTAATAAAAAGTGGTTGTCTATCAATCCTGCCAGCAAGTTTTGTTCAATGACTTGTGCCATCAATATACCGTAAATGACCAAAGCGATGTTGTTCCCTACCAACATGGTAGAGATAAAATTGTTCGGATTATGAAAGAAGATGGAAAGTATACGTGAATTTATGCTTTGGCTGTTACGATCCATTTCAAAACGTAATTTATTGGATGAAACAAAGGCTATTTCCATGCCGGAGAAAAAAGCGGAAAAAGCCATTGTGATAAGAATTTGTATAATAATACCCATAATAGTGAGTGAATTAGCGTATCGAATCAGTTCTGGTGCTATTTGCAACAGCTTTTGTACTGTCTGCTGGTGCTGTATCTTCTACAGTGAAAATACCTGTGTTATTATAAATTTGATATTCTGTCATTTGCTGGTTGGATTCAAATCCATAACCGGTAATGATTTTGTCTTCTTGTTCAATGCGGATAAATTTGTCAGAATAGACCCTTTCCTGTTTTTCATCCCAAAAGAGCAGGTCTGTGTCAAATTTGTCGCCTCTTTGGCTGCGGATATGCACATTGCTTCTCAATTCCCAAAGTTTCTTTTTCTCGTAGTAATAGGCTGTATCGGCTTTTATGCTGGCATCAATATGGAATAGGGAATCAAACTTTTCCAGATAAACTCCTTTTTCAAAAGCCCAATAAGGAGGGTTCTTTTTATCATAAATTTCCCATTCTTCTGTGATAATTTTGTAGCGGGTAATACCGGAATCGGATATAAGGGTAGTAACCCCCAATGTTTTCATGCTAGGCAATGAATCTCTTTCTGTAATGGCTTCCGCCAGATTTTTTTCGCCTCCTGAGCATGCTGGGAATAAAACAAACATAACAGTTGCCCAAATGGCAACTGTTATGTTTAGAAATATAAAGTGTGATTCTTGTTTTTTTTCAGACGACATAATTATCTGATAGTTGTTGTTTCACCAATCCATCCACCGATTGTAACAGAGTCACCTTTCTTCAAGCTGAGGAAGAACAAGTCTGCGTCTTTAGGAGTATGGGCTGCATAAGTACCAATTAGTTTATTTGCTTCTTCAGCAACACTAGGATCTACACTTTTTGCTTTCTGTAATTTGTCGATAACAGCAAAATAAGTACACTTGTTCAATGCGGCTTCATCACTCCAGTTAGGGCTTGATGCATACATATTAGCAATTAAAATGTAAGGCTTACCATTGTTTCCATCCAATGAGATTGACTTCAGCGCATATTGTTTTGCCTTGCTCAACTGTTTTTTGCTGAATAAAATAGCAGCGGTTTTGTATGCATAGTCGGCTTTCTTTAATGGGTCTTGTTCTAAGTTGATAGCCTGATCAAAATAGTCGATACATTTGTCCATATCACCTTTCTTGTAATACATGTATCCGCAACCTACAGCAGTTTCGGCAGTCGGTTCGATGGCATGTGCGGCTTCAGATGCAGCAAAGTAAGCTTCCTGTTCTGTACAGTTTAGCATCTGCATTACAGAAATAACTTGCTTCAGATAATCCAAATTAGTTTTGTTTTGTTCAACTTTCGGAGCATAGATAGCTTGTAGGTTGTCGCAAGTCGCTACACCACTGTTAATGAAAAATGCATCGATATTGTCTTTTGCCACTTTCAATAATTTTTTGTCATTTTCCTTTGTAGCAGCTTTTAAAGCTCCATCAGCAACTCCTGATGCAAACAAGTAATCCTGAATGAATTGTTCTTTGTATGCTTCATCACTCTTCATTTTACGGGCAGCAGCATCCATGAATTCTTGTAATACAAAATAGTCGGAATTTTCTTTTTCAAGTTCAATGGCTTCTTTGAACATGTTGTATGCTTCATTCATGTCCTGTCCACCCATTGTGAAGTAGTCATGTGCCTTCATTCCGATAATTGAACCCTTTGTAGCATCTCTTTTAACCAACTTGTTCAAATCGTCCAGATATTGGATACGCTGGTCGTGAACTTTCATCAGTTCATTGAAGTATTGTTTTTGCTTAGCTGCATCTTTTTCACCGGCTATTAAAGCACGAAGAATTTTTGCACCATTAGTATAAGTACTTACTTGAGCTTTGGGGGCTTCTGTAAATACGCTCATCCAAGGAGTATAGGCGTCCTTGAAATTGTTAGTTTTGACATACTCAGTGTAAATACTGATATTTTTCAAGCATCGGATACTGTCTTCACCATGTCCGAATCTTGATCCGTCTGACGCTCCGGTCTGAGCGAAAGAAGCTGTTGTACCTAAGGAAAGAACGAACAGCGCTGTTACCATCTTCATTTTCATCGTATATAAATTTAGTTGTTGTTATTTATTTGCTTCTCTCCATTTATTAATCCACTTTCCATTTCATGAACCAACGTTCATTGAAAGTGAGCCCGATATTGATTCTCAAATAGTTCTCTTCCATTAATCCTTTAAATTTAGGACTGACTTTAATGTATTGTCCGGAAATGTTCAGCATAGATTTACTTTGGGACATGGGAAGTCCGAAACCTACACTGACGCCATATTCGCGTGCACCGTCTTGAAAACTGGTTGCTCCTGTGTCCGGATCAGTATAGCTTACCTTATTATAAGGAGTTGAATAATAAGCTCCCATACGGTAACGGATACGCTTCAGATAGTTGTGGCTGATATAACTTGGTACGAATTCCGCACCAAAAGCTATTTTTGTGCGGTTATTCATTTCCACACTTTCTTTGTTGAACTTGCTCCAAGTCAGATCGGCTGTATTCCATTTTTGTAAAGTATAGTCAACCCCAATCGTCAGGCGGTTGTCATATACATAAGTAAGACCTGCACCAAATGTATGTGGCATTTTAAACGGGTTGGGAATAGTATCGCCGGTTTGTGACTGTACATAAATGGAACCATTACTTTCCGTACCTGTCTGATGATATTTATATGCATCTCCGTGCAAGGTATGTCCCAGTGTATAAACGGCACCTACATTTATTGTGTTTTTCTTGTTTAACTTATAAGTATACTGTAAACCAAAATCCAATTTATAATCACTGATGGAAAATTTGTCTAATTTGATACTACGTGTATCTGTCGCTCCAATAGCTGTCATGGATTGATGGGTAATGTCTCCATAAAGATATGAAAAATTTGCACCAACAGACAAATTATTAAATACTTTATAACCTAATCCTACAAAAACCTGATGAAAGCCTCCGTCGCCATTATAAGATTCGGCCCACTTTCCGTTATTGTCTACATCCTCAAAATCATGTGTTTTGGAAATGTTGTAACCTACTGTGGAAAATGGAAGAAAACCAACTGTCATTCCCATTTTTTGCCATAGACGGAATTGCATGGCCAAATAGTCAAAACTTGAGTTTTTAGCATTGGTTTTTACATTACCATCCTTGAAGTTCGCATTTTGAAGAGTCATTCCTGCATCGAACAAGAATGTCAATGAATCGATAGCTGTATAAGATGCCGGATTAGACGCGTTGATTTGGTAGCCGTTTCGCAAACCGTATGCTATTCCTCCCATTGCTTTACTGTTACCAAAATTTTGATCAGCTAACTGACCAAAGCCGTAGCGTGTATAGGGAGAATTTGTGCTTGTTTGGGCTACGGCCAGCCCTGTGACTGTGAGTAATATTGACGCACTAATCAGTCTTTTATAATTTATCATTATAGCTTAATATTCTGTTTAAACCTTTCAATACTAAAAATCTATCTGCAAAGATGATACTTTTTAATTTTGTATCAAAAGAAAATTCATCTCCGCCCGTTAAAAAAACCAAAAGCTCCGGATAATTCTTTTGAAGATGGGTGATATAGCCGCTCATTTCAAATTCCATTCCGCGAATGACTCCTGCCCGGATAGCCGTTTCTGTAGATTGTCCATACATCGGAACTTCTCCTTTAGCGCTTACTTTGGGAAGTTTGTCGGTGAATATGTTCAATGCCTTGAAACGCATACGCATTCCTGGAGAAATATTGCCTCCATGATAGGCTCCGTCAGCGTCAATAAAATCGTATGTGACACAGGTTCCTGCGTCAATAACCAGCACATCGTGTCCAGGCTTCAGCCAGTTTGCTGCGACCACAGCTGCTAAACGGTCCATGCCCAGTGTTTGAGGCGTTTTATATAAATTAGTGACGGGAACAGGGGTTTCATGACTTAATTCGATGATGTTAAAAGGCAATCTTTCCAGTTGGTGCCGGATCGTATTGCTTAGTGTTATGACAGAAGCTATGATACCTCGTTTCAACGGGTATCGGGAGCAAAGCATCGGGAGGCAATCTAAAGAATGATTGGAGCCACGAAATACTTCAACTAACTCGCCTTTGTCGAATATAGCCAATTTGGCTACTGAGTTTCCTATGTCGATTATTAAATTCACAACTTTGCTTTTTCGGCTGCAAAGTAACGCAAAAAATAAATAGGAATAGCAATAAAAAATGGTATTTGTGAGGAATTAATTAATATTTAGGTGTACTTTTGCATCGGTAAACAGAGAATGGAATTTATGAATAAATTAATTATAGCATTGATATTGTTATTCTTTTTCTTGGGCCAATCGGTTAGAGGTCAGGAAGATAACATAAAGGTAAGTCTGATGACTTGTGCTCCCGGTACGGAAATATATGCTTTGTTCGGGCATACGGCATTGCGCACGTGGAGAGGACTGGGTGTTTAATTATGGTATGTTCAGCTTTAATACTCCCCATTTTATCTATCGTTTTGTCAAAGGAGAAACTGATTATGAATTGGGCGTAACCCGTTATCCTTATTTTGAAGGCAGTTATGCTATGCGTGGTTCCTCGGTCTATCAGCAGACATTGAATTTGACTATTTCGGAAAAACAGGAACTCAGAAGATTGCTGGAAGAGAATTATCTGCCGGAGAATAGGGTTTACCGTTATAACTTTTTCTATGATAATTGCACTACCCGTGCGCGTGATGTAATAGAAAGGTGTATTGAAGGGAAGGTTGTTTATTCTGAAGGAAAGGAGGGGCTCTCTTTTCGGGATATTGTCCATCAATATACTAAAGGACACAAATGGGATGAGTTGGGCATTGATATGTGTTTGGGCAGTGAAGCTGATAAGCCTATTGATGCGCGTAAGCAGATGTTCGCCCCTTTTTATTTGCTGGAAGCGGCAAAAAAAGCGACTATAGTAGTAGGTGACAGCGTGCGTCCTTTGATTCTGCATGAAAAAAAGGTGGTGGATGCAGAACCGGAGAATGTTGGTGACGGTTTTCCATTGTCACCCCTGGCGTGTGTCTTTATTTTAATAGGAATTACTTGTTTTGTAGGATGGTTGCAGTTTAAAACCAGGAAAATAATCTGGATTTGGGATTTGCTTCTTTTTGGTGTACAAGGGTTAGCGGGGTGTGTCATTACTTTCCTGGTCCTTTTTTCTACTCATCCTACGGTAGGGTCCAATTGGCTTATCCTTTTATTGAATCCTATCCCTTTACTTTACCTTCCGGTCATGGTTTGTCGAGCTATAAAAGGTAAAAAAGACCTCTATCATACAATAAATGTAGCGTATTTAACACTTTTTATAATGATAATGCCGTTTGTACAGCAAAAATTCAATGTAACGGTATTACCTTTGGCACTGTGTTTGTTGATATGTTCTGCAAACCACGTTTTATTATATTACAGACAAAACAATAAATGAAAGGACGCATCTTAACTTCTCTTTTGACTGTTATCGCATTAACAGGGTTGCAGGCACAGAACATTCCTGCGGTTCCCAGGTTGGTGGTCGGATTGACTATTGACCAGTTGCGGACTGATTATATAGAGGCTTTTTCGGCTTTATACGGTGAACGTGGTTTCAAGCGGTTGTGGAGAGAAGGACGGATTTATCGGAATGCCGAATATGACTTTATTAATGTGGATAAGTCATCAGCTGTAGCGGCCATTTATTCTGGCACTACACCTTATACCAACGGAATCGTGGGGGATAACTGGATGGACCGCAGTACTCTGCGAGTTCTTAATTGTGTGGACGATGCTGATTTTATGGGTATTTACACTTCAGAGTCCACTTCTCCGCAGAAAATGAAGGTGTCGACTTTGACAGATGAGTTGGTAATAGCCACACAAGGAATAGCTGAAGTTTATTCTATCGCTCCTACACGTGAAATGGCGGTGTTGGCTGCCGGTCATGCTTCGAAAGGTGCATTCTGGTTGAATGATGAAACAGGAAAATGGAGTGGCAGTACATATTATGGTACATTTCCTGCATGGGTGACTACTTATAATGACCGTGAAGGATTGGATTTCCGTATCGGCAATATGTCGTGGGAGCCTTATTTGCCTGTGACTGTCTATAAATATTTGACTAGCGAGAACAAACAAGTTACGTTCAAGCATAATTTCGATGACGAGCGGAAAAATAAATACCGTAAATTGAAAACAAGCCCTTATGCTAATGATGAGGTAAACCGTTTGGTTAATGCTTGTTTTAGTAATACTTCCATTGGAAAGGATGCTGTTCCGGACTTTTTGTCACTGGCATATTATGCCGGGAATTATGATCATAAGGCTCCTGCAGAACTCCCGATGGAAATGCAGGATACCTATGTACGTCTGGACAACAGTATTGCTGAATTATTGGAATTGATAGACCGGAAGGTTGGTTTGAACAATACTTTATTCTTTATAACCTCTACAGGATATGCTGACGCTGATCCTGTTGATTCTCCTCAATATAAAATACCGGGTGGAGAATTCCATATTGAACGTTGTTCTGCTCTGTTGAACCTTTATTTGGCAGCTATTTACGGTGAAGGACAATGGGTGGAGGCGCATTTTGAGCAGCAAATATACTTGAATCATAAGCTGATAGAGCAGAAACAACTGAATATATCCGAGATATTAAATCGTGCGGCAGAATTCTTGGTACAGTTCAGCGGAGTGAAAGATGTGTATTCTTCACAACGTTTGCAATTGGGAGCGTGGACTCCTACCATTGATAAAATAAAGAATTACTATAACCCGATATGTTCCGGAGACTTATGGATAGAAGTCTTACCAGGCTGGACTGAATTCCGTGAACATTCGCTTG
>OHPR01000644.1_pt1 | contig 12869 bp, 9 predicted proteins | sample 1577761 | NCBI WGS metagenome assembly OHPR01 (sample SAMEA3879537, study PRJEB24766) | human gut metagenome | biome: human-associated habitat; feature: feces | place: USA | collected 1985/1987 | reverse complement strand
ACTTGTGACCTGCCGGTTAACAGCCGGATGCTCTACCGACTGAGCTATTCAGGCATTTATTTTTCACTTGACTGCCTGTATATAATACCAAAAGAATTAGAGTTATGCAAGTACTTTTTTTATTTTTTTAGACAAATTTCAATTCAGAAATAAAAAAAACCAGCTAAGCTGGTTTACTAATCAAGTGGCGCCTGAAACAAGACTCGAACTTGTGACCTGCCGGTTAACAGCCGGATGCTCTACCGACTGAGCTATTCAGGCATTTGCTTTTCACTTGACTGCCTGTATATAATACCAAAAGATGTTGTGTTATGCAAGTACTTTTTATAAAATTATGATATATTATTTTTAAATGGGGGGAATGGACTATGTTAGATGCGATTGTAATGGATATGGATGGAACTTTATTGGATCCAAATAATAAAATTTTACCGGAAACGAAGGCGGCATTGATTGCTTGTCAAAAGCAGGGGACTAAGCTAGTACTTGCGAGTGGAAGAAGTTATACAAGATTACTTTCATATGCTAAAGAATTAGAGATGGATGTATATGGTGGATATTTGTTAGAGGTAGATGGTATTGCGTATTATGATGTTCAAAAGGATGAGCGTCATGTTTTAAAACAGATGTATAAGGAAGATATTGAGCCTGTTTTTGCGTATTTGATGCATAAAAATTGTGAGACAATGGCTGTATTTAATGATGGATTATTTGATTATATTCCAGATCATATAATGGAAAAGAAAAAGGCATTAAGAAATGCACAAGAATATCCTGAAGATTTTCCTTGGACGGGTGGCCCTTGGTCTTGGCTTGCAGATATGCGTGATGGTTATCCTAAGATTACGTATATTAAGGATCTTAGTGAAATTCAATATCCTGTAAATAAGATTCAGACAATTGAGGATGAAGAGGTAACTACCCAATTGGCTTTGGATATTCAAAATGAATTTAAAGATCAATATGAAGTGTTCCGTACTTGTCCTAGAGAACTTGAAGTATTGCCTAAAGGATATAGTAAGGGAGCTACTTTAGTTCGTATGATGGATATGTTTGGTTGGGATAAGGATAAAGTCTTCACATTTGGTGATGGCGAAAATGATGTGAGTATGTTTGGTGTTGTAACTCATAGTTTTGCGATGGGCCAGGCTATGGATTATGTAAAAGAAAAAGCAGCTCATGTGACCAAGTCCAATGTGGAACAGGGTATTGTAGCTGCTTTAAAGGATTTTAATATTTTGTGATATAGCTAACAACAAGCTTCATTGTGCTTTCTACACCATCATAGTGTGTTCTTTCCATTCCGTGGCTAGCATGAACACCAGGGCCAATCAAGGCTCCTTTGATGTCGTTACCACCGCGTAATGCGGCACTGACATCTGAACCATATTGTGGGTAGATATCAACGGCATAATTAAGCTTGTTTTCTTTTGATAGTTCAACTAGACGTGTAATCATTTCGTAGTCGTATGGTCCGCTTGAATCTTTTGCACAGATTGAAACATCTTGTTCAGTACAAGCAAGATCTGTACCGATGCATCCCATGTCTACGGCTAATAATTCTTCGACTTCTTCTGGAAGACAACTTGCGCCGTGACCAACTTCTTCATATGTACTGAACATAATGACTAAGTCTCTTTGAGGTGTAATGTTGTTGTCTTTTAAGTATTTTAGTACGCCCATTAAAGCTGTAGCTGAAATCTTATCGTCTAAGAATCTAGATTTAATGAATCCACTTTCTGTGATTTGTGTTTTTGTATCAATACAAATGAAGTCTCCGTTGCAGATACCTAATTTTTCAACATCTGCTTTTGAGTGTACAACTTCGTCGATACGAACTTCCATTGTGTCTTCTTTTCTTTCTAATGTAGAAGCATCTGGATATACGTGTACGCTTGGTGAACAAGAAAGAATCGTTCCTGTATATACCTTTCCATCACGAGTATAGATCTTACAATATTCTCCGTCTAATGTTGGTAAGCATGGGCCTCCGACTTTAGTAATGGCAAGTTTTCCGTTGTCTTTGATGGAACGAACCATAAGTCCTAATGTATCTAGGTGAGCGCTCAATCCTAATGTGTGTTCAGAATCTTTTCCGTCTACATAGATCAATAAATTTCCTTTTTGGTTACGTCCTGTTGTATAGCCTAATTTTTTAGCTTCTTCGTCCATGAAATCGATGGCTCTTTTTGTGTAGCCTGTTGGTGAATCAATATTCAAAATTTGTTTGGCGATGTCACAGACATATTCTTTATCAAATGGTTGCATATTTTAAAACTCCTCCTGTATGTATTATACGCTTTTATACAAATTCTAAACAATGTATTCAACTTTTTTTTCATTTTGTGCTATTGTACAAGAAAAGGAGGCTAATTGTATGGAATTAAATGTAAGAGAAGAAAATTTAAGGGATTTATTTAAACAGTTTCAAGTGGAACATAATGAGAATTGTGAGACAGTATTTATTGATAATAATGATGAACATATAGAGAACTATTTAAATGGATCAAATACGGTATATTTACATATGGTGGATTATGAAGTAAGACATCTTGATTTGAGTAAAGTAAATACAATATTTGTGAATAAAGAGTATGCGAGTAAATTAGAAAATGGAATTCAGGATGAACAAAGAATTCTAGAACTACTATTATACAAATATCCCAATCTTAGAGTTGTATTAATTACCGATAAAAAGGGTGCTTATTATAAAGATAAGGACATGATGATTTATCAGAAAGAATTGGCTTCTAACTTTGATAAGAATCTATTCTTAGTTAAATATATGGCTTCAGAATTAAAGGGGAATTCAGAAATGACATCTCTATATCGAGGCGTGAATCAGTAAAGACTACTAGATATGTTAGAGTGCCTAAGACAAAAACTTGAATTCGCGTACGCCTTTGGAATTAAAAGACTTTGGAGGTAGATTAATCCATGAAAACTACCCTACATATCTAGTAGTCATTTCCATTATAAAGGTCCAATGTGAAAAGATTATTAAAAGTCAAAAGTTTTTCAAAATATTTTAAAATACATGTGTAAATCGGTAAGTTGATATTTATCATCTTTCTCGTTATAATACAAGTACAGAAAAGACTACTAGATATGGTGGTCACTCTGGATTAGGTTATAGCGCTAATCCCGTTACGAGTGGGTGGTTAGCGCTTTTTGTTTTCTTCATGAATAATAATGATCACTCGTATGAGTTGTAAAATAGCTATTAAGACAATAGTTATATCAATATTAATTTGAATTTGCATACGCCGTATCCTTAATCCCGGGGATCGAAAGTCTCAAGGATTTATCCAGAGGAAACCACCTGCCATATCTAGTAGCAATTTCAATTATAAATACCCAATGTGAAAAGATTGTTAAAAGTCAAAAGTTTTTCAAAATATTTTAAAATACATGTGAAAATCGGTAAGTTGATATTTGTTTTTATTCTCGTTATAATACAAATACAGAAAAGACTACTAGATATGGTGGTCACTCTGGATGTTGCGAGAGCGCTAAATCCTTTGTGAGAGGTGGTTAGCGCTTTTTATTATACCTTTTCAATGTTTGTATCAATGCAGCTGCAAATCAAATGTTCCAGATTCACTTTCGCATTGTCGATTGTAGATTTTGAATAGAAGTCTACAAGTTCTAGTTTTAATGAGTAACAAATAGTTAGGTCATTATTGATTTCGGATAAATTAATAAACATCAAAAGCTCTTTATATAAAATGTTGTTTTGTTAGTCCTGACGTCAGTACTCTTCTATTTAGTGGTTCTGTTTCCTTTTTTGACATTCTGAAAGAAATAAATTTACTTCTCAAACGTCCTTTCTAATCTAGATTCTTTCTCCTTCTAAACTCACACTTTTGAAGAAATTAATTCTATGTATATGAGCCGATGAAAGATGACATGTATTACAGTGCTTAAAAAAAGAAAACCTCTTTCATGAAATGTGTGCAATGATAAAAAATGCAGACTGTTAAATTGATCTGCATCATTTATATGTGTTATCTGTTATTTATGAGTGTTGGATTTCAGATTTTTGCCCTCAATACAGTTAGAACATGTTAAAAAAGACACATATATAACCGATAAATGTTGACTATTTTATTAATAAATTTGAAATAAGTTTTAAAAAACTTAAAAACTATATTGACAATAAGTTTTTAAAAACCTAAAATATAATTGTAATAAGTTTTACAAAACTTAAAAAGGAGGCTATATATGTTAAATACAGTTATTGAAACGCAAATGCAACAACTCGCAAGCAAGTCATTAGATAGTTCTAATAAATTCGGTTATGATAAATCAACAAAGATTTTGTATTGTTATCTATTGTGGGCAAAGAAAACCTCTAACAATGATTTAGTTAAAGAAGTAACTAAAGAACTTTCTTTTGAAGAAAATTTTGACTTAAAAACTATTGAATTTGGTAAAGAGTATACAGAAGATGATTGTGTTAGTGCAGTACGAGAAATAGTAGATAATAATAATGGCATAAATGAATGGATGTACTCTAGTCCTTCATCTCTTAATAAACTGGTCACAAAAATCATTAATTTAAAAGATGGTGAATCATTCTGTGATTTTGGAAGTGGAGATGGAAAACTTTTACTGAATGTTTTTGACGCTGCACACAAAAATAAATTTAACTGCAAATACACTGGATATGAAATTAATGCAAAACAAGTATTGGTATCTAAATGTTTAATGTGCATGTTAAACGTGGACACTACTATTATTAATTGTGATTTTATGAGAGACATTCATAGAGGACAATTTGATAAAGGATATCTATATCCTCCTTTCGGATTAAAATATTCTATAGATGAATGGGATTCCTTGAAAGGTATATATGGGGATTTATTCACTTCGAGAACTGAATCGGAGTTGCTATATTTATTAAAAGCACTTGAAAATATAAAAGAGAATGGGAAATTGGTGACCGTTTTTACTACAGGTGCAGCATTTAGATCAAGTGGAATGCTAGCTCGCAAATATTTAGTGGAAAATAATTTTGTAGAAGGGATAATATCTCTACCTGCTAGGACATTAGGATTTACTGCAATTCCAATCGATCTTTGGATTTTAAAGAAAGACCAAAAGAAATCAAATGTTATTAAAATGTTAGATGCTTCAAACAATATTTTGGATAAAGGCTCAAAAATTGCTGTTGAATTGGATGTATCCACTATTATTGAAGAGTACAATAATAACGCTAAATGCGTATCCATAGAGGATATTAAAAAGAATGAATATTCTCTATCTATTAATATATATGAAGTAGAAAAACTTACTGATTCAATACTTAATCCTGTTAACATAGAGGATGTTTGTAAAATTGAGAAAGGCTCACAGTATACAATTTCTAAATTCAAGGATCAAATATCAAATACTCCTACTGATTATCAATTGCTAACTTCAATTAATATCCAGGATGGAATTGTTGATTACGATTCATTACCTTATGTTTATCCTGATCCAAAATTATTGAAATTTAAATTGGAAGAAGGAGATATTGTTGTTACGACAAAATCTACAGTTGTAAAAACATTTGTTGCTAATGATTTACCTGACAGAAATATTATCGTTACTGGAGGAATGATCATATTAAAACCAGATACATCAAAAGTAAATCCGACTTACGTAAAGATGTTTTTAGATTCTTCGATTGGGAAAAGTGAATTCAAATCAATTATAAAAGGGAACACTATCGGTTTTGTTCCATTTAAAGAATTTAAAGAAAGAATGATTATTTCTTGTCCGTCTTTAGAAAAACAAAACAAATTATCTGAACAATACAACAATATGTTGTGGACAATAAATGCTTTAACAAAACAATTAGCTGATACAAAAGATGAATTAGCAAATATCATCGAAAACTCATTGAATGAGGGCGAATAATATGCGATATACTCATAAACAAAAATCTGCTATTCTTCAAAAAATTATTGATAAAATTTCAAAAGAAATTTTTCATACAACTGAAGATTCAGAGATAGATGCTATTATGAACAAATATGGTGTTACTTTGGAAGAGTCAGCAATGCCAATAAATAAAAATACATCTACAATATTGGTTCTAGGAGCTTTGAAAGGTAGAAAGTCAGATTATCAAATGACAGTAAGAAAATTGAATATTCCAGAAAATAATATTGAATTTGTGGATGACTATTCTAAAATGCACTCATTCAATGCAGAACAGTTAAGGTATTCTGATAGATATTCCGATATTATCATTGGGCCAACACCGCATAGTATAAAAAACAAAGGTGATTTTAGTAGTATTATAGCTATGATAGAAAATAATCCGAAGGAATATCCAAAATTGCTGAAAGCAATTGCAAATAATTCCTTAAAAATAACGACCAGTAATTTTAAGGAGTTATTGCAACAAACCAGATATTATCAAGAAGCTATTTAAAATGTTGGCTTAAAGTAAGTGAGAGTAACTTCTTGGATGATATATAAATAGATTTATGCCTGTTTTATCGATATAATTATTAATAAAACAGTCCCAAATCAAAAAGAAGGTATGAGGATTATATTTATGCTTATGAATAAAAAACAAATGACAGAAGAGGATATTAAGTATCGGTATATTTCTCCGGCAATCGAAAATAGTGGATGGCCACGTTCTAGTATTGCGATGGAGAAAGCAATTACAGATGGAAAAATTAATATAAGGGGTAACATTGTTGTCCGCTCTTCTCCCAAAAAAGCAGATTATGTTTTATATATTGAAAAGAACTACCCAATTGCTATTGTCGAAGCTAAAGACAATAAACATTCTGTTTCATATGGCATTCAACAAGCAAAAGAATATTGCAAAATGATGGATGTTCCTTTTGCATATTCATCAAATGGAGATGCATTTCAGGAATACGATTTTCTTACTGGTACAGAAAGGCAGATAGAATTAGAACAATTCCCCTCTCCAGATGAATTAATGAAAAGATATAAGATTGAAGCAGGTATCACAGATAAAGAAGAAGAGATTATGCAACAACCTTATTATTCAAGCCAAACAACTTATAATCCAAGATATTATCAAGCAAATGCAGTAAACCGTACATTAGATTCAATTGCAAAAGGACAAGATAGAATTCTTCTTGTAATGGCTACAGGTACAGGGAAAACATACACAGCGTTTCAAATTGTGTATCGTTTATTAAAAGCTGGCCTAAAAAAGAAAATATTATATTTAGCCGATAGAAATGTCCTAGTAGATCAATCCATTGATCAGGATTTTAGCCCTCTAAAAAATGTTATTCACAAAGTGAATTATCAAAAAGATAATCCAGTTACGGTAACTTCATACCAAGTTTACTTTTCCTTATATCAACAGATTGCAGGAGATGAAGAGAACAAGGAAGAAGCTGGTGAAGATGAAATTGTAACAAAAATAAGCCAGTTGTTCAAACCTGATTTTTTCGATTTAATCATCGTTGATGAGTGTCATAGAGGATCTGCAAAAAAAGATAGTAACTGGAGAAAAATATTAGAATATTTTTCAAGTGCCACACAAATTGGAATGACAGCGACACCTAAAGAAACGGAAAAAATTTCAAATATCGATTATTTTGGTGAGCCTGTTTATACGTATAGTCTTAAAAATGGAATTGATGATGGCTTTTTAGCGCCATTTAAGGTCATTAATATAACAACAGACATTTCAGAAGGATGGCGACCATATAAAGGGCAAAGAGATAAAAATGGTGAAGAAATAGAAGATCGAGTTTATACAAATAGTGATTTTGATTATAACTTAATTATCGAAGACCGTACGGAACAAGTAGCAAAGGAAATAACAAAATATTTAAAAGCAACAGATAGATATCAAAAGACTATTGTATTCTGCGCAAATGAAGATCATGCAGAAAGAATGCGTGTTGCTTTAGCTAATTTAAATAAGGATATGTGCGTAGAAAATCCTGATTATGTTGTTAGAATTACGGGTAGTGATGTATATGGCAAAGGAAAACTAAAGTATTTTATTTCAATAAATAAAGAGGGGCCTGTAATTGCAACTACATCTAAACTTTTGTCGACTGGTGTGGATTGTAAAATGGTCAAATTAATTGTTTTGGATCAGATGATTAGTTCGATGACAGAATTTAAACAAATCATTGGTAGAGGCACTCGAATTCGTGAAAAAGAAGGAAAAATGCATTTTGTAGTGATGGACTTTAGAAATGTCACTAGATTATTTAGTGATCCTGAATGGGATGGTCCTGTTGAAATTAATGATGGATTTAAACATGACGAACCCTTGAAAGTTAAAGAAGATCCAACACCATATGATACGGTTACTCCTGTTGAGCCAGGTGTACCTAGAGTAAAACCGATTATAGACAAATATGGATGTAGAGTTGAAATTATAAATAAACGTGTTTCTGTGTATGATACAAGTGGAAAATTGTTGAAAACAGAAAGCATTGTAGATTATACAAGAACAAATGTAAAAGATGAATATGCTTCTTTGGATGAGTTTATTAAGTGTTGGACTGATAACGCTAAAAAAGAAGAAATTATCAAAATTTTTCACGATAAAGGCATAGATTTTGAGCAAATGAAAAAAGAAGAACATATGGAAGAAGTGGATGATTTTGACTATATATGTCACGTTGCATATGATAAAAAGCCATTAACTAGGAAAGAAAGAGCTAATAATGTAAAGAAAACCGACTTTTTAAGCAAATATAGTGATGTTGCCAGAGAAGTATTGGAAACACTTCTTGAAACGTATATGAATGATGGTATATATGAAATAGAAACTACGAAAGTATTGAAACTAGAACCATTTAAGAAATATGGAACTCCAGCAAAAATTGCAAGTTATTTTGGTGGAAAAGCAGGGTATTTAAATGCAGTTCATAACTTGCAAAATGTTATTTATGGAGGTGCTAATTAATGGCAAACAATTTATCAGGATTTGTTAAAAGCATAAGAGATATTATGCGCAATGATGCAGGTATCAACGGTGATGCACAACGTATCGAGCAAATCGCATGGATGTTATTTTTGAAGGTATACGACGCTCAGGAACAAAACTGGGAAATGGATGAAGATGATTTTGAATCTATTATTCCTGATGATTGTAAATGGTCTAATTGGGCTCAAAATGACAATTTAACAGGAGAAGAATTATTGAACTTTGTCAATAACAAATTATTTCCTACACTAAAGAAACTTGATGTAAATAAATATACACCTATCAAGAAAGCGATTGTTAAAACAACATTTGAAGATGCTAATAACTACATGAAAGATGGGGTTCTTTTAAGACAAGTTATCAATATTATTGATGGTCTAGATTTTGGTGACTATGAGGAAAGTCACGCTTTTGGTGAAATTTATGAGTCAATTCTTAAGGAACTTCAAAGTGCTGGATCTTCAGGTGAATTTTATACGCCTAGAGCTGTTACGGATTTTATGACTAAAATGATTAATCCTCAAATTGGAGAAACTATGGCGGACTTTGCTTGTGGAACTGGTGGTTTCCTAACTAGCTGGATTAAAGAACTTGAACCTAAAGTAAAAACTATAGAAGACAGAAAACTATTTGATCAGTCAATATATGGAATTGAAAAGAAACCTTTCCCATATATGCTCTGTATTACTAATATGCTTTTGCATGGCGTGGATGTTCCAAAAATTGAACATGGTAATTCACTAACGCATGATGTTTTAAACTATACTGAAGAAGATAAGTTTGATGTTATTCTTATGAATCCTCCTTACGGAGGAAGTGAAAAAGATGACGTAAAAAATCATTTTCCAACAGATTTATCAAGTAGTGAAACAGCAGATTTATTTGTGACTGTCATCATGTATCGCCTAAAGAAAAATGGTAGAGCTGCAGTAATTCTTCCGGATGGTTTCTTATTCGGAACTGATAACGCCAAAGTGGCTATTAAGAAAAAACTATTAAGCGAATTCAATCTGCACACAGTTATTAGAATGCCTCATAGTGTGTTTGCACCTTATACATCAATTACAACAAATATTCTATTCTTTGATAATACGTATCCTACTGAAGAAACATGGTTTTATCGTCTAGATATGCCAGAAGGATATAAGAACTTTTCAAAGACAAAACCAATGAAGTTAGAGCATTTTCAACCTGCTATTGATTGGTGGAATAATAGAGAAGAAATTAATGTTGATGGTTTTGATAAGTCAAAGAAATATACTTATTCCGAGTTAGAAGAAAAAGGATTTAATATTGATCTATGTAGTTATCCACACGAAGAAGAAGAAATCTTACCACCGAAAGAGTTGATTCAACAATATCAAGAAAAAAGAAAGAGTTTAAATGCAGATATTGATAGAATACTTGCTCAAATTACAGAAATTTTAGGGATTGATCTTGAGGAGAATGACTAATGGAAGACAGAATGACAGCTCAACAGCTTAAGAATTCTATTCTTCAAATGGCTGTTCAAGGTAAGCTAGTACCACAAGATCCAAATGATGAGCCAGCTTCAGTATTGCTAGATCGAATTCGAAAAGAAAAAGAACAATTGATAAAAGATGGTAAGATCAAAAAAAATAAGAAGGAATCTTACATTTTTCGTGGTGCCGATAATAAGAATTATCCCTTCTATAAATGATGGATTCATTCTTATCTTTTTTGATTTTGCCTTCAGCAATCAGTTTTTGCTTTTCCTTACGAATTCGATCTAACAATACTGAAGCAGGTTCATCATTCGGATCTTGTGGAACTAGTTTCCCTTCAATGGCATACTGTAGAATAGATTTCTTTAGTTGCTCTTTGATATTTGAATTTAGCTCATGTAGTTTTTCTTCGGCTTGTTTGTATTTTTCAATCAGTGGTTCTAATTTTTTAATTTTATTTACAATTCTTTTTTGTTCGGAGATAGGAGGGAGTGGAAAAAGAAATGATTTAATTGACTCTAACCCAACATTAGGTTGAGTGGTTTTGTTCGTATATCGATCTATTTCTTTTTTTATGAATGGTGAAAGCAGTACTAAATATAAGTATTCTACTAAGACAAACTTACTAATAGGCTTTATAACACAACAAGAGTATGATACTAAGATTTTTCGATTAGTATCGATTTTTCGTATCTTCCCTATGGTTCCGTATCTTGGGAAAATAATATCCTCTTTTTCTGGAAGCATTTTTCTTGATAGCTCTGAAAACGATTCGTACGAAATTTGTTTTGCATTATCATAATCAATCCCATGTTCCGTGAAATCAGAAGGTGATATATACGGATATCCTTTTCCATCTATTTTTTGTGGCATTTTATGATCTATATCACCGATTTCTTTGGTGGCACTATTTAATTTGCACCATTCCCAACTATCTGGTATTTCAAAAGGTAACTCATCTTCAATGCATCGTACTTCTTTACCTATCTGCTCATAATGTAAATTATGGGAATTTAGTGATTAATTATAGCTATTAATACTTGTTGCTATTTTACTACAAACAGAGTTGGAAAATAAGATATAGTAAGCTAAGATAACCATTTGAAGAATATTGTTAAACGTGAACAAATAAAGTTATTGTGCTAAACTTTATTTGAAAGCGAAGAGTAAAGCTTTAAAAATAATTGAATCAAAGGAGGGCCTGTCAATGAAGGGTTCTGAATCAAAAATGAAAGATTTCATGGAGGGAAATGACAAACGTTTTATTATTCCTGTTTACCAAAGAAAATATGATTGGAAATATGAGAATTGTAAACAACTCTATGAAGATTTAAAAAAAATCATTACAGACAATAGAGAAAGTCATTTCTTTGGGAGTATTGTTTCGGCTGTTGTCCCAAATGGAAGTAAAATTGAATATCACATCATTGATGGCCAGCAAAGATTAACAACAATCACATTGTTACTTTTAGCTCTTTCAAACTTGATTGAAGAGGGGAAAATAACTTGTACTAAGCATAGATTATCTCAAGAAATATTGGATCGTTTTATCATATCTCCATATGCAGATGAAAATGATAAGATTAAACTTCGTCCAGTTAAAAGTGATCGAGATGCTTTAAAAAGATTGTTTGGCGACAAGGAAGATTATGACTTTAGTTCAAATCTCACAATTAATTATCAATATTTTTATGATTTAATTTCACAAGATACAATTTCTGCTACAGACTTGTTTGATGCGATTGGAAAATTAGAGATCATTGCGATTACACTTGAACAAAATGATAATGCACAATTAATTTTTGAAAGTTTAAACTCTACAGGGTTAGCATTAACTGAGGGAGATAAAATCCGTAATTATGTATTAATGAGTTTACCACCCAAAGAGCAGCCTTTATATTTTGATAAATATTGGTCTAAGATTGAAAAATGCACAAAGAATGATGTTAGTGCATTTATTAGGGATTATTTGACAGTTAAAAGACAGCTTACTCCAAATATTAATAATGTATATCAAGAATTTAAATCATATAGCCAGGCTTTAACTTTAACAAACGATGAATTATTGGATGACATATTGAATTATGCGCGTCTTTATGAAAAATTATTAACTAGTAAAAGTGGTTTGAATAATAGTTATTTAGATAATTGTATGTATCGATTGAATCGATTAGAAATGGTTGTTCCCCGTCCGTTCTTATTGGAAGTGCTTAAACTGAATCAAGATGGTAAGATTCCTACATCTGATGTAGCTGAAATATTTACTGTTGTAGAAAACTATCTATTTAGAAGGAATATATGCGATGTTCCAACTAATGCGTTAAATAAAGTATTTAAGAACTTGAATAAAGAAATTATACGTTACGATAACAGTGCGGATAATTATCTTTCCAAGTTTATTTATGCTTTAACAACAAAAAAATTGGATAATAGAAATCAAGTAAAAATTAAAAAAATATCAATGATTT
>OHPR01000627.1_pt1 | contig 13102 bp, 7 predicted proteins | sample 1577761 | NCBI WGS metagenome assembly OHPR01 (sample SAMEA3879537, study PRJEB24766) | human gut metagenome | biome: human-associated habitat; feature: feces | place: USA | collected 1985/1987 | reverse complement strand
CAAACCCCGGCAGGGGGATGATCCCCCTGCACCCCGCACTTTGTCAGCAACCTGAATCCGCGCTCTCCCTCATTTATGGGAAAGCGCGGATTCTTCAACGTATCGAAACAGTCCGGCGGCGGGCTTGCCGCCAGAAGCCGCAAACGCCTGCGCCCAGGGGCGCAAACGCCCCGCCCGCCGGGTTTATTTCTCCGTATCGTAGGCGCACTGGGCCAGCGCGGCGGTGATGGTCTTTTCGTAGGCCTCGTGGCCGTACTTGTCCACCTCGCCCTTGTCCTTGGGGCCGTGAGTGAGGCACCCCGCGCCGCCGATGCAGCCGCCCACGCAGGCCATGCCCTCGATGAAGTTCTCCTTGAGAAGGTTTTTCTGCTTCTTGAGCAGCGCCACGCGGCAGGCCTCGATGCCGTCGCAGGGGATGGGGTTGACGATGAAATCGCTGCCCTGCTCCTTGAGGGCCTGCTTCACCGCGTCGGTCAGGCCGCCGCTGCGCGCGAAGATGCGGCCAAAGTAGCTGGCGTTGTCCAGCACGTCCTCGTCGAGGGAGGGCAGGTCGAGATCCCGGCTGTCGAACCAGGCCTGCAGCTCCTCAAAGGTAAGCACGCAGTCGATCCAGGGGCGTACCTCCTCGCGCTGGAACTCCTGCTTCTTGGCCGTGCAGGGGCCGATGAAGATGATTTTGGCGTCCGGGTCGGTGCCCTTGATGAAGCGCGCCACCTCGGCCATGGGGGAAAGGTTGTGGCTGACGAAGGGCCTGAGCGTGGGGAAGCTCTTTTCAATGTAGCTGACGAAGGCGGGGCAGCAGCTGGAGGTGAGGAAGCCCTTCTCTGCCAGCTCCCTGGCCTCGCGGTAGGAGACCATGTCCGCGCCCAGCGCCGCCTCCACGACGCTGAAGAATCCCAGCTGCTTGAGGCCCATGATTACCTGCCCCAGCTTGGCATACACGAACTGGCTGGAGATGGAGGGGGCCACGACGGCATAGACCTTGTATTTCTGGTTGTTTTCGCTGTCGCGGATGATGTGGATGGCGTCCAGCAGAAAGCTCTTGTCCTGAATGGCGCCGAAGGGGCACTGATACACGCACGCGCCGCAGGCGATGCACTTGCTGCCGTCGATATGCGCCACATGGTTTTCGCCCTGCTGGATGGCCTTGACCTTGCACGCGCGCTCGCAGGGGCGCACGTGGTTCTGGATGGCGCTGTAGGGGCAGACGGAGGCGCACTTGCCGCAGTTGATGCACTTGTCGGGGTCGATGTGGGCGTGATGGTTGTCGTCAAAGGAGATCGCGCCGCGCGGGCAGGCGCTGGAGCAGCGGTGTGCGATGCAGCCGCGGCAGTCGGGGCCGACCCGGTAGCCGCTGACGGGGCACTCGTCGCAGGCGATGCCGATGACCTCGATCACGTTGGGGTTTTTCTTGTCGCCGCCCATGGCGATCTTCACGCGCTCGGCCACGATGGCGCGCTCCTTGTAGATGCAGCAGCGCATGGTGCTCCTGGGGCCGGGGGAGATCACCTTGGGGATGTCCAGATAGCAGTCCTGGAGCGTCCCGGCGTAGTCGTGGCGCGCGACCTCCTTGAGCACCTTGTACTTGAGCTTTTGAACGTAGGTGTCAAACAGCAGCATAGACGATGATTCCTCCATCCGATTCTAGAAATAGGAAAGACGAACGTGTTTGCCCATTTTCCTGAGGCAGTCGGCCAGGCTGGTAATCAGCTGCTGCTTGATGCCGAAGGTGATGGGCAGGTTGGGGTTCTGGTGCGCGGGATTGATGGCGCGGCCCACGAAGAAATTGACGTCGGTCGCGTTTTCAAACAGCTCGCGGGCGATCAGGCTCGCGCCGTCCTTCTGGGTGGCCCAGACGGAGGCCAGCTTCGCCTGATCCAGAAAGTCCTCGGCGTAGGTGAGCACCTTGGAGAGGGTAATCACGCCCTCGGTGGTCAGATCGACGCCCTTGATGCGGCTGATGGGCGGCACGTCGGGGTCGTGGTAGTCCAGCGAGGCGATGATGGGCTGGCCCAGGTAGCGGGAGACGACGTTGCTGGTGGTGCCGCCGCAGACGATCTTGGTGCCCTCTTTGGAAAAGAAGAGGTTCATCATGCGCACGTCGTCCTCCTTGTGCTCGGGCGGGCCGACCACGAGGTTCACCGGATGGCGGCTGCGCACGCGCACCACGGCCACGGTGGTATCATCGCCCGGCGAGCCGCCGTAGAGGCGGTCGCATTCGTCGATGATGAGGCCCGCGGTGAACTTGGCGCTGTTTTCGGGCAGATAGTTGGCGATGGCGTAGTCGGCGATGGAGTCGCGCGTCCAGCCGAAGTTCATCAGGTCCCCCACGCCGGCATACTCCGCGCCGTCGCTCATGGCGATGAACACATCGTCCAGCTCGATGGGGAAGGTGCTCTCCCAGATGGTCTTGCCCGACAAAACGCGCGTCACCCTGGGATAGTCGAAGAGCTCGCCCTTGCGCAGCACGATGGTGGCGGGGTTGTCAAACTGGATGATGTGCGCGGTTTTGTTGTCCAGAATCCGGATGATGGTAAAGGTGGAATAGGCCACCTTGCGCACGCTGCACACCGGCAGGGTGCTTGCGATGGTGGAGACGCACTCCTCCAGCGGGATGCCGCCGGAAATCATGGTGCAGAGAATCTTGCTGGTGAGGGTGGAGAGGATGTTGGCCTTGACCCCGCTGCCCAGGCCGTCGGCCAGCACCAGCGTGAGGTCCTCGTCCCCGCCGCCGGCCAGCTCCACCTTGTCGCCGCAGAGGGTTTCCCCGTGCTTGTTCATGCTGATGGAACCGGTTTCAATCCACAGGTCATTCATGGGCCATCGCATCCTTTAGCTTGGTGAGGGCAATCTTGGTTTCGGCGGTGGTCTCGCCCAGCAGCGAGGCGATTTCCTGCACCACGCGCATCTGCTTTTCGATCACCTTGTCGGTGATTTCCACCGTCTGCCTGCGCAGCTCCGCGTCCTGGCCGCGCAGGGTTTCCTGCTCGGTCACGTCGCGCATGAGGGAGATCACGATGTGGTACTGCCGGTCGTAGAGGATGGTTTCGTCCACATAGAGCTCGTAATCGGCCAGGTAGTGCATGCGGGTGGTGGTGTGCAGGGCCGAGGTGATGATGTTCTGGTAATCTCCGGGGTTCAGGATGCGGACGATGTGCTCATGCAGGATGTCGTTTGCGTCCTTGAGCTTGAACATGCGCACCGCCGCGCGGTTGATCTGCTGCACCACCAGGTCCTCGTCCATGACGATGATGGCGTTGGGCGTGTTGTTGATGATGCTGTCGGAAAAGCTCTCGGCCTTTTCCTTGAGGAAGGGCAGGCACATCTCGATCTTGGCCTTGCCCTCCAGGATGGCGATGGCCTTGTCTCGGCAGGTGGGGTAGCCGCAGCTGCCGCAGTTGAGCTCCTTTTCGGGGCTGGTCTTGCCCATCTTGTAGAGCATGTCGTTGATGGCCTCGGACCCGAACTTGACCTTCTTGCCGCCCAGGAAGGGATAGTTGTAGCTGATGGTATCGGGGGCGGCCACGTCAAAGCGCTGGTCGCCGGCAAAGGTGTCCACGCGCAGCGCGCCCTTGAGGCGGCGCTCGGTGTGCTCGCGGATGCAGGGGCCGTTGACGCAGCTGCCCTCGCAGGCGCTCATCTCGATAAAGACGTTGCCGAACTGGCTGTTTTCCAGCTCGTCAAACACGGCGCGGCAGTTGTCCACGCCGTCGATGGCGATGCGGCGGTATCCCTCCACCTTGTCGGTGGCCTTGAGCACGCCGCCGGTGGCGGGATAAAAGCGCGCGCGCTTGCCGTCGCCCGGCTCCACATGGTCGGTGGGCAGCTCGATATGCTCGGCGGCCAGCCAGTCGCGCAGCTCGTCGTAGGTGAGGGCGATATCGGTATAGGAGCTTTCGTCGGCCTCGGCCTTTTTGGCGATGCACGGGCCGATGAACACCGTAAACGCCTCCGGGTTCTGCTCCTTGATGGCCTTGCAGTGCGCCTGCATGGGGGTGAGCACCTTGGCCAGGTGGGGGAGCATGGTGGGGTAATACTTCTGGATGAGCATGTTGATGGAAGGGCAGCAGCTGGAAATGAGCACGCGCTGCTTGCCCTCGCGCATGATGCGCGCGTACTCGTCGCTGACCAGCTGCGCGCCCACGGCGGTTTCCTGCACCTCGGCAAAGCCCAAGCGTTTGAGGGCGTCCGTCATCACGTCCAGGGAGCGGATGCGGAAATCCGCGATGAAGGACGGGGCCAGGCTGCACACCACATGCTTGCCTGCGGCAATGGCCTCCTTGACGCGGGGCACGTCATTGCGGACCTGCTTGGCCTTCTGCGGGCAGGCCACGAAGCAGTTGCCGCACAGGATGCACTCGTCGTGCACGATCTCGGCGGTGTTGTTGGCATAGGTGATCGCCTTGACCGAGCAGGTGCGGATGCACTTGTAGCAGTCCGCGCAGTTGTTTTCGTTGAGGTTGAGCACTTCAAGCATGGGCAGCTTCCTCCAATGCAAAGGGATCAGAACAGGCCAAGGGGGCTGGCGTGAAATAGCGCGTCAGCCCCGTATGGATCTCACGGTTATTTGAGTCGGGGGAGGACCTCGTTTTCAAAGAAAGCTTTGGTGTCCTCGGGTCTCAGGGAGAAGGGCTCGTCGTCCACGGTGACGCACACGCCGTTCTGGCAGTTGCCCATGCAGAACTTGCCGGCCAGCTCAATCTTGTCCTTGAGGCCGCCTTCCGCCACCAGACGCTGAAGCTCCTCCACAATCTGGCGCGAACCCTTGAGGTGGCAGCTGGAACCGATACAGATGGTGATCTTCATAACAGGTTTGCTCCTTTGCTGGGTTTTGATCGCTGTATCCTCACGCCCCACAGCCGGGACGCGAAACGCTTATTCGTAGTCCACCACATTGACCCAGTGCAGGAGGAACTCGCGCTCCTCCGCGCGGCCCTTCACGCTCTGGCTGGCGGCCACGATGGGAATCCACTTCTGCACATACTGCCGGGCGGTATCGCTCTTTTTGCAGAACAGGTCGAGGTAGCTCTCCGCCCCGTCGATGTCGCCCGCGAGCCAGAACAGCAGGTACGTGCGGGCCGCGTCGGCGCTGGCGTTGCCCTGCGTGGCGTGGGACCAGTCCAGGATGAAGGCTTCGCCGTCGTCGCGCAGGATGATGTTCTTGGGATCAAAGTCGCCGTGGCAGAGCTTCTTGTGGTTGGGCATGCCCTGCAATCGCGCGTGCAGCTCGTAGCGGGTGGTGGCGTCCAGACCGGTTTCGTCGATCTTGCGGTTCATCTTGTCCTTGAGCTTGCCCAGCAGCGGGCAGGTCTGCGCGTGCATTTTCAGCTGCAGATCCACGAACAGATCCATATATTCGTCACGCCGGTCGGGGTTTTCCTCCATGAGCCGGGCGAGGGTTTTGCCGGGGATGAAATCGCTGACGATGGCCCACTTGCCCCCCACCGTGCAAACCTCGTGCAGGCGGGGGATGTTGAGGGCGGTTTCCTCTACGCGGGCCTGGTTGAGCGCCTCGTTGAGGACGTCGGCCTTGCTGTAGTCGCTGTCAAATACCTTGATGGCCAGATGGCCGTCGCGGTAAACGGTCTTGTTGGTGCGGACCGCAAGCACCTTGTCCAGTTTCATGATAGCCGCCCTCCTTACTTGTTGGCCTCGGCGCCGTAGTAGGCGCGCAGGTACATCTGCTTGATTTCCTTCATCAGCGGGTAACGCGGGTTGGCGCCGGTGCACTGGTCGTCGAACGCCTGCTCCACCATCTCATCCAGACGATTCAGGAAGTCGTTTTCATCAATGCCATAGTCGCGAATGGTGGGCTTGATGCCGATTTTTTCCTTCAAATCATCAATGGCGTTGATGAGGTTTTCCAGCTTCTCGCCCTCGTCCTTGCCGCCCAGGCCCAGCGCGTCGGCGACCATCGCGTAGCGCGACAGCGTGTGCGGATGGTCGTACTGCGGGAAGGTGCCCATCTTGGTGGGAACCTCGGCGGCGTTGAAGCGGATGACCTCGTCGATCATCAGCGCGTTGGCCACGCCGTGGGGCAGATGGTGGAACGCGCCCAGCTTGTGCGCCATGGAGTGGCACACGCCCAGGAAGGCGTTGGCAAACGCCATGCCGGCCATGGTGGCGGCGTTGGCCATCTTCTCGCGGGCCTCGGCGTCGTTGGGGCCGTCCGCGTAGGCGCGGGGCAGATAGTCGAAGATCATCTTCAAGCTCTGCAGGGCCAGGCCGTCGGTGTAGTCGGTGGCCATCATGCTGGCGATGGCCTCCAGGTCGTGCGTCACGGCGTCGATGCCGCTGGCGCTGGTCAGCCCCCTGGGCGCGTTCATCATCATGTCCGCGTCCACGATGGCCATCTTGGGCATGAGCTCATAGTCGGCCAGCGGATACTTGACGCCGGTGTCCTGATCGGTGATGACCGCGAAGGGCGTGACCTCGCTGCCGGTGCCGGCGGTGGTAGGGATGGCGATGAAGTACGCCTTTTCGCCCATGCGGGGGAAGGTGTAGGTGCGCTTGCGGATGTCGCAGAAGCGCATGGCCATGTCCAGGAAGTCCGCGTCCGGATGCTCGTAGAGCACCCACATGATCTTGGCCGCGTCCATGGCGCTGCCGCCGCCGATGGCGATGATGCAGTCGGGCTGGAAGGCGGTCATGGCGGCCGCGCCCTCCTTGGCGGAGGCCAGGCTGGGGTCGGGCGCCACGTCAAAGAAGGTGGTGTGGGTGATGCCCATCTCGTCCAGCCGGTCGGTCACGGCCTTGGTGTAGCCGTTGTGATAGAGGAAGCTGTCGGTGACGATAAAGACCTTCTTCTTGCCCAGCACCTCTTTCAGCTCGCGCAGGGCCACGGGCAGGCAGCCCTTCTTGATGTACACCTTTTCAGGCGCGCGGAACCACAGCATGTTCTCTCTCCTCTCGGCGACGGTCTTGATGTTGAGCAGGTGCTTCACGCCAACATTTTCGCTGACGGAGTTGCCGCCCCAGGAGCCGCAGCCCAGCGTGAGGGAGGGGGCCAGCTTGAAATTGTACAGATCGCCGATGCCGCCCTGCGAGGAGGGGGTGTTGACCACGATGCGGCAGGTTTCCATCTTCTCGGCGAAGCGCATGAGCTTTTCGCGCTGGGTGTTGGGGTTGAGGTAGACGCTGGCGGTGTGGCCGTGGCCGCCGTCCTCGATGAGGCGTTCCGCCTTGGCCATGGCGTCGTCAAAGTCCTTTGCGCGGTACATGGCCAGCACGGGGGAGAGCTTTTCGTGGGCGAACTCCTCGCTGAGATCGACGCTTTCGACCTCGCCGATGAGCACCTTATAGTGCTCGTCGATGTCCAGACCGGCGAGCCTGGCGATCTTCTGCGCGGGCTGGCCGACGATCTTGGCGTTGAGGGAGCCGTTGATGATGATGGTCTTGCGCACCTTGTCCAGCTCCTCGCCCTCAAGGAAATAGCAGCCGCGGGCCGCGAACTCGGCGCGCACTTTGCCATAGATGCTCTCGGGCACGATCACGCTCTGCTCGGAGGCGCAGATCATGCCGTTGTCAAAGGTCTTGGAATGGATGATGGAGTTGACCGCGAGCAGAATGTCCGCGCTCTCGTCGATGACGGCGGGCACGTTGCCCGCGCCCACGCCCAGCGCGGGCTTGCCGCTGGAGTAGGCCGAGCGCACCATGCCCGGGCCGCCCGTGGCCAACGTGCAGTCGCACTCGCACATGATGAGGTTGGTCATCTCCAGGCTGGGCACGTCGATCCAGGAGATGATGTGCTCCGGCGCGCCGGCCGCCACCGCGGCCTCCAGCACGATGCGCGCGGCCTCGACCGTGCACTTCCTGGCGCGCGGGTGGGGGGAGATGATGATGCCGTTGCGGGTTTTCAGGCAGGCCAGCGTCTTGAAAATGGCCGTGGAGGTGGGGTTGGTGGTGGGAATCACGGCCGCGATCACGCCCAGAGGCTCGGCCAGGCGGGTGATGCCGTAGGCCTTGTCCTCCTCGATCACGCCGCAGGTCTTGACGTCGCGGTAGGCATTGTATATATATTCGGAAGCAAAGTGGTTTTTGATGACCTTGTCCTCCACCACGCCCATGCCCGTCTCCTCGACGGCCATCTTGGCCAGCGGCAGGCGCATCTTGCCCGCGGCCATGGCTGCGGCGAAGAAAATGCGGTCGACCTGTTCCTGCGTAAACTCGGCATACTTTTTCTGTGCGGCCCGCACCAAGGCAAGCTCTTCCTCCAGGCGTTCCACACGGTCCACAGGTTTGCGTGCATCAGTCATGCTGACCCAGCTCCTTTCTGATTTCGTTAAAAGTTTAACATAGTTTCGGGGAGCTGTAAATGCCAATGTTTATATACCATTATATGATTTTGAATATAATTGTCAACGTACCGGCGCGGGGCGGGGCAGATGGCTTTTTTCCTTATTATATAGGAGATACGGGATCGGCGGGGCAGGGGGAGCCGGAGGTTTTTTTCGTGTTCAAAAAACCTTTCGCCCTTCGGCTGCGTCTGATTTCAGGGGGGGGCTGGAAGCGTCGTCCAGGGGTTTTTTTCTCAAAACTGGGAAGAATCCGAATGCGCCAATCGTTCTTCATATGGAAAGTTGTGCCGGAATACGGCCAGGGGAAAAGGCCGGAGAAAGTGGGGGGAGCGAAGATAAAAAAAGTCCAAATCTTTACGAATCTGTATCAGAAATTTGAAGATTTTGAGGCAAAACCCTTTACAAAAGTTATCAAAATCTGTATAATGCCAGAAGGAAGCACTGTATGGGCAAGCCATATCCATATGGCGCGCCGTCTTACATACACTGTGTAACGGAGGGATAGCAAGATGAAACGCTTCTTATGCGTCCTGCTGGTCGCCCTGGCGCTGGTGGGACTGATGACCACGGTTGCCTCTGCGGAGGAATACGCGACCGTCGTCAGCGACAACGGCTATGGCGTACGTATGCGCGAAGGCCCCGGCAAGGTATATCGCGTGATCACCAAATATGACGTGGGCACCACGGTCATCGTGCAGCAGCGCGGCACCGAATGGTCGCAGATTCGCGTGGGCGAAACCGTAGGCTGGATGATGAACGAGTTCCTGCGCTTCGGTACCACCGGCACCGGCACCGGTACCGGCGGTGAGAGCGGCGGCGTAGGCACCGGCACCGTCGTCAGCGACAACGGCCTGCGCGTGTGGCTGCGTACCACGCCGAACGGAAAGCGCATTCAGCTGTACCGTCCGGGTACGGCTGTGACCATTCTGTCCTATGGCGATGAGTGGCACTATATTTCCATCGGCGGCGTGCGCGGCTATATGATGAGCCGCTATATCTCCGTTACGCCCGCTCCGGCCCCGTCCTCCAGGATGGTGGAGGCCGTGAGCGTCAACTATCCGTCGCCCGTGGTGGACGACGTGCTTCAGGCGTCCGTCACCCCGTCGGATGCGACCGTCACCTACAGCTGGAAGGTGAACGGCGTGGAGCAGAGCAACAGCGCCACTTTGCGCGTGCTCAACGACTACATCGGCAAGCCCATCACCCTGACGGTCACGGGCACCGGCGTATACTACGGCTCCAGACAGTACACCACCGACCCGGTGGTTTCCAGCCGCCAGGTGACCGAGGTATCGCTCAACCGGTCGCAGCCCTTCGTGGGGGATACCCTGTCCGCCGTGCTCAAGCCCTCCTCGGCCACGGTCAGCTACAGCTGGCGCGTGGGCGGCATTGAGGTGAGCACCGAGGCGACCTATACCGTGCAGCAGAGCGACATCGGCAAGCTGATTCAGCTCAAGGTCAACGGCATTGACTCCTTCAGCGGCGTGGCCATCTGCTCGGCCTCCGGCGAGGTGCGCAGCAGCACGGAAGTGTTCTCCGTCGATCTGAGCATCAAGAACCGCCCCGTCATGGTGGGCGAGGTGCTCAGCTCCGTCGTGACCCCCTCCAGCGCGTCCGTCAACTGCGTGTGGATGGCCGATGGCGACGTGGTGGCTACCACCGCCAGCTACAAGGTCACCGCCAACGACCTGGGCAAGAAGATCAGCCTGCGGGTGGAGGGCATCGCGCCCTACACGGGCAGCGCCACCGCTTCCGCCTATGGTCTGGTGCAGAGCGCCAATATTACCGCCGCCGCGCTGAGCAACTACACCCTCACCGCGGGCAACGGCTGCTCCGCCGTGATCACCCCCGCCACCGCCACCGCCACCTATGAGTGGATCATGGTCAACGCCACCACCGGTGCGGAGAGCGTGTTTGCGACCGGGTCCTATATCACCGTGCCCGAAACGGCCATCGGCCACCGCATCAAGGTGCGCGTGCGCGGCGCGGGCATCTACGGGGTCAGCACCTTTAACGCGGAAAGCGGCGTGGACTATATCGACAGCCCGCTGAGCAACCCCATCGTCAGCAACAAGATCGTCACCGCCGTGGCGCTCAACAACACCAGCCCCGTGGTCGGGGAAACCATCACCGTCGATCTCACCCCCGACGCGCTGGACCCCCTGCGCGCCAGCGGCCAGATCTCCTATATCTGGACGGTCGGCACCTCCGTGCACACCGACACCACCGGCACCTATACCGTCCTTGGCACCGATGTGGGCAAGACCATCAGCGTCAAGGCCATCACCGCCTATCCCAACGCGGGTGAGGCCATCAGCGCCGCCACCAACCCCGTGCGTGCCAACGGCACGGTTGCGGGCGTGAGCATCATCAACCAGCGCACCAACGCCAATGCCGCGCAGACCGCGCCCGAGGTGGGCGATAAGCTGGTCGCTTCGGTCAATCCGTGGACCGCGGCCTCCGTATCCGGCTGGATCAACTACAGCTGGTGGGTGGATGGCGCGCAGGTGGGCAACGCCTCCACGCTGACCATCGACGACCCCGCCTGGAACGGCAAGCAGATCACGCTGATTGCCGACGTGGCGAATACTTCCTCGTACTATAACTTCTCCAAGCAGCCCACCGAGTACCCCAACCGCCATTCCGCCGTCACCGCGCCAGTGGTGCAGTACGCGGCGGTGAATGCCAGCATCTATATCACGGCGCCCAAGGCGGGCGAGACGCCGCAGGCGTCCGTGTCCGGCTCCGGCGTGGTCAACAACCAGACCGTCGAGGTCTGCAACGGCAGCATCACCTGGATCGACAAGGCCACCGGCGCGCTGGCCGTGATGGACTCCAAGGGCCATTTCAAGCCCCAGACCACCTACATCGCGCGCCTCACGCTCAACGCCAACCATGGCCTGAGCTGGAACAACGCCGTCGTAACGGTCAACGGCGCTGCGGCCAAGCAGCTTTCCAAGGCGGGCAACGTCTTTGACTTCGAGTTCGCCCCCACCGGCGAGCTGCCCATTACCGAGTTCTATATCTCCGGCGTGCCGCGCCCCGTGCCGGGCGGCGTCCCCTCCGTGGGCAGCTACACGACGGACCAGTACACCGCGACCATTGACTGGAGCCAGTGCCTGGACGCCAATACGGGTACCTTCAAGAACGCGTCCAGCTACACCGTGCCCATCACCATCAAGGCCAATACCGGCTATACCGACAACGGCATCGCGGCCAACGTGTTCAAGGTGAGCACCGCCGACGCGACCACCTCCACGGCGGGCGCCGGGGCCGGCATCACGGTGACGGCCACCTTCAACGTGGACCATGCCGTGACCGTGACCGCCGAGCGCACCACCGTCAACATCGACGGCGTGAACGTGGCCGTGGTCCAGTGCTTCGCCAACGTCAGCAACATGGTCGAGCAGCCCGCTTTCAAGTGGAGCGTGCAGTACAAGCAGTCCAACAGCACCTGGATTCACGAGGATACCGGCGTGCTCAACATCGGTCCCGACGAGATCCTCGACAAGGACATCGTGGTCTGGGCCACCTGCACGGTTGACGGCAAGGCGTACCAGGGCTCCCTGGCGCTGCACCTGGTCAGCGGCACGCAGGAGGACACCTCCATCAAGGCCGTCTTTAACGGCGGTCAGCCCACCAGCGTGCTGGCCGGAACCAAGGCCCAGTACAGCGCCTACGCCACCAACTCCGTGATCGGTGTGGAATGGGCGATTGAGGGCAACAACAGCGCCGATACCAAGATTGAAAAGATCAACGAAACCACCGCTCAGCTGACGGTGGCCGCCGATGAAACCGCGCCCTCCATCAACGTGGTGGTCTGGCCCAAGCAGGCCCCCGGCGAGCGTGTCAAGACCAATGTGCAGATCATCCGCACCTACACCGTCACCTACACGGACGGCCAGGGCGGCACCCTGTTTGCCGATGTGGTCTACCGCAACCTGCAGCTTGATGCGACGACCCCGAAGTACAACGACGCCAACGTTCCCGTTGTGGCCGGGTGGGAGTTTGCCGGCTGGAGCCCCGCTTACGCCGAGAAGGTGACGGGCAATGTCACCTATGTGGCCCAGTGGAAGACCAGCCCCATTACCCCCAGTCTGCTGGATCTGTTGCCCGCTGACACCACCTTCACCGTCACCTACACCGACGGCGTGGAGGACGCGGTGATCTTCAACGACCAGGCCACCTCCGGCCTGCTGGCCGGGGACGCGACCCCCGCCATGGCCGACCCCGTCCGCGAGGGCTACCGCTTCGACGGCTGGGAGCCCGCCGTGACCGAGACGGTGACGGCCGACACCACCTATACCGCCAAGTGGACGAAGCTCTACACCATCGTGTTCCTGGACGGCACCGAGGAAAACAACGTCGTGCTCAGCCAGCAGGTGGCCGAGGGTGAAAACACCCCGCTGCCCGCCAACCCGACCCGCGAGGGTTACGACTTTGACGCCTGGATTGACCAGAACGGCAACGGCTGGGGCGACAGCGCCTCCAAGCCCGTGACCGGCGACGCGACCTACACCGCCACCTGGCGTGCGCATGACGCCGTGGACGGCACCGCCGATACGCTGGAGAACGGCGAGAATACCGGCGTGCGCGTGGTCGTGACCAACGGCGTGGATGGCGGCGTGATCGGCGAATCGACTTCGCAGACCATCATGGACGCCTATGCGTATGTCCAGTCGCTTGCGGCTCCCACGCATCCGAGCGATCCGGCCATGACCTTTGCCGGCTGGAGCGATTTCCATTATGATGACGTGAACGGCGTGGTCACCTTCGAGGCCACCTGGAAGCCGGCCGAGGAGGAG
>OHPR01000608.1_pt1 | contig 13328 bp, 11 predicted proteins | sample 1577761 | NCBI WGS metagenome assembly OHPR01 (sample SAMEA3879537, study PRJEB24766) | human gut metagenome | biome: human-associated habitat; feature: feces | place: USA | collected 1985/1987 | reverse complement strand
ACTTTAACCTTCGCATATTCTACCCCCGCTTTCTTTCCATTTCCTGATCCAGGTACTTTGGTATCGGCTTTCCGGACCGGCGAGCAATAGCAATCTGTTTTTGATGGAGTCGTTTGATCACAGATCTTCGTTTCTTAGGTTTATTATCCTGTTGATTTCGGGAAGTCTGTTTGTTGCTGTGGGCATCAAAGATCTTTTCTGGATTCTTCTTCTGATTATTTACCAGACCATCCACCATATCATAATTTGCTTCGGTACCGGATTCTCTGCTTCGTTCATAAGTGCCGTTCTGGTAGAATTTCTGGTAATGTTCCAGACGAATTTTACCATCTTGTTTTAGCTGTTCGACCGGATTTAGCGGTACTTGCTGTTGGATGTAATCATGAATCTTTTGTTTTGTCTTTTCATCGAATTTCTTACATTCTTCGACAACCATTTTTCCATAGGCATCCAGGATAACACCCTGGGCCTGATCTCGGTATACCTGATGTTCCATCAAATAAAACTGTTTTCCATCAATAATGATGGTGTCTGTGGCAATCCAGTTTCCTTTTTTCCCATCGATCTGATAATTCTCAGTTTCCATAGTGATCAGTGCACCGGATGTATTGATACGAATGAATCCGGCCAGATACTGTGGATAGTTTTCATCTACATAGTAGCAACTGATTTCTCCGTTCTTGTTCAATACGAGCACGTCACTGACTTCGCATTGATTTTTCGTCCGTTTCCAGATGTCAGCGACTTTTTCATTTTCCTGCATTTCATGAATCGAGATTAATCGGTAATTTTCGACAGTAATCGACACATTCTGCTGTCTTGCCTCTTGATATGGCAGATGCCACAGTGCTTTTCCTGCTGTCTGCTGATCTACTCGGTAGACTGCAAATTGATTAAGCTTCATAGGCATCGTCCTCCAAGTTATTCAGATAATAATTCAGATCCAGAGAATAGTAGTATTTGTCTTCGATCTGCTGTAATTTTCCAACTGTAGAATTGATGATCTCAATCATTTCATCATTCTCAGGATCACTTTCTTCCTGTTCCAGAACTTCCAAAGCTTCTTTCAGTGTTTGGATTGTTTCTTCCTTTGTGTGCTGCTGGAAGATAGCAGTAATAGTCAGTTCGTTTTCTTCCAGGTTTACATTTCTCATAGGCTCATTTCCCCCCTTTTCTTTTTCGGTATTGGTTTCATCTGTATATTCAGCTCCTTCTCGTTTTTTTCTTCGCTTATATTTTTTTCGTTATCCACTTTCTTATTGGATTCCAGAGGATTTTCCACATTTGGATGTCTTTCTTCCAAGTACTTTTCCACACGACTGATTGCATTTTGCACATAAGAATTTTCTCTAAATCCAGGAATCGAATTTAAAAATTCTTTCTGTATTTTTCCTTCAATCATCAGACTCTGCATTCCTTCATAATCACTTCCGTCTTTCAGATCAAAGCCAACACATTTCAGTCCATGCATACGTTCTGATGGGATTTTCTCATAAGCTTCCAAGGCTTCTGGTAATGTCAGGTCATAATGTACTTCACCCATTACAGGAAATTCAGCACATTCAGCCGCATAAAAGCTGATACATGTAAGATCATTTTCATAATCCACATTTTCTATTTCCGGGACAATATCGAGTATTTTTTCTCTTTGGACTGCAAAGTCTGGAAGTTCTGCAAATCCAAATCGATCCACGTAATATGCCTGCATATCCCCACCACGGTTTGTAATGATAACATCACTAACCGACATAGAATGTGCTTTATAATCTGCCGGTGGATTATCGTTGAATATGGCGTACAAATCATCCAGCTTTTCATTTTCATGTAATCTGCCAGAATAGACACATTTATAATTTGCTGCATCGATTGTAATGCCATCTTCTTTGACCATTGCCATATTCATAAATAAATGTTGTTTTCCCGGTGTGCCTTCATCCACATGGTAAATTGCATAGCGGTCACCATTACCTCTGAACATTTCTTCCTCTAGGGTATAATCAAACTTAAATGGATACAAAGCCCGATCAACTCTTTCCGAAATATCCGTTCCTTCTGCAATCGTATCTTCCAGCCAGTCTTTGATATCTCCCCATGATTCAAACTGCAAGTATCCGGCAATTTCATGTGTCCCATCCGGCGCCAGTACAATATGTCCCGGTTCGCTTTCCCGATAATCATAGCGGTATCCGGCTGCTTCCAGTGCATCTACCAGAATGCCGTATTTTTCATGTAATTCTGTTTTTTGTTTTTCTTCAAGAATGATTTCCAGCTCTTCTGTAAGCTGATCGATCATTTCACCGGCTGTCTTGCGGATCACATCCATAGATGCTTTCATTTCTTTCATTTCCCGGCTGCTGCTCCAACCTGCAATGTAAGGGAAACTATAATCCGATGTATCCAAACCAAAGGAAGAACACACACAGTAAGCAACGGATTCAGCCTCAACCTCTTTTGTCAATCGGTCTTTTTCTACACCAAGGCTTTCCATGATCTCCCTGTCATGCAATTTTGCATGGACTGTTTCATGAATAGCAGTCTTTAAGGTCTGGCTTTCACTAAGTCCTTTTTTGATCACAATCTCCTTATCTGCATTGTGATAATATCCATTGGCATTTCCATCAATCTCATCGAATCGTATCGGCACTGGGGATATTTTCTGAATAGCCTGCATGAAAGAATCAAAATCCTGTACAGCTGCAGTCAGTAATTCCGGTGCCAGTGTCTGGATCGGTTCCCCGGATGTCTGAGCAATATCAAAGACGGTAACTGCTTTAAAATGCGGAACTGTAACTTCCACCTGTTCAGTCTTAGGTTTTCCATCGGTTCCCATGATCGGTCGCTGATTTTCATCCAGAACCTCTTTTTCCTTCATTTTCTTATATGGTGCCGGGGCAATGATTGTAATTCCTTTTTCACCTTTCATGACCTGTCTACCCATGGACTGCCAGTTTTTGTAGCTGGTAACAAGTGTGGCATCCGGTCGCTGCATGGCAATCAGCATTGTATTATTAAAGGAATAATTGTGAAACTTTGCCATGGTTTTAAGAAATTCCTGATAGCGGTTACTTGTAAATAGTTCTTCCACACCGGATTCCAGTGACTGCATAATGCTGTCCATATCTTTTCCCGGAACCGGCAGTGGAATAGTAGTAGTTTTGTTTTGTTCTGTCATAATACTCCTTTCCAAAAACGCCCCACGACATTGTGCTTATGCCGCAGGGCTTTTTATTAGTTGATGAGATGATTATTTTTTATTAGAGTTCCATATCGTGCTTCTTTGTTTTCGGTTTCTGATCTGGCTGTTCTTTTCCTGCTTTCTCTGTTTTTGCAGCCTGCGCTTCTTTTTCTTTCTGACGTTCTGTGAATCTATCTGCCTTTTCAAAGACATGATCCTTTGTATCAAAGTGATATACATCATTGGTAAGGCGTTCTGCAGGGGCTACCTGAGTGGCATTGACTTCTTTTACCATATCTCTTAACATTTCTGCATCCACTTGCCCGTCATCTGGCAAGACCAGCATTTCATGGATGGATGATGGCAAAATGAAGAAATCATTTCCAAGAAGTTCCCCCATGCTATCCATGAATTCCGGATAAAAGATCACACCGGCACCATCAACTCTTTCTGTATTTGTAACAACAAAGAATGTCGGCATCTCACTTGATTCCTGCAATGTTTCCTGCAGCATTTCACGTTCATCCGGTGTCAGCATGAGAATATTTTTCTGATACATTTCATCTATCAATGCACCTATACTTGATACCTCCGGGATCATGACATGCGGTGAACTTTTCATCGCATCTTTATGAAGCTGTTCTGCCGAGATTCCATACTGTTCAAGCAGATCATTCTTGATAAACATGGAACTTAATCCATTCTCATCCTTGTCTACTGCCACATGATAGGTAATTGCGAGGTCTTCTTTCAGCTGGTGTGGAGCATTTTCGAGGACTTCCTTATTTGCTTCGGCTGATGATACACGGATAAACAGCTTGTCCTTCACATCTTCATAATTTAAAATGGATTTCAGATCAACCTGTATCGGTGCCTCAATGACTATATCTGCAATCTTTCTGCATACAGTTTCCATTGTTACGCCAGGCTGTGCTTTATATGCTTCATACAGCTGATTAAGATTGATCGTCGGGGTAAGCATCTCACCTTCTTTTCTCACCATCAATCCCGTATAGGCACGGTTCAGTTTCTGACACTCCATCGTTGATACTTCTGCATTCTCATAATCCTTTGGTAAAAAGAGTTTGATATTGTCCTTTACTTCATTTACAAATTCATTAAAATTCATTCTTCGTTTCCTCCTCTAATCTGTTTTTTATTTCTTTTTGCTTTTGTTTTTTGGTTTCTTTTTTGGAAAGGATAAAGAAAAATTCACCCTTCCGGTTTCATCTGCATCCATATGAAGATCTGCCTCAAAGTACATATTCTTCTTTCTGGAATACAGGTCTTTTACATGCACACATCCACTTTTCAGAAGTTCTGCAGCCATCTTTTTATCCATGGTTTTTTCCATGCTCTGCAGATAGCGGTTATCTTTCCAGAGCGCAAAGTGACAATCATGGTTGCTGCAATAGAAGTTGGGTTTGCTTTCATATACCAGGCTTCCACATACCGGACATGTTCCAATGCTTTCTCTGGTCTGAAATCTTCTTGTTTCTTCTTCGGAAATCGCATCGCATCCATTCAGCATCATGGTCAGCATGTTTTTGATCCCGGTCATAAACTGTTCCGGTGCAATCTCTCCATGCTCCATCAAGAGCAGCTGATTTTCCCATTCTGCAGTCATACTTGCAGATTTCAGAAAGTCTGGCAGGATCTCCACAAGGACTTTTCCATCATCTGTTGGAAGGATCTGTTTCCCTTTTCGGGTGGCATACTGGGAATAGATCAGTTTTTCGATGATACCGGCTCTTGTTGCCGGAGTTCCTAATCCTTTCTTTTCCGTATCTTCATCGAATTCCTTATTTCCAGCTGTTTCCATTGCCGCAAGGAGAGTATCTTCGCTGTATGGTTTTGGTGGCGATGTAAAATGTTCTGTCTTTTCTGCAGCTACAGCATAGAAAGTCTGTCCCTGGGTTACTTTTGGCATCCTCTCTTTCATTTCCTGATCCGGATCTACGATTGCCATGCGATCCTTATTTTTGAAGCAGTTTTCAAAGAGTTTCCATCCATCCTGCAACACAGTTTTTCCTTTTGCTTTGAAGATTTCTCCCTGGCATTCCACTTCAATCTCTGTTTCCTGGTAAACGTGCTCCTTACTCATTGCCATGACCGTGTGAACTGCAATCAGGAAAAGAATCTTTTCTTCCCAAGATTTCAATTCATCCAGATGGCAGGATGAAAGCTCCATCGTTGGGATGATTGCATGGTGATCTGTCACTTTGCTGTTATTCATGACTTTCTTCACATCCGGCTGTTCCGGCTGATCAAACGGACCTGTCAGTTGATATTTCTCATAAATCTGACGAACCACATTTCTTGCGGTCTGCTCCATATCTTCGGTCAGATACTGGCTGTCCGTTCTTGGATAAGTGATCAGTTTCTTTTCATACAGGTTCTGAGCGGTATCCAGTGTCTGTTTGGCTGTCATTCCGTAGATACGGTTTGCTTCTCTCTGCAGTGTGGTCAGATCATAAAGCTTTGGTGCTTTTACTTTCTTTTCTGTTTCTTTTACTGCGCTGATACTAGCTTCACTTCCCTGGCATCTGCTTCTTAACTGTTCCGCCTCATCCGGATCAAAGATTTTTGGCTTTATAGCCGGAATTCCATCACAATCGAGTTCCACATTGAAATACTTTTCTTTCTGGAAATTGCTGATCTGTCCGGCACGTTCCACCAACATGGCAAGTGTCGGTGTCTGAACCCTTCCAACGGTCAGCTTTTTGAAGTACTTTGTGGTGTAAGCTCTGGTTGCATTCATTCCTACCAGCCAGTCAGCCTGAGACCTGCATACAGCAGCTTCGGCCAGATGTCGGTATTCCTCTGCGGATCTCAGATGCTGCATTCCATCAAGGATTGCTGAATCTTCCAGAGAACTGATCCATAATCGTTTCACCGGCTTTTTACTTCCTGATAAGTCATAGACATGTTTGAAGATCAATTCTCCTTCTCGTCCGGCATCACAGGCATTTACGACATATTCAATTTCCGGACTGTTGAGAAGTCTTTTTAAGATATAGAACTGATCTTTCTTATCTTCTGAGACTGTAACTTTCCAGTCTTTCGGGATGATCGGGAGATCTTCATATCTCCACTGACTAAATTTTTCATCGTAGACATCCGGTGAAACATATTCGGCCAGATGTCCGAAGCACCAGCTGACCATACAGTCGGTTCCTTGTAAATATCCGTCTTCTCGTTCCTGTGCTCCAATCACTTCTGCGATTGCTCTTGATACACTTGGTTTTTCTGCAATTACTAAATACAAGATGTATTACCTCCTTCATATAACGAAACGGAGAGAGCTTGTTTTACAGCCCCCTCCGCTAAAAAAGTTTATTTATTTTTCATTTTCTTCAAAATCTTCGTCTTCAGACTCTTCCTCATCCGGAACTTCTTCCAGTCCACCTGTTTCCAAACCTTCCGGCTGATCATCCTCATCTTCCTCTTTTTTAGGTTTATAGATCTTGAAGTAGTAGTAAGCTGCCACGCCGCCGAGAGCCAAAATCAGGATTGTTGCCATTGCACCCATATTGGTTTTTGCAGATGCTGTTTTCTCCGAATCAATGGTAGCTTCCTTGTCTACATCCTCATTATTTGTCTCATCCAGCACAACCTTCGATGTATCCGGCTGTGGTGTTACAACAGCAGCTGTACTGTCTTTATCCAGAAACTCGGACAGATCATTCTCATCAATCTGAGATAACATATAGACATTCTGGGATGTGGCACTGCGGTCGATCACGATATAGAAAGTGTTGTTATTCTTCGTTGTAACCGTAAGAAATTCCTTTGTGGAATCATCGGTAATGTCATCCTTGACTTCACCATTGCCAGGTGTCGTAAATGCAGTTCCCTTGTCTGTTCCATCTTCCGGCAGCACCTCGTTTGTGTTTGTCGCCTCGTCCTTTTTCTCTTCTTTGTCTGTTGACTGTTCCGTCTGAGTTGTCTCTACTTTGGATGCCTCTGCTGATTCATCCACATAGGCAAATGCTGTGGTTGATGCTGTAAAAAGCATCATGACTCCCAACAGCAGTCCTGCCATTTTCTTATTCATTTTCTTCCATTTCACCATTCTGATATTCCTCCTTATTTTCTTCTGTGAATACAAAGGAGCCTGAACCTTCATCGTCAGACTCCCTGCTTACCTGAAATTTAACTTTTCCACTCTGGATACCATCCAAAAGATCATATAACTGATCATTATCCATCTTCATACCACGGATGCACCTGATCATCTCATTGTCCTCTTCCTGCTTTAATGCAGCCTGGACACCCCTAAGATATTGCTGCAGATCCGCGATCTTTTTCTCTGTCTTGGCAATCTCATCCAGATATTTTTTAATCTTTTTATTCAAACTTTCACCTCCCTTCGTTCACCCCTTTATGGCAGTCTTCCAAAGCACATGAAATGTTGCTGCCAGTAGGATGTGCTGATATTTGAGTAATGGATCGGATCCCCGCAATGGATCATCATATTGTTACCGACATAGATACCTACATGGCTTGCACCGGATGTGTTATACGTTCCCTGGAAGAAGATCAGATCTCCTGGTTTTGCTTCTCCCGGTGATACATAAGTACATACGCCTCTTAATCCTTCTGCGGTCAATCGTCCATAGTTCCATCCATTACCACAATGGTTAAGGACATAGGATACGAAACCTGAGCAGTCAAATCCAGATGGAGAGTAGCCACCCCATACATAAGGTACTCCCAGATATTTTTCTGCTTCCCGGATCATCCGGGCAAATTCTTCATCCTGCAGTGCTTCTGGTGGAATCTCATAGCTCATTCCATTACCGCCTGATCCACTGGTCACATTGTTTACATCCCACAGATAATTTCTGTTTCCATAGGTCGTATTTAATGCATTGTAAATAATCAGCTGCTCTGCATTCAGATTGGCTCTTGCCACAGCATCAAAGCTTCCATTTGTCAGTGTCACATATAGAATCTTCTTAGTGCTTGTACTGGTAACCGTTACTTCCTGACTGCCATTGTCATCTGCGATATAGGCTTCCCAGGTCTGATGTCCATGAGCAGAAGCGGCAGCATGGTTATCATAGTAAACGTCAAACTGCACACCATATCGTGCAAAGGCTCCGGTATCCTCAACTGTGTATTCCACACCATTCATTACTACCTTAGTGCCAATCGGCACAAACGGATTGGAAGCATCTACGGCAATGGTATGGTTTGCAGTTGGATATGCACCACTGGCAGTTGGTCCGCCTGACCATACACCACAGCAGATTCGACAGTTACAATATCCACTGGTCACTACCTGTCCCAATGATTCTCCGACTCGAACATTTCTGGTTTCTGTCACCGTTTCTGTTCGACCTTCCGTATTCAGATGATATTGTGCTTCAAAAAGAGCTTGCAGTTCATTTTCAACATCTGAGTACGTCCAGTCCCCATATTTTGCAGTAAGATACGAGATAAGATGGTATGGATTATGACCAATCTCAGCAATGTTGTACTGATACTCGTCATAATTCGGATGTCTTCGTTCCATCTCATTAATCTGCTGGTTCAAGGCACTTTCCAAAGCAGCATATCTGTTTTCGGCAGCATAGATATCCTCGTCTGAACTTGGATACGTTGTAATACCAATCACAGATCCAGCACCCTCGATAGAAGCACTGCAGCTCCCCAGAGATACTGCTATGACAAGAAAAAGAAGCGCAAAAATACCGATGCCTGCGAACATGGCACGATTACGCTTTATGATCTCTTTCAAGGCAATCTTTGCTTTTACCGTCATGTTCTCAACACCGGCAATGGTTGTTGCTCCACCCAGACTGCCAGCGGATTTTCCAGCTCGGGCTGCCCGGTAAGCATCCTTATATCTTTTTTTCTGGAAGAAGCGGTTATAGAAATGTCTCTTTTGTTCGGCTTTCTTTACCGTTTCTGCATTCTTGACTCCTTCCATACTTTCTGCAGAACCAAATTTCAGTTTCTTTTCTACGGTAGCCTCACGATAACCTCTGCGATGGGTTTTCACATCCGTTCGTTTGCTTCGGATCTGAGCATGACGCAAACCACGTAACGCATCTTCTGTTTCACGCTCTACAAGTCTGGCACTTTCCACACCTGCATTTTCATCTGTTTCTTCCTCTTCGGAAGAGACTGCTTTCATGCCAGATATAACAGCTTGTGTGGCAATGTACTTCCCGGCTGTCCCTCCCGGTTTCATGCCAGCACCTTTCACCATCTGATTTCCTTCATCATCAAAGGATAATCTTCCGGCTTTTGCCTGTTCTTTGGTCATCTGTTTTTGCAGCTGCTTCTTCCGAATGGATTTCTTTTGGCTGTTCAGATTATTATCATCATCCGGGATTTTTTCATGACGATGCAGTTTCTTTCGATATCCGGATACTTTTTCTTCCGGTGTGACTTCAACTGTATCCTCAACAGCTTCCTGCCGGACAGAAGATTTCCGGATCTTTTCCATCTGCAGTCGTTTACCTTTTCCCGATTTTGAATCTTCATTCTCAGCCTTTTTCCATTCCCGTTCAGGAACAAATTCTTCCTTATTTTCCGGTCGTCCCCGGCTCCTGTGACTGATATCTTTTACACTACCATCACGAAGATTTTCTTCTGTCAGACCATCCCTGGTCATCTTTGCGACCTTTTTATCTTTGCCTTTAAATTCTTTTCCAGCTATAGGTCATCACCTCCTGGCACAACTTTTCTTTCTGTACTCATTCAGTTCCTGGCGTCCTATAATCGGGATACCAGGATAACCATCTGCCTGTGTCCTGATTGCTGGAGAGCTCGCCTGGATATGAAATACCCAGTTCAATTCACTCGGATCTCTCGGCCAGAAACCATTAATCAGCATAGCCTCCTTGAACTGATTGTTGTGCAGATGGATCTGGGTACGTTTATACAGAACTTCTTTCAGATCATCACTGGTAAGATGCGGATAGATTTTCTGTGCCGGATAAAAATTCCAGAATACCCAGTCAAGGATAATGTTCTGTGTTTCCAGCGGAAGTTCATACAGATGATGATCATCATTGACTGTATGAACACGGTATCCAGGCTGTGCATTTTCCAGATTTTTCATCTGAATGTAAGGATTATCCTGGTTCCACTGCCTGATTCGAATCTTATCGATTTCCTTCATGCTTTTCCGCCTCCATTTCTTTCTCTCGTTTTTCAACTTCTTCCGGTTTTGTAGTCATCAAACTGTACAGCTTCAAGTTCTTATCGAACTTGTCCTTAAATGGAATAATTGTTGTTCCATAGAAAAGAAGTCCTTCTCCTTCCCCGGAATTCGTCACATAAGACAACTGATATGGGGAAATATTCAGCTGTTTTGCAAGGATCTGTCTGTCACCTGCAGCCTGGTTCAGCATCAGGATAAAATCACTGTTCTCAAAGATATTTTCAATTTCCCTGCTGGCAAGAAGATCTTTGATATTCTGTGTGATTCCAGTCGGTACGCCTCCCCATTTTCTGAATCTCTTCCAGATTTCTACGGAATAAGCTGCTGTCTGTTCTTCTTTGAGCAGAAGGTGGAATTCATCGATATAGTACCTGGTAGATTTGATGCCACGGTTGATCGTAACTCTGTTCCATACCTGATCCTGAACGATGAGCATTCCAATCTTTTTCAGCTGCTTTCCAAGTTCTTTGATATCAAAGCAGACAATACGGTTATTCAATTCCACATTGGTTCTATGGTTAAATACTTTCAGTGATCCATTTACATAGATTTCCAGTGCTGTTGCAATTCTCTGGGCCTGCGGTTCTTTCTGCTTTCTAAGACAGTCATACAGGTCACCGAGAACCGGCATATTTTCCGGTTTTGGATCTGCAAAGTACTTCTGATACACCAGTGGAAGACAGCGGTCGATCACTGATTTTTCCTCTGCTTCAATTCCATCCCTGCTTCCCATGATCAGCTCGCATAAAGACAGGACAAAATCGGATTTCACTCCAAGTGGATTGTCATCATCGGAATAATCCATATTGATATCCATCGGATTGATATAATCCTTACTGGTCGGTGAAATGTGTACGACCTGTCCGCCAAGTGCATGGACCAGTGGATAATACTCACCCTCCGGATCTCCGATGATAATGTCATCCTTCGTGACAAAGAAAGCGTTGGTGATTTCTCTTTTTGCAGCAAAGGATTTACCGGATCCAGGTGTACCAAGGATTAGTCCATTCGGGTTTTTCAGCTTTTTACGATCCACCATAATCATGTTGTTGCTGAGTGCATTTAATCCGTAATATAAGGATTCTCCTGCCATAAAAAGTTCCTGTGTCGTAAACGGAACAAAGATTGCTGTACTGGTAGTCGTAAGAGCCCGCCTGATTGGGATATGATTTACTCCCAACGGAACACTGCTCATCAATCCTTCTTCCTGCTGATAATCCAGACGTTTCAGCACACAGTTATATTTCTGTGCAATACCGGCCGTCTGGAAGATGGCATTATCCAGTGCCTGTTTTGTCTTTGCAGTATTTAAAAAGAGCGCTGTTACAAGGAACATACGCTCATTTCGTGACTGCAGATCTTCCAAAAGACGTTTGGCTTCTCCGCCATAAGTATTCAGATCCGATGGGATGATATCCATATCGTATCCAGATCTTACCGCCTTTTTCTGCTCTTCAATTTTCATCTTGTCGAGGTCAGTAATCTTCATCTTGATGCTCTTGATGGCTTTCGCCTGATCAATCGTGCGGATATGAAGATTGACCGTGATGTTGCTGTCCATGTCGAGGAAGTCAGCCAGCATCCGGTCATTGAGTTCCGGCGCGAGGATTTGCAGGAAGCTCACTGCGCCGATGGCCTTGCCCATCTTGAAGCACTTGCCTTCACGGAAGTCGAAGGAAGTGGGCGCGATGAAATCTTTGCTGCTGAGTCCCGTCCGGGCTACCATGTCAAAGGAGAAGCGGAACGGCTCGTTCGAGTCCATGTTGAACACATCATGGAGCACTTTCAGCCGTTCGTAGCCGGACAGCGGCTCGGTCTTCACACCGAGGGTTTTGAAATTGTTGAGGATGTCCGTCTCAATCCGATCCAGCTTGGCCTTCGCCATGCGCAGGGAGTCGGCCTCAATGCCGAAGGTAATGTACTTGCGCTTGATGAGGCCGTTGTTACCCTTCGTGAGCTGGTTTTGCAGCATCTCGGAATACTCGCTGCGGATGTCGTCGAAGTCATCAGCCTGCTCCGGGATGTTGATCTGCTTCTTGAACTCGCTGATGCTCGTCCTCTGGTTGATGAAAGAGAACTGGACAAAAATCGAGCTGTCAAAGTAGTTCAGGAAGTCGCACCAGTTCTCGAAGATGGCCGTCTTGTCCTCGTTCTGGGCGAGCTGATAGTTGATGTCGTTGAAACGGATAGTCTTTGTATAAAGACGGCTGTTGACCTTGCAGATGCCGTCGCGGCACATCTCCACATAGGGGATGGTCTGCTGCGCCGATTTGCGGACTTTCTTTGCCTTCTTGTCCTTTTTCTTCTGCATGACCAGCTTCTTCTTTTCCTCGGCGGAGAGAAGATCGCCGTACACCTTGCCGTTTTTGGTAAGCCGCTTAGGTTCTGCGGCCTTTTTCGTGCTGCTGTGCAATCTGCAATTCCTCCTTCTCTTTGATTTCCTGCTGGATCGCAGCGTATAGGTTGCTCGTGCGGTATGGCCGCACCTTATCCCTCAAAAACATGGACTTGATCACATGACCGAGGATTTTTTCAGCCGGTTGCCCGTCCTTCTCATAGAGAGCGAAGAAGATAAACGGGAGCATGATGACCACCATCAGCATTGCCGAGGTGGAGATGCCGAGGCTGGGCTTAGTCAGGAAGAAGATCGGAACACCCGCTGCCGCAGCCAGCGCAAAGCAGATGAGCTGCCGCTTTGTCAGGTTGAACATGACCTTCGTCTTGACACGATTCAGATCCTTCGGAACCGGTACAAACGCCATTGGGAACCTCCTTTCCAAGAGTGATGCTGCATTCGACCTCATTGCCCCATACATCCCAGCCTTCGGGGGACTGGCGGGCGAAAAGTTCGATGCGCGGGACATCGCCCATGAGCTGGACGATGCGGTTGCGGGCTTCCTCCGGTTTCTTGGAGTGCTCTTCAATGTGGCTCATGATGACCTGATGCACACCGGGGCTTGCCCGTTTGGGATG
>OHPR01000606.1_pt1 | contig 13347 bp, 8 predicted proteins | sample 1577761 | NCBI WGS metagenome assembly OHPR01 (sample SAMEA3879537, study PRJEB24766) | human gut metagenome | biome: human-associated habitat; feature: feces | place: USA | collected 1985/1987 | reverse complement strand
GTTCCCTGTTATAACAACCTGTAAAATAGAGAATAGCTGATAGTCCAATTATAATTTTATATTTCATATTGCGAATATTAGGAGTAACAAACACATTTCGATGCGGAAAGCTTTTATTAGAAGAAATATAATTATTATTACATTCTTTGTATCTCAACAGAAACCATAAATACTTTTTTTGCATGATTCCCTGCATGATAGTTCTCAATTCCTATATATACCATTTCCAAAAACAGACAATAACCAAAAAGTTATAAAATATGCAGGCTTGGGAGTTTAGTATTCTTCATCTTATTATCAACTTTAATTATGCGCTGCTTTATACCATAATGTATTTTCTTTCAGCACAGTCATAGGATTGTCACTCGGATCGGATGTTGTTATACCGGAAAATGTATTGATAGGAATAATACCTTTGGCCATAGTGTAGAAATTTTTTGTATGGGTTTTATATGGAACAAGATGATTTAGCTGCTCTCTAAATTGGTTTAATAATATAGGATCGTTACAGAGTGAGGTTATATAATCTGCAAAATCATAAAATATTACAGGAGTATAACCATCTAAACGTTGGATTGTTCCCCTCAGGGATTTGTCAAAAGAATATTTACTATTGATACTTTTTATGATGGCTGCCATATTCTCCAGTTCTGAACAGTCCGTTACTGCTAATGTCCCACAAGGCATTATTTCATAGGTTGAATAAAAATTGTAAAATTCTTCACATCCCGATTGATAATCGGGATTCCCCAGTAAATATTCCCCAATAGCGGCATAAGGCATTCCGTATGCCATCATCTTACTGGTAGAACCAATCAAATATTTTGTAACATCCTTTAATTCATAGGCAACCTCTATAGATGACATATAACAGTCATCAAATAGAATATATTCCATTTTCATGCCTGCATTAGCAATACCGGAGGCTAGAGATTTTATATCTGTTTGGTATTCGGCGGTCAGTCCTCCAAAATAACGTGTCAATGGAACACCCTGATATTCCCAATGCATTTTCATGTGAGGTGCGGAACGCACTTTCATCTCATAAACAGGAAGCCATCCCATACCGTGACATCCTATAATCATGGTATAAACAGAAGCCGGAGCAAATGCCTTTACATCATTTAAAATTGCTGTTATCCCATCGATTGTCGTAAAAGGCGGAGACTTATATTTTTTAAGTATTTCACGTTTACATCTCCCGTGAGAAGACACAATTTCAAACATCATGGCCTCCGTACTACCGGTAGAAATAAAAACAATTACTTTCTCATTGTTCAGCCCTATTTTCGTTATACATTTTTCCAGGTCAGATATGTTATTATAAAAATAGTTCGTCAAATTTGAGGACCATGGCAAATACATGAATAATGTTTTCCGGTTGGCTTCTATCTTTTGATTTTCCTCCTTCTCGCATGAAGAAAAAAGTAAAATTCCTCCCAATAAAAAGATAATGCTAACCTTTACGTAGATTTTTTTCGTTGTTTTCATCCTGCAAATTGTCCAATAACTCATTATTACTTTTTTATTATAGCCTTCCATTGTAAAATCTCTATTTTATCTTAAATGTGAATTGTAAATAACCATTTCCTGATATTCATAGAATCAAATCCTCTTATAATCTTACAATATTATGACTCATTATCTCACAATATATTGAATATTCTAATAAACAGCATGAATTTAATCGTTTATAACACGAGATGATTTTCTTTTCAATGCCCTATGGCAGTTCTCATTGGAGACACTGCCGAATGGCACTTGTTTCCGTTTCATTCTTGCAAAAAAAGATGAAACGGTTTAACAGGAACAACTGCCTGTTGAAACAATACCGGCACCAATGTCACAACAGGCAGTTTTATGGTTACTTATGGCAGTCCAAACCGATTTTCAAAGCCAAATCGCTCCGGCTTCCACATCCCCTGACTTATAAGTGTAAATTATAAACTCTTCAAGCGCTTCTTTCCATGTAAGATTGAAGGTTCCCATAATTGAATGTATGGCACGATTACTTTTTTCATCAAGCCCGTCTTCTTCCACCCCTTCGGGGTTCGTGTCTTCGTCTACCCCCACAGTCTCTTCACGGCTCCAGAACACCACTACCGGAATGTTTAGGTTGATATCCCATGTACCACGCTGGATCAATATTCCGGAAGGTTTATAGAACGGATCAAAAGTACCTGTTTCCGGATTGCCCTTGGATTTGTAGCCGTGATAAAGACGAATTTTCAGGTCGAATTCCTTACGGTCTTTCAAAAAACGGATAACTCCTTTCAAACCTATCGGGTTACTGTCTCCTGTTATTTCAGCTTCCTTGCTATGTTTGGTCTTGTCCCAGGGGGTAGTGTCCACATAAAGATAATCCACCAATTTCTGCGGTTCATTGTCATCGGCTTCCGGCTGACCGTCAAATGTGGGTTTTACATTTTCAGGCGTGAAGAAATGTTGATGAATATTATCCTGCCCGTTTTCTATAAACTGGCTGTTCATCAAATCTCCTTTGGCGTTATAGTAATAGATGAACATCAAATAAACGGGAGCCGGGGTGTATTTCCCATAAGTATAGTAGTCTCCATTTTTCTGCACGTAGAACTTGCTTTGACTGCCTTCGGCAAGCCTCCAACCCTTGCCGGCTTTCAGCTCATAAGTTATTTCCTGAATACGTTTCATGTGCTTGGCCGGAGATTCCGGATTCTGGTGAGGTCCACCGACTTTCTGTATTTCATTCCAGTCTGCATGCAGGTGACATTCCACAAGACGGATAGTCATTTTGGAAGGATCTTCATGCAATTTATTATCTGTCTCATTTTCAGGAATTACAGGATCTTTACTGCATGAATTGAACAACAACGAAAGAGCTGTTCCTATCAGGAACATCAATGCGATTTTACATACATTTGTTTTCATTTTTTATTTATTTGGTTAATAATAATTGTTATAAATCAAAAACTCCAGTTCACTACACAACGTACATCAGATCCCATGTCATGTGCATAGTAGCGTGAACGGTTAGTGTATTCTTTATATTCTTTGTTCAAGATATTGTCTGCCGCTATCATGAATTGTAGTTTGTATCCGTATTTTACAGGACACTCAAAGCTAGCAGCGAACCCCAAGAGGTGGTATGCCGGAGGGGTATAGGGAATAAGATCCGTATTCGAGTCAAACCGGGTCTGTTTTGCCACGAATCGATGTCTGATACTCAAACGTAATTTGGAATGCGATTTGGTTTCGTGAAGCCATGAGAGGTCATGGCTGAAACGGGAAGAGGGGATATAAGGAAGGTAATTTCCTGTCGTCTGTTCATTTGCCCGTATAAAAGAAGCAATCAGGTGATAATCCCATGAATTTATGGGCATGAAGTGAAAGTCAAAATCCATTCCGCGAAAGAAAGCCGGGGTCTGTTTGTATTGGAATACAGGGTATACCCCCGAAATAACAGTGATGGTTTCTTTCTTCGGTTCATCATAGATATAGCCGCTTATCCATTGCAGGTAACCGTCCATTCGGGCACTGAATACCTTATTGCTGTAACTGATGGAAGATATCCATTTATAGCTCCTTTCGGAGTGCATGGTAGAATCTCCTTTGACAAACATTCCGGATCCGAGTTCATTTCCGTTGCTATATAATTCATACACGTGAGGAGCTCTCCAGGCCAGCCCGAAATTAGTGGTGAGCTTCCATTGGTCAGAGAAATGATGATGACCTCCCAGACTGTATGATACGTTATTGAACTTTCTTGTTCCTCCATAGAGACTTCCTGTCCAGTCATAACCACTGGCACGGGTTTCCTGTCCGTCAAAACGAATACCTGCTTCAATTCCTCCTTTACTGTAATTATACTTCCCGATACCATATATTCCCATCTGTGTCTCCGTATAGTTGGGAATAACGGGAACAATACCTGTTCCTGCCTGACTGTGATTATCAATGAACATAATTTGTCCCCCAACCTCTGTTTGCCATGAATTATAATTCAATTTCCAGCAGAGAGAGTTTTGTAATGAGTTTAAGTGCAGGGAAACAGCTGGAATGTCGGAACCCAGACGCCGGATGCGGTTTTCCTGTCGGTCGTCCTTCTGCCAGGAACTTTGCCAGTAAAGATTTCCTGCGTTCCGCATACTGAACTTCATTTTACCAATGGCTGTCTGATGGGTAACTTTTTGATATGGGTATGCGATACTTCGCGTGAAAGGATCTGTGTACAGGGGACGTCCCAATCGGATACGTTCTGCCAGCAGATCTTCACTTCCCATCTGGGCACTGAACATTACTCCCGTCCGGTTGTAAAAGTGACTGTAGAATCCTTCTATTCTTAAACGTCCACGGTCATAGCCGAGTAAAGCGGAGGTATGATGTTCTCTGGCTCCAGTGTTATTTAGAAGATAGTTTGCGGTGGAACGGTCTCCGGAATTTGAATATGTCCCCTGTACTCGCCAGGCAAGGTCACGGAGAAAAGGGAAAGTGCCTTCCAACTGTCCGGTCAGCACATAACGGTGACCATTACTTCCATAAAGTATGGAAGTCTTTCCTTTCAAGGCCTTCTTCCGGAAGGGTAAGGGAGCCTGTTCCATGACAATAATTCCTCCCAAAGCTTCTGAACCATATCGTACCGCGTCAGAACCTTTTATCACCCGAATGGAAGCGTTTCCGTTCATATCCACTTCAGGAGCATGATCAACTCCCCATTGTTGGCCTGTCTGGCGGGAACCATTGTTTATGATTAATATCCGGTTGCCATACATTCCTTGGATGACAGGTTTGGCAACTGTCGTCCCCGTACTGATGGAACTTACGCCACTGACCTGTTCAAGCAGAGAGGTGAGAGAAGTTCCCAATGCGCGATTGATTGCGAAGGAAGTAAGGTTGTTGCTTACCGTATTCCGAGTCACTCCGGAGCACTCACCGGTAATAATGACTTCTTCCAGAATTTTTATCTCCGGATAAAGATATACTGTTTGAATATTCACCTTTTTGAATGCCTCACTCAAATATATATATTGAGATTTGTAGCCCAAACTCTGTACAAGAACTGTATCCTTGGAATTTGTCTTCCAAGGGATAATGATTCTTCCTCCGGTTGAACTGGCAAGGGGTTGATTCTCCAATAAGATGTAAGCTCCTTCAATCGGACGTCCGGTTTCCTTATCTACAACCAACAGTGTCCTATGTGTATCTGATTGCTGTCGGTATTTCTGTGCATACATCCTTGTAGGAGATATTGCACACAGCCAGACAATGAATAGACACACATATTGGAAATATGCATGAAATGTCATACTTTACGAAAATTGTAATGAAGTTATAAATTGTTTAAGATAACCAAAGGGCACAGCATCCCTCTTTCACATGTCATCTTATAATGCATGCAACCCATGAGAGGGATTGTAATAGTTGGACAGGAGGAGCGCGGAGAGACAATAGGGGAAAAGTAACAGTAATGTCCTTCTCCTTTTGGATAAGATATTCAACGGGGTTCTCTGTCTGAACGCAATTGTACTCAAAGCTCTCGGCTTCGGTAAATGAAGATAAAGTGAACAGGCAGATAGCACATTTATCGGCAGAATCATGATGGGAAGATTGTTGCTCATCATGAGATATACATAAATCTTCTTTGTGAACATGAAAGGCTTTCACAAAGAAGAAAGGCATCATAGTCAGCAACAATAAGCATGCCACTATGGCTCTGTATTTCCGCTTTTTTCTTGCATTATCCATTAGGTTGTAAAGATAGCAGATTGCATAATTGTACGCAATACCTATAAATGATGATTTTACGATCAAGTACGATTAAATATATTGTCCCGATTATTTTGATATGGGAATCAAATAAATCGACACATCGTTACCGGCTGTATGATAACAGGCTATAATAAATCTTCCTATTTTTATTCCTGTTCATATTGGAGGGCCTGTGTAAGATGCCCCCTAAAACCAAAATGATTCTTCTCCCAGAAAATATTCAGTAATGATCTCTTGATAAGTTTTGACCGATGAGCATTATTATTTTAAAATCAAGTACTTCGATTCTCATATAATTGTTTTTAAATTCGTTTAAAATTGAACGGTGTCCAATTGTTACGATAATACTTCAGTTCACGTTGATATTTCGAGGACGCAAAGTACGGCTCATTCCCAAAGCATAAGAGAAAGGATTGATGTCGAAATCGCGTTCAAATGTTCCGGTTACCATATTCTTTCTTTGCGGAAGTGTACCTGGAAAGTTTTGGTTACGCCAATTTCCTTGTACAGATATGCCAGCTTTTATCTTGTCTTCATTCCAATAGAAAGATTTTTTTATATTTATTGGTCGAGAGAGGCTACTACTACCCTCCTGAAGTTAGTAAACGGAATCATTTTTTACTTCCTCTTTTTTTCTTATTGTTGTGCATTAATAAATAAAGCTCTTGCAAGAAAAAAAAGGAATATTTTTGTCTTAGATATCATTGTGAATTTCAATTTAAATATAAACACAATATTGGACCGGATCAATTTGTCACAAATCATTTTATAACGAAGAAGGTATGTGTATGGACATATTAAAAAGAATAGCGTCACTCGTCAATACCAAATCATTAGCACCAATCATTTGAAAAACAATATACAAAAAACGCTTTCCGCCAATCTCCTTTAATTGGGCGGAGTTAAGTTCAAATCTTACATTATCCAAATATATATCCTTTACAGAAGAAAAGAGACCATTCAAGACGTTCTTGCTCCATTTATTCTTTTCCCATTGCAATGAATCATGATCCTTAATTACAAATTCCACATACTGTATCCATCTATCTATAGAATTGGAAAACTTATTTTTCACATCACCATAATTACTATTCTTAAGTTTATTTTTCACAAACTCATGCAAATCCGGTGTTGAGTAGGCTATCAACTCATTCTTCAATTCACTTAAGGGTTTAAAACCGGTGAATATTTTATCAAATTCTGCAAGCAACAAGCCACCATTACCCTTTGCATACATGCTTAAATGTAGTGTAAGCATGTTGCCTGTGTCGCTTTTTTCTTTCAGAGTTGTACTGATTTCCACAGCATACGCACTTTCATCATATGAAAAAATGTGACCATTAAATAGAGATGGATTTTCATATATCCCTCTCATATACTTCTGTTTTATAAAATCTGTATTTACAGTAACCTTTCCTTCATAATATTTATTCTTGTCAAACAGAAGTGATATTCTTTTTTTAGACCTACTATTATTGTACCTAAGATAGAAAGAAAGCTGATTTTGCTCATATTTTATATCTTCAAGAACCGTCTTCTCAAGATCTTCCAGAGTAAAAAGATATTTTTCTCCCCCTACATTTATAGAATAAAAGTCCACTAACCGGCCTAAATTCTCAATTGTAAACATGTTCACTTTATGTAATCTGTAAAAGCTATCAAAATCAAGCTTTGCATAATAATCAGCATTTGCTTTCCACTCAGCTTGTGCACCATTAACCATTTGATAATCGTCAGGTTTGCTCACAAAGCCGGTAAAAGTGAATTCATTCTTAAAAGGTGAACCATTTACCGTGCCTGTAACATATAGCACAAATGAGCCTTTTTGATAATCTTTCCTTTTCACTACAGCCTCAGTTATTTTTATCATTTTCCCGTTTATCTGCAGCGTCTCTTTCTGTGCTTCAACAAGTCCTAACGCAACATTTATATCTCTAGACATATCAAATCTAAAATAAGCTGCAACATCCTCTTTAGCCACAGCGGGAACTGATCCGGATTGTTCACTATGAGATTCTTCCTGTTGCCTGGGATGTCGATTCCGGGATTCAATCGGATCATTCTCACCACAAGCAACTAATAACATTATACAGACAAGAAATAATAGGCACCTTTTTATGTTAAAATTTCCTACCTTAAACAAATCACATGTCCTATCACACATAAACATTACTGTCTTTTCAATATATATTGTGCTGCGAGCCGCCCGCTATTGTTGAAGATTTCCGTACTGTCAGACAAGACCACTGCGTCGTCGAGAACTTTATAATATGTTTTGGCACCCGATGAAGGAGTAACCAGTTCAATGATGTTTTCGCCTATCATATTATATACACCGCTCTCTTCAAAAATACCATTCTCCTCACCCAGATACTCACTCCGCAAATCATAAGTTGCATCACTATTAATTTTCAATGTCGTTTTGATGCCACCACAGTCGGCACAAGGTAATATGCCTTCATAGGTGCCATAACAATCTTTGTTTTTGCTATCCACTACTCCGGCAGCACTATTTTCTTGTTGTTTATATTTCTTCCCAGATCCAACACAGCCTGATGTTACTATTATCATGGCTGCTACCAATAAATGCAATTTAATCAATTTCATAATTTAAAATATTTAACATATAATTTGAGGTTAATTATAACTCGCAAGATCATTATATACAAAGACTTATTGTAAATGCATAGCAGTATATAACGAAATTATCTTCGTCTCACTCGCTATGCATTACAATAAAATTAGAAAAAAAAGAAAACTATTTAACCGTCACATTGATAGTTCCCGTTTTCTTATCCTTATCTGTAACTGTAATAGTAGTTTTTCCTGCCTTAACTCCTCTTATGTTGACTTTATTTTCCTTGACTGATACCGTAGCAATATTGACATCTTTCGCAACGGCAGAATATGGCTTTACTGTTACTATACCATCTTTTCCAACACTCACAGTAATAGATTGTTTATCAAAATCCAGTCCTTTTGGAGTTTTTGGGGTCTCTTTTACAGTTCTTACAGTTACAGCAACTTTTCCTGTAACTCCCTTCCGGTCCGTAATAGTTATCATTGCTGAACCATCTTTTACACCGGTAATTACAATCGCATTTTTATCTGATTTCGCAACTGCGATTTTTGCATCACTTGATTTCGTCGTATATGGTGCAGTACCATTACTAACAGACACAGTAACCGTTTTACCAACTGCAACTTCTACTTTATTAGGACTGATTTTTAAATTGGGCTTATCATCATCCTTATCACATGATACCAATACAAAAGAAGTTAAGCAACAAATCACTAATGCCATCGATTTTAAAAAAGGTTTAGTTTTCATTTTTGATAAATTTAAATTAATAGATAAAATGCTAATGAGTACTCATAAATAAAAAAGTCAGATTTTTCTTACTTTTTCTTTGCCAGCAAAAATAATAAAGCGAAATTGTATTTGAATTATAAAATGATTTTAAAAATCTAACACCTCAATTCATATACATCTAACAATCAACACCTTAGTGTTATGAAACATTATTTTATCTCACATTGAACTAACATCTGTTCGAAAAGCATAAAAAAACAATATTATTCCAATATCAAACTTAAAAAAATATGTTTCACATTGCTAATTCTGATTATATGGTCAATCTTCATAATAGAGTGATACACTATTATAACACCGACTGTTACAGTATCCCTAACAGTGTTTGAAAAAGACCCTTTTTATGATATTTCACAAATACCATATATTCCCTATAATATTATTCTTAATTAGTGAATGAGCCATTCAAAGTAAAAATTGAATGTATTTTTAGCATATTCTATAAAAATCAAGAAAGGATGGCCAATTCAAAAAGTATTTTATCCAACAAACGGAACATTCTTTTTACAAGTTGAAGGTGGTATCACTCAACTATAATTGTGGATGATCAAAAACGTGTGTTCAAACCATACACAATAAATCTTCTATAGCACAAGATTTCTTGAACAGCAAGAGATAGGTACTCGCAAGTCCACGACAAAACGTTTTCCGAGGGGATACTGACGAACTTAAGGATATTGAAATGAGGTACCATACAAAAGTCGGTTGTTGTCACCAATATTATCTTAAAATAACTCATTTACAAAAGCTATGTGTTGTGACATCGTATTGTTAAAAAAACATTGTCATAAACGTCTGACGTCTCTTGATAGATTTACTTTTAGAGGGTATCATATAGCTATCTTCCATATCGTTTCGAGTCGCTTTCTGTACTCATTTGATATCATTCAGGCCATACTCTTGAACATTCACTCATGCAATAGGGGCACTTAAGTTCTAATAAATAGATTATCTCGCTAGCAGTCTCATCTCTCACCACACAGCTAGATTTATTATAAAGTTAAATTCAATGCTCGTGCAAACGGCTGTTTGTTCTGATTTAATGTACTCTTTGTTTGAAGGCACAAAGATATAATGAGTATCTAATATTCAAATAAACTTTGTTTTAAGACTTTTTATGACACAAACAAATACGAATGATTTGAAAAATAAATTGATTCTCTTTCATAAGATGTTCTTTCCTATAAGTTAATAAAAAAAACACTTTATATAATTTTTTTTCTCTTCATTTTTTCGAAAAGCCCCAGTCTTCCATTTTTTATAGAATATCATTTACATATTCCTATTTTTTCCATCCATGCATTATATACCTCATTTTTAGGTGAAGTTCACCCACTCTCTCCTCTTATTTTAGTCAGATTATGCTGCCGTTCTTTTTTTTTCTTCGTGACCTTTTCAATCATACATACCGCATTGAACGTATGTACTCCAAAGAAAATCCAAAATATTTCCACTTCCCTGTTTCTGGCTTTTTATTCTGGTCTGTAAATAATATTATTTCTACATTTTAAAACTTCCTTTCAATCTGGTAGCACTTTCATGGCTGAGTTCTGACCATCAAATCTTACGAAATGGAGCAATTTAGATAGCTCAGACCTTGTACTTAAAGAAGTATTTTGTAAAACTTTTTAAATTGATATTATTAGTGTAGCTTGAATCCGCAGCAAGTACCTTAATCCTAACTTTGATCAGTTGTTGTAAATGAATACAGTCTTTCAAATGTATTACTTCGTTAAAAGCCGTAAAGGAGATATGTTCTATAAAGGAGATTTCATCTATCTGTATACTGTTGACTTTGCCTCCGAATTAAACGGATTTGTTTTTTCTTGCCTTAATAATAGTCTGGAGGGACTAAATATTAAGGAAATTTGCTAATTACTGACGAATCACATTAACGATTTAGGATTGGTTAGTGAATGAAGAGGGGCAATCTGAACACCACTAAATAACTGGTAACGAATATTACTAGTTAAATATTTAATCAGTTATGAATATGAAAAGTTGATATAGGACTTCAAGACTACCAAGGCCATTTTATTTTCAGGAGAAAAAAATAACTTTTACCCCCCCCAAAAAAAAAAGGAGAGGATGTCAAGCATCTGTTGGGTTATTCCCAAGAAAGTGAACAGAGTATGGAAGCTGCTGATTTATTCGTTACAACTTTGACGATAATTTTTAAGCATATCGAGCGGTGTAAAATCTACCTAAACAAAACACGATTTCTTTTATATCTTTATCGTGTATTTTTATTTTAGATTTTCATCGGTTGGATTTAACCGATTGAAGAATAAACTTTTAGCAGAGTATTTGAGAAATAGAGGTAACGAATTAGCAACCGTGCAAATTTCAGCGATTTGCGGTGCTATGTTGTCAAATAACTCTTTGTAAATACAAATAAAATATTTAGTACAATTTTGAAGACATCATTAATAACCTTATTTATATCCATACACCTTTGGTTTGTTTCCCTATATTTATTGATAATCTTTTATTCACATATTTGGTAAATATTTCAATCTACGTAGATTTTATAACTAATAGAGTATAAACAATACAAGCTATTCCAACAAATAAAGCTACGGCAGAGCATTTGGTAAATATTGTATCTTTATTTTTAATACCATACATAAGCCCAATAATAGCACATAAAGGAATACCGACAGGAATAATCGTCAGAAACCAAATGAGTATTTTATGATACCCATTGCTGTTAATACTTTGTTTTTCAAATTACTCATAGCTACCATTCTCATTGCTTGTTACTCTTCGCATCTCTTTCTTTATTCATCAACCGCCAAATAGCTTTCTGATATTTCAACTTGGCGAACATCTCGTCATCTTGGTTATCTATCTTTAAGGTCATTACCCGAATACTTGGGGCAGTGGGATATCGGCTTCTCACTATATCATCCACTAGAAACCCGCATAGTCCGGTAGCCGGTTCTGTAAACAAGAAACCTTGAAACATGAGATTAATATAGTCTGCATTTTCGCAAAGATACGCCTTGTACCTCTTATATGTATCCAACTTCATATAATCTTCTGCACGGCTGCTGAAATTTGGCTTGGCAATTTCTTCGCATAAGGCAGATTCTAATTTGCTGTAGGTGGCAGTATCTAAATCTCCCCACCAATAATGATCTTCGGGATTGACCGACATATCCACCCATTCAGAAGCCTCCCAGTAGTCTATCGCAAACACAATTGAATCGGCTTTCTCTTTGGATGAGTAATAGATGGAATCTTTCTCCCAACCTTTGAATATACTTTCAATAGAATCTATTTTCTCTTTCCTAATTTTATTATATATGTTTTTTAAATCGTAGCCATGAGGTAACGATATTTGAAAAACACCGTTTTCAATTCTTGCATTCACCTTTGGATTTGTGATTACCGTATCGTCAAGTACAAAAGCTATATGTTTGCCAATTGCCTTTTCTGTTTCTTTTGCCCATTTTTTTAGTTTATGCTTGCTTATTTGCCCCACAATTACGCATGTCCCATTTTCATCAGAATCCATTCGTAACGAAACAAAATCTTTTACTGTTACAATAGACTCTTTAGCAATACTGTCTTTTTGCTGTGATAGGATGTGATACCATCCATTCTCATAGTGGGTTTTATGTATTTGATTACAGGAAGCGAAATAAGCAATTAAAATAAGTATTCCGAATAAATTCTTTTTTTGCATGTTCTTATATAATAAAAAAATAAACTGTTATCTGTTCCTGAATTGTATCCGTCAGATATATTTAAAGCATTATGTTTCAAATTAGCTACTTCTCCAAATATATAAGCAAAAGTAGATTGTTTGCCTTTTTAAGAAGACTGTTCAAATCTGTTTTGATATTGTTTTTCTTGATCACAACTTATAAGATGGATTGTGTATAGTTATTTCATCTCGCCAAGCATATTCCTTGTTTTATCCATATAATTACTGAAATGCGCCTTTACCTGTCAAAAATATATTACCGTAAATAATGTACCGTTTTATCCCAAAAGATTTAAAAACAGTTCTTTATTTACTATTTTTGCAGATTTGATACGTGATTTGAGCCGTGATTTTCGAGCATATACGTTAGCCACCGTATCCTTCATGAATAAGCTAATTACTTGTGGTGAGAATCCTACAAAAATATAGCATAACAGCCTGGTGTCAGAAGTTTTCATGGTCGGAAAATCTTCCTTGAGCTTGTACATGGCATTGTCATGACAAGTGTTTACGATTT
>OHPR01000597.1_pt1 | contig 13558 bp, 11 predicted proteins | sample 1577761 | NCBI WGS metagenome assembly OHPR01 (sample SAMEA3879537, study PRJEB24766) | human gut metagenome | biome: human-associated habitat; feature: feces | place: USA | collected 1985/1987 | reverse complement strand
GCGGGCGGCAAACTCTGCGAGGCTTTTTTGACAGATCGACACCCCCACGGGGCGCATTTTTTACGAAAGTGTTGCATATGACACAGAATTTTTGCTGGAAAGAGGCTATAATAGAACGGATAAAATAGGGAAAGAGGGGTTTTCTGATGTTCTGCACAAGAAAGGTCAATGACGATTACACCTGGGTGGGGGCCGACGGCCGCCGCCTGGCTATGTTCGAGGGCGTCTATGACGTGCCCCGGGGCATATCCTTCAACAGCTATCTGCTGATGGACGGGAAAACGGTGCTGTTCGACACCGCCGACGCCTCCGTGTGCCGCAGCTTTCTGGAAAACGTGGCCCACGGGCTGGGAGGCCGGGCTTTGGACTATCTGGTGGTGCAGCACATGGAGCCGGACCACGCCGCTGACATCCGGGACCTGCTGACCCGGCACCCGGAGACCACCGTGGTGTGCTCCGCCGCCGCCAGGAATATGCTGGCCCAGTTCTTTGGCCCCGGGTACGAGGGCCGCATCAGCGTGGTGAAGGAGGGGGACACCCTCTGCACCGGGCGGCACACCCTGCATTTTGTGGCCGCGCCTATGGTCCACTGGCCGGAGGTGCTGATGACCTATGACGAGACGGACAAGCTCCTGCTGACGGCGGACGCCTTCGGCACCTTTGGTGCTTTGAACGGCGCGCTGTTCGCCGACGAGGTGAACTTCGACCGGGACTATCTGGACGAGGCCCGGCGGTATTACACCAACATCGTGGGCAAATACGGGACCCAGGTCCAGGCGGTGCTGAAAAAGGCCGCCGGGCTGGACATTCAGATGCTGCTGCCCCTCCACGGCTTCGTGTGGCGGCAGGATCTGGAGTATATCCTGGGCAAATACGACCTGTGGAGCCGGTATGAGCCGGAGCAGCGGGGCGTGGTCATCGCCTATGCCTCCGTCTACGGCGGCACGGAGAACGCCGCCAACATCCTGGCCTGCCGCCTGCGGGAGCAGGGGGTGCAGGTGGAGATGTTCGACACCTCCGTCACCCCGGCGTCCTATATCCTGGCGGCGGCCTTCCGGTTCAGCCATGTGGTGCTGGCGGCTCCCACCTATAACGGCGGCGTGTTCGTCACCATGGAGAACCTGCTGCACGACCTGACGGCCCACGGCCTCAAGGGCCGCCGGGCGGCGTATATCGAAAACGGCTCCTGGGCCCCCACCAGCGCCCGGGGGATGCAGAAGCTGCTGGAGCCCCTGAACTGGGAGACGGCAGCGGACACCGTGACCCTCCGCTCCGCCCTGCGCCAGGGGCAGCAGGAGGACCTGGAGCGCATGGCCGCGCAGCTGGCCGAAAGCGTGAAGGCGTAATATATTGTCGAAAATCAGCAACATATGATGCAAAAACGGACACACCGCCTCGTGGAGACGGTGTGTCCGTTCCATTTATGCGTTGTGCTCTATAGCAGCCTGTGCGGCGGGCGGTGCGGCTGTAAGCGATGCCAAGGGGAGCACAACGACAACCACTTCCGACCCCAAAGGCCGGGTGACGAAAAAAGTCTTTGCAAATAAGGGAAGTCTCTTGTATACTTATTCAGAGGGAGTTCCCTATGTATGATTTTGCTGAAATGTAGGAGGATTTATGCAAGCTGTTTTTGATTTCATATCTGGAAAGATGCCATTTGATGAATTCTACGAATTCTATCAAAGCAACCCCTCTGTCAGCGCATGGCTAAACCAACTTACCAACTTTAATGAACCATATCCTCCTGTCATTGAGCGGAACATTTCTTTCCGCAGCGTATACAATATTGTCCGAAAAAAAGGCGAAAAAATATCGGATTATCTTGCCCAAATAGTATACAACAGTAAGCTGAAGGGTTTTGATTTAGCTGCCACACAATGCGGATGGTTTTCTGGGGTAGCTACTCCGGTACTTATGGCATACCCAACTCTTAAGCCGACCAGGATCTATAAGCAAAATGCCGATTATTATTTGGACGCTGCGGGCAATTCCATTGGTGGGAGCGAGGTTGATGAGTTTATGTGCCAAATCCTCGACAAATTTCCCCCAACGATGAAAGTGGCAGAACGCACTAAAGCCGGTAAAGAAGCTCTGTGGAAAGCCTTTCACATCAAGGTTCGGAAATTTCCTCGCTGGGCACAGGGGGCCGACTGGCCTATGGGCAAGAACTCTCCCATGGAGTATCTTGGCCAGCGCCGGGACGGAGAACTGGTAGAGCTGCGCTTCCGGGACGTAGACACCGGTGAAGAACGTACCGTGGAGCAGTATTATTAAGGCACGTGTCTCCGCAGGGGATTTTCCCCTGCCGGGACAGAACGCAGAGAACGATTATAATGCAGGAGGATTTATGCAAGCTGTTTTTGATTTCATATCTGGAAAGATGCCATTTGATGAATTCTACGAATTCTACCAAAGCAGCCCCTCTGTCAGCGCGTGGCTAAACCAACTTACCAATAATTCAGGTGATTTGTTGTGAAATTTTCAGACTTTTTCTGGCCGGACAGTTCCCTGGAGCAAGTCAGCATTCGCTACGATGTTGCGGAGTTGATTATCTGGAATTGCAACACAAACTGCAAGGTCATTGTGCAATGCAAAGGCTTCATAGGTATGACAGATTTATGTATCTGGGATGACCAGATTATACTCCAAGCGGAATGCCAGAATATACCATGGCCGGATGTGATTCACTCTCAAGACACCTTTTTGCGATCTCTATGCAAAGCGTATCCGTGTTCCTCACAATGGGATGAAAGACGGCTCGAGGATGGTGTGGTGGTGTTAAGCGTTCTTTTAGCAAATCACATTCGCTTCCGCCTGTATTGCCAACGGATTGACGTAGCTGCCTGTGGAAAACATGCCAATAGCAATTGAAGCTGAAGAAAGCGTATCGCTATGAATGCCCCTGTTTTCTTGCGAAAACAGGGGCTATGACGAGTGCTCTGATCCAGAATGGGTAAAAAACAACGGACACACCGCCTCGTGGAGACGGTGTGTCCGTTCCATTTATGCGCTGTGCTCTATGCCCTCAGGCGCAGCTCAGTTCTGCTGTTCCTTGATGGCAGCCTGTGCGGCGGCCAGACGGGCGATGGGCACACGGAAGGGAGAGCAGGACACATAGTCCAGGCCCACCTTGTGGCAGAACTCCACGCTGCTGGGATCGCCGCCGTGCTCGCCGCAGATGCCCAGGTGCAAGTCGGGACGGGTCTCGCGGCCCATCTTGGCAGCCATCTTCACCAGCTTGCCCACGCCCACCTGGTCCAGCTTGGCAAAGGGATCGTTCTCATAGATCTTCTTGTCATAGTAAGCGCCCAGGAACTTACCGGCGTCGTCGCGGCTGAAGCCGAAGGTCATCTGGGTCAGGTCGTTGGTGCCGAAGGAGAAGAACTCGGCCTCGGTGGCGATCTCGTCAGCGGTCAGGGCCGCGCGGGGGATCTCGATCATGGTGCCCACCAGATACTTCATCTCCACACCGGCGGCGGCCAGCTCCTCGTCAGCGGTCTTGACCACGACGCTCTTGACATACTTCAGCTCCTTCACCTCGCCCACCAGGGGGATCATGATCTCGGGAACCATGTTCCACTCGGGGTGACGCTTCTGCACGTTGATGGCGGCCCGGATCACGGCACGGGTCTGCATCACGGCGATCTCGGGGAAGGTCACGGCCAGACGGCAGCCGCGGTGGCCCATCATGGGGTTGAACTCATGCAGGGAGGCGATGATGGCCTTGATCTCGGCCACGGTCTTGCCCATATCCTTGGCCAGCAGCTCGATGTCGGCCTCCTCGGTGGGAACGAACTCGTGCAGAGGGGGATCCAGGAAGCGGATGGTAACGGGGCAGCCCTCCATGGCCTCATAGATGCCCTCGAAGTCGCCCTGCTGCATGGGCAGGAGCTTGGCCAGGGCCTTCTCGCGCTGCTCCACGGTGTCGGAGCAGATCATCTCGCGGATGGCGGCGATGCGGTCGCTCTCGAAGAACATGTGCTCGGTGCGGCACAGGCCGATGCCCTGGGCGCCCAGCTCACGGGCCTTGGCGGCGTCGTGGGGGGTGTCGGCATTGGTGCGGACCTGCAGCCGGCGATACTTATCGGCCCAGGCCATGATGCGGCCGAAGTCGCCGCCCACGCTGGCGTCCACGGTGGGCATAGCGCCGTCGTAGATGCTGCCGGTGGAGCCGTCCAGGCTCAGCCAGTCGCCCTCGTGATAGGTCTTACCAGCCAGGGTGAACTGCTTGTTCTCCTCGTCCATGACGATGGCGCCGCAGCCGGAGACGCAGCACTTGCCCATGCCGCGGGCCACAACGGCGGCGTGAGAGGTCATGCCGCCGCGAACGGTCAGAATGCCCTGAGCGGCCTTCATGCCCTCGATATCCTCGGGAGAGGTCTCCAGACGGACCAGGACCACCTTCTCGCCCCGGGCAGCCCATTCCTTGGCGTCCTCGGCGGAGTAGACGATCTTGCCGCAGGCGGCGCCGGGAGAGGCGGGCAGCGCCTTGCCCACAGGGGCGGCGGCCTTCAGAGCGGCGGGGTCAAACTGGGGATGCAGCAGCGTATCCAGGTTCCGGGGGTCGATCATGGCAACAGCCTGCTGCTCGGAGATCATGCCCTCGTCCACCAGGTCGCAGGCGATCTTCAGGGCGGCGGGAGCGGTGCGCTTGCCGTTGCGGGTCTGCAGCATATACAGCTGGCCGTGCTCCACGGTGAACTCCATATCCTGCATATCGCGATAGTGATCCTCCAGGGTCTTGCACACGTCCACGAACTGGGCATAGGCCTCGGGGAACTTCTCGGCCATCTGGTCGATGGGCATGGGGGTGCGCACGCCGGCCACCACGTCCTCGCCCTGGGCGTTGGTCAGGAACTCGCCCATGAGCTTCTTCTCGCCGGTGGCGGGGTTGCGGGTAAAGGCCACGCCGGTGCCGCAGTCGTCGCCCATGTTGCCGAAGGCCATGGACTGCACGTTGACGGCGGTGCCCCAGGAATAGGGGATGTCGTTGTCACGGCGATACACGTTGGCGCGGGGGTTGTCCCAGCTGCGGAACACGGCCTTGATGGCGCCCAGCAGCTGCTCCTTGGGATCGGAGGGGAAGTCCTGGCCGATCTTTGCCTTATACTCGGCCTTGAACTGACCGGCCAGCTCCTTCAGATCCTCGGCGGTGAGCTCCACGTCCTGGGTGACGCCCTTCTTCTCCTTCATCTCGTCGATGAGCTGCTCGAAATACTTCTTGCCCACCTCCATGACCACGTCGGAGTACATCTGGATAAAGCGGCGGTAGCAGTCCCAGGCCCAGCGGGGGTTGTTGGACTTCTTAGCAATAACGTCCACCACGTCCTCATTCAGGCCCAGGTTCAGGATGGTGTCCATCATGCCGGGCATGGAGGCCCGGGCGCCGGAGCGGACGGAGACCAGCAGGGGATTCTCGTGATCGCCGAACTTCTTACCGGTGATCTTCTCCATCTTCTCGATGTATTCCATGATCTCGGCCATGATGGCGTCGTTGATCTGGCGGCCATCCTCATAATACTGGGTGCAGGCCTCGGTGGTGATGGTGAAGCCCTGGGGCACGGGCAGGCCAATGTTGGTCATCTCGGCCAGATTGGCGCCCTTACCGCCCAGCAGCTCGCGCATTTTGGCGTTGCCCTCGGTAAAGAGATAGCAATACTTCTTACTCATTTAGTTCCCTCCGTATATAAAATATAGTTACGAACATCTCATTATAGGCACATCCCCCGCCAAAAGCAAGAGGATTTTCACAAAAAGGAATCTTTTTGCCATTATGGCCGAAAATTACCGGGAATATTCTCCCGACAGGAAACTATTTTTTGTGGAAAAGCCGCGCCTGCGCCTTGCGGAGGAACCCGGGGGTGTGCTATACTTATAGAATCGGTTTGTATGACCATCACAGCGGCCATGGAAGGGAGGGCGGACCATGGGGCAGCTTCTGCCGGAAAACAGCACATTGGCCCGCCGCCTGCGCCGGGCCGCCCAGGGCGGCGCATTGCCCCATGCCATCATTTTCTCCGGCAGCGGGGACCGCATGGCCGCCGCCCGCTTCGCCGCCGCCGCCATGGAGTGCCAGGCGGAGGGGGGGCGGCCCTGCCTGCAATGCCGCCAGTGCCGCAAGGTGATGGAGGACATCCACCCGGACGTGCAGACGGTGCAGGACCCCGACCACCGGGAGCTGCCGGTGGACCTGCTGCGAAGCCTGCGGCAGGACGCCTATATCCGGCCCAACGACGGGGCCGCCAAGGTGTATATCTTCCCGGACTGCGACACCCTGAACCAGCGGGACCAGAACGTGCTGCTGAAGCTGGTGGAGGAGGGTCCGCCCTATGCGGCCTTCCTGTTCTGCACGGAAACGGCGGCGACCCTGCTGCCCACCATCCGCTCCCGCTGCGTGGAGTGGAAGCTCCGGGGCGGGGACGAGGACGCCCGGGACGACACCGCCCGGGACCTGTGCCGGGTCTTTGCCAGCGGACAGCTGCTGCCGGTGAGCCAATACCTAGTGGGGCTGGAGAACAAGCGCCTGAAGCGGGAGCAGCTGCAGCAGCTGCTGGAGGCCGGATGGCGCGCCGCCGCCGAGGCCCTGCTGGCCGCCTATGGAAAACCGGACCCGGCGGATATCCCCGGGGCGGAGGAGCTGCGCCGGGGCCTTACCGTCCGGCAGCTCCGGGGCCTGACGGAGCTGATGAAGCGCTATTGCCTGGAGTGCCGCTATAACGTGGGCGTGGGCCATGTGCTGGGAGCCCTGTGCGCCGGGTGGCAGGAGCTGCTGTGAGAGACATGAGCTATACGGATATACGAAAGGATTTAACCATATGACAACTGTGATCAGCGTCCGCTTCCGCAGCGGATGCAAAACCTACTTCTTTGACCCCGGCGACGTGCAGGTGCAGACCGGGGACCACGTCATCGTGGAGACGGCCCAGGGCCTGGAATACGCCCAGTGTACCATGGGCAACCACCCGGTGGACGACTGCTGCGTCATCCAGCCCCTGCGGCCCATGGTCCGGGTGGCCACGGAGAACGACCACCGGACGGCGGCCCACAACCGCGCCCGGGAAAAGGAGGCCTTCGACATCTGCCAGAAGAAGATTCTCCAGCACAAGCTGGAGATGAAGCTGGTGCGGGTGGAGTGCAGCTTCGAGGGGAACAAGATCCTGTTCTTCTTCACCGCCGACGGGCGGGTGGACTTCCGGGAGCTGGTAAAGGACCTGGCCTCCGTGTTCCGGGCCCGCATCGAGCTGCGGCAGATCGGTGTCCGGGACGAGGCCAAGATGCTGGGGGGCCTGGGCATCTGCGGCCGGCCCTTCTGCTGCGCCCAGTTCCTGGACGACTTTGTGCCGGTGTCCATCAAAATGGCCAAGACCCAGAGCCTGTCCCTGAACCCCACCAAAATCTCCGGCACCTGCGGGCGGCTGATGTGCTGCCTGAAATACGAGCAGGACGCCTATGAGGACGCCCTGAAGCGCATGCCCAAAAACGACTCCTTTGTCCAGACGCCCGACGGCCTCGGCAACGTGTGCGAGGTGAACGTGCTCCGGGAGACCATGAAGGTCCGGCTGGACGAAAAGCCGGATTCCCCCCGGTGCTATCACAACTGCGAGGTGTGCGTCCTGCGCAACGGCAAAGGAAGCCGTGACGGCATCCAGGTGCCCCAGGAGCGGCCCGAGCGGTATGTGGAGGAGCGGCCCGAGGAGGAGGTCCCCATGCCGTTGGTCATCGCGGACTTTGACCCCGACGCCCCCGCCCGGGAGGAGCGTCCTCCCCGCCGCCGGAACGACCGCCGCAGAAAGGGCGGCAGCCGTCCCCAGCAGGCCGGGGAAAAGGCCCCGGAAAAGGCCGAAAAGCCCCGCCAGACGGAGAAAAAGCGTCCGGAGGCCCCCAAGACTGACGAAAAGCCCCGCAGCCGCCGCCGCAAGTCCGGCGACCGGCCCCAGGAGGGCGGCAGCCGTCCCCAGGCGGCCAAGAATCCCCCCAAGCCCGCCACCCCCAAGCCGCCCCAGAAGCCCGCAGGCGAGGCCCAGGAGGGGGTCCAGTCCCGCCGCCGTCCCCGGCACCGGGGCGGACGCCGCAGAAGCGGCGGCGGCAGCTCCCCGGCATCGGAGGGCTGAGCCGTGGGAAAGTTTGACGGCGTGCTCATCGCCAGCGATTTTGACAACACCATGGTGTATACCGAGGGGGCCCTGCGCAGCGGCGGGCCCGTCCCGGCCATATCCCGGGAAAACCGGGACGCCATCGAGTATTTTATGGCCCAGGGCGGGACATTTTCCGTGGCCACCGGCCGGGCCCTGCCCTCCTTCGCCAGCGTTATGGACGGCGTGCCCATGAACGGCCCCACGGTGCTGTTCAACGGCGCGGCCATCTACGACTTCCCGGCGGGGCGGTATCTGCGCACCGCCTTTCTGCCGGAGTGCATCCGGGATCATGTGCGGCAGCTGTCCCAGCTGATACCGGGCCTGACCTACGAAATTTATCACGACGACAACTCCATCCATGTGGTGAATCCCAACGAGATCACCGCCCGCCACCTGCACCTGACCCATACCCCCTCCCAGCAGATCGCCAGCCTGGACCAGGCCCCGTCGCCTATCTCCAAGCTGCTGTTCGAGGAGGAGCCCCAGCGGCTGCGGCAGCTGGAGGAGGCCATCCGGGCCCAGGACTGGAGCCGGGAGTACGAGGTGGTGGCCTCCGCTGTGAACCTGCTGGAGATCACCGCCCGGGGAGCCAACAAGGGCGGCATGGTCCGCCGCCTGGCGGAGCTTCTGGGCGTTCGGCAGGAGAACGTCTGCTGCGTGGGGGACCACGCCAACGACATTCCCATGCTGGAATATGCCGGCATGGCCTTCGCCCCGGAAAACGCCATTCCGGCGGTGCACCGGGTGCCGGGGATCCGCATCCTGCCGGACTGCCGGGAAAACGCCATGGCCGCCATGATCGCGGTCCTGGACCGGCGCTATTCATAAAGGAGAAATCACCATGGAAAACACCCTGACTCTGTATGTGCGCTATCTGGCCAAGCCCGGCTGCCGGGAGACCTTCCTGCGCCAGCTGACCACCCATGGCATCATCGACGCCATCCGCCGGGAGGACGGATGCCTGCGGTATGACTATTTCCTGTCTGTCCAGAATGCCGACGAGATCCTCCTGGTGGAGCAGTGGCAGACGGAGGAGAAGCAGCAGGCCCACCTGCGGGCCCCCCACATGGACCAGCTGCGCCGGCTGAAAAGCGAGTATGTGGCCGACGCCCGACTGGGCCGGGTCCGCCTGGATTGAGAGGCCCCCTATGCTGTTTGACACCCACGCCCACTATGACGACGACCAGTTCGACGGCGACCGGGAGACCCTGCTGACCTCCCTGCCGGAGCAGGGCGTCGGCCTGGTGGTGAATCCCGGCTGCACCGTGGCGTCCTCCCGGACGGCGGTGGAGCTGGCCCGCCGCTTCCCCCATGTCTACGCCGCCGTGGGCATCCATCCGGAAAACTGCGGCGATTTTCGCCCGGAGGACCTAGACGCCATCCGCGCTCTGGCCCGGGAGGACAAGGTGGTGGCCATCGGCGAGATCGGCCTGGACTACTACTGGCCGGAAAATCCCCCCCGCCCCCTGCAGCAGCAGGTGCTGCGCAGCCAGCTGGCCCTGGCCCGGGAGCTGTCGCTGCCGGTGATCATCCACGACCGGGACGCCCACGCCGACACCATGGCCATCGTCCGGGAATTTCCCGGCCTGCGGGGGGTGTTCCACTGCTTCGCCGGGTCCGTGGAAATGGCCCGGGAGCTGGTGGATATGGGGTGGTACCTGTCCTTCAACGGAGCAGCTACCTTCAAAAACGCCCGGAAGGCCCCGGAGGTCATCCGGGCCGTACCCATGGAGCGGCTGATGATCGAAACGGACGCCCCCTACCTGACCCCGGTGCCCTACCGGGGCCGCCGCAACGACTCCACCTACGTTCACCTGGTGGCGGAGAAGATCGCCCAGCTGCGGGACATGACCCCGGCAGCGGCGGAGCAGGCCACCTGGGAAAACGGAAAGCGCTTCTTCGGAATCTGATATTGAGACTGCCCAAAAAGGGCAAAGCCCTTTTGGGGAAAAAGGCTCGCACTTGATTTGCCGCCTGCGGGCGGCAAACTCTGCGAGGCTTTTCTTGAAAAACGGAAAGCCCGGTATTGCCGGGCTTTTTCTTTTGATGAAAAAGTCTCACATCAATAAATTTATATCGCAGAATCGTATAGACATTTTGCACAAAACGCCCGAAACCGCCGTATGAATACCCACAAAGGCCGCTGGATCAGCCTGATTTTTGTGACATAATTCACAAAGTTCTGCATAAAATGAGGCTGTGATTTTGACTGAGGCGAAAGGGCACAGCCCGGAAAGGAGGGAAAATCCGTAAGAAATCAATCAAGGAAGCTGTGCCGGTTGACAAGATAGCGTTAAGAAGCCTGTATATTGCTTTACACAAGAAAACAGTCATGGTAAAGTGACCATAGTCCCCTTCCGGACAAAGCGGGACATCCATATGAGTAAGGAGAGAAAGCAATGGAAGAAAGAAAAGGCTTTGGGTCCAATTTTGGATTCCTCATGGCGGCCATCGGCTCAGCCGTCGGCCTGGGCAACATCTGGGGCTTCCCCAATAAGATGGGCGCCAACGGCGGCTTCACATTCCTCATCATCTATCTGATCCTGGCGGCGTGCTGCGGCTTCATCGTTATGATGGGCGAGCTGGCCCTGGGCCGCAAGACCGGCCGGGGCGCCATCGGCGCTTACAGGGTCCTGTCCAAGAGGTTCAAGTGGCTGGGCTGGCTGGGCGTTCTGTCGGCGTTCCTGATCCTGGGCTTCTACTGCGCCCTGGGCGGCTACTGCCTGAAGTATGTGACCCTGAACGTGGGCAACCTGTTCCATGCCGGCTTCGGCACCGGCACCCTGGACGGCGCCGGCGTGTTCGGCGCCCTGATGGCCAACCAGGGCGAGGCCGTGATCTACGGTCTGATCTTCGTGGCCCTGACCATGATCATCGTTATGGGCGGCGTCGGCGGCGGTATCGAAAAGGTCTGCTCCGTGGGTATGCCCGCTCTGTTCGTGATGCTGGTGATCTGCATCATCCGTTCCTGCACCCTGGAGGGCGCGTCAGAGGGTCTGAAGTATATGTTCGTCCCCGGCTGGGCTCTGGCCAACGGCGTCATCAAGGAAGCGCCTGACTTCTTCTCTGTAGTATCCACAGCAGGCGGCCAGATGTTCTTCTCCCTGTCTCTGGGTATGGCGGCCATGATCACCTACGGCTCCTATCTGGATAAGAAGGAGAACCTGCAGAAAAACGCCATCATCATCGTGGTGATGGATACCCTGGTGGCCCTGATGGCCGGTCTGTGCGTGATCCCCGGCCGTTTCGCCCTGGACCCCACCGGCAAGCTGGGCGGCCCCTCCCTGCTGTTCGTCACCATGCAGAACGTGTTCGACCGCATGGGCGCTGCAGGCCCCATCTTCGGCATCCTGTTCTACCTGCTGGTGGTGTTTGCCGCCGTCTCCTCCTCCATCTCCCTGCTGGAGGCCGTTGTGGCCCACTTTGTGGATAAGGCCCGGGACGAGGGCAAGGGCGACAAGCGCAAGCTCTACTCCCTCATCGGCGCCATCGGCGCCGGCATCCTGTGCGTCATCGTCTGCCTGGACGCTCTGGGCAACGCCGGTATCTCCCCGGCCGACATTCTGGGCATGCGTGTGGATCCCTCCGACGAGGTGCCCACCTGGAGCGCCGACTGGCTGGACTTCTTTGACTGCATCGCCGAGGGCATTCTGATGCCTCTGGGCGCGCTGCTGATGAGCATTATGTACGGCTGGGAGCTCGGGCCCGAGGTAGTCCACGCCGAGGCCACCTGCGAGGGGCAGAAATTCGGAGCCTACGGCTGGTTCAGGATCTGCATCAAGTACATTACCCCCCTGGCCATGCTGCTGGTGCTGTACGGCCAGATCAAGGAGTTCTTCTTCTAAGCAATACATATTCCTGATATGAGCGCTATTTCCGATACCGGGGCAGCTGCCCCGGTATCGGAATTTTTTGCGTTCCAAGGATTTTCCATAATTCGCGCCAATCCTTTGTGAAAAAGGTAAAAAGGCGAGTTCACAATTTGTTAAAATAATGGAAAGTATCGCTAAGAACTTGACAAAACGTGCTGTTTGCGAGTAAGATGAAGGCACCAAATCTGAGGAGGTAAATCACTCTAATGGAAAAGAAAGGTACCAAGATAGCGTATTTTATTGCGCTGGCGATCGTTGTAATCGCACTGGTCATCGCGAAGGTTACCAACGATGGCAGCGGCTTCGTCGCCACCGGTTGGGCTCTGTTCCCCCCGGTCGTGGCCATTGCCCTGGCCCTGATCAGCAAGGAAGTGTATTCTTCCCTGTTCCTGGGCTGCCTGGCTGGCGCCCTGCTGCTGGCGAACTTTGACCCCTGGCAGATGGTCGTGAATTTTGTCGGCGCCGGTGAGGGCGTGGGCATGATCAATGCCATCGACATCTCCATCCTGATCTTCCTGGTGATGCTGGGTGTCATGGTGGATCTGATGAACAAGGCCGGCGGTTCCGCCGCCTTCGGCCGCTGGGCCTCCAAGGCCGTGAAGACCCGCTGCGGCGCGCAGCTGATGACCATGCTGCTGGGCGTGCTGATCTTCATCGACGACTATTTCAACTGCCTGACCGTGGGCGCCGTCATGCGTCCCGTCACCGAGAGCCACAGGATCTCCCGGGCAAAGCTGGCCTACATCATCGACGCCACCGCCGCCCCCGTGTGCATGCTGGCCCCCGTGTCCTCCTGGGCTGCCGCCGTTGCCTCCTATGTGCCCGATGGCTTCCCCGGCTCCCGCATCAGCATGTTCCTGAGCCAGATTCCCTGGAACTATTACTGCATCCTGACCCTGATCATGGTCATTGTCATTTCCGTCCTGAACATTGACTACGGCCCCATGCTGACCCATGAGTACAATGCCCAGGTGAAGGACGACCTGTTCACCACTCCCGAGCGTCCCTTCGAGGGGGCCGACGACTATGAGGAAGGCGCCAAGCACTCCTCCGTGCTGGACCTGCTTCTGCCTGTTATCGTCCTGATCGCCCTGTGCATCATCGGCCTGATCTGGACCGGCGGTGTGTTCGACACCGAGAGCGACAACTATCAGAACTTCGTCATGGCCTTCTCCGACGCTTCTGCCGGTCCCGGCCTGTGCCTGGGCTCCATCGTGGCCCTGGTGTTCACCTTCGTGTACTACTGGCTGCGGGGCCTGATCAAGTTTGAGAAGTCCATGGAGTCCATCCCCAACGGCTTCATCCAGATGATCTCCCCCATCCTGATCCTCTGCTTCGCCTGGACCCTGTGCGGCCTGTGCCGTGACGATGGTCTGCAGGTCGGCGAGTTCGTTCGCGGCGTCATGGCCAACACCGGCTCCCTGGCCAAGTTCCTGCCCGCCGTCATCTTCATCGTGGCCTGCTTCATTGGCTTCGCCACCGGTACCTCCTGGGGCACCATCGGCATCATGGTCCCCCTGGTCTGCGCCGTGTTTGACTGGTATGATCAGT
>OHPR01000590.1_pt1 | contig 13736 bp, 10 predicted proteins | sample 1577761 | NCBI WGS metagenome assembly OHPR01 (sample SAMEA3879537, study PRJEB24766) | human gut metagenome | biome: human-associated habitat; feature: feces | place: USA | collected 1985/1987 | reverse complement strand
ATCATATTTCAAGTTCCGGTAAGGCATCAACCAGCCTTTTTTCTACTTTCTTTCCGTCTACCCGATCTATGATGGTCGTAGCACCTTTGTTTGAGTCATAATTGAAGTCCAGCGAAACACCGTTCTGTTTATTCTCTATATACAAGAACGCATTACCTTCACCTTCCAGATTACATTCGATAACCCATTCTTCTACTGTTATGCGGTTCCTTTCACGATTAATTACAGCATCGGCACGGTTGTTTCCATGTACATCAATCACATTGAGAAAACAGATTTTGCTGCAAGAAGCTGTCGTTGCTGTAAAATGATAATGATTGGAGAGAGTTTTGCCAAGTCGTTTTTTCCAATCAACAGCAGCCACAAAAAAGGTGTCTGTTTGCGCATAAGTCATTTTCTGTGAGGAGAACAGATGAGCTATAGATACTCCGTCTGCCTTGTTCTTTCCTAAGATGCGCAATCCGTCTTTCTCTTCAGCGACTTCCATGGGCAGTTCTACCGTATGCAGCAGATAATTCCATTCTACCGGTTCTTTACCAACCAGTTCGTCATAAACAACGAACAAACCCGAACGTCCCAGCTGAACAATATGTCTTCGAAAAAAATCCAGTTTATTCTCATCCCAACCTTTCTCCGGTGTATACTGAGTACCAGACAAGCGCCCACGTTCCAGCCACAACGGAGAAACCACTTTTCCATAAGCGTTAGAAGCATCACCTACAACGTAGGAGATTTCTTCTCCTTCATAATAGCGAGGAATCCATCCATAACCTTCCGTTCCAATCTTTTGTCCCATACCATTCACCAATATGGAATTATGGGCGCGAGTATTCCGATAAGCATACATGCAATGGTCATCTGTAAAGCCGGTACGATGTCCACTGCTATAGAAAATTGCCTTTCCACCAAAGAAAGTATTGAAGGCGTTTTGATTAGCTAAAGCATGGGAAGTGGCACCATAGGGGCTGCTACGGAAAGAGAGCATGGCATTGTTGGTGTGATGTCCTATGTCTGTGTTCATCAGTGCAGTGCCTGTCTGGCTGAAAACTTTGGACTGAGGCAGCTCCAACAGCTTACTACTATAAGCAGGCCTCTCCTTTTTTGTCGTACAACGATACCAGGTCAAGTCCGCCGGTTTGGCTTCAAAAGCTTTCGACAGAATATCAGGGTCTTCCTGCATAATTTCGTGTACATAAGCTGCCGCCCACGGATTGTTACATTCGCGTGCCAGCGCATCTGCATATCCTACGCGACCTCCATTCGGAGTGCGCTGTCCCTCATGCGAATTGCCATGTCCTCCGGATTTGGAAAAGGGAGGTTGCTGGTAAATGACATATAAAGCATTGTTGTTATACCACGGATCGGCAAAGAAATTGAAACCGGATATACGGGAGAAAAAGGCCGGTACCTCTATCAGTGTGCGTATATTTACATGAAAATATGAATCTCCATTATGCCAAGCACCATCCTTATTCAGTCCCGGAAGACGGGAGATCCATTCATTATAGCAATAATCTGCCCACACGGATGCTTCCGGAATCTCACCAACTGTGGCAAAGGCCGCCATTGTAAGAATGCGGAAAGTCATTTGCCATACATGATTGTCTGCAATACGGTTCTCCAGATGATTAACGTATTCATTATAGAATTTATTCCCGATATTCCGGATATTATCTAATAATAACTGTTTTTCTGACGGAGACAACAGGTTGTAGAACCCGTCGTACGCCGATGTGCTCATAGAGAGCAAAGTGGATAGATTGAAGTCACCTGCAAAGTATTTGCTTGTTTGCCAGGAAAGGATTTCACTCAACCGGTTGATGCCTTCACGATAATACTTCTTGTCTTTCGTCAGCAGATAGGCGCGTACCAATGCTTCCACATTGGCTTCTTCTCTATCCACAATCTTACGGCTCTCGCGGATAAGGGCTGACTCACGCTGTACTACATTGGTTAATGTAACTACATTTGTTGTATCTATCTCTTCCTGAAGATGCTTCAACGGATGAGAAATGCACCGGGAAGCTTTGTCCATATAGGCCTGAGCTTCCGGATTATTTTTATTCTTCGTTATAATTTCCTCCCAATCATCCGCATCCAATAATACGCGTGGGTGGTGAGACGTATATTTTGCCAAGACTTTCTCCAATGTGGGCGGATTAAATTCCGGTGTATCTTTACCTATATGGAATTGATAAACCGGTGACCATTCTTCTTTACCTCCAGGAGTGACGTAAGCATATTGCCAGTACCATTTTCCCTGAGCCAGGCACTGGAAAGGATTGAAAAAAGCCCAGGCGCGTTCCCCAATCAACACTTCCTTTTGAAAGTTCTTGTCCTGAGAAATACGGATCCGATAGACTACTTTCGGTTTTTCATCCACTTGTCCCGGAACTCCATCCAATACCGGACCTAAATGCGGGAATTTATCCGGCCACATAAAGCGCGGCGGATTCATCTTAACGCAAGCACCATTCGCAGGAGAGGGAGTTGCACGAACTTCGTGCATCAATGTCTCGCCGGAAACTGTTATGACAGCAGATTGCTCGGAACTGCCACATGCCATCAATAGGCAAAAGGCGGGTAAGCCTAATAATATCTTTCTCATTTCAGTATTTTATTTTTGTTTTTGAAACCAACCAGTTCTTTCAGGCTGACTGTCTTATTGTTGACCAGTGGATGTGCCCAAAAACCGATAAACGTAATATATCCCATGAAAACCAAGATAAGGAGCATTCCTATGCGTAATGAAGTGGTATCGGATAGCAGACTGACAAACAGCGGACCTCCTGCGCCTCCCACAATTCCGGAGCAAAGAATACCGGCAAAAGAACCGTGATTCTGGGCTACTGTGTTCAGAGCCAGTGAGAATACGATGGAGTACATCATTGAAATGCAGAAACCGATTGCCGGAAATGCACATACCGCAACTTTTGCAGAACCGAACAATGCGATCAAGAGTAAACTCATGGAAAGCAGTCCTGATATTTGTAGGAGACGTTTACTGTCTATCAGCTTCAGCAAGAACATACCAAATAGGCAACCGACGGTCATCGAACCCCAGAAATAACTGATACTTTGTGCACCGACAGTTTTTGGATCAATGCCATGATACTGTTCCAAGAAGGTACTCATAAAAATAGAGACACCCTGTTCTGTACTGACATAACAGAAGATTCCCAAAAAGAAAAGCCATACGTATTTTTGACGGAACAATTTTTTATAGGAAGAGGAGGAACCACTGCGTTCATCATCTTTCAATTCAATGCGCGGAAAATGAACGAATGACACAACGAGCAGCATAGCCAACAACAGTGCTGTAAATACCCAATACAGAGAAACCCAGGGAAGAGTAACCGGAGTAACTTTTGCCAGAATATCCAGCAAAAAGTTCTGTCCCTGCTGATAAACTTCCGGTTCCAGTGCATGTATCAGCCAAGTGTAAACCAAGGGACTGATAAAAGAGGCTACTCCGAATACAAACTGTGCCAACTCTGCTATAAACGCATAATTCTCCTCTCCGCCGACAACACGTTGCAAAGGGTTGATTACAGTTTGCAACATGGCCATTCCCAAACCAATGATGAAAGAAGACAGAAGCAGTATCAGGTAAAAAGGGAAACATGCAAACAAGGTAGTACCTATAAATGGCATTAGGAAGCCGGTAAATAGCACCGGCTTTTCTCCATATTTATCTATTAATATACCTGCCGGTATCGACATGATGGCATAGGCCAAGAAAAAAGAGGTCGGAATAAACCCTGCCATTGCCAGATCCTTCAGTTCAAAGTTATGGATAATGTCGGGGATTAACGGCCCGAGAATATTCGTAATGAATGAAATAGTAAACCAAAACATCATGATTAATGTCAGCATACTCCATTTCTTGTTACTTTTCATGATATATCGTTCATTTTAAGATTAATGATGCCGCTCCGATAAATCCGGCTTTATTACCCAATGATGCGGCTACAATTTCTGTATTTAAGGCACAATCGGCTATAACATGCTCTCGAACCACTTCCCTTATTTTCTCTAAATAGAAAATACCGGATTCTGTAACCCCTCCTCCCAATACAATCCGTTGAGGGCTGAATATATTGACAAATCCGGCAATTCCTCTTCCCAAATAGTAAAAGTGTTCACTCATGCATTCAACAGCCATCGGAAAATTTTCATGATACAGGCGGACTATTAGTTCTCCGTTTATTTCCATATCAAAACTCAGATTCCGCTCTTTAGCCAACGTGCTGAAATGCCTTACCAAAGCAGAAGTCGAGGCATAATGCTCCAGGCAGCCGATCGCTCCGCAGGCACAACGTTCACCGTTAGCAATCAATGGCACGTGTCCCAGCTCCGTACCCCGATTGGCATAGCCGTTGAATAATTTGCCATCAATGATGACGGCTCCACCGTCAGAAACACCACGTGGGTTCACCCCCTCCCTGCACCATATTTCGCTTCCCCCAACCCCATCAGGTTGGCGTCATTTCCAACGACTACCGGTAGTTTCATCTGTTCTTCCAAAAGAGAAGCCACATCTATGTTTTCCCAACCGATAATATTTTCTGCACCTCCCAATACGATACGGTTCGTCTCATCTACAATTCCGGGTGTACCAAGCCCAATGCCCAATACTGTCCAGTTTTGTTTGGCAGCTTCATCTTTTAACAACATGACAGCTTTTATCAACTGCTCTATTACTTTTGCAGCTGAAACAGAAGCAAAAGAGGGTAATTTTCCCTCAAAGAAAGAATTACCCGCTTTATCCACCAAAGCATATTTTATAGATGTACCACCTAAATCAATGCCAATTGCATATTCCATAGTTTATTATATCAAATAAGGAAACATTATGTTCTTTCTACCCATATAGGAGAACTCCATGCCCATTGCTGGTCACGCTGGCGAACCCTGACATAGTAATAGTCCGTATCTCTTTCGGGTTGGGTATCCTCCATATAATGCTCAACCGTAAAGCAACTTTCCGGCATTGCACGGTTGAAGAGAATAGCCTCACTGAGCCACCCTATCATGAAATGTGAACGGGAACCTTCCAAAAGTTCACCCAACGAATGCTCAAATTTCTTGCCATTGAATTCGGCTGTAATCACGCCATCTTTAGGCATAGTCACATCCAGAATGACAGCTTGCGTGGCAGGAGTCGTGGTATTGGGGTTTTTGGAACTGTACATATCCAACTCTGCATCCTTACTTGTAACAGACACAATACGGTTAACTTTTGTCTCAAACTCAGATTCTCCCGGTTGCGGAGAAGTGAAAGCGGCGCCACGGAAGCAAGGTTCCACAGCATTGATAGTTCCTTTATTTATGGACAGCTTTCCTTGCCAATGCACATACTGCTCTTCGCGGTTCCAACCGAAATCAACTTTTACCTTGCAGCGTACCATATCTCCTTCCGGCATCTCGGGCAACAACGGACCGCTTAAACGAGCAATACACTTTCTGTTCTTAACGATGTCAATATAATCAATACAGCTACCTCCCTCCACATTCAGATAAATGCGGCGACTGTTTCCCCGTACGACATCGCCCGGGAACGCATCATTCAAACGAAAATCTATATTGATTTTATCACCGGTGGCACAGCATACATGACGGTTCTTCATGGCATCCCAGATTTTATCACGGCTCAATGATTCCGCAAGGATACCTATGCGACCGTCACCGTAACTTCCCGGATAACCTGCATGTTGGTCGGTCGAACCCATAATACCGAATTTTTTACCTTGCTCCAATCCGCATTGAATAGTACCTTCCCATTGGCGAGGACCCATGTCATGCAGATAACTGTAATCTCCCTGATCGCTTTCTGCCAGTCCATGGCGCGAATACATCTCTACAAACGGGGTCTGGTCTCCTTCCGTAAAGAAGTTCCAGTTGTATCCGCGATAGCCAGTCTGATATCCCATGTGATGCGGAGTTATGAATACCTTATGTCCGCGAGCTTTCCGTTTCCAGTCTTCAATGGAAGTACATTCCACCAGCGGTGCGTCCAAATCATAATTCAGAGCCACATGGTCGCCATGTTCCATGCTGTGCGCCTCATAACCAACAAAAGCCAGGAATTCTCCTTCCTTATTGTATTCATTGGTCATGGCGACATATTTCTCATAACCTCCCTCTCGCAAACGCTTGAAGGCACCGGTATGATAATCGATCACCCACTTCAGACGGGGATCATCGGCTCCGGGAATATCCGGCCACATGGCATGAGGAGTGACAGATACAAAATCCAGTTGTTCTTTGGCAGCCTCAAATGCAGAACGCATGTCGCCATGACCGTAGGTTATGTTACAATGATTATGCAAATCTCCCCAGAAATACTTCAGATTACTGGCAGAGGGCATGACTTTCTTTCCTGCAGCAGTTCCTTGCTGACATGCAGATAATAGGCTACCGGAAGCGGCCAGCCCGACAAGAGACCAGCCGGTATGCTTTAAAAAATTTCTTCTGTCCATAATTTAAATTTAGATTATCTGTTTTTCATCAATCGTCTGTCACCTTTGAATAACTCTTTGACCTTTTCATCGGGGTCATCATCCTTATACTGTTTTTGAATCTTTTTCAGCAATGAAATGAGTTCCGCTTGTTTGTCGGCATACTCCGGTTTACCAAACACACTGTTCAGTTCACTCGGGTCATTCTTCAAGTCATACATTTCCCATTCGTCCACATCGTTATAGAAGTGAATCAGCTTGAAGTCAGCGGTACGAATGCCGTAATGCCTTTTAACCGAGTGCTCTGCCGGATACTCATAATAGTGATAATAGGCGGCTTTTCTCCAGTCAGCCGGTGTTTTCCCCCCATTCTCCAGAATGGTCCTGAGAGACTGTCCCTGAATATCTGCTGGTATATCTGCTCCGGCAAAATCCAGCAGGGTAGGAGCAAAATCCACATTCATGGCAATAGCGCTCGATACACTCCCCGCCTTGATGGCCTTCGGATAACGGATAACCAATGGCATGCGCTGGCATTCTTCATACATAAAGCGCTTGTCGAACCAGCCATGTTCGCCCAGAAAGAAACCCTGGTCCGAAGTATAGATTATGATTGTATTGTCCAATTCACCGTTTTTCTCCAGATAGCCGAGCAACCTTCCTATATTTTCGTCCACAGCTACAATAGTTGCCAAGTAATCGCGCATATATTGCTGGTACTTCCAACTGATCAGTTCTTTCCCTCTTAAGTTGCCGCTACGGTATTCTGAAATACGCTGGGCGTATACCGAATCCCACTTATCTTGTACATCAGCCGGCATACGCTTGTAGACTTGATAGAGGCGATTGGTCGTATCTTTCAGCATTTCTTCACGGGTCAGTAGTTTCAGATCCCAGTCATTGGTCAATGTATGCTCGATGGACATATCCTGTTCTATAGCAGCAGAGCCTCTGCCTTCGTATGTATCGAAAAGCGTGGCAGGTTCGGGAAACACGGTATTGTTGAACATTCCCAAATGACGAGGAGCGGGCATCCAGTTACGGTGAGGGGCTTTCTGGTGATACATCATGCAGAAAGGCTTGCTTTTGTCTCTGTGTTCCAGATATTCGATAGCCTTGTCTGTAATAACGTCAGTTGTATAGCCCTGCTCTACAATCTGCTTTCCGTTCTCGTTGAAATCGGGATTGTAATAATCCCCCTGTTCATGTTGTCCGGTCAGGATACACCAATAGTCAAATCCCTGAGGCTCGGTAATCAGATGCCATTTGCCGACAATTGAAGTCTGGTAACCGGCGGCCTGCAACAATTTAGGGAAGGTCTGTTGGTTACCATCGAAAGTGCTGGCATTGTCTGTGAATCCATTGATGTGGCTGAATTTGCCCGTCAGGATACAAGCTCTTGACGGGCCGGATAAAGCATTGACCGCATAACAATTGTCCATACGAACACCTTCATTGGCAATCCTATCCATGTTGGGAGTCTGAAGGAAACGTCCACCGTAACATGACATAGCTTGCGTAGTATGGTCGTCCGTCATCATAAAGATGATATTCGGACGTTTCACTTCCTCTTTGCCGGAACTGCAAGCGGACATTCCGATGGCAGTCAAAGGCAGAAATATGTATGATAAACGATTCATTATAAAAATCTTTTATAACCCGTTGGCGGAATTTAAGAAAATCCGGACGATTGTGAACTGCAATAAGGCACGGAACAGCAATCTGCATTCCTTACAAATAATACAGATGCAAGAAATAGCAGTATACTGAACCTAATTCAGTCGTATATTGAATGCCATTCAGTCGTATACTGAATAGGGTTCAATCGTATACTGAATGCAATGCATCCAATAGGTACTGATAATCAAAATATTACAAAGCAGATTCATACCTTCAATATATTACAACAAACCATTAAAGTATCATTGCAGTCATTCCGCAGCGGTAATGAATTAATTCCGCCAACGGGTTATTATAGTTTATATTCCAATTGACGTTTCTTTCCGCCAACAGATATTTCTATTTTCACCCCATTTTCGTCAAATGCCTTGTTCAGGAACTTAGCTTTGAATATAGGGAAGGAAGCTGTATTTTTCGACGGATAAAGAATAGTTATGTAACGTACAGCGTCCGAATCCTTTTTATCTATATCAAAAGATACAGTTGTACGGGGTACTCGTAAACGATAGGCAGTTGAACGCCAGCCTTCTTTTTCTTTCATTGAAATTTTCTTCTCGGCAAAGCATTGCAGTTTCACGTTGCTTGGGCCGTCATAAACTGTAGTCAGCATATTATTCTTTCTGTCTATATTTACAGTACCTTCACACAAATGGTAGTTCAGATTCACTACTCCTTGGGCGTTTCCCACGGCTTCATCTACAATTACAAAATAAGATTGGTCTACAAAGAAAACAGAACGTCTGTGTTTCAAACCATCATAATGCGGATTCTCAGTCACCAGAATCTGCTCATTGCCTTCGGGCTTCCATAGTTTGGTGACAGACTGGGTTGTTTGCAGGTTTTTCCCATCCAATGTCAACGTATTGTGAGAACTTGTCCGGCGAAACCAATTACGAAGTTTCATTACTTCATCATCACCGGCATAGACGTAGGAGCCACTATCCGGGAAGAGATTCCGGCCATTGAACCAAAACTCAAAAGTTCCATTGTCCGGCTGGCAGTGCCATTCCCCTTTGGGACCGGCCTTTACAACCATTACGGTAGCATCCTGTTTCCAGCCGTTTCTGAAAGTAAAGAAACCGGAAGTCAGCGCACCGTGAGAAAGGTTGGGCAAGGGAGTGCCTTCACGACCTTCTGTGGCATAATAACGAATCCACTCACAATCAGGAAATAGCTTGAGCCAATCCTGATAATTACGGATTTCTGCCGGACGGTCTCCCAACTTGGCATCACTGAAACAGGGATTGCTGTAATCCGGAAAACAAATGTTGGCATAAAATTCAATCATACTCTTGACCGTATTCACGTATCCGGTGGGAAATTCTTGACGGAAGCCATTAACATCCGCCATGCGCAAAGCCTTGCAGAAAATGTTGATTGCCGCCAGATGATAATGTGGGTCCAATTCATATTGACCGCCATCCGGATAGACTTGTTTTTTAATTTCGCGGTTCAAAATGCTTATCCCACTTTTTCGCCATTCGCCTGCTTCCTTAAATTCGGGGAAAAACGCACCTGCATACACCATTCGCTGAGCTTCAAACAACAAGTGGTTACCCTGATCCGAGTAATTGCCAAGAATATGCAGTGCATGCCGGTGATAATTAATCAGAAATTCAGTCAAGAACTCCGGCGTGAAGGCCTTCGAAGAAACGAACAACAGAAATTGCAGCGTTTGATCCTGTAAACGGTTGCTCACCTCCAGAGGACGCCATGCAAAACGTACATTTTCCGCATTTCCCTTTACCTCGCCTGCGCTGACCAGTTCGTATTCTTCTTTCTCTACCTCTGTCAGAGGATTCTTTTTAATCCAATCCATATATTGGTATGCCCATTCTTTGGCATATTTCTCGTCTCCAGAGATTCGATATGCCTTACCCATTGGGGTGAACCATTTGTGGCGATGCAATTGCCAACGCAACTCATTGTCCTGTACCGGCCAATATTGCCAGTTGATATCTTTGCCGTAATTATAAGAAGGCTGATAGCCTTTATGCACAAAAAACGTATGTTCCAAGGCATCATCCGCCCATTTCTGTTCTTCCTTGGAAATCTTGATATTCTGCATATCGATATCAGGGTGTCCTATGCCGGTACGTTGGCGATAATAGTCCAATAAGGCTTTGGCTGCCTCGTCCCATTGTTGTCGGTCATATGCGGCTTTCACTTTCTCCAATCCCGGATAATCCAGATTCAGCAAGCCGAAAGCTTCCTTCCGCAACTGCTGTGCTTCCGCACATAATACAACCAACAGAAAAATAAAGCTAAGAATATACTTTGTTATCTTCATGGTATATTAATTTCGTTTATAGCGATTTATAATCAATTCCTTTTACTTGCATATATCGGACTAAAGCCTCCAGATAATAATAATCGGCATAATTGATAGGTGTATCAATTTCAGAACCATTAGGCAATGAACCTGTAGAGTGCATCAGAATAAATCCCTGGTTGGTGCCGACTTTTGCCAAGTAAGCATCGGAAGAGAGAGACTTGAGCAGTTTCTCGGCGTAATCAAAATAGACTTGTCCGTCCTCTACAAGAGTACTGAGCTCTATCAGGGCAGAAGCTGTGATAGAGGCGGCAGATGCATCACGAGGCGTCTCCGGTGTGTTCGGGGCATCGTAGTCCCACAAAGGAATCGCATCGTCAGTCTTTACACGTTCCATGATTAATGCCGCGATATTTTGGGCTTGCTGTAAGAAGGCTGCATCTTTCGACTCACGCTAACAGGATGTATATCCATATACTCCCCAAGCTTGTCCGCGCGCCCATGAGGAATCATCATTTTTCCCCTGATGCGTACATTTCATTTCTACGCTGCCATCGCTATTGTAGCTTACTACATGGTAGGACGAATGATCGTTTCTAAAGTGGTTTTTCATTGTTGTCTCAGCATGTCTCAATGCGACTTCTTTATACTTGGAATCATTCGTAAGATGATTGACGTAAAACAATAAGTCCAGATTCATCATATTATCAATAATCACAGGGAAATTCCACTTCCCAAAATCCCAGGAACGGATACAGCCTATGTTCGAGTCGAAACGACCGCACAAATTATCAGCAGTCTGTACCAATATCTGACGGATAGTGTCGGCAGGAGACAGACGGTGCGCATTACCATAACTGCAATTCACCATGAATCCGATATCGTGTGTACCTTTATAATCTTTCAACGGATATAGGTAATTCGTAAATTTCACCGCATCTTTTTTCAAGTCTTCTATACCAGTCAACTGATATGCGTACCACAAGTTTCCGGGGAAAAAACCGCTTGTCCAATCATAGATGGAACTGCAATATCTACGGCTTCCCAAGGCATCTTTCACAGGTTTCATCCGCAAGGAGTCTTTAAAAGTTACAGGCTCTCTTTGTAACTGGCTACAGAGAAAATCCATATTGTATCCCGTCCAGATGGAACGGGGCAACAAGACTGAATCCCCTACATCCACCACTGTTTCTTCCAGTTGTTGCACAGAAGTGTCTATCGCGTTTTTCAACCAGCCGTAATCTTCCTTTGGTTGACTGGGTGAACAGCCAGAGAATCCCTGCAATGTAGCAACTGCGTAACAAAATAATAAAAATTTCTTCATAAATATATGCATATTCTATAGGTTATATCTGCTCAAATTATCATCCTTACATACAAGGATGGAGAAACAGTAAGATGTTTATACTTTCTCCATCCATTGTCAGTTCATACCCAGAAAATGAAATTACTCAAATCCCGGATTGTTTTCTCCATTCAAAGCCGCGTTCGATTGGATTTCGGCCAATGGAATGGGGTAAAGTTCATGCTTGCCTGTGGTAAAATTGTGGCCTGCTACGTAATTGGACTTAGCCCATTTCACCGGATTCCAATCTTTACGTGCAGCATCCGTTATATATTCATCTGGTCCCGGAATCCATGATTCCATATAGTTCTGAGCAGCTTTTAAAGATGCTTCCAGAATACCCCAGCGCAATAGATCATATTTACGTTGACCCTCGTAGCAAAGTTCAAAAGCACGTTCCCAATACAATGCTGTACGGAATCTGCCGGCATCATCACCATCCGGAATAAATGGCAAATCATACAATTTCGGAGCCTTCAACAAGCTTGAATAATTGGCTGTACTTATAGGAGTAGCACCGGCACGTACACGGACGTCATTCAATAATTTCCATGCTTCGGTTGTGTTGCCGATTTCGTTATAAGCTTCAGCTGCCATCAGAACAGCATCGGCATAACGCAACGGAGCATAATTGACGCCTGTATTGTTGGGATCCACAAAACCCGGAGCCATCCATTCTCTGCGCCATTTGCCCGGATATCTGTTCAGATTTTTGTTGATATCGGCAGAAGTATGCGATTTTTCCTGAGTTTCTTTATTTTTATTCCACTTGATAGCATAGTCCACGAAATTCACGTCACGACGTATATCCTTTATGCTTCCATCCTCATTTGACTCATAGAAAGACTTCCAATATGGTAATACCACAAAGAAAGCATTGGCACGTCCCATATAACTGCTTGTGCCGGGATAACTTCCCGGAGCATCTACAAGTGGCCCGTTGTAAGTTGCCCACACACCGGCATTGTCCTTCAAACCTTGGTTGGGTTCGAAAGCGATCTCCCAAAGAGATTCCTGATTGTCCAATGTCAGCTGAGAATAGTTCTTAAACAGTTGCTCATAACCACCTGCATAAAAACCATGGTAGCCTTCAGCCTTCAGAGCTTCCCATTCTTTAATCACCGCTTCAAAATATCCCTTTCGGGTAGTATCATCCGGACGGGTCAATTGACGCGATGAACAGTTCAGGCTATAGCCAGCGCGTTGCAAATAGACACGCATCAGTAAAGTATGGGCAGCACCGCTACAAGGTATTTCAGAAGAAGCCACTTCACGACCAGATTTCAAATATGTTTTTGCATAATTCAAATCTTCGATGATTTGGTCATAAATCAGCTCACGGTCGGTACGAGGTTTGGATGTATTAGCAAAACCATTCGTATATTCCGTGCTGAACGGTACATCACCAAAGAATTTCACTAGGTCAAAAGCTATGTAGGCACGGAGGAATCGAGCTTGCCCGTCAATTTCCTGCAGGTTTTTGTTTTCTGCAAAACCTGACATAGCCTCGATGCTGGCAATAGCCACATTGGCACGATCGAGAGCTTGGTAAGCACATCTCCATACACTAGCAATCCAAGTATTAGAAGCATTGTACAGATAGTGGGATATGTCACGGCGAGTTCCGTCCGAACCGGTTCCACGTACCATGAACATGTCGTCCGACCCAAAGAACGGCATGATATTTTGTCCATAATAGTCTGTAGTTTCAAGACAGTCATAGATTCCGACTACAGCCATCTGGGCTTTTCCTTCTGTCACGAAATAAGTATCTTTCTCGTAGAATGAGCTGGGCTTTTCAGTCAGGTCACAAGAAGTAACCCCTACAAGCATCATTGCGCCAAGCGCATATATCATTTTGTTTTTCATCTTATTATTCCCTTTTTAATTCTAATTAAAATGCTACGTTCACACCAAATACGAAAGAGCGGCTTCTGGGGTAAGCACCGAAATCGACACCGGGAGTTAACGCGCTACT
>OHPR01000582.1_pt1 | contig 13801 bp, 12 predicted proteins | sample 1577761 | NCBI WGS metagenome assembly OHPR01 (sample SAMEA3879537, study PRJEB24766) | human gut metagenome | biome: human-associated habitat; feature: feces | place: USA | collected 1985/1987 | reverse complement strand
ATCTCACCTCCCCATCATTTCAATTAAGCTATTCAATGATGCCATTATCGTATCATCTTCTGCCGTCAGCTCTTTCATCTGTGCTACAAGCTCTCCCTGTACCTTTTCCAATTCATCATCAATGTTGTTCATGTCAGTTAGTACTGCATTGATATCTACATCAGGTTCTTTCTCAAATGTATCAACATATCTTGGAATATTCAGGTTAAAATCATTTTCTTCAATCTCTTCAAAACTTGCCAGATAGGACTGTTTTTCTACTTCTTCTCGTTTATGATACAGTTCTAATACTTCTTCAATATGTTCGTCTGTCATTTTATTTTGTTTTTTATCTTTTTCAAATTTCTTTGAAGCATCGATAAATAGGACATCTCTTCCTTCTCTATGTTTCTTTAACACAATAATACATGTTGGAATCGATGTATTATAAAACATATTGGCAGGTAATCCAATAACTGCATAAATATTTCCTGCTCGTAATAATTTCTCTCTGATTTTTCCTTCTGCGGCACCTCTAAATAAAACTCCGTGTGGCAATACGATCGCCATGGTTCCATTATTTTTCAAATGATACAGTCCATGTAGTAAAAATGCATAGTCTGCCTTTGATTTTGGTGCTAGTACACCATAATCACTAAATCTCTCATCTTGTAAAAATCCTTTTGCAGCACTCCATTTTGCGGAATATGGTGGATTCATTAATACCATATTGAAATCTGTTTCTTCATCTGTTGGCCAGTCGGCATCTAAAGTATCTCCATGGTGTAATTTCTGATTTGCTGGAACAACTCCGTGAAGGAACATATTCATTCTTGCCAGATTATATGTTGATGTATTTAATTCTTGTCCATAATATTTGATATATTCTGGATATTTCACATATTTTTTTGCATTTAGTAGCAGAGAACCAGATCCCATACATGGATCATAGATAGATAATCCTCTTTTATCTTCCTGTCCATTAATCGCAATCTTTGTCAGAATTTTAGATACTGGCTGTGGTGTATAGAATTCTCCTGCCTTTTTCCCAGTTTCAGAAGCGAACTGTCCAATTAAGAATTCATAAGCATTCCCCAGAATTTCTGCATCTGTATTTAATAGATCTGCTTTATCGATTTCTTTGATCAAACTTGCTACTGTATCACTCTGCTTTTGATCCCCTGTTCCTAAACGATTGGAATATAAATCAATGTCTGCAAATAAATCTGCAAAAATCTCATCACTTTGCTCGATATTATTAAATGCTTTCTGCAACTGTTCTCTATTGAATGAATTGTCATTTGCTGCCTGTGCAAAACTTGTATATGTAAGTTCTGGTTCAATTACATAATGAAACTCTGAACGAATTTCTTCTTTTAATTCTTCTCCACTTTCATCTTCTACTGCTTCTTTATACGCATCTAACGCAATCTTTAGTGTCTCTGGTTTCTCGTCGTAAATCAGATCATAAGCTTTAATCAGGAATGAATCTGACAGGTATTTGTAAAATACGATCCCAAGCAGATAATTTTTATATTCATTTGCATCCATTTTTGAGCGCAGGATATCTGCACCACTCCATAATACACTCATTAAGTCTTTATTATTCTCTAATTCCGCCACGTTTATACTCCTCTTCTCTATATAATTTTTATTCATTATAACATGTTTTCACTTACACTGTTTCACAGCGCAAGCTTTTGTATAATTCATTTTGTAAATTTAATTTTACGCTAAAATAAGTGAAATTTCATCATAAAACGTACTTTTGATTCATTTAAATTCAGATTTTTATCATTATTTCTGTTCTATAGATTTCTATTTTTATTCTTTTATCATCAAAGTTAGTACTTATATGCAAAATATATTTTGAAATATTGTTTTTCTTCTGTATAGTATCTTTTTTTATAACTAAATTAAACTAACTTGGGAACAGCGTAAGTTATCAGAGATAGCTACAATGCATGCTCGAATTGGATGGCAAAATCTTAGAACTTCAGAATTTTTAGATAGTGGTGATTACATGCTTATTACTGGAACAGATTTTGAGGATGGTACTATAAATTATTCAACATGCCATTATGTAGAAAAAGAACGTTATGAACAAGATAAAAATATTCAAATTCGAAATGGCAGTATTCTCATTACAAAGGATGGAACTTTAGGAAAAGTAGCATATGTTCAAGGCTTAACAATGCCAGCAACATTAAATGCCGGAGTGTTTAATGTTGAAATCAAAGATAAAAAAGAAACAGATGAAAAATATCTTTTTCAATATTTAAAGGCTCCATTTTTGATGGATTATGTAACTAGACATGCTACGGGAGGAACTATAAAACATTTAAATCAAAGTATATTGATAAATTTTCCTGTTTATATGCCAAAGAAAAGTGAACAAGAAAAAATAGGATTGTATTTAATGCAACTAGATTCATTAATCACTCTTCACCAGCGAAAATATGAAGAATTGCAAAAAATTAAAAAATTCATGCTGCAAAACATGTTTATATAGGAAGGAGTAAGTTTGAAACAAAATAGTAGAGGACAGCCGAAAAACAAAGAACACGACAAATAAACCATCTATTAAGGTGGTTTTTGAAAGTAATATAGACACAACATTAATTAGCTAATAAAGATAGGTTCATCTTTGATGACATATCCTCTCTGTTTTAAAAGGTTAAGTGCCTGTGAAGCAGTAAGAACTTTTTCTTTGCTCACAGGACGTGGTTCAAGAAATCCTTTTGCTGTATAAGGCTTTAAATCTGTGAGTATGTGCCAGATAGCGGTCAGGATCATACGACAGATGGCAATGATGGCTTTCTTGTGTCCACGGCGTGCTTTTATACGTCGATAACGAGTTGAAAATTCAGGATGTTTCTTCGATTTGATCAAAGCATTTGCAACCTGTACCAAAACTGGTTTAAAATAAGAACCAGCACGGGAGATCCTAGTCGATTTGATCTTATGATTGCTCTGATCATTGTGGGGACAACATCCAGCCCATGAAACGAGGTTTTTAGCTGTGGGGAAAACAGACATGTCACCTCCGATTTCAGAAAGCACCTGAATAGCAGTCATCGGGTTCTTGTCGAATCCTGGTACGGTTCGGATAAGAGTAAGGATATCTTCGTATTTATCACTGAGACGAAAGATTTCCCGTTCTATTTCAGATTTGTGCATTTCTAATTCATCGATATGGTTTAGACATTGTCTGAGTTTTACCGCTTGTTCTTTGGATACAGCACCATCAACGGCAGCCTGTATTTCTTCAATAGGAGTTTTACATCTGCCATGTACAAAAGGTGCTACATCAAAGGTTTCCCCAGGGTGTTGTAAGATCTGTTCCGTAATGGAACGGGACGATCTGCCAAATATATCAGAAAAAACATCATCAAGTTTTAAATTGGAGACAGTAAGACAGTTATGGGCACGATTCTTTTCACCAGTGATCATACAGGTAAGTTTAAACCGGTATCTTACAAGATCTCTTAATTCACGAATATCAGCAGGTGGGATAAAGGAAGGTTTTACCATTCCACACATGTACAGATCGCAGATCCATTTAGCATCTTTACGATCAGTTTTGTTACCCTTTTGAGGTTTCGTATATTTTGGGTGGGAAAGGGTAACCCAGATGTTATTTTTTTCTAAGATATTAAAAACAGGGATCCAGTACTTACCAGTAGATTCCATACAGACATCGGTACAGTCATATTTAGCAAGCCAATGACACAACTCCTGCAGGCCTTTAGTAAAGGAAGAGAAGCGAGCTTGCTTGTATACAGTACGTTTATTGGAATCAGTGATACCGATACAGGCAAAGATCCATGTTTTGTGGACATCAAGGCCACAACAGTTATTTTTTAAGATTTTAAAAGACAATAAGAATACCTCCTGAAAATTTATAGTTATAAGACTGACGGTGACTGGTCATCCGGCAAAATCGAGTCGACTTTGGAAGAGATAAGTTTACGGGCTATGGTAGTGCGCCAATCATTGATGCCTTAAACAGATGACCGACAACAAATAAATATGCGAGGTCGCCGCTATACAGCCCCGCCACTCACCTCCACGTGTTCTGTAGTATGTCAGTCTTATAGATAAATAATATCAGAGGTAATAAGAATAAAAAATAAAAAGTGAAGGTTAACCAATATGTTTCATGACACATTGGTGCCTTGCGCAGAAAGGCGGAATATAAATATGGAATAATAAAAATTGAAACAGATGTTGTGAATAACAAATATTCTATACAAAAGGAAGGTAATGCAGAATATTGGGAGTCAGCTTCAGATTTGGAGAAGGAATCAAACAGTTAGCTCAGATAGAACCAAATGGAGAAGTCATCATGGAACTATTCCATTCATGATAACAAAGAAGCAGGATTTAATAAAGTAGTCTTTATTATCAACAAGCACATTTTCAAGGAGTTCAAAGGAATTATCAGAAACGGAATCAAAGAATAGATTGACATTTAATGTTAGAGAAATCTTAGGTGATAACTTTTGAGAAAAAATGGATGTAATAAACATATATTTAGATTTTGAAAGGATTTGACAATGGGGAAAGCAGAAAAGCTAAAAGAAGCTTCACAGTGGTATGATGAAAATAAAGAGTTATATGAAAGATGTGCTAGAAATAAGACTGAGATAATAACTAAAATTTTACAAAGTAAAGGTATTCCATATCATAGTATTACATATAGAGTAAAAGATAAAAAAAGCTATTGTGATAAGTGTGAAAAAGATAAATATGTAGATCCACTAAATGAAATTATGGATTTATCAGGAATTAGAATTATTGCGTATACTAATAATGATGTACATAAAATATGTGAAATAATAAGAGAAGAATTTATAATAGATGAAGAAAATTCAATGGATAAATATGACATTATGAAAGAAAATCAGGTGGGATATTTGTCGGTTCATTTCATAGCAAAATTAAAAGAAGATAGAACAAATTTAATTGAGTATCAAGAATACGCAGAAATAAAAAGTGAAATTCAAGTCAGAACATTGTTGCAGCATGCATGGGCAGAAATTGAGCATGATAGAAATTATAAATTCTTTGGAGTACTGCCTAAAAATATTAGTCGTAAATTTTATTTATTAGCAGGAGTTTTAGAATTAGTGGATAATGAATTTGACTCGTTGTCTAATGAAATTGATTCTTATGTAAAGGAAACGAAGTTGGATGTTACTAGAGGAAAATTTGACATAGCAATAACTTCGAATTCTGTAGAGCAATATATGATCGAAAAATATGGAAATAATAAGAATCTTAAACCATGTGCAAATGGGCAAATCGTAGATAATGAAATAATAGAAGAATTGATAAATTTTGGATTTAATACAATAAAAGATTTGGATGAAAATTTAAAAGATGAATATATAATGTCTGATGATACATATATAGGATTTTTAAGAAATGTTATGATTTGCAAAGATGCAGAGAAGTATTTCAAGAATAGTTATAAAAAACAGTGGAGTGTGGTTTCAAGAAATGATGTAATATTTTGGGAAAGTTTAGGAGCAAAAAATGTACGCGAATATATAGAAAGATGTGATATTAGAATTGAGCCAGAAGAAGATATTTTAGAGCTTTTATATGAAAATGGAGACTGGGAATAACTTAATATTCAGTAGATGTTAAGGAATTAAAGTAAACTGTTGTATTGAATGAAGAATGGAAAATTAAGTTCACTTTTGTGATAAAAGGACTTTTATATTATGAAGGGGAGAAAACGCAAATGAATACAACACTAATTATCATGGCAGCTGGAATTGGCTCCAGATTTGGAGAAGGAATCAAACAGTTAGCTCAGATGGGACCAAATGGAGAGATCATCATGGATTATTCCATTCATGATGCAAAAGAAGCAGGATTTAATAAAGTAGTCTTTATTATCCGCAAAGACATTTTCAAGGAGTTCGAAGAGATCATTGGAAACAGAATCAAAGAACAGATCGATGTTGAATATGTATTTCAGGAGCTTGATGATCTGCCAGAAGGTTTTGAAGTACCAGAAGGAAGAACAAAACCATGGGGAACAGGACAGGCAGTGTTATGCTGCAAAGATGTAGTGAAAGAACCATTTGTGATCATCAATGCAGATGATTATTATGGAAAAGAAGCATTTGTGAAACTGCATGATTTCTTAGTATCAGGAGAAGAACTTGGAAGAGAATTTACCATGGGAATGGGCGGATTCATTTTAAAGAACACATTAAGCGACAATGGAACAGTAACCAGAGGAGTCAGTGTTGTCGATGAGAATGGTTTATTAAGCCAGGTACATGAGACAACAGGAATCGAAATGGGAGAAGACGGACAGATCAAATGCGACAGCAAAGAAGTACAAGAATGGATCAGCCCAGAAGATAAAGTATCCATGAACATGTGGGCAGGATATCCAGAATTTTTGGAGTTCTTAGCAGAGGATTTCAAAGATTTCCTTGCGAATGTGGAAGAAGGAGATTTAAAGAGGGAATATCTGTTACCGAACATCGTGGACAAGCTATTGAAAGAAGAAAGAGCAAACGTGAAGGTGTTGGAGACACAGGATCGTTGGTTTGGAGTTACATATAAGGAAGATAAAGAGACTGTGCAGGAGGCTTTTAGGGAGTTGATCGCTGATGGGGTTTATGCGGAGAAGCTTTGGGAGTAGATGAATAGGTGGTAGCATTAATAAAAGTTCCATAATGCCTAAGAATAGAAATATTGGTAATCAATATGAAAAAAATATTATATGGATGAGGGCTTTTATGGAAATTTTAGAATATGATATTTTTATAGTTGATTTGATATGAAAAAAAATATATTATAATTATAATACGATTAATTGTCCAATATGAGGAGATGGAACGATGAATAGATTGCGGTCTGAAATTAAACATAATTTTTTGAAACAAATCATATTTAGATTAGACTATGAAGGAATTATGGATTCTGACATTGAGAAATGTATTGTATCTCTGCGTGAAACATTTCTTCATGCAGGTTTTAAAAAAATGGAAAATAGAACAGAGAATCAGTTTGATGTACAGATAAAAATGGACTTAAATATTTCAGATGATAATGCATTTTTTATAAATAATAATAACAAAAGTATAGTGTATAGTTTTTATTCTGAAAAAAAAGAGATTTTAGAAATAAGTAAGAATTTTTTTACACTTACAGTTGATATTGACGAAGAACATGGATATGAAAGATTTGATAAATATATAAATTTATTAGCGGAAAGTATTAAAAATATTAAAGATATATCACCTTATTTTCAAGTGCAGAGAATAGGATTAAGAAAAATAAATATTTGCCTTTTACAAGATTTGAATAAAGTTCCCAATTATTTTACAAATGCAGCTTTTAATATAAAAGAGGTAGTTGATCAGTTTGAAGAGTGTGACTGTTTAGCATCTAATATGGTGACAGTTTTTACTAAAGATAAATATCAAGTGAATTATGTTAGAAATATCCAACAAGGTATTGTGAAAGAAGATGATGGACGTGAAACAACTACGTATCAAATAGCTTTGGATGTGGATGTTTTTAAAGAAGGAAATAGAGAGATATTACCATTACTTATTAATGTGGAAAATATAAAGAGTATATTAGAAACACAAAATACTATAGAATTTAAAATTTTTATTAAATCTTTGAGTGGTGAATTTATTACAGCGTTAAAACAGGATGTGTTTAATGATAGTGCAATAAAAGGAGTGATTTAAGATGTTAAATTTTGTATCAAATAGCAAAAATCCTTATGCAAAACAATCACAAAAGGAGAAAACGGATTGTTTAAATGGAAAATTTATTCCAAAAGCAAAGGTTGGAACTATTCATTTATTTACAAATAATACTGCTAATATAAAAAGGAGAAAAATTACATTTAAAAATGTATAACATGTATTTTTCAAAGAATAATACTCCATATAAAAATATAGTTTATTTTGAAAAAAGCTTAATTATTGAAACATATTTAATAGGTTATAAAACTGAGGGAGAAGCTATTTTATTTTTTATTCGCACAGATGGGAAAATTAGTTTTTCGGGGTTAGTAGATTGCTTTTATTTAGCTGAAGTTGATAAGATAAAAGAGATTTTAGATAAAAATAATGTTGAAAAGTTGGACTTTATTTGTTGGACACATCCTGATTTTGATCATTCAAAAGGGTTGAAGAATGTTATCGATGAATATACGTCACAAAAAACTATGATATGGATACCAGAAGGTATAGATACAAAAGAGATAAATTGTAGTGAAGAAGTAAAAAAACTTTTTGAATGTTTAAAAGAATGTACAACTAATATTCATGCTGAATATAATGTGTATTCGGTATCAGATAAAAAAGACATGATGTATTATAATTCGTTTTGCTTTCAAAAGGATGTGGCGAGATATCCATTAGAAATAACATCATATACACCTAATTCTAATATCATTCGTAAACAAAATTATATGGAACGATTTATAAAAAATGATCGGTCTATATTTTTTGTTTTAGCATTAGGGGATGTAAGAATTTTTTTGACAGGAGACGTTGAAGATGGCACGTTAGAAAAAATACCAAGTAATTATTTTTATGATAATGTACATATTATTAAAATTCCACATCATGGGTCTGATAGTTCAGTTAAGATGTTAGATTTGGGATGGGATGAATGTGATGTCGCTTTTTCTACAGTTTACAGAAAAGGAAATAATGATTTACCTATATTGGATGTTATGGAACAATATAATAAAAGGGTAAAGCATTTGATGTGTACTGGGAAAAAAGTTCAAAACCAAGAAAGTGAAAAGTTTGAAACAAAATAGTAGAGGACAGCCGAAAAACAAAGAACACGACAAATAAACCATCTATTAAGGTGGTTTTTGAAAGTAATATAGACACAACATTAATTAGCTAATAAAGATAGGTTCATCTTTGATGACATATCCTCTCTGTTTTAAAAGGTTAAGTGCCTGTGAAGCAGTAAGAACTTTTTCTTTGCTCACAGGACGTGGTTCAAGAAATCCTTTTGCTGTATAAGGCTTTAAATCTGTGAGTATGTGCCAGATAGCGGTCAGGATCATACGACAGATGGCAATGATGGCTTTCTTGTGTCCACGGCGTGCTTTTATACGTCGATAACGAGTTGAAAATTCAGGATGTTTCTTCGATTTGATCAAAGCATTTGCAACCTGTACCAAAACTGGTTTAAAATAAGAACCAGCACGGGAGATCCTAGTCGATTTGATCTTATGATTGCTCTGATCATTGTGGGGACAACATCCAGCCCATGAAACGAGGTTTTTAGCTGTGGGGAAAACAGACATGTCACCTCCGATTTCAGAAAGCACCTGAATAGCAGTCATCGGGTTCTTGTCGAATCCTGGTACGGTTCGGATAAGAGTAAGGATATCTTCGTATTTATCACTGAGACGAAAGATTTCCCGTTCTATTTCAGATTTGTGCATTTCTAATTCATCGATATGGTTTAGACATTGTCTGAGTTTTACCGCTTGTTCTTTGGATACAGCACCATCAACGGCAGCCTGTATTTCTTCAATAGGAGTTTTACATCTGCCATGTACAAAAGGTGCTACATCAAAGGTTTCCCCAGGGTGTTGTAAGATCTGTTCCGTAATGGAACGGGACGATCTGCCAAATATATCAGAAAAAACATCATCAAGTTTTAAATTGGAGACAGTAAGACAGTTATGGGCACGATTCTTTTCACCAGTGATCATACAGGTAAGTTTAAACCGGTATCTTACAAGATCTCTTAATTCACGAATATCAGCAGGTGGGATAAAGGAAGGTTTTACCATTCCACACATGTACAGATCGCAGATCCATTTAGCATCTTTACGATCAGTTTTGTTACCCTTTTGAGGTTTCGTATATTTTGGGTGGGAAAGGGTAACCCAGATGTTATTTTTTTCTAAGATATTAAAAACAGGGATCCAGTACTTACCAGTAGATTCCATACAGACATCGGTACAGTCATATTTAGCAAGCCAATGACACAACTCCTGCAGGCCTTTAGTAAAGGAAGAGAAGCGAGCTTGCTTGTATACAGTACGTTTATTGGAATCAGTGATACCGATACAGGCAAAGATCCATGTTTTGTGGACATCAAGGCCACAACAGTTATTTTTTAAGATTTTAAAAGACAATAAGAATACCTCCTGAAAATTTATAGTTATAAGACTGACGGTGACTGGTCATCCGGCAAAATCGAGTCGACTTTGGAAGAGATAAGTTTACGGGCTATGGTAGTGCGCCAATCATTGATGCCTTAAACAGATGACCGACAACAAATAAATATGCGAGGTCGCCGCTATACAGCCCCGCCACTCACCTCCACGTGTTCTGTAGTATGTCAGTCTTATAGATAAATAATATCAGAGGTAATAAGAATAAAAAATAAAAAGTGAAGGTTAACCAATATGTTTCATGACACATTGGTGCCTTGCGCAGAAAGGCGGAATATAAATATGACAATAAATTGGTTGATTTTGTAGATCGCATGTTAAAGGTAATCAGAGATATTTTAGATGTTGATCTCACTTCAGATGAGAAGGTAAAAGAAAGCCTGATCATTCATTTAAGACCAACAATTTTCAGACTTCGTTATGGAACGCCACAAAAAAATGCATTGATTGATTTTATAAAAAAAGAATATAAGAATGTATTTCGTGCAAGCTGGGCGATCAGTATTTTGTTTGAAGAATATTATGGACTTCAGATTACAGAAGATGAAATTGGATATATCGTGTTATATATTCAGGCAGCGATCGAAAGAAAAAAACATCAGTACCGCACGGTAATGGTTTCTAATTTTAACATGGGTCATACACAATTAGTAAAAGAAAAGATTAAGAAATCTGTGCCAGAAATTGATGAAATTAAATTTGTAAGTATTCATGACTTTAAGATTGCGGATTATGAAGATTATGACATTATCATTTTGACAGAAGAGAGAAAAGAAAAAGATAAGAGAATTGTAGTCATTCCAAATATCTTAAATGAAACAGGAATTTCTACTTTGAGGGCACATTTAGACAATATGAATTCTATGATGATAGAAAATGCAACACCATTTTCACCAGAATGTTTTATTTTATTTTCACCGGAATTTATATTTACTGATCTGGAAGTCAAAACAAAAGAAGAATGTTTAAAAATAATGAGCCAGGCAATGGAAGAAAAGCATGTTGTTACAGAAAATTTTTATGATTCAGTTATGGATCGTGAGAGTAAAACAACAACAACGATTGGAAATGGGGTCAGTCTTCCGCATGGTTCACCGACAGCGGTTAATGAATCAAAAGTTGGGATAGCAATCTTAAAAAATCCGATCATGTGGGACAATGAACAGGTTCAGGTCGTATTTTTACTGGCGTTCCGTTTAAGTACCAGAGATGAGATCAGCAGGATTCAGATGTTTTATAAAGAATATGTAACACTGATCGATTCAGAGGAAAAATTAGAGAAATTAAAGAGTATGAAATCAAACATTGAGTTATATAAGTATCTGATTCAATAAGTAAAAAGAAAAATTAAAAGGAGAATTAAAAATGGATATTAAAAGTGTATTAGATGAAAGAGTTATCGACTTAAATATGACAGCAAAGAATAAGAAAGAAGCGATCGAGCATCTTGCAGGAAAATTAAAAGATGCCGGATATATTGCGGATGTTGATTCTTATATAGAAGATATATATTTGAGAGAATCACAGGGACAGACAGGAATTGGACACTATGTGGCAATTCCTCATGGGAAAAGTGATTCTGTAACACAGGTAGGAATTGCGATTGGTAAAGTTCAGGATGAGATCGAATGGGAGACACTGGATGGAAATGGTGTAAAACTGATCTTTTTATTCGCAGTTGGAAATGATAATGAGAATGCAAAAACTCATTTAAGATTATTGGCTGAAGTAGCAAGAACCTTAGGTAATGACGATGCAGTAGAAGCTCTGCTGAATGCTAGCACAGTAGAAGATCTAAAAGCTGTATTTGCATAAATAAGTTTCCTAACACTCTATATAATTCTTAGGATCCCTGTTCCAATAGGAGCAGGGATCTTTTGCATTTCTATATGTTAAAAATAAATAAAAAATTACCACATTTAAATACTTCCGTTGTGGAATGTGAAACAAAAAACTACCCTAATTAAAATGCCCGTATTGAAAAAATGTCATAATTAAATGGAAAAAATGCCACATTAAAAAGCCCTCTCTTAATGAACACAGTAAGGAAAGCTGGTATATGATTAGAACATAAAGAAAGAGGTAATAAACAACCAAAAGAAAAATAAGAAAGGAGTTGTAAGTTATGAAAATCGTATCTGTATGTGCATGTACATCAGGAATCGCGCACACTTACATCGCAAAAGAAAAATTAATCCGTGCAGCTGAAAGCATGGGACACACAATCAAAGTGGAAACACAGGGAACAATCGGAACAGAGGATGAATTAACAGCAGAAGAAATCAAAGAAGCAGATGTTGTAATCCTTGCAGTCGATATTGCTATTACAGGAACAGAAAGATTTGAAGGAAAACCTACGATCAAAGTTCCTACAAATGTTTGTGTAAAAGCACCTAAGAAACTGATTGAAAAGATCGAAAATGAATTAGGTAAATAAGAGAGAAACAAAAAACTATACTTAAAGGAGAAGAGAACAATGAAAAAACTTGGAGCGGAATTAAAACGTCACGCATTGACGGCCATTTCCTACATGTTACCTTTAGTCGTAGCATCAGGATTACTGATCGCGATCGGTAACTTAATGGGAGGAGAAAACGTAACTGAATTATCTAAAATGACAATTCCTAGTGCAATGACAACACTTGGTGTATTAGGAATGGGATTATTGCCATCCTTCATCTCAGGATATATCGCTTACTCAATCGCTGACAGACCTGGTATTGCACCTGGTTTCTTAATGGGTCAGATCGCATCGTTCTTAGGAGCTGGATTCTTAGGTGGAATGGTTGGTGGTTATTTAGTAGGTTATATCGCATTATTCATTAAGAATAACCTGAAAGTACCTAAATGGGCAGAAGCATTAATGCCAATGATGATTGTACCAACATTATCAGCAATCATCGCTGGACTTATCATGTTCTTCGTAGTAGGAACACCAATCACAATGGCAACAAAAGCCTTAACAAACTTTATTACAGGACTTGACCAGTCTTCAAAAGCAGTTTATGGATTCATCATCGGAGCTCTTGGATGTATCGACTTCGGTGGACCAATCAGTAAAGTACCTAACTTAATCTGTGATGGATTACTGTTAGAGGGAATCACAGGACCAGAAGCGATCAAAGTATTAGCAGCTATGGTTCCACCACTTGGAATTACATTCTCATTAGTATTATCTAAATTACTGAATAAAAACATTTATACAGCACAGGAAAAAGAAAATATTAAAGTTGCGTTCCCAATGGGTCTTTGCATGATCTCTGAAGGAGTTATTCCAATCGCTATGAATGATATCATTCGTACAGTTATCTGTACAGCAACAGGATGTGGTGTTACAGGAGCAATCAGTTTCAGCCTTGATGTAGGAAGCAAAGTACCATCAGGTGGTGTATTTGTAATCCCAGCAATGTCAAATCCAATCGCAGCACTTATCGCACTGTTAGCAGGAACAGCAGTTACAGGTGTATTACTTGTACTGATCAAGAAAAAGAAAACAGAAGAAGATGAGCCAATGGTTGACGAAAAAGAAGAAGATCTTGATTTATCAGGATTCACTATTTCATAGGATCAGAAAGGACAGATAAGTTATGTATGTATCAATGAAGGGAATGTTAAAACGTG
>OHPR01000567.1_pt1 | contig 13990 bp, 14 predicted proteins | sample 1577761 | NCBI WGS metagenome assembly OHPR01 (sample SAMEA3879537, study PRJEB24766) | human gut metagenome | biome: human-associated habitat; feature: feces | place: USA | collected 1985/1987 | reverse complement strand
TCACCGGGGCGCACATGGCTTTGAGCAGAAGTTCATCCAGGCAGCCGGTGTCCCGGTTTTCCCGGAGCATGGTATTCCGCAGGTGGTTGAGGCTCTGGATGACTATGCTGTTCTCGGCGGGGGTGAGGTATATCTTGAATTTCCGTTTTTTCATAGGGCCTTCCTCCTTTGTGATTTCATTATATGTTGAAGGACTGCTGCACCGCAAATGTGCTAAAATCAAACTTGAGCTTTCAGGGCGGATCTGTATTTAGCATAATGCTCACTCAGTACATATTCGATTACGCTGGTTTTGGGAATCAAATATGTATGCCGAATGCAAAAATGCTGAACATGGTTTCCTCGCATAAGTTTCCGTGCTGTGGAATCTCCAATCCCTCCAAGCATTTTTTCAAATTCGGGAAGTGTTACCACATCGGGATATGCCTCAAACAGTTTCTCATAATGTTCGCGTGTTCTCATAATGAAATCCTCCATTTTCTATTGTCAACGGCAGAGGATTACGCTATAATTTGAATGTGAAGTGAGTTGATCGACGATCTAAGGCGTCTGCTGATGTGGCACCAGAAAGCGAAGGGGCCTCCTGATGGACCTCCGATATTCCTCATTTTCGTCGAGAAGCTCAACTGCCCGCAATCGCAGGCGTATCAAAGTATTTCGCCTGTGGGAACAGGATTGTCTTTGACGGATAGGGCTTTAGAGGTGTCTTTAGGGACCTCCATAGGGAATTACAGTCCACTCATTGCCCCGCAACCGGTAAAACTCAAAATCCGTTGGGCTAATCCCCCGTGTGGGTTCGAGTCCCACCACCGGCACCATGGCGAGTGTTCTTATAGCATTTGAAACGCTGTAAGAACACTCGTCTTTTTTTGTTGTTTTCATCCGGCGATGGTAGATGGGGCGTAGTTGACGACTACGCCTTTTCTTGTGTTTACGGACACCTCCGGGGCGGGCAGCGGGATGAGGTCGGGGATCTCGATGGCACCCACGCAGTTGTAGTGGATACGGAGCCGTTGCTCCCACACTCCGTCTACCTTCTCAGCGTTGAATACCTCGATCTTCTCGATGAGCTCGTTCAGCATCCGGGGTGTCAGCTTGCGGGCGCGGGTGTATTTGCGGACCAGGGAGATGAACATATCCGTGGTCATGGACTGGCTGTTCTGCTTGTCGATCTCGGCGCGGAGCGCCTTGATTTTCTCCGCCAGCTCCTTCTGCTCCTCCTCGTACCGCCTCGACATACGGGCGAAGCGGTCATCAGAGAGCTTGCCAGAAACATTGTCCTCATAGATCCGTTCAAACAGGCCGTCCAGCTCCTCATCGCGGGCTTGCAGGGCTTTCAGCTCCTTTTCCTTCAGCTTTCGGCCGGTGGCCTCTGCCTGCTGGGAATGGCCGATCACGGCCTTCACAAACTCATCCTCAAACTGACTGGCAAACTTGGTCAGCCGCCGGATCTCGCCCAGCACCACCTGCTCCAGGAAGTCCACGCGAACATAATGGGTGGAAGTGCAGCTCCCACGGTTGCCCTTGTAGTTGGAGCAGTTGAAATACTTGATGTCGGGGTTGCCCTGATTGAAATGAAAGTGCAGGTTGTGTCCGCAATCAGCGCAGACCAGCAGGCCGGAAAACATATTGCGTTCCCCTTCGTGGGTACGGCGCTTGCGGATCTTGCCGCGCTTCTGCTGGACCTGCTCAAAGACCGCCCGCTCAATGATAGGTTCGTGGACGTCCTTAAAGATAACCCAGTTCTCCCGGTCATTTTCAATCCGCTTTTTGTTCTTGTACGACTTGGAGTAGGTTTTGAAATTAAGGATGTCGCCGCAATACTCTTGCAAAGACAGTATTTTGGTAACACTGGAGCTGTTCCACTTTGTCGGAGCCTGCTCCTTTCCTTTGCCGGGCCGTTTAATGCCTTTTTTGAGCCAGTAGGCGCGGGGCGTCAGGATACCGTCTTGTTCAAGACTTGCTGCAATCTGCTCTGTTCCATAACCATCCAAGGTCATACGATAAATCCGACGAACCACCTGGGCGGCCTCCTCATCCACAATCCACCGTTTGGGATTGTCAGGGTCCTTGATATAGCCGTAGGGAGGCTGCCCCATCGGCTCGCCCGCATTGCCCTTGATCTTATTGCTGATCCGGCGCTTCTTGCTGATGTCACGGGCGTACCACTCATTGAACAGATTGCGGATGGGCGCCAGCTCGTTCTCACCCTCAGCGGTGTCGATGTTATCCGAGACCGCCACCAAGCGGATGTCGTGCTCCGGGAAAAACTCCTCGGTCAGCCGCCCCACCTCAATGTAGTTGCGGCCCAGCCGGGACAGATCCTTCACAAACACGGCGGCGGCCTTGCCGGCGGCAAGCTGTTCCATCATGTCGTTGAAACCGGGGCGGTCCATCGTGACGCCGGAGATGCCGTCATCCAGGAAGTGGACCAGGTTGGTGTAACCTTTTTCCTTCGCCATCTTGGTCAGCAGTTTCTTTTGATTTCCGATGCTGTAACTCTCGCCCTCCAGGTTGTCATCGCGGGAAAGCCGCTCATAGAGGAATGCGGTCACAGCACGGGATTTGCGGTTGTTCGACTGTCTCATTCAGTCCTCCTTCCTCTGGGACAGCCGAATAGCAAATATAACTTGTCTATGTTCATTATACCGCCATCCGCCGTCCCTGTCAGCCGGGTCCGGGAATTTACTTTGCTTCGCTCTCGGATTTCATCAGCCGCAGAAGGATGCTGCCCAGAGTATCCGGGCCATCTTGCCGAAAAACAGGTTCAACGACAAACGACCTATTGCCGAAGCGATAGGTCGTCTTTTCATCTAACGATTTCTTGGAAGAGCCGGGCTTACCGGCAATAGTTTTTTCTTGCATAAAATGACCCCCTTTCGCAAGAAAGATCAATACGAAAGAGGCAGAAAACGGATGGCTGCTGGCACAGCTCCACGGGAATCTCACCCCGGCCCATACTGATGGGTGCGGCGCACGATGCTTTGCGGGCGTCCAATGCGCGAGTCTCATTATCCTGCCTGCGCGTCCTCGCCCACAGGCTGCCACACCTGTTTCGCGGCCTGGTGTTCATCGCTCACCTGTTTGGTAGGGGTCCCGTCCTGCGGACTTGCAACAGGGTCATGGCGCACCGGCCGACCGGCTCCACGCAGACAGATCGTATCCGTCTGCCTTATACTGCGCCGGAGGCCTCCCGCCGGGCTTTCTTTGTCAAGGAGCTATAAAGGGACGCCGTGTGGAAAGGGGAACACACAGCGCCCGGCCCTGGATCAGCTCAGGTCAAAATCCAGGATGGAGATAATCAGCTTTGCTTCCAGCCGACCGCGCAGATCTTCGTCCACCTGGGGACGGGGATAGCCGTCAGGGCCATAGCTCGTCCGTGTAGACAGCGCGGCGATGTAGCCGGAGTAATGCCGGACTACCCGGCTCACCGCTTCGGGGTCTCCTCCCACAGCGGCGGCGATCACCGGGTAAGGGATCAGCGATGCCCGCGTGCGCGCAGATTTTCTCATCCGCTTCACCTCCCATCAGCTCCTTCAGCAGCCGATAGGCTTTATGCCTGCGGGTGTTGACCGTCCGGCGGGCCATATCCATGTACCTGGCGATCTGTTCATCGGTCATCCGCAGGAACCAGTGCATCATAAAGATTTCCCGGTCCTCCTGGGACAGCCCCAGAAGCGCCTCGGCCAGCCGGTCGTCCTCGATCAGGATCACGGCCCCTCCGATGGGGAAGGTCGTGTATTCCCACGAGTAGCGGTCATAAACCGCAAGCTGGGCCATTTCAGCCTCGGACAGTTCCTCCAAAGACGCGAAACGCTTTTGGCGGCGGCTGATCTTGCGATAGCCGTTGAACGCCTCGCATTTCAGCACCTTCTTGCAGTAGCTGTCAAAGGCGTACTGCTTGTGCTCGTAGTGGCGGTCAGGTTTCAAGTTCTCACCTCCCTTCGTGCCGGGAGGCAGTTCTTTTCTTCCCCTTTCGCTCACTACTCGTTCACGAGTGGTCCGGTTTGGCCGGTTTTCGGGATCTATCTGAAAAAAATTTTTGCCGCTCATAGATAAGCTCCTTTCGTTTCGTTCAGGTTGACAGGCCGGAACGAAACGGGGCGGGGAGCGGCAGCCCACGCCCAGGCGCAGGCGGTCAAAGGGACGTGCCTTATGGGATATGAGCCGCAGTATATAAAAAACGAGCCACAACTCACTTCCATGAGCGCGGCTCGTTGCTACGTTATAGGAATATTCTTCGTAGTGGCATGGGCGTCCGCCGCATAAGCGGTAAACCCCGCCTTATTTTGACCTCCTTTGTGTTGGCGCTCTCATCCATATCTCCCGTTACTCCGAAATATGGGTTATAACTCACCTTCCATGAGTTCTATGGTTATTTATATGAGCGGAAGCACACCCTACAATGATGTAGAGGTGATGTGTAGTGAACAATCCGCTGGATCTATTTGCATGGAAGGTGCGGTCAGAACGGAAGCGGCAGCATCTGACGCAAAAGCAGTTAGCTGAACGCCTCGGTATGAACCCCCGCACGATCATAGATTTGGAGACTGGCAAGAGTAATCCGAAATTTGAGACGGTGGTCCTTGTCGCCAAAGAACTGAATATCAGCGTGGACGCCGCCATCTTCCCGGAAATGGTAAATCAGACAGTCTCGAAAACAGTCGTAGACTTTTTTGCCGGGAAAAGCGAAGCAGAAATCGAAAAATTTATCGCGCTCTGCAAACAGGCGGAAGCCTTCCAGAAAGACGAGTAACGCGGTCGGGTTCGATGTGCCCGGCCGCGTTACTGTTTCACCCGTTTGCCATGCGGGCAGATTATTCATTTTTTGTTTTATAGGCATCGCGCAGACGCTCGAAGGACTCCTGGCTGATGACATGCTCCATCCGGCAGGCGTCCCTTTCCGCCGTTTCCGGGTCTACGCCGGCCTCGATCAGCCGGTCGGTAAAGAAGCGGTGCTTTTCGTAGATCTGCTCCGCCACTTCCCGGCCCACATCGGTCAGATGCAGGAAATAGTCGCTGTCCATTGTCAGGAAGCCCCCTTCACGCAGGGTCGACACCGCATGGCACACGCTGGGCTTTGACACCTCCATATGCCGGGCCACATCCACGGAGCGCACCATGCCCTTTTTCTTTTGTAGAACAAGGATAGCCTCCAGATAGTCCTCCCCGGACGCATGAAGTCCCATAGCTTCTCCTTTCAAGACTGTTGCATCATACCGAATACTATCAAATCACTTCTGTTACATGTCCATCAGTAATTCGGATGACTCTATCGCAGCATAAGGCAATCAGCTCAGGATCATGGGTCGACACAAATATTGTCTTACCATCAACTGCTAACTTCTTCAAAAGGTCTGCTACCTCACACATATGGTGGTAATCTAACCCGGATGTTGGCTCGTCAAAAAGTAAAATTTGCGCCTTTGCCGCAATAGCTGATGCAATCGCTACTCGTTGCTTCTGTCCTCCCGATAACGCCATGGGGTGCTTTTCTTTGTATTCATCCAAGTCAAGGCTCATCAAAATTTTTTCAGCTTCATTTTCATCTGGATGCTCCATTGACAATAACACCTCGGATAAGACGCTGTTCGTAAATAGCTGGTGATTAACGTCTTGCATCACCATGTAGCAAACCTTTGTTAATTGACGCCCACGGTAAATTTTCCCTGAAACTTTCAAAGTGCCTATGCAAGTTTTTTCCAATCCGCATAAGCATCGTAGGAAAGTGGATTTCCCTGATCCGTTATTTCCAATCACTCCCACGATGTTTCCTTGGTGGATTTTAAGGCTTGGTATCCTTAAATCACAGATTTCTTCATCTTCTGGAGTGATTTTTTTCTTTATGAAAAGATATTTTGGGGGCGTATAAGTAAAATAAAAATTGGAAAGCTCCAGCACTTCGCTACTATCATCTAGTACGGGCTGAATGTCTCTGCTTATAGGCCCCGTATCTGCCGGAATTGAATCATTAGAAAACTGCTGTATGTAACGTTCTTCCAGCAACACAGGACGTAACTCATAGGCTTTTAGTTCGTTCTCTGTAAGTGCGAAAAATTCATCCTTCGTCCACTGTTTGATAATACAGCCCTTTTCCATATATACAGCTCTGTCAATAACATCTTTTAGATACCATAAACGATGTTCAGAAATAATAATTGTCTTTCCTTGAGACTTCCAAAGCTGCATAGAAACACGCAAATCACGAATTGCTGCCCAGTCTAAATTTGACGAAGGTTCATCTAAAATGATAATATTTGGCAAAAGCGCCGCTACGGATGCACAAGCGATTTTTTGCTTTTCGCCACCGGATAGATCGAAAAGGCTACGTTCCAAAAGTCCCTTTAGATTTAATTCCCGGACAACTTGCTCCTTTCTGGAAAGGATTTCTCCCTTCTCTAGGCCAATATTTTCGGGGCCAAATACTATTTCTCCGTCTGTGTCTACAGAAAAGAATTGACTGCGGGGATTTTGAAAAACTGAGCCAACAATTCCGGCCAGATTATAAAGTTCTTGTTGTTTGATCTCCAAGTTATTTACATAAACTTCCCCAGATAATTCTCCTTTGAAGAAATGGGGAATGAGGCCATTGATTAACCGAGTTACAGTAGTCTTTCCACAACCCGAAGCGCCGCATAAAAGAACGCACTCTCCATCCGCAACAGATAGATTGAAATTATTAAGGCCCGCTTGATCTAATCCAGCATAACGAAAATTCACATTTTTTATTTCAATCATATCAATCCATTCGCTCCCGAAAGATAAATATATAAAATCGCCAATGCAAGAGTCACCACAACTACCACATAATCCATGCCATGGAAACCAATCTCACAAACATTCGTTCTTTTTACCGGAGCACCAAGCCCCCTGGTAACGGCTGCTGCTGACAACTCATCCCCTATGTTAATACAAGAAAAGAGCAGAGGGACTAGACGGTATTCAATCATTTTAGTAACTCTGCCTCCGCCCAAGGCGATTCCTCTCATGCGCATAGCGTCGCGGATTGCCCGATACTCTTCTGATAATGTAGGGAAAAATCGCATCATCACTGCAATAGAAATTGTGAGCCCTTGGGGTAAATGCATACGGTTCATAGCGGCCATAAATTCACTGATTTTTGTTGTTGAAATGCAGTACCAAACCATAATCATCGTAGGGGCAAATTGTGTAATCATAAAGCACAGGAATAAAATCAGCATACCGGCTACGCCTCCGATGTTGTCCTGTGCAACCTCTGTAAGCCATGTTGCAAAGATAAAAAGAACGGTAAATCGTGCGCCGATATGGGGTTTCCCTTCTAGGCAGACCAGTATCACAGGGATATAGGTCATGATGGCCCGGACCACATAGGCCGGGCCATCTGTTACATCGATCATCACAACAACAGAAAATAAGATCAGCAAAATTAGTTTTGTCCGAGGATCAAAATGGAACCGGATATTATATGCCTTTCTTTTTTCCATTTATACAATTCCAGCCTTTTCAAAATTTTTCCGCACAACTGCTTTTCCAATGAAAGCGCCAATCACCCCGCACACAAAGCAAAGCAAAATAATAACTGGATATGTAGCAGGAGTTACAAGCGTAAACAAAGTGTCTACAAAAGCAGCATCATATCCTCCCTCAAGTAGACTCTGTTGATATGAATCCGCTGTAAAAACAAGTGGGAGGTAACTCGCACTGACCCAAAGATTAAATACACCGCAACTAATAACGGTTTTCTTCCAACTTTTATACTTCCCGGACTTGGCAATCAAATCTGCGATTATACCTGACACAATGCAAATCGGTGCGCCGAGGAAACCCATGCCAAAGATAAACAGCAAAATTGCAACAATGATAGACGTAATAGTAAGCATCCCGAATTTTTCAATTCTTGCGTAATAAAGCATCATTGGAATGCCCGTAGCGATTGGAATGAGCACCGAGTAACCGGCAACTACAAACGGGGACAGAAAGCCGAGATACATAATAATCATCTGAACAACCCACAAAATTGCGGTAAAGATGCCAATAGTAATGAAGTCTCGCGCTTTTAGTTTCTTTTCGTTCACGGAAATAACCCTCCTTCTGTTTCTCTGTGGTTAGACATCGCTAACCGAGATTTATCATACCACATTTAATTCGCCATATGTTGACCGAAAAGTTAAGTTACATACCAATCGGACTATGAGTTTTCCGATACTCAGAAGGGGGACAGCCCATTATAGACTTAAACGCTGCTGCAAATTTCCCTGTAGCTCCATAACCCACATGATTTGCAATCCAGCCTATACTATGTCCCCCCTCGCAAAGCAACTTTGCTGCGCGCTGGATTCGATACTGTTTTAGATAAGCATAAGGAGTCTGTCCATAAATGTCACGAAAACAATTTTTTAGCGAGGATAAACTAATAGCATATTCTGCGGCCAATTCTTCAAGAGTAAAATGTGTTTGATATTCCTGTGTCATCTTTTCTTTAATCGCTTTTACGGCGTCCACAGTAAACCGAGGATAGTATCGCTGTGCTCTCTTGGACTCCAGCACCCGGTCACTTCCAAGAAACAACAGCAACTCCAATGTCTTAATTTTGAAATAGCTAATTTTTATTTGTGGATCAACATCATACAAGTCTGAAAAAATATGAGAAATTGACGGATTAGACGGAAGGAAAAAACAATCCGTTCCAAGGTGCAATTTTTGGCATAGTGCCTTTAGGTCGATCTCTACGCCATTCATTGCGTGAGCTAAAGCATAAGGCGCTCGTTCCATGTCCAGAAATAACCCTATGCCTTCGTAATAACCAAGAGGAAATCTGGCGTTTTTTGGCGTATGGTGAAACATATTTACGCAGAGGTCGCCTTCTCCGATAAAGGAGCAGGTTCCATCTGAAAACTCACATTCGTGCCGCCCGCGAATACAATAATTGATTTCCATAATATTCGATTTGCTGTCTTGACTTGGTAATGATTGTGTTGTCTGTAAATCATTAAAACAAATTTGTACCCCCGAAAATATATCATAGCAAGTCATAGCCCCCGTTGCAGATGGGATCTTATAAACACTCTTGATACCATCATTAGAACAGAAGTGCAAATTTTCATGGGGAACGCTCTTAATTGTTTCTCCTAAGAAGTCCGATAATTGATTTTTATTTTCCATGAGTCCACCTATAATGTGCATCTATATTTTGGTGTTTCTGTTTTATTGGGCACATATCAGTTTAAGGAAAAACTACATATTGACGAATTACTATCGAGAACACATTAGCCGAAGAAAATGGCCCGGATATACATTGAGAGGGCGGTCCGCAGTTTCAATCACAAAACTGCAGACCGCCTGTGATCCCTATTCGTTTATGTCAGAGAATCACGCCCCTGTGCCGTTCAGCCGCCACTGGGCGCTCTCATTCTGCAGTTCCACCATGCGGCGGTAGAGGCCTCCCGCCTCCATCAGCTCCGCCGGTGAGCCCTGCTGTGCCACATGGCCGTTCTCCAGCACTACGATGCGGTCGGCTCCCGCTACAGTGCGCATTCGGTGGGCAATGACCAGCACCGTCTTGCCCTGTAGCAGGCGGGAGAGGGCGCCCTGCACCTTTGTCTCGTTCTCCACATCCAGGCTGGCGGTGGCCTCATCCAGCAGGACGATGGGAGCATCCTTCAGCAGGGCCCTTGCGATGGAAATGCGTTGCCGCTCCCCACCAGAGAGTTTCGTCCCGTTCTCCCCGATGGGGGTGTCATAGCCTTGGGGCAGACGGCTGACGAACTCGTCGCAGTTGGCGGCTTTGGCAGCGGCGCGTACCTCCTCGTCTGTCGCGCCGCGCTTGCCCAGACGGATGTTCTCCATAACGGTGTCATCAAAGAGAACCACATCCTGGAACACCATGGAGTAGTCAGTAAGAAGCACCTCCGGGTCCACGGTGGAAATGTCCACGCCGCCCACGGTAATGCGGCCAGCCGTAATATCCCACAGCCGGGCGGCCAGCCGCGCGCAGGTGCTCTTGCCGGAGCCGGAGGGACCCACCAGCGCCGTGACCTGCCCCTCTTTAGCGGTAAAGCTCACATCGTGCAGCACTTCCTTCTCGCCATAGGAAAAGCGCACATGGTCAAACATGATGTCGTGGCCTTTGGGCTGAAAGACATCCGCCCCCGTGGCGATGGGCGTCTCGTAGATCTCGTTGATGCGGTCGGCGGATACTTGGGAGATGAACATCTCCGCGATGAGGGCCAGGCTCTGGTCAAAGGGCGCATACACGCGCGTGATGACCAGCAGGAACAGGAACAACAGCATGAAGTCGATCTGCCCGGACAAGATCAGGCTTGCCCCCGTCAGGATGGTGGTCGCTACGCCCAGGCGCATGATCACGCTGGCGGCGTTTACGAACAGGCCGGTGGTGAGTTCGCCCCGAATGGTGACTTTTTCGTGCTGGTCGATCTTCTCATAGAGGCCGGCCAGATACCGCTCCTCCTGGTTAGCGGCCCGGATCTCCCGGACGTTCTCCAGCGCCTCCTGGATTCCGTCGGAAACCCGAAGGGCGGCTTTCTTTGTTACCTCGGAACTCCGGGCCGCGATCTTCCGGCTGCCGAACAGCAGTCCAAAGGCCACCGGCACGCCCCACAGACAGGCGATCATCAGCCGCCAGTCGTAGATCAGCAGGCACACGGCGATGATGGCGGTGGAGATGTAGGCCCCGTACAGGTATCCCAGCACATGGCTCCACACATGCTCCATCCGGTTCACGTCCCCCATGATGGTCTCGGTCAGGTCCGCCAGGTCCCGCTTGCCAAAGTAGCCCAGGGGCAGTTTCCGCAGCCGCTCCGCCAGACGCAGGCGGGTGGTCTTGACCTCGCCGTACACCAGGCCATAGGTGGCCCGGTATTGCTGCAGGTGGGTCACAAAGGACAGCAGGACGAACCCCACCGTCAGGGCAACCGGCAGCACCGCCCCCGGCAGAGGTGCCCCATCCGTCAGGGTCTCCATAAAGGCTCCCATCAGCAAGTACAGGATACCCATGCCGCCCATAACCACCAGGTTAGTGATGACAGTCCAGAATGCGCCTGTCTTGGTATTCTTTAGGCCCTGGTCGGTCAGGGCATATTTGCGCTGAAATTTTTTGCTGAACATTTCGCTCACCCCTTTCTCAACCTTCGCTGGTGATCTTCCACTGGACCGCCCGGTTGTAGTCCGCCCACATCCTGGCATACAGTCCGCCGGCGGCGGTCAGTTGCTCGTGGGTCCCCTGTTCTACCAAGCGCCCCTGGTCCAATACCAGGATCTTATCTGCTCCCACCACGGTGGACAGACGGTGGGCGATCATGATGACGGTGCGGCCCTTCGTCAGCTGGATAAAAGCTTTCTGGATCAGGGCCTCGTTCTCCGGGTCGGCAAAAGCGGTGGCCTCATCCAGCACCACGATGGGGGCGTCTTTCAAGATGGCCCTGGCCAGGGCCACCCGCTGCTGCTCCCCGCCGGAGAGGTAGGTGCCCTCTGTACCGATCACGGTGTCCATGCCCTTTGGCAGCTTTTCCAGAATGTCTCCGCACTGGGCGGCCATGAGGGCGGCGAGCACCTGCTCCCGGGTGGCCTCCGGCCTTGCGGCCCGGACGTTCTCCAGGATGGAGGTCTTGAACAGGCGGCTGTTCTGGAACACAAAGGCGATCTGATCCATGAGCGCGTGGGGGTCCATGTTCCGCACGTCCACGCCGCCCACCAGCACCGCGCCGGAGCTTACATCCCAGAACCGGGGGATCAGGCTGGCGGCGGTGGTCTTGCCTCCTCCGGAGGGGCCCACCAAAGCCACCGTCTGTCCCGGCTCCGCCGTGAAGGAGACGTGGGACAGTGCCGGGGTTTCCGCCCCGTCGTAGGTGAAGCTCACGTCCCGGAACTCCACCCGGCTGCCCTGGGGCTCCTTGGGATGCTCCGGGATCTTTAACGCCGGAGCCTCCATGACCATGCGGATACGGCCCAGGGCGGTACCGGCCAGCATGATACCGGAGGAGGCGAACATGATCCGGGCCAGCGCTGTGGAGATGATGGCGGAGAACACCGCGTAAAAGGCGAAGTCAGTCACAAACCCGGCGAAGCTCCCGGCGGCCAGGGCCCCCGGGGCCAGGAACAGGGCCGCCGGAACCAGGAACACGAAGGCACCCTCGGTGACAGTCAGGTTGATGGACTGGGGAGTCCGGCACACGTCCGCCTGATAGTGCTCGGCCTTGGCGCTGTACTCCTCGATGGCCTGCTGGAAGGCCTTGAAGGAATAGACCGTCTGCTGAAAGATCTTCACCACCGGGATGCCCCGGACATACTCCGTGCCAGCCTTGGTCATGCGGTCTTGGGCTGCCTGGTACTCCGCCATAATCTGGGCGTTCTTGCCGCCCATCATGGCGAACATAGTGAGAATAGAGATCACTGCTGCCAGCAGGCAGGCGCAGCCCATCCGCCAGTCAAAGACGAACATCAATACCAACATGGCAATGAACAAGGTGATGGTGCCTACGATGTCCGCCAGATTGTGGGCCAGCAGAGTCTCCGTGTCGGCCGCCGCCGCGTCCAGCCGCCCCCGGATGAGGCCGGAGGCGTTGGCGTCGAAGTAGCCCAGGGGGGCATCCATCACATGAGCCACCCCCCGCTTACGGATGTTGGCCGCTGTGCGGAAGGCTGCCAGATGGGTACACATCAGCCCCCCGAAGTACAGCACAATACCACCGAATGCGGTCCCGAAGGCCAGCCACCCGTACCTGGCAACGCTCTGCGCTTCCATCCAGTTGGGTGCCGCGGCAATCAGATCCCGGGCGGCCATCCAGATACAGAGGTAGGGGATCATGCTCAGCAGCATGGAGACCGCCGACAGTCCCAGCCCCAGAAAGGTCAGCCCCCTGTGGTTCCCTGCGTAATCCAGTAGAGCCGCAATGTCACTCTTTTTCTTTTGCTTCATGGAAAAACCTCCTTATAAAAAGTTAGCGTCAGCTAACCGATATTCAAAAAAGATAGGACTCATCCCCCCATCAATTTTAGCCATCCGGCGGTGTAGAAGTCCCGAAGGTGATCCACGTCCTGCAGGGCCTGCTTTCGGGGCATATCATGGATCACGATCTCGAAGATGCCATTGAACATCCCGCTGGCGATAATGTGGCACAGGGATTTGTCCAGCACGGGAATGTCCCTCCCCAGGCGGCGGAGTACCTCCATGTACTGGAGGGTGTACTCCACTTCCACCTCCACCATATTGTGGACGAAGTGTTCGTAGCTGGTGCCCTCCGCGCGGGTGAGGAGCAGTTTCACCGGCTCCCGGTGCTGGCAGATATAGTTCACCATCCAGTGGACGTAGCTGCTGGATTCCTCCCCCATGTGGTCTGGCTGTTGCTCCTCGGGCAGCTCGGCAAAGGAGGTCTGGGCCTCCATGAACTTACCCATCAACGCCTTGGCAGGGGGTTCCACGATGGAGGCAAATAGAGCTTCCTTGCTGGAGAAGTAGCCGTAGAAAGCTCCGGTGGTCACCCCGGCGTTCTTCACGATCTGCCGCAAGGAGGCACCCAGAAAGCCCTTGTCCAGAAATTCATCCATAGCCGCCTCCTGGATTTTTTCCAGGGTAGTAGCAGTTGTCTCTTCCATTGGAGCGTCCTCCTTATAGCAATGTTATATAGCAATGTTATAATACAACTGACATGGCTGTTTGTCAATGGGCGGAGAAAACATTTTCTGTACGCACACGAAAATGCCCCAGCGCACGACAGTACACTGGGGCATTCGGAGTATAAAATTGCCGCTTATGGCTTTCACCGATAGAGATACGCCGCGCCGAACAAGCCTAAAAATGCACCGCCGATAATCTGAAAACCAGTTATTGCGCTCTGCTTAAGCAATAAATAACTTTGAGTATCTAGTGCTTGAAATTTGGCCATTTCAGCTACTATAAATTGTAGTATTGATAGAGGGGAAAACGAGGGAAGGGTTACGATAGCAAGCACAGCCAGCGAGTACCCACTGGCGGATTTTCGGTTTAGGGGGA
>OHPR01000563.1_pt1 | contig 14070 bp, 10 predicted proteins | sample 1577761 | NCBI WGS metagenome assembly OHPR01 (sample SAMEA3879537, study PRJEB24766) | human gut metagenome | biome: human-associated habitat; feature: feces | place: USA | collected 1985/1987 | reverse complement strand
TATACCCGCCAATCAAACCGCTCATGGGTGCCTCCCTCCGTCCAGTCATACGCCGTGCGGTACTCCTGCCATTTGACGCGCGCAAAAGCCATGTCCCGCCGCTTTCGGCGTACGGGGGTGATGAAGCGCTTTTGCAGCAGTGCACGCCGGGGCGCAAGAGCTTCCCGCGCGTCTTCGATGGTCTCGAACCCCAGCGGGGCCAGCAGCACCGTCGCATCGTCATGCGCGGCCTTTTTCAGCTGGTTCAGCAGCCGCCGTTCCCAGCCGTCCCAGTCGGCGCTGGCGCGCAGGGTGTTGAGCAGCAGCATTTCAAACTCCATGGGCGTGGGCAGACAGCCGAAGGCTCCGTCGGTCGCCACAAGCAACACGCAGGGCTTGGGTACACGAAGGCGGCGGAGACTGAGTGCCACGGGCGCGTCGGCGCTGATGAGCGCACTCAGGGGCCGGTCACGGTACAGGCTTTCAAAGGGGTCCGGGTCGCCGCGCAGGTGGTCGCGGGTGCATTGATGCAGGCCTTCTGCATCCAGCACATAGCCGCGGCTGTCGCCCGCCCAGAGGAAGCAGAGATCGCTCGCAAAGGAGGGACCGCCCGCGATGGCCGCGCACAGCGTGGTGGGCAGGCTTCGCTGCATGCTGCCCACGATGCGTGAACCGGCGGGACAATGCTTTTGCGCAAAGCTGTGAAACAGGCTTTCCAACTCGCCCCCCAGCTCGCGGCACAGCTGCATACCCTCCGCTTTGGAGCCGGGCATGGGCAGCTGATCGCCCACCCAGGCCGAGAGCGCATGTGTGGCCAGCCGCGCGCCGGCAAACGCGCCGGTGTGATCGCCGAGGGTGTCATAGCGCCGGCTGCCAAGTCCTCCGCATCCGTCCGCCACGCAAAGCAGAGCGCCCCGACCGACGCCGCGCATGCAAAAACTGTCCTCCCCGGAGCCGGGCAGAACAGCGTATTGGGCACGAAGCAGGCGCTGGGACACGGGCGGCGCTCCCTTCCGCTTCAAATGGTGTTGCAAACGGCGTCCAGCACCTGCCGGTATTCCACATCCAGCAGCCCCTCGCTGACCGTTTGCACATGGATGACCTGACCCCATTCGGAAGAAATGCGGTTCCAGGAGGGCGCATCCGGAGCAAAAATGAGCAGGCGCTTGGCGTTTTCATCCATGCTGCCGCCAAGCTGCTCATCCTCCCACCAGAGGCTGAGCTCGTCAAAATCCTTGGCCATGCCCTCCGGATACCAGGGGGCGATTTTGCCATGACCCAGGTCATGCGTGGGCGCATCCGACCACATGACGATAATGTGGCGCTTCTTCACACCCTCGCGGGTCCAGTCGCTGCGGATGGCGTAAGCCAACGCCTCCAGACCATCCTCCGGAATGTCGCCGCCGCCCTTGGCGGTAATGCCGTTGACGCAGTCATACAGCATCTGCGCCTGGTCAGGCAGCACAAAAAAGTCGCTGCTGAGCATGGCGTCGTCGCCGTCGGCCACGTAATCGCGGAAAGCAATCACCCGCACGCGCAGCTGGTCGATCACCTTATGCTTCTTTTCCATTTCCGCCACGATGTCGCGGTAGAGGTTAAGCGCGTTCTGCTTGACCAGGTCCAGCACGTGGCGCATGCTGCCCGTGGCGTCGATGCAAAAAACCATGTCGACATGGTAGGTGAGCTTATACCCTTCCAAACCGATCGAGCCTCCCCCAAAAATGCGTTGTTCTTTCAAAAGGATTCTGCATCAGCCCGTATTTTCCTGCCGAATGGGGAGGAAAAGAGGCGGCGGAGCACGAAATATTTTCTGTTAAATGCTTTCAGATCAATGCTTGATGAAACGAAAGGGTCAGGGCGATGAAGGTACGCAGGACCATCGGCGGGGCACTGTTTGGAATTGGGTGTGCGGTAACGTTTGTGGGAATTTTGGCGACGGTGCTGCCCATGGTTCAAAACGACCAGCTTCAGCTGGTGCTATCCTCCTTCGAAATGCCGTCGGGGAATCTGATCGTCAGCGCCATCAATGGCGCAATGACCTACGCGTTGCATCACTGCTACGGAGTGCTGCTGTGCGGCATCGTGATGATGGCGGCGGGCATGGCCATTCTTTTGCACCGAACGCGCCGCCGCCCCGTCCGTCACAATACGCCGTCGTCTTACAGCCGCCCGGCATCTGCCTCCGCCCCAAAGCCCGTATGGCCGGAAGAGGATGCCGACTGGTCGGCATGGAAGCCGCGGGAAACAAGGACAAATCCCTTTGCGGGAGCAATCTATGAGGAGCTTCCCGCCCGCGCGCCGTCTCCGGCAGTTCCGTCGGCCTATACCCCGCCTCCCATCCTGCCGCCCTCCAACGCCGCGGATGAACCTTCGCCCTATGCACGGCCGTTTGAGGAGGCACCCACGCCTCCCCCCGCAGCGAATCCCCCGGTGCCGCCGGTTGCGGCGCCTCCCGCACCGGAAGCATCGGAACCGTCTGCCGCAGAAACTCCCTATGCAGCACCAGCCGTGTCAGAGCCGGCAGCAGAGACAGTACCGCCGCCTGCCCCGAAACTCAGCGCTTCTTCCTCAACGCCGCCTGTGGCCCCCGCTCGCGCCGAGGCCGGTACACCCAGCCAGAGCGGCTCACGTGTGATGATTCGTTCGACCATTGCTTCCAAGGCAGAAAAGACTGTGCCGGAATCGGCATCCCCAGCGCCAGCGCAGACATCTTCCCGAAAGGTGGTGCTGGACGGCATTGCTTACGAGCCCAATGAACCCCCGGAGGAGGAGGTCACACCGCCCGTATCCTCCCGAATCCGCAGTACGATGGGAAAGCATACCGTATAACGAACAACCAAAACGGGGCCGCCTCTGAGGGCGGCCCTGTTTGATGCTTCGACCAAAAGCGGCGTCCGGTTCATCCGGACGCCGCAGATTTATTTACGGGTTGAACATCATATCGAGCATCTCCATCCCGACATCGCTCGTGCCGTCTTCATTGACCATCGTTTCGGAAGTGGTCTCGCCCGTTTCGGTCGTTTGCGCTTCCTTGAGCTTCAGGTTTACAGAGCAGAAGTTGTTCAGGTCCGACTTCAGCGTGGCTGTCACCGTAAGGGTGGAGGCAGTTTCATCCGCCGCAACAGTCAGAAGGCCGCTGGTGCTGATGGTGGTGCCCTTCGCCTGCGCTCCGGATACCGTCCACTGAATGGGATAGGTATCGTCCTGCTCATAGGCGATGGCCTGATCGTTGATGAGAGCAGTCAGCTGCAGGGTTTTGCCCTTGACAATGGAGCTCTTGGACGATTGAATGGTCAGCACGGTCTCGACGGGAGCCTGGGGTTCAGGCTCCGTCTGAGACTGCTGCGCAGGTTCCACGCTGGGCTCCTGCACCGGTTCCACGCTGGGCTCCTGCACCGGTTCCACGCTGGGTTCCTGTACCGGTTCCGCGCTGGGTTCCTGCACCGGTTCCACGCTGGGCTCCTGCACCGGTTCCACGCTGGGTTCCTGCACAGGTTCCACGCTGGTTTCCTGCACCGGTTCCACGCTCATTTGCTGTGCAGGATCAACATAGGTTTGCTGACCCGCGTCGGTGGGGATTTGCTGATTGGAATCCGTGGCAGGCTGGAGATCGGACGGCGTCATGCCGTCGACAACGTCTCCGGTGACCGCATTGGCATTCTGGCTCTCCGACAAGCCGGTTTGAGCGGCGGCCGTCACTTGGATTGTGACGGTGGTCTGGACGGTCTTGGATTCGGTCCCGGCGCCGCTGTTGTATACGACAATCGCATTGGTGGTATAGGTGTCCTCAGCAGGAGCTGCCGTGAGCATCACCTTCCAGGATTTATCCTCCCCGCGAGCCGCAATATACGAGCTTCCGTCATAGTTCGTGGTGAAGTTGGTTTCGTTGCTGACCTTTACAGATTCGATAACAGCTTCCACATCGCTCTCATTTTTTATGATGAGCTCCACGGGAGCAAGCCTGTCGGCCGGCTGCGAGTCGCTGATGCTGCTCATGGTCAGCACCGCGGACGAAGGCGTACCGGATTCTGTCACGGTCAAAGTAACGGTGGCCACAGCGGGAGAAGCCGTATTGTTATACTCCACGTTGATCTGTGCGGTATAGGTTCCGGGGGCGAGGTCCGCCTTGGGCTGCACGGTCCAACTCTTGTCCGGTCCGCCCACGGCGATCTGCGTGCTGCCGTTGTCGTTGACGGTAAAGCTGTCCGCATTCGTGCCGGAGAGATAGACTCGCGTGACGGTCGCGGTGGAGCCGCCGTCATTGGTGATGGAGATCGGCTGTACGACCGGCGCACTGCCCTTTACGACGCTGCCGAAGTCAACTTTACCCACCTTCAGGGAGGGTGCTGCAGTGGTGCCCTGGGTTACCGTGAAGCTCACATCCGCCTGCGCGGTCTTGCCACCGTCGTAGGTGACCACCAGGGTGGCGGCGTAGGTGCCCTGCGTGAGATTGCCGGCGGGCTGTACGCTGTAGGTAGCGGTTTCGCCTGCCTTGATGGCCGTTACCGTACCACCCAGAATGAAAGCGTCGGGATTCTTGCCAATCAGCGCGGCGCTGTTGACGGTTACATCGGCGTTGCCGGTGTTGCTCACGGTGAAGTTCTTGGCTGCAGGCACGCTGTAGCCTTCCTGCAGCGGGTCGAATGCAACGTTGCCGATGACCAGCTCGGATACGGGCGCGGGCGCCGATTCCTTCACCACGAAGGACACCGTGGAGGAGACGGTCTTTCCACCGTCATAGGTCACGGTGACGGTAGCACCGTAAGTGCCGGCGGCCAGGTTTGCCGCGGGCTGGATGGTCCAGGAGGTGTCCGTCGCGCCGGCGGCAATTTGCGTGCTGCCGGTGGCGTTGATGATAAACCGGGTCGGGTCGCTGGAGGAGACACTGGCGATGGTGGCGGCGGCGCTGCCGGTATTGGCAATCGTGAGCGCCTTTGCGGCAGGCTGCTCATAACCGGCCACCACTTCGTCAAAGGTGGGTACGATCAGCCCGAGCACGGGAGCCTTGACCACGACGGCAGCCGTCTGGCTGGAGGTGGAAGCGCCCGTGTAGGAGCCGGTGCCCGCTACGGCGACGCTCAGTTTGTGTCCCTCATCCTCGGTGGCTACGGCGTAGCTGGCGGACGTTGCGCCGGAAATGGCCGCGCCGTCACGATACCACTGATAGGTCACAGTGGCCTGCGCCGGGCTGGGCACAGCGGTCAGCTTGTCGCCCACAGAGGGAGCCGCGCCAACGGTGGTATTGCTATCGTTGCGAATCACCACGTCGACAACCGCTCTGGAGGCAGTTACGGCCGCGGTCAGACCGCTGCTCTGCGTGCCGCTGTACACGCCCGTACCGGTCACGATCAGCTCGATCTGCTTGCCGACATCATTGGCGGTGACGGTGTAGGTGGCCGCGTTGCTCACCTGATAGCCGCCCACCTTCCAGGCGTAGATCACGTTGGCCCCCGCCGGGTTGATGGTAGCGGTCATCACGTCGCCCACGACGGGTGCGATGGTATTGAGCGTTACGCCCGTCAGCACGGTGTTGCTGACAACGGCGTTGGTGGCCGCGCTGGTGACCGTACCCTTGTAGGAGCCGGTGCCCGTTACGCGCAGCTGAATGGTCTTGCCCACGTCGTTGGCATCCACGGTATAGGTGGTGTTGGTGCTCTTGACCACGCCGCCCACCAGCCATTCATAGCTGACGGTAGCGGTGCTGGGCGATACGGCCTGCATGGTCAGCACGCTGCCCACCACAGGCATATAGTTGTTGAGCGTGACGCTGGTAACTTCGTTGTTCTCGTGGTAGATGAGGAACTCGTTCATCATCCAGCCCACACGGCTGCCCACGCGGATGCGGTCCCAGACGGCACCCTTCTGCAACACGGCCACCTTGGTGCCCACGCTGTAGACGCCGATCTTGGAATAGCTCTTGCTGGGGCCGGTGCGCAGGCGCACGCCATAGCCGTTGCTGCTCCAGATGGTGGCATAGCACAGCACGTTCGAGTCATCGGGATAGTCGCTGCCAAAGTGCAGGAACTGGCTCATCATATAGCCCACAGTTCCGCCGATGCTGATGCGGGACCAGTAGGTGCCGCGTTCCAGCACCGTTACCGGCGTGCCCACCGCATAAGTGCGGATGATGCGGTAGCCCGTGCCGGGGCCGGTGCGCAGGCGCACACCGTAGCCGTTGTAGCTGGTGACATAAGCGGTTCCCTCGCTGGGAACGGAACCGCCCATGCGCAGGTAATTGCCGTACATATAGCCGGTACGGCCATCCGGCGTCTGAACCTTGTACCAGCCTCCGCTGGAGCCCAGGATCTCAACCTGGGTGCCGGTGTAATAGCTGGTGATGGTGCTCGCGCTAAAATTGGGCGCGGAGCGCAGCCTCAGCCAGCCGCCGACAACGGTGGCGTAGGACGCTGCCATGGAGGTTGCGGGCAGAACGCTCAACAGCATTACCGCAACCAGTAGGACCGCAAGAAAACGTTTCATCTGCTTATCCCTCCGATTTTCCGTTTGCCCGGGGTGTTTACGATCATAATACGAACGAAGAGGACAAAATCTTCCCTGATGTGGAATTTCATTGTACAATCATTTGCAAAGGTTGTAAATAGCGATATATGGTGGTTTCCCTGGGTTTTCAGCCACAAAGCGGGGTCAGGGAGCCAACCTTGTTACAAAAATTGCAAAATAGGAAAAAAAGGAAGGATGCTCTTCGCATCTTCCTTTTGATTTATGACTTCTGGGTAAAGCTGGTATGGCAGCGGCTACAGGTCACAGTGACCACACCGGTTCCTCGGGGCAGGCGCAGCCACGCCCTGCAGCCCGGACAGCGGAAGTATTTGTATTTCTTCCGGTTCTGAAAGCGCGCCTTGGCCTGACGGCGGGCAGTGCGGCGGCGCTCCGTCATGGCCAGGTAGCGGCGGTTTTCCGCGCTGCGCTTGTCGTTATTGCGCGAAAACATGCGAAAGATGCACAGCACATAGGCGGCGATTCCCGCCAGCGTGAGCAGAATGCCCAAAAGCGGCCAGAGGAAAAATCCCTGCACGCCCGAAAAGATGGTGCCCAGCAGATAGGCGATCAGTCCTGCCCACAGCAGCGCCATGGAGAGCTGGTCAGCGCCATGACGGCCATCCATGAAGGATCGAAGGGTCTGTTTAATCTTTTGCCAAAAGGTCATGAGAAAACCTCTTTTCTGGTCAGTTTAGCAATAATAGAAGCCGCCACGCCCGCCCAGACAGCAGCAGTTGCACAGCATGTTGGCCAGACACAGCGTCAGGCAGGGATTGGCGCAAAGATAGGAGCCAAAGCCCCCCTGTGTCCCGCGTTGCCCGTAGGCGCGGCTGCCCGCGTTGAGCTGCGCAAGCAGTTCGCGGAAAGCGGGCTCATCCGGCGCCATATTGACTGCGGTGCGGGCGTCGTTGAGCGCTGCGATGCGGTTGCCCAGCCCCATATTGGCTCGGGCGCTCCAATAGTACCACGCCGCCTTTCGGTTCGTGGCCCCGCGCAGCAGGCCCAGCGCCTCGCTGTAGCGGCCTGCCAGCACCGCCTGCGCGGCGGAGCGCAGTTCGGGGTCGTTTTCGGTATAGGCGGTAGACTGGTAGTTGCGCCGCTGACCGCCGCCGAAGAGGTCCTCAAAATCGAAGCCAAAGCCGCCGAAGTCAAACCCGCCCTGACCGCCACCGCCTGATGACCCATATCCACCGCCGTAAGAGCCGTAGCCGCCGGAGGAACCATACCCCCCATAGCTGCCGGAGGAGCCGTAGCCGGTTCCGCCGGATGAACCATAGCCTCCCGCGGAACCGTATCCGCTGGGGCCACCGGTCTGTCCCTTGTGCTTGATAAGCAGGGTGTAGGCCTCGTTGACCTCCTTCATGCGGGCCTCGGCCTCCGCGGAGCCGTTGTTCAGGTCGGGATGGTATTTTTTGGCCAGCTTGCGGTAAGCGGCCTTGATTTCATCGTCTGACGCGCCCGGAGACACGCCCAGTACCTCGTAGGGGTCTCTCATGCCCCGTCCTCCTTATGCCTTTGGGCGGACCCGTGGTCCGCCGTGCTTTCCTTGCGGGGCGCCGGTACGCCCTGCCTGCGTTCGCGCCGCATCTGCTTTTGACGATAGCGCGTCCAGCAACCAGCATACAGGATATTTCGCAAAATGTCCATATCCTTTACCAGGGGCAAGGTCTCAAAGGCGTCGGTGCTTTCGGCAATCAGCAGCGTGAGGCTTTCAAGAACCCGGTCCTCGTAGTCGTCTTGCAGGCTCATGTCCTTCAGCGGGTTGTAGCGTCCGCGCCGGAGGTCGGCCTCCAGATCATCATAGGCATCCATCAGATAGATGAAACGCCCCAGCCCCTCGCCGATGCGCTGGAGCGTATCGGCCCACAGGTCCTCCCGATACCGGTAGATCGCGCCCAGCATGGAGGCGGTGAAGTTCGCCGCTGCATCGGGCGAGGGTTCACCCTCCTGCTCCAGAACGCTGATGGCGGCCAGAGAGCGTTCAATCTCCCCGCAGGTTTTGGGATAGGCTGCCGCTACACGTCCATAGGCCTCCGCCAGAAGAGCGGCTTCGGCCCGGCCGGGAAGGCTTCGATCATCGTGCCAGTCATCCAGGCATTTATGATAGGCCAGCGCCAGGTTCATATCGCAGCAGTAGTCGCAGAGCTCGCTTTGAACGTAGGCATGCGGCCGAAAGGGATGGGGCAGGCAGCGGGCCGTGCCCCGGATCTCGTCCGGTTCGTAGAGCGAGCTGAGCAAAAGATACAAAAAGGTGATATCGTAGCTGAGCGTCATGCGCCCGAGCGCACCGTAGCGGTGCTTCAGCGCATGGCACAGGCCGCAGTAATAGGCGCGGTAGCGCTCACGCTGCTCCTGGGTCAGCGCCCCGGCGGCGATGGTCACATAACCGAACAAGCTGCCTTCCCTCCCTGCAAGGTCAGTTCTGTGAGCTGCCGCTCTCGCCGGAGGTAAAGGAGGCGTCCATCGCGCCGTCCTCGCTGGAGGACGCCGAATCATCCGTGAAGCGGCCCACGGCCTGCAGGGCCTGGGTGAGATCCGCGATCGCGTCCTCCAGGGCGCGGTCGTCCTTCTGGTCCAGCGCCCCCTTCACGCGCTTGCGCAGCGTCTCGATGCGCTCGCGGTCCTCCGGACCCAGCTTCTTCTGGGCAGACTTGGCCTGGTAGAGCAGCTCCTCCCCGCGGTTTCGCAGCTCGGCGGATTTGCGGCGCAGCGCATCCTCGGCCGCATAGCGCTCCGCGTCGCGGATGGCCTGGTCGATCTCGGCGGAGGACATGTTGGAGCTCTGCGTGAGGGTGATCTCCTGATGCCTGCCGGTGCCCAGGTCCTTGGCGGAGACATTGACGATGCCGTTGGCGTCGATGGAGAAGGTCACCTCGATCTGCGGGATGCCACGCAGCGCACGGCGGATACCGCTCAGGCGGAAGCGCCCCAGGGTCTTGTTGCAGCTGGCGATCTCGCGCTCGCCCTGCAATACGTGGATGTCCACGCTGGTCTGGAAATTCGCTGCGGTGGTAAAGATCTGGCTGCGCTGCACGGGCAGGGTGGTGTTTCGGTCAATGATGCGGCTGAATACGTCGCCCATGGTTTCGATGCCCAGGGAGAGGGGCGTCACGTCCAGAAGCAGCAGGCCCTTGACCTCGCCCTGCAGAACGCCGCCCTGCAGCGCCGCGCCCATGGCCACACATTCGTCGGGGTTGATGTCCTTGCTGGGCTCCTTGCCGGTAAAGCGCTTCACGGCCGCCTGTACTGCCGGGATACGCGTGGAGCCGCCTACCAGCAGCACGCGGCTGAGGTCTGCGGGCTTGAGTCCAGCGTCGCTCATGGCCTGACGCACGGGCTCCATGGTGGCTTCTACCAGATGAGCGGTCAGCTCGTCAAACTTGGCGCGCGTGAGAGACATTTCCAGGTGCTTGGGCCCCGTCTTGTCCGAGGTCAGGAAGGGCAGGTTGATGGAGGCGGTGGTCGCGGCGCTCAGCTCAATCTTGGCCTTTTCCGCCGCCTCGCGGATGCGGCTCATGGCGGTGGGGTCACGGGTGAGGTCGATGTGCTCGCGCCGCTTGAATTCCTCCACCAGATAGTTGGCCACGCAGTTGTCAAAGTCGTCGCCGCCCAGGCGATTGTTGCCCGCGGTGGCCAGCACCTCGATGACCTCGTTGTTGATATCCAGAATGGAGACGTCAAAGGTGCCGCCGCCCAGGTCAAAGACCATGATCTTCTGCGCGCCGCCCTTGTCCATGCCATAGGCCAGCGCAGCGGCGGTGGGCTCGTTGATGATGCGAAGCACGTTAAGCCCCGCAATGCGGCCGGCGTCCTTGGTAGCCTGACGCTGGCCGTCGCTGAAATAGGCGGGCACGGTGATTACCGCGTCGCTGACCGTTTCGCCCAGATAGGATTCGGCATCCTTTTTGAGCTTTTGCAGGATGATGGCGCTGATCTCCTGCGGGGTAAAGGCCTTGTTGTCGATCTTGATGCGGTTATCGGTGCCCATTTCACGCTTGATGGAGGAGATGGTGCGGCTGGCGTTGGTCACAGCCTGGCGCTTGGCGGCCGCGCCCACGATGCGCTCTCCGTCTTTGGTAAAGGCAACCACGGACGGCGTGGTGCGTCCTCCCTCTGCGTTGGGGATGACGACGGGTTCGCCGTTCTCCATAAAGGCCACGCAGGAATTGGTGGTGCCTAGGTCAATGCCAATGGTCTTGCCCATGAATCAAGTTCCTCCTGACGGTTCTGCGCCGGTTATTTCAATTGTAAGCATACCCCGCCCCCGTTGTGAATGTATAGCGAAAAAATGAAGAAACCGTAAACTTTACGCGGATTCGTATCAAAAGACGCAACGGTGGAAAACCATATGTCAGGGACGGTGTTATTTTGATGAATCCCTATCTGTTGGCATTTTCGATTTATGCGCTGCTCATCACGCCGGTCACGCTGCATGTAAGCGTGCGCGTGGGCAGACAGGTGCGTTACCGACTGCGCCTACAGGCGGCAGGGCTGCCCTTTCTCCGCAAAATCAAGGAACCTCAGCCTCAGGAGGAACACACCGTGCATGAGGAGGATGTGGCGCGCACCCTGTCGGAGCCGTGGATCTGGCCGGCGCTGCGGGCGATTGGCCTGAAGCGGCTCAGGCGTGCGCTGCACGCGGTGCATCTGGAGAGTGCCTATCTCCATGTGCGGTTTTCATTTGACGATGCAGCCGTCACGGCGCTGTGCTACGCGGCGCTGCAAACCCTGCTGCGGACGCTGGCCTGCGCGGGGGCCCTGCCCCGGACGCTGGATGGGCGCGTGGAGATGGATTTCCGGGCCGAGGGTACGGAAGTTTTCGCAAGCGGCATAATCGGCGCGCGGCTGGGGAGCCTAGGCATGGCGGCAATCCAGCTGGGCGCGGCACTTCTTGGTGCGCGTGCCCGGCGCAACCGGACGGAGGAGGAGACGTATGCAGCAGCATCCCATTGACAACATGATGCAGACCACAATGGAGAACATCCGCAGCATGGTGGATGTCAACACCGTTGTAGGCGCGCCCGTGACGGGCACGAAGGGAACCACGATCATTCCCATTTCCAAGGTGAGCTTCGGTTTCATCGCCGGCGGAGGCGAATATGCAGCCGATGAGAGCAGAAGCCGGTCGCTGGCGGCCGAGGGATTTCCCTTTGCGGGCGGCACAGGCGCAGGCGTGTCGGTACAGCCGGTTGGTTTTCTGGTGGTGGGAGACGGCACGGTGAAAATGCTGCCCGCGCAGACCAACGGCGCCATGGAGCGTGTGGTGGAGCTTCTGCCCCAGCTGCTGGAGGACCTGAGTCAGAACGGGGAGCAGGGCGAAAAAAAGAAAGCCCGCAAGGTCTATAAAACCGAAATCGAAACCTTCGACTTCAGCGGCGAGGAGGAAGGCGCCAAATCATGAAAGACAAGCTGCCTGCAAAGCTGCGGGCTGTGACGCTGTTTTTGTGCTGCGCGGTGCTCACGCTGCTGGGCGGCGGCGCGCGGGCCGAGGAAGAGGTGGAAACCGGGGCCCGCGCCGCGGTGCTCATCGAGCGCAACACTGGCATGGTTCTTCTGTGCCACAATGAAAACGAGCCGTTGCCCATGGCTTCCACCACCAAGGTGATGACCGCTCTTCTGGCGCTGGAAAAAGGAAACCTTGACGAGGTGGTCACCGTGGGGCGCAATGCCTATGGCGTGCCGGGTACGAGCATCTATCTGAATCTGGGGGAGCACATCACCCTGCGCAATCTGCTCTATGGCCTGCTGCTCGCCAGCGGAAACGACGCAGCGGTGGCCATCGCCGAACATATCGGCGGCAGCGTGGAGGCATTCTGCGCCATGATGACTGAGCGGGCGGCCGAGCTGGGATGTGAAAACACGGTATTTGTCAATCCCAACGGCCTGCCTGCCGAGGGCCATCACACCACTGCCTATGACCTGGCGCTCATCGCCCGTGAAGCGATGAAGCACGAAACCTTCCGCGAGATCGTCAGCACCCGTCGGGCGTCCATCCCCTGGGAAGGGCGCAGCTACGATCGCATCCTCAACAACAAGAACCGCCTGCTGACCGATTACGAGGGCGCAACCGGCATCAAGACCGGCTATACCCGCGCCGCCGGGCGCTGCCTGGTGTTCGGCGCCCGGCGTGACGGGCTGGAGGTGATCGGCGTGGTGCTCAACTGCGCAAACTGGTTTGACGAGGCGGCACGCCTGATGGACCTGGGCTTTGAGCGCTACGAGGGCTTTACCGCACTGTCCGAGGGCGAGACGGTACGCGTGCTGCCGGTTACGGACGGCACGCAGGACACCGTCTACATCTGCGCGGGAGCGGACCTGACCGCCCCCGTGCCCAAGGGCGAGATTCCTTCGCTGGAATATGACATGCCGGACTCTCTGCCCGCCGGCATGCAGATGGGGGACACGGTGGGGGAGGCGCGCCTTCTGCTGGACGGGCGCACGCTGGCTTCCGTGCCGCTGGTGCTGACCGAGAGCCTGACGCCGCGTGACTATGCCTTCGAACTGGAGCGCGTGCTGCGCTCTTGGCCGCTGCAAAGTGAGCCGTTGTCGGAATAAGGCTTGCGCCGCCCGAATGCCTCCGGGCGGCGCTCTTTGAAACAATTCGGCATGTCGGAGAAAAATAGCAAATTTTCGCGCCGGATGGTTGACAGGCAAGCTGAACTATGGTACAATTTTATCTCGTCAGCGGGTACCCTGAGGATCAGCCCCTAGCGCGTTGTGCGCTGTGCGCCTGTAGCTCAGCCGGATAGAGCAACGGCCTTCTAAGCCGTGGGTCGGGGGTTCGAATCCCTTCAGGCGCGCCAGACGTGGTGGGTATAGTTCAGCGGTAGAGCGCCAGATTGTGGCTCTGGATGTCGTGGGTTCGAACCCCACTACTCACCCCACTTTTCCCCTTGTTGGGGTATCGCCAAGCGGTAAGGCACGGGACTTTGACTCCCGCATTCGTAGGTTCAAATCCTGCTACCCCAGCCAGCTATCGCCGCAAGGTCGATACAAGAAGATCGACATCCAGTAGGGATGCCGGTCTTATTGTTTTTTGAGAATATTTTATTTTTTAGCGGGGCCGGCCGGCGGGAGCCCCGGGAGGCGAAGTACAACATGTCCATGAAAGTGTATCAAGCGGGGATTGACATCGGTTCGACGACGGTGAAACTGGTGGTGACGGATGAGGAAGGGCGAACGCTTTTCAGCGACTACCGCCGGCACTGCGCACGCACGCAGGAAACCCTGGCCGATCTTTTGCGCGATGTGCGCGGCCGGCTGGGTTCATGCTGCCTGCGGGTAGGCATGACGGGTTCGGGCGCGCTGTCGCTGGCGGACGCGCTGCACGTGACCTTCGAGCAGGAGGTCGTGGCAGTGGCCGAAGCGCTGGAAGCTGCCGCACCGGGCACGGATGTGGCCATTGAGCTGGGCGGTGAGGATGCGAAAATCATCTATTTCACCGGCGGCGTGGAGGAGCGCATGAACGGCGTGTGTGCGGGCGGCACGGGGTCGTTTATCGACCAGATGGCGGCGCTGCTCAAAACGGACGCGGCAGGGCTGAATGACCTGGCGGCGAACTATCACGAGATTTACCCCATCGCGGCGCGC
>OHPR01000541.1_pt1 | contig 14579 bp, 10 predicted proteins | sample 1577761 | NCBI WGS metagenome assembly OHPR01 (sample SAMEA3879537, study PRJEB24766) | human gut metagenome | biome: human-associated habitat; feature: feces | place: USA | collected 1985/1987 | reverse complement strand
TCCTCCGGCTGAGGAAAGCCACAACACAAATGGATACGCCGCATCTTTTAATTGCGCATCTTCAATTGGAAGCGGAACGTACCGCCTTGCCGCAACATTCAATGCTGATGGTTATGAAATAACTCGCTATTCAGCAGGTGTATCGTTCTAAGTATAAAAAATTCTGAAAGTAGTCTAAAAGCCTCCCACACAGCAATCAATCTTTGCTTTGTGGGAGGCTGATTTCATCATATTAGAAATAGGCGTGATCCGTCTATTTAACAACTGCGGATGCTTTTGTTTTCATCTAGCAATGGCGACCGCTGGTTTTTGTCTCCTCACCAAAATTAGCACTGCAAACATTCTATTAACAGAGCACCGGGATTTCCGGGGGTATTTTAGTGGCGAATACGAACCTGCGCAGGGACGATCTGCAGCGTTCTGCGAACTTCCTTGCCGATCTCCTGTATCATGTGTTCACACTCGTCACAGATGCGCTCCCTCTCAGAAAAACGTATGCCTCCAGTAAAACCATTGAATCTGCTGATTCAGCCTCGCGTTTTCTGCCTTGAATGTTTCGTATTCTTCTATAGAAATCGTGACAGTTTTCTTTGCTTTTAGCACATTTTGCTGCTCATTCGCCATGAACACACACTACCATATTTTGAAAAAATAGCTACGTTTTCTGCTTATCTGAACTCAAGGTCGTTTATCTTTCGGTGTGCTTTTAGTTGTTCCACGCTCAAACCTTCCATAAGCAGCGGCATTTGCTGTGTCTATACGGTAAAGCGCTGGTCTGCATTCTGCTTTTGCAGTCCCAGATCCACGTCCCAATTTCTCCAATATTTCTAATCGACTTGGTTGCAGTCGTATGAAGTCGGTTAGGACTTTGAACTATTGTTGCGTTTTTTCTGCTCGTGCAATCTGCGGTGAGATTAACGCTTACCACTCTCTGCTCTTTATTTTTGCTTGTATGCTATTTTTTGTAGCAATTATAATACGCGCTTGTCATTTACTTATCATTTAATAAGCAGCACATGTAAATCCCAAAAATGAATTTTTTTTTATTAAGAAACATGTCTGCATATTTAGACGATAGGCTTATCTTGTGGGGCACAAAAGAAGGTGAGAGCGCTTGAGTGTAAACGCGGACGCGAAAGTTATAGAGCGTCAGCATGCTGTGTGGCAAGTATTGTTACGCAGGCGCTTTGATACGGCCTCTAACCTTGCGACGGAGTTTCATGTCAGTGTTCGGACGATGCAAAATGATTTGCATGAGCTCATGCTTTCTCACCCTATTGAATCTGTTCGTGGACGTTATGGCGGCGGCTATAAAATTGCCGATTGGTATCACCCACAGTTGCATACACTGTGTGCCGAACAAATTAAGGTTCTGAAAAAAGCAGCGTCTCTCGTATCCGCTGAAGACCAACTCGTAATAAGAACGATACTCGAACAGTTTGCCCCATAAAGAATTCTGCACCTTGATAAACAGGCTGATGGATCGGCCTCATAGCAAGCACAGGACATTCATCCGTGTGGAGGGAGCGGCAGACAGGGCGGCGCAAGGACGGTATCCGTGATACCTGAGCGATTCACGCATCCTGTCAACCGCGCTGCAGCCAGCGCGTTCGCAACGATCCCATGCGGAAATAATGAGACTTCTACTACAGCCCTCCACTGACTGGAGAGGGAGTTCCTGCGGTGTACGATGGTCAAGATGCCGACGGCACAGGCGGGGCTATGACGCGGTGAAGCGGGCCGCGACCTTGTGCTTGCCCCATATTCTACATGGCGCCACTGTTGACAGAGGCTGTAGATATTTATAGAATGTCTGTACCTGCTAATCAGAAAATACGGAAGGAGGTACAGTAATCCATAAATGTGCAGCACAGTGAAAGGAGAACGCATGATGCGTGATTTTTCTGTAGGGGAATGCGTTCAGCGGACATATACCGCCGAGCAGGTGGCTCAAATCCTTGGCATCAGCCTACGCAAGGCTTATGGGCTTTGCGAAACAACCACACAATTCAAGGTGATGCGGCTGGGAAAGCGATGCCTGCGAATTCACAAGGAATCCTTTGACAAGTGGCTGAACGAGCAAGCTGAGCTTACCTGACCTGAATCAGGAAAGGAAAGCGATCATGGCAACCTACAAAGTGAGGGGCATTGCCCACAACATCATTTATCCCTACCGGACAGAAGACGGCAAGGTCAAGCACCAATGGGAAACCTATTCCACCGAGCTGGAGGCGATGCACAGGAAGGCTTATATCGACTATCTACAAAAGAATCGGCTTCACCACGAGATCCGAAAGGCTGCCGCCGAATACCAGTGCAAGCGCGCTGTGGAGCGGGAGGTGGTCGAGCGTTTCCGCCCCAGAACGCAGGAGGAAGCACTTCCGCACGCAGCGGAGGATAATACCGCAAAGACCTATCGGGAATTTGCGGAGAAGTGGCTGCCCATCCACGCGAGAAAGGAGCGCTTTTCGCCCAACTCCTATGACAGCTATCGCAGCAATCTGGACCGGCATATTCTGCCGTACTTTGGTGACCGGGTGATGAGCAGCATCACGGTAGAGGACATTGACGACTTCCTGGACGCGCTGAGCCGGAAACCCTGCCGCGGGCCAAAGAGCTACGGGAAGCACCCGGAGGAAATTCCGACACTGTCCTCCAGTACCGTGAAGAAGTGCTTTACGATCCTGACCTCCGGCTTTGAGACGGCAAAGAAGTGGCACTACATCAGCGAAATCCCCAAGGTCACCGCGCCCACGGAAAAAACGGTCAAGCGGAGAGCCTGGGATGCCCGGCGCGTTTATGAGGTGCTCGACAGCATCAAGGAGGACGAGCTGCTTCACCTGGCCGTCCACCTGGCGTTTGTCTGCTCCCTGCGGGCTGGCGAAACCGCGGGAATTGATCTGCATACGATTGATTTCCGGGATGGCAGCCTGTGGATCACCCGACAGATCCAGCGCGTATCAGACAGCGCAATCGGCGTGCTGCCCAAGCATGAGGTGCTGCGCATCTTCCCAAAGCAGGTGCTTACTTCGAAAAGCAGCATGATTCTCAAGGGACCGAAAACGGAGGACAGCCATCGGAAGCAGTATCTGACCACGCCGCTGCTGGATGAGCTGCGTGGGAGATTGGCGCGGATTGAGGAAAACAAGGCGTTCTTCCGTGAGGAGTATCGGGATTACGGACTGCTGATTTGCCAGACGGACGGACGACCTGTCGATCCCAAGAATTTGGAAAAGAGCTTCAAAGAGCATCAAAAGCGGATCGGCATCCCGGAGAATGAACGCATTGATTTCCAGGGGCTTCGCAAGTCTGGTCAGATGCACAAGGTACGTCTGTCGCAGAACAACTATCAGTTGGTTGCGGAAAACGCCGGACAGTCGCCGGAGGTCCTGATGAACCACTACAACGAGGCGCTGGACTACGAGAAGCGCGCCCTGTCACGGCTGGTGGAGAACAGCTTCTATCCGCATCGGGAAACGTCTGGCGAGGCGCAGGACAGCGCGGATGTGTCTGCGCTAATGGCACAGATTCAGCAAAACCCAGAGCTGTGCCGGAAGCTTCTGCAATCCCTGACACTCGGTGCACGTCAGCGCGCCTGATGCAAAGATTTCTGCGTGTTAGCAGGATTTGTTAGCAGGCGGCTATACACATTCATTCGGCGCATAATCAGCAAGGCCGTCAAGAGGCTAAAATTAGCTGGGAGTCTGAAAATGTGCCCGAAATGTTAGCTGGAAACCGAGGCCTGATGCAAGCGGCACTTCCTGGTCAAGAGAGGAGGAGAAAGCAGAAAACCTAACAATACAAAGAAAATCGCCCCTGCGAGTTGTCTCACAGAGGCGACTGTCTGGAGCTGATAACCAGATTCGAACTGGTGACCTCATCCTTACCAAGGATGCGCTCTACCTGCTGAGCTATATCAGCGTGCGTGAATAATCATGCTGTCATCCTGCATGGAGCATATCCTTACCAAGGATGCGCTCTACCTACTGAGCTATATCAGCATGCCCCGAACGGGCAACGATGATATTATACACAACCTCTTCTGGTTTGGCAAGGGGGAATTTACGTTTTTTTTGAAAAGTCGGCCGCAAAATCCCCCTCCCCATGCCGCCCTTGACTTTCCGGGCCGGTTCGTCGTATCATAACGTGAGGAGGTATGGGTCTATGACGCAAAGTAAAACGTTTCCCGCCTGCCCGCGCTGCGGAAAGCCGGTTGAGATCGCCGGGGCGGCTTTCTGTCCGCACTGCGGAGCGCCCGTTGCCGCGGCCCAGGCCGCTCCCGTACCGGAGGGAGCGCTCTCCCTTTTGGAAAAGGCCGAACGCCAGACCGATCCCGTCAAAAAACACAAGCTGCTGCTGGAGGCGCAGGCGCAGTATCCCGATTGTCTGGAGGTGGCGCAGGAGCTGCTGTTCCTGGGCCGCCTGTATGAGCGCAGTCCCAAAAAGCTGGACTTTTCGGTTATCAAATGCCACCTGCTGCATTTCTACCTGACCCCGGACGATTTCTCCGCCGCCCAGCAGCAGCAGATGCGCACCGAATTGTTTGATCACCCGGATCTTAGGCGATGCCAGGAACTTGCGCCCGACCCCGACGCCTTTACGCGCAAATATCTGGAGCGGCTCTGCCGCGATTTTATCAACGTGTTTCTGCGCGGCAGCAACCGTTATATGCACAGCTTTTTCGGTTTTAGGCTGGACAGCCGCATCGCCAAGGTGCTGGCCTCTCCCCTGGAGCGGATGCTGAGCCGCGTTCACGGCGATACGGACCTGGACTTCGAGCAGCGCTCCATGCTCTATGACGCGCTCTACCGCGCCTTTTTGCTGGAAACCGGCAATGACGCCAAATGGCTGGACGCCCTGCTGGCCGGGGAGGGTCTCCCCATTCCCGCAAAGCCGTAACCATTCAGGAGGAAAAACCGCTTGGAGCATCGCAAACGTTCTTCCCCGCCCCGGGGCATGCCCGCCGAGGCGCCCCGTCCGCGAAAAGGCACCCTGCACGGCCGACAGAAGCCGGACGATCCCCTGCCCGAGCAGCAGCCGGTGACCGATGACGAACCAGCCCCCAAAAAGCCGTCCCGCCTGCGGCTGATTCTGCTGCGCGTGGCGGTGGGCGTGCTGCTTGTGATCGCGCTGGTGTTTGCCTACCTTTTCCTGCTTCTGGGCGAGCCTGACGAGGAGGCCAAGTATGTGGACCTCCCTGATGAGGAGCTCATCACCATGCCCATGGGCGCGCTGGAAATCCCCGGCGAGGCCAACCTGCAAAACCTCGCCAATACCTTTGGCCAGCCTGTGATGGCGCTCTATGGCGGCCCTGCCCTTGAACGCGCGCGCGTGTACGATACTGCCTTTGGCGGCGGCTATGCCCGCCGGGTGACGCTGACCTACGCCTTTGATGACGGAACCCAGCTCACGGTGGAGAGCATCCGTCCCACGTCCGCCATTACCCTGCTGGGCAGCGGCTACAGTCTCAGCGTCCGTTCGCTCTACGCGCTGGGCGGGCTGGACGCGGCGCGCATGGATGGCGGCGGCCAGATCTGCATCTTCGGCCAGAGCGATACCGCCGCTTATGCGGTGCTGTGTCCTGAGGGACATGAAAGCGACCTGAACAGCCTGCTCAGGCAAACCACGCTTATCGCCCCCGAAGGCGAATAAACACAAAGGAGCGTCCCGGACCCATGCATAACCACCCATCGCGTTCCATGAAAACCTCAACGCTCATCCGCCGGTTCCTGCCCTATTTTAAAAAGTACCGGGGCATGCTGTTTCTGGATCTGGTGTGCGCGGCGCTGACCACCGTGTGCGACCTGGTGCTGCCCCTCATCGTGCGCGATGTGACCGACCTGGCCGCCAATAACCTCTCCGCTCTTACGGTGAGCTTTGTGCTCAGGGTGGGTGGCATCTACGTGCTTTTGCGCATCGTGGACGCGCTGGCCAATTTCTACATGGCCTCCCGCGGGCACATCATGGGCACCTTCATTGAGCGCGACATGCGAAACGACCTCTTCGCCCATCTGCAAACGCTGGGCTTTGCCTATTACAGCAACGCCAAGGTGGGCCAGATCATGGCCCGCATCACCAGCGACCTGTTTGAGGTGACGGAGTTCGCCCATCACTGCCCGGAGGAATTTTTCATCGCGGGTATCAAAATCGTCATCCCCTTCATCATTCTGATGGGGGCCAGCCCCGCGCTCACGCTCATCATCTTTGCCATGCTGCCGCTGATGATAGCGTGCACGCGCTTTTTCAACAAGCGCATGCGCGCCGTCTACCGCGAAAGCCGCCACCAGGTGGGCGAGATCAACGCCCAGGTGGAGGACAGCCTGCTGGGCATCCGCGTGGTCAAGAGCTTTGCCAACGAGCCGGTCGAAATGGAAAAGTTTCATCACGGCAACGACGAGTTTGTGCGCATCAACCGCCGCAAATACCTCTATATGGCCGGCTTCAACACCACTACGCGCGTCTTCGACGGACTGATGTACATTGTGGTGGTGGTCGTGGGGGCGCTGTTCATCATTCAGGGGTCCATCACCGCGGCGGATTACATGGCCTATCTGCTCTATGTCAATACCCTGCTGACCTCCATCCGCCGCATCGTGGATTTCATGGAGCAATTTCAGCGCGGCATAACCGGCATCGAGCGCTTCTGCGAAATCATGGATGAAACACCCGATATCCAGGACGCGCCCGACGCCGTGGAACTGACCCATGTGCGCGGCGACGTAACCTTCGACCACGTCAGCTTCCATTACAGCGACAACGACAAAAACGTGCTGGCCGACATCAACTTCCACGTCAACGCCGGCGAGCGGGTGGCGCTGGTCGGCCCCAGCGGCGGCGGCAAGACCACGCTTTGCAACCTGATTCCCCGCTTTTATAACGTTTCCGGCGGACGCATTCTCATCGACGGGCAGGACATCACCCACCTGACCCAGCACAGCCTGCGCGAGAACATCGGCATGGTGCAGCAGGATGTCTACCTGTTCTCCGGCACCATCTTTGACAACATTGCCTACGGCATGCCCGGCGCCACCCCCGAAAAGGTGAGGGAGGCCGCGCGGCTGGCCGGGGCGGACGAATTCATCACCCGGCTGCCCGAAGGGTATGATACCTTCGTGGGCGAGCGGGGTGTCAAGCTCTCGGGCGGGAAGCAGCGCATCTCCATCGCGCGTGTATTTTTGAAAAATCCGCCCATCCTGATTCTGGACGAGGCCACCAGCGCCCTGGACAATGAAAGCGAGCGCCTGGTGCAAGAATCCCTGGAAAAGCTGTCCGAGGGACGCACCACCTTTACCATCGCTCACCGGCTTACCACCATCCGCAACGCCACCATCATCTGGGTGCTGACGGAGAACGGCATCGTGGAAAAGGGCACGCATCAGGAGCTGCTCGAGCTGGGTGGCATCTACGCCCATCTTTACCAAATGTATACGGAGGTGGCCTGATGAGCATTGCCTTTTCACCGGCAACGCCACAGCGGTTTCAGGAGATCTGTGCGCTGTACCAGGATGTGATCCGCGATATGCACGCGCGCGGTCTGAAGCAATGGGAATGGGACGTCTACCCCACCCGCGCCCAGCTGGAGGACGATATTACGCACGGGCGGCTCTACCGCGTGGAGGATGAGGGACGGCTCATCGCCGCCTTCGCCCTGGGCGACGCCATGGAGCCCGAATACGCCCGCATCACATGGGAATACGGGGTCAGGCCCGCCACGCTGCATCGCTTTGCGATGGCCTGCGAAAGCCTGGACCTGGCCTCACGGGTGCTGGCCTTTGTCAAGGAAGAGGCGCTGCGTCTGGGATACGACAGCCTGCGCCTGGACACCTGCGTGGAGGACAGCGCCATGCTGAAGGTGTTTTCCTCTGCCATGACACGGGAGGCGGGCCGCACCTTTTTTGAAAATCCGGACGTGACCAGCGTGTGCTTTGAATCGCCCTTGAGCGATGCGTGCCCCATGCTGCCGCTGCGCATGTATCCGGCCTACCGCCACGGCGACATGACGCCCTGGGGCGGCGACGCGCTGCGCACCGTCTATGGCCGGGATATCCCCGACGACCGTACGGGAGAAGCGCTGGAGATCAGCGCCATCCCGCAGCTGGAAAGCCGCACCGTCACAGGTGAAACGCTGCCCCTTCTGCTGGAGCGGGACGGGGCGCGCCTGTCGGGCGATTATGCGGGTGAGGCGTTTCCCCTGCTGCTCAAGCTTCTGGCGGCCCGCGATTCGCTGAGCGTGCAGGTCCACCCGGACGACGCCTACGCCCGCGAGCACGAGGGCAAGCTGGGCAAGACCGAGGCATGGGTCATCCTGAAGGCGGAGGAGGGCGCGAGCATCCTTTACGGCCTGAAGGAGGGCGTGACGCTGGAGGCCCTGCGCGCCGCGCTGGAAGGCGGCGGCGATGTGGAGCGCCTCATCAGGCGCGTGCCCGTGAAGCCGGGCGATGTGTACTACATGCCCAGCGGGATGGTACACGCCATCGGCGGCGGCATCCTGCTCTATGAAATCCAGCAGTCCAGCGATGTGACCTACCGCCTGTGGGACTTTGACCGCGTCAACGCCGCGGGAGAGAAGCGCCCCCTGCACATCCGCCAGTCCCTGGACGTCATCGTGCCCGAGCTGACCGGTCAAATCGCCCATATGCCCGAAAACGATGGCTGCGGCCTGCTGACGCTGCTGGACGTGCCCGCCTTCCATCTGGAGTGTGCCAACGTCAACGGCGAGTGCGAGCTTGCGCCTCAGCCGCACGCCTTCCGCATGCTGACGGCGCTGGCCGGACTGCTGCTCAGCTGGCAGGGCGACGCCATCGAGCTGAAGGCGGGTGACAGCGTGCTTCTGCCCGCCTCCTGTCCCCCGGTCACGCTGATGGGCGTGGGCCAGGCATTGATCTCCACCCCACCCGCGCGTTCCTGACCGCGCGGGCGTTTTCAGGCATACAAAGGAGGAATCCGGGCATGAAGGCTTGCTCAAAGGGGACTGCCGCCGCGGCGTGCCTCGGCTACGCGCTGATCACGGCGGCGCTGTTCTGGGCCTCGCCGTATATTCGGCCTGAACCGTCCACGGGGGTTTTTCTGGCAGCCTTCTCCGCCGCGTCGCTGTGGGCGTGCAAGCGCCTGCCGGTGCGCGGCTGGCTGCGCGGGCGCGCGCTGGCCGGACTTCTGGCGGCGGCGCTGTATGCGTCGTTTGCCTCCTTCGGGTATCGGCTCTTCCTCTCCGGTGAACGCATGCAGTTCAGCGCCGGTCGCGTCGGGATGCTGCTGCTGGGCGTCGCCTGGTTTGTGCCGGTGCTGCTGGCCCTGTTGGGGCTGGTCGAGCGCACCTGCGTGTGTATGACGGCGCGCGCCGAACCGTCCGGCCGCGTCCTGCGACGGGCTTTCGCATGGCTCTGGGTCGTAGCGCTGGCCTGTCAGGCGGTCGCGGTGGCCAGCTTCTGGCCGGGCGGCTTTCCGCTGGACGCCATTCTTCAGCTCTATCAGGCGCTGGGGCTGCGGCCTCTCAACGACTGGCATCCCGTGATGCATACGCTGCTGCATCGGTTCTTTTTGCTGTTCTTCGACCATCCGGGATATCTGGTGGCGGTGCAGGGGTTCTTCTTCTCGCTGATCGTGGCGAGGGCCGCGCTGACCGCCTGCCGCTTCGGCGCCCGGCTGCGCACGGTGGCGCTGGGCGTGGCGGTGTTCTGCCTTCTGCCCAATCAGGTACTGAGCAACATCGGCCTGCTTAAGGACTTTCCCTTCACCTATACGCTGGTATGGGGCACGCTGCTGATGGCCGAGCTTGTCCAAAGCCCGGACAGGCTGCGCCGGCCGGGCTTTGTGATTCAGGCGGTGCCCTGCCTGTTTCTGATGGGCGGCCTCAGACACAACGGCATCCTGCCGATGCTCTTCATGGCCGCGGCATTGGTCGTGGTGGGCTTGCGCCACCGGCAGTTTGTGGGCCGTGCGCTGGCCTGCGCGCTGGTGCCCGTGCTGCTGCTGGCGGGGTTCAAGGGGCCGGTATACCGCCTGCTCAAGGTGGAGCCCAATGAGGTGCCCAGCTACGTAACCATGCTTTGTGCGGCGGGAGCTTGTCTGCACCAGGGGGAAACGCTGTCCCAGGCAAGCGAGGAAAAACTGGAAACCATCCTCTCCCTTGAAGATTGGGCAAACGGATACAGCCGCTTTGCTGGACACGATCTTTACCGCGATCTCGAACCATCTTTTATGGAGCGTGCGCATCTTTCGTTGGTCGAAGTTTTTTCCATTTACCTAGAGGCTCTGGCAAATTATCCTGATATCGTGATTAAAGACCGGCTGGACGGCATGAATCTGTTGTGGGACGTAACGCAGCCGGACGAAAGTTTCAACACCGATTATTCGGATCATGCATTCATTGAGCCCGATGTGGGGCTGGTGATGCCGGGCGTCGAAGAGGGCGAGGCGTACCGCAACCCTTCCCTGATCGCACGGACATACCGCTGGGCCGCAGCTTTCCACTTTCCGGGCGAATCGCTCACCGGCCAGCTGCATAACATGCTGCTATGGCGCTCCGGGGCGTGGTTGATACTGCTGTGCGTGATCATGCTCTACTGGATCAGGCGACGCCTCAGCGACCTGTGGCTGTGCGCCGCGCCGCTGCTGGGCAACCTGCTGGCCATGGCGCTTGCGTTGTGTCATCAGAGCTTCCGCTACGTGTATTTCGTGCAGCCGGTGACGCTGTGCCTGCTGCTGCTGACCGTATTCTTTGACGCGCGCAGGAGACGGGCAGCCGCCGCCCAGGCATAAAAAACAGGTCCGCCATCCCGGCGTTTTGCCGTGGACGGCGGACCTGTTTTTCTCTGTCAATTCCGGGTCATGATCTGCAGAATCTTGCGGTCGGTTTCCCGCATGCCGTCGCGGCCCAGCTCGCCCACATTGCGGATGGTATTCTCGATGCCCTTGGAGAGAATGCCGTCGCCGCCGTAGAACTGATGGCCCTTGCGGTACATTTCAAATCCCAATATGCCCGCGTCCACCGCCGAGGCGATCTTCGCGGCGCAGGAAGGCTTGGCCCCATCGCACACGATGCCGCTCACGATCGCCAGCGCGTTGACGATGGTGTGGGCTACGGTTTTGTAGTCGCCCGTGAGCAGGTAGGCGATGCCCGCGCCCGCGCCGCTGCCCGCCGTCACCGCGCCGCAGTAGGCCGAGAGCTTTCCGATGGCCGTTTTCTGATGGATGGCGCACAGATTGGCCACAGCCAGAGCGCGATAGAGCTCCTCACGGCTCTTGCCGTATTCGCGGGCGTATTCCAGCACGGGCAGGGATACCGTCAGCCCCTGGTTTCCGCTGCCGGAGTTGATGACCACGGGCATTTCACAGCCGCTCATGCGCGCGTCGCTGCCGGCGGCGGCCTGCGCGCGGGCGCGCACGCGCACATCGCTGCCGTAGGTATCCAGCAGCACGTTGCCGATATCCGCGCCCCATCCGCTCTTGAGTCCCTCGGCCGCGATGGCGGTGTTGCATTCGATCTGCCGGTCCAGCACGTCGCTAACGTCATCCGGGTCCAGGCAATCAGCAAAGGCGCAGATGTCCTCCACGGTGAGCAGCGCATAATCGACGGTCGCCTCGGTGCTCTCCACGCTGCCATCCTCGCTGAAAAGGGTGTTCCCATCCACACGGATGCTGACGATGTGCGTATGGCTGTGGCTGATGCGCACGCTGGCCTCGTGCTCCCCGCTCCATACGGTCACGATCATGTCCAGCAGCACCCCGCTTTCCAGCGGCACCACCTCAATGGGCGTTTCCGCGGCAAAGCGCTCGATGTCCCGGATCTGGTCCGGGGTCACGTTTCCAAGCGCCTCCAGCCCCGCCCCCTCATCGCCCGCAACGATGCCGGCGGCCACCGCTGCGCGGATGCCCTTTTGCCCGCCGGTGTTGGGAACGGTGACGCTTTTGACGTTTTTGATGATGTTTCCGCTGACCTGTGCGCGCACGCGGTCCGGCATCCGCCCCAGGGCGTGCCGCGCTTTGGCGGCGCAGTAGGCCAGGGCAATAGGTTCGGTGCAGCCGGTAGCCGGCACCAGTTCCTCCCGCAGGATGGCGCAATAGGCCTGATAAAGGGCGTCGTTTCGCTCCATGATTTGTCGCCTCCTGTTGCATTGTAGAAACAGCATACCATAAACCGGGGCGGCAGTACAATGTTTTTCGGGCGCCAGCCCCTGCTAGGCCACGAAGGTCAGGAAATAGGTCAGGGAATCCTGAAGCGCCGCCAGGCACGCCTGAATGATGTTGGAACTGACGCCCGTGGTGGTCCAGACATGGCTGCCGTCGGTGCTCTCGATGAGCACGCGCACCACGCTGGCGGTGCCGCCGCTGTCGATGACGCGCACCTTGAAATCGCGCAGGCGCATGCGCTCCACCTGCGGATAAAACACCAGCAGCGCCTTCCTGAGCGCCAGGTCCAGCGCGTTCACGGGGCCGTCGCCCTCAGCGGCGTTGATCTCCTCGCGCCCATCCACGCTTACTTTGATGTATGCCTGGGCGCTGCGCTCGTCGCGCTGGTTGCCCGAAAGCACGTGGAAATCCCGCACCTCAAAATACCGTTTGCTCATGCCCAGCGTGTCCAGCGCCATCAGGTCGAAGCTGCCGTCGGCGCTCTCGTAGGCGTAGCCGCGCAGCTCGCGGCGCTTGAGCCGCTCGGTCACGAGCTTGACGCGCGGGTCGTCCCGGCTGATATCGGGCAGGAGGCGCTTGAGGCGCGCATATACGCCCGTGCGCCCCACCTGCTCGCTGAGCAGAAAGCGGCGCTGGTTGCCCACGGCTTCCGGAGAAATGTGCTCAAAGCTGGCCGCATCCTTCACCACGCCGTCAATGTGCATGCCGCCCTTGTGCGCAAAGGCGCTGTAGCCCACGTAGGGCGCGCGGGGATTGGGGGTCAGGTTCATCACTTCCAGGATCTCGCGCGTGGTCTGGGTAAGCGTGTGCATGTTTTCCGGCGGCACCAGCGCATAGCCCATCTTCAGTTGAAGCGTGGCCAGCAACGTGCTCAGATTGGTGTTGCCGCACCGCTCCCCCACGCCGCCCACGGTGGCCTGCGCCATGGTCGCGCCCGCGCTCACGCAGGCCAGGCTGCCCGCCACGGCCAGCCCCATATCGTCATGGCAATGGATGCCCACGCGCGTGTCCCCCAGCGCGCAAAGCACCTCCGCCGTGCGGGCGCGCAGCGCGTCCGGCAGCGTGCCGCCCTTGGTATCGCACAAAACCAGCACGTCCGCGCCGCCCTGCCGCGCCGCCCGCAGCGCCTCCATGGCATAGTCCCGGTCGTACTGCACGCCGTCGAAGAAATGCTCGGCGTCAAAGAGCACGCGCCGTCCCTGGCCGGCCAGATAGGCCACGCTTTCACGGATCATGCGCAGGTTTTCCTGCGGCGTCACGCGCAGAACCTCCGTCACCTGCCGGATATCCGCCTTGCCGAAGAGACTCACCACGGGTTGCTCCGTGCCAAGCAGCGCCGCCAGCCCCGCGTCCTCCTCAGGGGCCGCACCCGCGTGGCATGTGCTGCCGAAGGGCACTAGCACCGCCTGGGTCAGAAAGGGCGCTTTGCGCGCCTCCTCAAAAAAGGTCTGGTCCTTGGGGTTGCCGGTGGGGTTTCCGCCCTCGATCAGGGGCACGCCCAGCCGGTCCAGCGCCAGGGCGATCTTGCGCTTGTCCGACAGCGAGTGTTCTACGCCTTCGCCCTGCGCGCCGTCCCGCAGGGTGGTATCCAAAAGCTCGATGCGCTGCATGGAGCGTCTCCTTTCAGCGGCTGGTCGCCGCATAGACCGCATTGTGCAATAGCCGCCTCACCCGGTAGATCTCCAGGCTGTCGCGCGAGGGGCAGATGCGGTTGGTCAGGAAGATCACATACAGGCCGCTGGTAGGGTCCAGCGCAAAGCTGGTGCCGGTAAAGCCCGTATGCCCCACCGTTTCGCGGGGGAAGAGGTCGCCGGTGTAGCCGTTGTCGTACGCCGGCAGGTAAAACGACAGGCCCCGGCCCTGCGCCATGCCGGGGGTGTGGTTGCGCATGGCCAGCTCCACCGTGGCGGGGCAGAGGTAGTGCGTGCCGTCCGGCAGCTGGCCGCGGCGGCAGAGCATCTGCAAAAACAGGGCCAGATCGTCCATATTGCCAAACACGCCCGCGTTGCCCGCCACGCCGCCCAGAAAGCGCGCGTTTTCATCGTGCACCACGCCCTGCAGGCAGCGCCCGTCGTCCTGCATCTCGGTGGCGGCGATGTTGCCGTCCTGGGGCAGGTAGCCGGTATCGCGCATCTTGAGGGGCCAAAAGACCTCCTTCATGGCCAGCTCATTCAGTCCCATGCCGTAGAGGCACTCCAGCAGCTGCCCCAGCAAAATGAACCCCGCGCAGCAGTAGCGTACCCGCGCGCCCGGCGGGGAGACCAGCGGTGCATTGAGGATCGTTTCGGCGCTGTTTTCCGGCTGGTGCGACAATTCCCACAGATGCAGTCCCGTGGGAAAGCCCGCCGTGTGCGTCAAGATCTGGGCAATGGTGATGTCGCGCTTGTCCGGCGGCGCATCCAGAAACGTGCCCAGCCGGTCCCACAGGCACAGTTTGCCCGCCTCCATGG
>OHPR01000497.1_pt1 | contig 15504 bp, 9 predicted proteins | sample 1577761 | NCBI WGS metagenome assembly OHPR01 (sample SAMEA3879537, study PRJEB24766) | human gut metagenome | biome: human-associated habitat; feature: feces | place: USA | collected 1985/1987 | reverse complement strand
ACCGCAGAATTGATGCCTATGCCGGATTGACAAAACGATTTCTTGACTGATAACGACGGGGATCTCTGGGGGAGAACTAACGGAATGTCACCCGTTTGTTCATTAGGAAATTGACACTTCCGTAGATGAATAATCCCAGGAACTGGGCAAGGTATTCGTTGCAGTCCAGTCCCTCCACCAGCCCTATGAGGAAAAGGAATTGCGCTCCGTAAGCCATTCCGAAAGCTATAGAAAAGAGCAGCACTTGTCGCCAAGTGTTGCTCTTTTTTTCTGTAGGGAATATCCAGTACTTGCACCAGATGAAGTTGTGTATCTGTGCAAGTATATATGCGGTTACATTGGAGAGCATATAGTTGATGTCCAGTTCGTCCATCATTACCCAAACGGTAACAGCCATAATCAAGGCATTCAGCGTGCCGATTACCGCAAAACGAAAAATGCGTGCAGACTCTTTCACTCTCCTACTCCGTACCTGCTTTTACTCTTTCACTTCAACAATCAGATTCAGTTCATCCAGCTGCTTCTGGTCAATAGCCGAAGGTGCATCCAGCATTACATCGCGTCCACTGTTGTTCTTGGGGAATGCAATGCAGTCGCGGATACTGTCGAGACCTGCGAAGATGCTGACCCAACGGTCCAGACCGTATGCCAGACCACCGTGAGGAGGTGCACCGTATTTGAAGGCATTCATCAGGAAGCCGAACTGCTCCTGAGCCTTCTCCGAAGTGAATCCGAGAATCTCGAACATTTTTGCCTGCAACTGTGCATCGTGGATACGGATGGAACCTCCACCCACTTCAATACCGTTGCACACCATGTCGTATGCATCTGCACGGACAGCTGCCGGGTCTGTATCCAGCAAAGGAATATCTTCTTCTTTCGGATGAGTGAACGGATGATGCATAGCCATTAGACGGCCTTCCTCTTCACTCCATTCGAACATCGGGAAGTCTATCACCCAAAGGCAAGCAAACTTGTTCTTATCACGCAATCCTAATTGAGAACCCATTTCCAAACGAAGCTCACAAAGTTGCTTACGTGTCTTCATTACATCATCACCGGACAGGATCAAGATCAAATCACCCGGTTTCGCACCGAACGCTTCTTTCATCTGCTGCAATACTTCTTGGGTATAGAACTTATCTACGCTCGATTTCACCGTTCCATCTGCTTCGACGCGGGCATATACCATACCTTTCGCACCAATCTGCGGTTTCTTCACAAACTCAGTCAATGCATCCAGTTGCTTACGGGTATAGGTTGCAGCACCTTCCGCACAGATACCACCCACGTAAGCAGCATTATCAAATACAGAAAATCCGTGGCCTTTCATGATATCCATTAGTTCCACAAATTTCATACCGAAACGTAAGTCTGGCTTATCACTACCATAATATTTCATGGCATCTGCCCAAGACATACGCAGGAACGGTTCGGTTAGTTCCACACCACGAAGGGTTTTAAACAGATGTTTAGCCATTCCTTCGAAAGTGGCGATAATGTCTTCCTGCTCAACGAAACTCATTTCACAGTCAATCTGTGTGAATTCCGGCTGACGGTCGGCACGCAGGTCCTCATCGCGGAAGCATTTTGCAATCTGGAAATAACGGTCGAAACCGGAAACCATTAGTAGTTGCTTCAAAGTCTGCGGAGACTGTGGAAGTGCATAGAACTGTCCCGGGTTCATACGTGAAGGCACAACAAAATCACGTGCACCTTCCGGAGTGGAACCGATCAATACAGGCGTTTCTACTTCGATGAAACCTAACTTGTCAAGATAGGTACGGACTTCGATTGTCATCTTATGACGTAACTCCAAATTAGAGCGGACAGCATTACGACGCAAATCCAGATAACGGTATTTCATACGGATATCGTCACCGCCGTCCGTGTTATCTTCAATTGTAAACGGAGGAGTCATTGCAGTATTCAGTACGTTCAGTTCGGAAACAATGATTTCAATGTCTCCGGTAGGAATATTTGCATTCTTGCTGAAACGTTCGTTTACCGTTCCTGTCACCTGAATAACGAATTCACGTCCCAATTTATTGGCACGTTCACAGAGTTCTGCGTTTACTTCTTCATTAAAAACCAATTGGGTAATACCGTAACGGTCGCGAAGGTCAATAAAGGTCATGCCCCCCATTTTACGGCTGCGTTGCACCCAGCCGGACAACGTAACTTGCTTATTTACGTCAGAGATTCTCAGTTCTCCACATGTATGCGTTCTGAACATATATTTTATTATTTAGATAATTATCACTCGTGTTTCTAATTTTGGACGAGCCAAAACTTTGCAAAAGTACGCAATAATTTGTAATTCGTGAGTAGTAATTAATAAATTTATTACCCCTTTTTCGTCAGTTTCTTTAATATCTTCTTGTTTCTATCTGTTATATTATCTACAATCGCTTCATTCATTAATTTGATTCCGTTCATGTACTCCTGTGCTCTTTGAAGCACATTTGCCGCATCTTTTTCTGCTGCTTGTGGCACTACCACACGCAAACCTCTCTGAATCAATTCAATATTCACATCAGCATCCGTTTCCATAGGATCACCGTCGAAATGTACCACACCCGGAGCGGTTCTACGGATACACAATCGTCTACAACGGAATGTTTTGATACGGCTATTCTGATCAATAGTCTTATTGAATAACTGAAAAGCGAGTGAAGGAACATCTAAAACGGTAAACGGTTCGAGAATGGTCACATCCAGCAATCCATCTGTCAGTGTAGCTTGCGGAGCGATATATGCATTGTTTCCATACTGCGAAGCGTTACCGCATGCAATAAGAAAAGCTTTGTATTTGGTTACTCCATTTTCCGTTTCCAGTTCATAAGTTTCTGGCTGATATTTAAGACTTTCCTGCAATGTCTTTTCCAGATAAGTCAATAACCCACGTTTGCCGGCATGCGCAAACTTCAAGCTAACAAAAGCATCGAAGCCGACTCCGCAGGTACAGAAAAAATCTGTTCCGTTAATCTTGCCATAATCTATTACGTCCATGCAACCTTCATTAAGCACTTCCAATGCTTTCTTCGGTTCCATGGGTATATGCAGGTGCCGTGCAAGTCCATTGCCCGAGCCACAAGGAATGATTCCCAAAGCGGTATCCGTATGCACCAACGAACGAGCTATCTCATTGATCGTTCCGTCTCCTCCGATAGCTACTACTATATCTGCCTTTTCCTCGGCAGCTTTCGCGGCTATTTCTACTGCATGACCGGCTCTCTCTGTATACACTACTTCCCAAGAGTATCTCGCCTTGTCTATTTTTTCATTCAGCAAGCTAAGAATCAATTCCTTACTTTGTGTACCCGAAATAGGATTGACGACGAATATTATTTTCTTCATTCTTTCGTTCATGCTATTCTTGTCGATTGTAGACGACAAAAGTAATACAAATATATTAAATTTTAATCTATTAGAGGTTTCTAATCATACGAAGGCAACTTTTTTCCCTTAAAAAGAACAGATAAAAGCAAATTTTGTTATCTTTGCCCCCTGTTTTAAACACTTGTTAAGAAAAAAGGATTATTAGATCATCAGCGAGTGATCTGAGTATGAGTATAATAAATTATAATTCATGGGATTATTACAAGAGAAGTTAGCTAAGTACGACCTGCCACAAAAGTTTATGGCACAGGGCGTTTACCCATATTTCCGTGAGATTGAAGGGAAACAGGGTACAGAAGTAGAAATGGGCGGACACGAAGTGTTGATGTTCGGTTCCAACGCATACACTGGCCTTACGGGAGATGAAAGAGTTATTGAAGCAGGTATACAAGCCATGCACAAGTATGGTTCCGGTTGTGCCGGTTCACGTTTTTTGAACGGTACGCTTGATCTGCATGTCCAACTGGAGAAAGAACTGGCCGCCTTTGTAGGTAAAGATGAAGCGCTTTGTTTCTCAACCGGTTTCACAGTTAATTCCGGAGTTATTCCTGCATTGACAGACCGCAATGATTATATCATTTGTGATGATCGTGACCACGCTTCGATCGTAGACGGTCGTCGTCTTTCCTTCTCCCAGCAATTAAAATATAAGCACAATGATATGGCTGATTTGGAAAAGCAACTGCAAAAGTGCAATCCAGATTCAGTAAAACTGATTATCGTTGACGGCGTATTCTCCATGGAAGGCGATTTGGCAAACTTACCTGAAATTGTACGTTTGAAACATAAGTACAATGCTACTATCATGGTAGATGAAGCTCATGGTTTAGGTGTATTCGGAAAGCAGGGACGCGGTGTTTGTGACCACTTCGGATTAACTCATGAGATTGATCTGATTATGGGTACTTTCAGCAAGTCTTTGGCTTCTATCGGTGGTTTTATCGCTGCTGACTCTTCTATCATCAACTGGTTGCGTCACAATGCTCGTACATATATATTTAGTGCATCCAATACTCCGGCTGCTACTGCATCTGCTTTAGAAGCTCTTCATATCATTCAGAATGAGCCGGAAAGACTCGAAGCTCTGTGGGAAGCTACCAACTATGCTTTGAAACGTTTCCGTGAGGCAGGTTTCGAAATCGGTGCTACCGAATCACCTATCATTCCTCTTTATGTACGTGATACAGACAAGACTTTCATGGTTACTAAACTGGCTTTCGATGAAGGGGTATTCATAAATCCGGTTATTCCACCCGCATGTGCTCCACAAGACACATTGGTGCGTGTGGCATTAATGGCTACTCATACAAAAGAGCAGATTGACCGTGCTGTTGAGAAGTTAGTAAAAGCATTCAAGGCTTTGGATATTTTGTAATCAGTATTAGAATCATATAAAAAAGCTACTTTCCTGATTCCATAAAAAGGGAAGTAGCTTTTTTTATTTATTGGATAAAATGTATGTTCACATATTAAATTACATCATTTCTGTTTCGCATAGCGAATCTCCATTCCCCGATTATCCAAAACTAACGAGTCAGCCGTTATTTTTTTTATCTTCATTGTATCTATAAACTCAATTGTCTGCCCATTGCCAATACTGTTTCCTGCCAGAATCAGTTGATCACCTTCCTGCTTCCAATTTTTATAAACTAATGTAGCCATATTAACGGAAGATGCAATACCACCTTCTTCCAGTTTAATACCCTGCACTTGGTCTTCCATTCCTGGGATAGGCTCAATCCATACTCCTGTGACGGAAGCAGAGTTTCCACTACATGCAGCCAATAGCCCTGTCAACAAAGTTGTTGCCAACATTTTCTTTTTCATAATTCTACGTTATTGTTAGATTAATTATTTATTGATTCCGGTTTTTCTTTCCTATCACAATCACTTTTTGAGCGGTCGGTATAGTATTTAACCCGGGTTCTTCCTCCTCTTCTATATAATTCACTCTCACCGTATCTCCTAACTCAAAGCCTGCTACATCGTTTGGCTCTTGATCCATTGTACTAATAAAGAGTGTATCTCCTTGCAAGGTAATTAGCATAAAGTTATTCATTGAAGCGTCCTTTACAACTCCGGTTATTATTTTTATCTCTTCAGTTGGGTTAGTCGACAAACTGTCAACTTCTACCTCCTGCTCTATGTTTTGTTTACTTCTCGACTGGCATGAACTAAAACCAATCATAACTGCCAACAATAAAAAAACTTTCATTCTATTCATACACATTCTCCTATTTGATATAAAATTGGAATAGTGCAAAGATAATTTATTCAATTGTCTTTTAAACTAAAAACAACAAAAAACATTGTATTTATTCACTCTTCATTATCAATGCCGGATTGATGCGGACAGCCCTACGAACCTGCCATAACAATGTTCCTAAAGAGATTATTAATGTAAGAATAAAACCTGTTATAAATATATCGACTCCGACTGGAGCTTTCACTGTAAAGTCCTTGGTATAATCATGAATGATATAATAGGCCAAAGGAATAGCAACTGCAAATGCCGCCCCCAGTATATATAGATACTTCCGTACCAGCAATAAGGCCACTTGTTTGCCTGTAGCGCCATTTACCTTGCGCAAGGCTATCTCCCGATATCTCTGGCGAATATCATACAACGACAGACCGAACAGGCCGAGACAGGATATGCAGATAGCCAGTCCGGCAAAAGTGACATAGATCTGAGTGGCTCTTTTATCTTCATCATACAACTTTTTCACTTCATCTTCCACAAACGAGTAATCAAATTCTCCCTGTCCCAACACTTCATCATGCAACTCTTTCAGAAAATCAACCGCTTCTTTACGCTTTCCTTCCACAATTGTCGCTATCAAAGGGTTAGTAGGATTATCTCCTTTATCATATAATATAGCTAAAGGAGCATCTCCTTTCGCCAAATGTCCTGTCCGAAAATCCTCTATTACTCCTACTATCTCGAAAGGAGGATTTTTCCCTTCATCTATTCCCATACTCCACCACAAACGTGATTCCGGCTGTAATGAAGCCTCCTCTATATTCTTTATTTGAAATAACTTCTTAGCTGTTTCGTTGATAATCATTTTATACTGGGCAAACTGATCTTTGTCGTTCCACTCCCTCCCTTCTTTCAGTTTCAATCCGAACATATCCATATACTCTTTATCGGCATTCATAAGGGCTACTTTATGTTTTTCTCCGTTATCCGCTTCCAAGTTAATGTAAGGTTCCAGATTTATAGGAATTTCACCATAGCTCCATGTAACGAACAAAGGACACGCATTCATTTTCTGCTTAATAACTTGTTCTTTGTGCTGTTCCAAATCGTGCTCTTTCTGCCATTCTTCATCACTTGCATACCTCCTGTTTTGTGTCTCGTGTGACAGGAATTGGCAAGATATAATATCCTTTGCCCGATAACCCAAATCAGCATGAAGCATAGTATATAACTGGCGCACAAAATACAAGGAAACCACAATTAAACAGAAAGTGATGATATATTGAACGAATAGAAAAAATGCACGAGACACAATGGAATGTCCCCCGACACTGACTGAACGCAATGAGGTGATAGGTGAAGAGTAATTGTATCTTAAAAAGGGATAGATAGACGTAATTAACGGTAACCCGAATAATATAATAAGAGACAGTAGTAAATCAAACTTTAGATCCGGTTTCACGGGTATTGAATATACAGTTGCGAATAACCCTGCTGTAACCTCTATCAGCATCCATATAATCAGCATTGAAGTAGCAACCATACATAGATTTTCTGCATATATTTGGGAAAATACTTGAATACCACTCGCACCATACACCTTTTTAACTCCAAACTCACGCGCCCGCTTCAGTATAATAACCGTGTAGATATTGATAAAATTGAAAATTCCGACCAGCAACAGCATACATGCTACAACAGACAACACAATAACATGTTCTTTATTTCCTCTTAAGAAGAAACCGGATGCAGAGCTTACCACCTTATTAAAATATAGCTCTTTCAATGGAAAAAGCCTGAATTGTATAGGTGAATGACTAAAACAAATCAATGACTGTGGTTTAGAGATTTTTTCATTAAACTTAGCCAACTCCGTACCCTTAACCAAACGTGTTATACAAAATCCCATTCGGCTCCAATCCATATATTTTCCCTGATTCACAGGAGTTATCAAATCAAACTGCAAAGAGGATTTGGTATCCGGTTCATCTACAATTCCCCGTATAGTAAGTGTATAGCCTGCGGAAGAAACAAGTTGCTTTCCAAGCGGGTTTTCATCCTTAAAAAGATGTTTAGCATATTTTCGGGTAATGATCGCATCATCCGGACGTTGAATAGTCTTAATGCCTGAAATGACAGGATAATCCATTAGTTGTAGAAAGAAACTATCGGTCACTAAAACATTGGCTTGAAAACGGTGATCATCAACTATGATATAATCATCCTTAAAAGAAATGCAATATGAATACTTTTCTACTTCCGGATTCTTCATCGGATCAATAAAATTAGGATCATTATTCCTGTCCGTATTGTCAATTATTGAAATATGACCGTTACTTCTTTGAGCTGTCAATATATATAATTGATTCAGATCCTTGCAAAAGTGGTCTACGGTCACTTCCTGATGAATATAACGTACGATTATTAATGTTGCCGCTACACTAATCGCAAGCCCTATAATATTTATTATCGTATAAATTCTAAAACGAAACAGGGCCTTGATAGCTGATAACTGATTCTTCATATTGCTTTTATTAAATAATATTCTTACTCACTTTTAATCACCTCTGCCGGATTCTGCCGGGCTGCTTTCCATACTCTCCAAATAATGCTCAGGAAAATGATAAGAAGCATTACAATAAATATTCCTCCATATATCCAAAGACTTATCGGAGTCTGTTTTACATAACTTTCAAGCCAATGTTTCATAATGACGTATCCTAATGGAAAAGCGATACATGATGCAATGATAAGCAAAAGCAGATATTCTTTAAAGAATAAATTCAGAATTGTTCCTATACTGGCACCATTGACTTTACGAATAGCAATCTCTTTACGACGTTGCTCGCACGATAAAGTAACTAAAGAAAAGATGCCGAATACGGCAATTGCTATGCATATAAAGGAAACAATACTCAATAGCATACTTAAAGAATTTTCCGATTTCATGTACTCATCGTATTTCTCCTCCATATTAATCAAACGTAATTCTGCATTCGGATTAACTTTATAAGCTTCTTCTCTCAATTTTTGAGAAACATTTTTCCAGGTACCCTCTTTAAACTTAAAAATCAAATGACCTCTATTTTCACTTTTTTGCTTGTTGTCCGGCAAGAAGAATATAGCTGGAGTAACCGGATGTATCGGGGCATTATAATAAATATTTTTAATAACCCCTTTTACTATACATTTTTCGTTCAGGTGTATCTTCTTTCCAATAGGATGATCCCAACCAAAAGCCTTTGCCGCAGCTTCATTTATAAGGACCGCCTCTTTCCCGTCTTTTTCATCCAACATATTACCTTCCAAAACTTCAACTTGGAAAAAATTAGCATAATCCTGATTGATGGTTTCCTTCTCTAACTTGATACGTTGTTCTTTGTCCGCCTGTCCTTCCCATTCCCTCACTTCATAACTATAAAATGACATTTTAGGAATAGGAGTATAAAAGCCATATAAACATTCTATAACATCAGGCATTTGTTCCAGAATTTCTTTAAAAGGAACACCTTCAAATCCATAACCGGAAGCTATAACTCCTATATTATGTCTATTCAACCCAAGTTCTTTTGAATTCAATAGATAATCCAGCTGTTTCATCATCACCATAGTACAAAACACCAAACCAATACTAACAAATAATTGAAAGGAAACACTTCCTTTATAAAACCAACCGGAAAGATGAAGATTTGATTTATGTTTAATACTATCAAGCAAAGACTGCTTGCTGACATATCGGATAAGTATGGCTGCCAGACTTATAGTTATCAATATTAATAATAATATATACATAAGCGTTTCACTATAATAGAATGAAGTATCCTCGGCTATTTGTGATAGAGATCTAAAGCCCGGTAAAATGAGTTCTATTATCATAAGTCCTAATCCCGATGATACAATGAGTAACAATACCAATTCCCAAAGAAGTAATGACAGCAAACTACCATTAGAAGCTCCATTTACTTTCCGTAATGCCAATTCACGTTTTCGCATTCGAATACGAGTAACAAGCATTGTTAAATAGTTACATAATCCACAAATAATAACCAAAGCTCCAATCCAGGCAAAAAGACGAATGTGATTCAATTTGACATTAACATCTTCTCTCGGATGTGTACTTCGTAAGGTAGATAATAAAGCAATAGGAGTAGACATTAACTGTTTATATGAGTCTTGTTGCACTTCATATTTAGCCAATCTTTTCTCCAATGCATTTATATCACTATTAGGGTAAATACGGAAAAGTGTATGGCTTCGTTGACTCCCCCAATGTGGATCTTGATCCTCATAAGGTAATAATATATCAAAAGGATATAAAGAATGACCTTCCCATGATTTTACCACTGCAACTATTGTCATCTTTGTATTATTTGTATTAGGAAATATAAATTGCTTACCTATCGGAGATTCAGTTCCAAATATTTGCTTAGCAATTTTATCAGTAATGGCAATCTGGTTATTCTCTAATCTCATACGGTTGCTTCCTTCTAATACAATAATATTAAAGATTGAGACAAAGTTTGAATCAACTCTTAATTGTTGTGTCTGATATACATTTTTCTCATATTCAATGGGTATTATGTTTTTTTGTATTATATGGCAAGCCTTTTCTACTTCCGGACAGTTTTTCATTATATAATCAGCCAACAAACTTGACGAATAATAAGAGAATCCGTCTCCTTGCAAATCAAATTTATCACCTGCCAGATAAATACGGTCTGCTCCTTCATGAAAATTATCATACGTCATTTCATAACGAATCCATAATACGGAAAGCGCAAAGCAAGTAAAACCAACCGATAATCCAATTATGCTGATAAGTGTCTGCGTTTTGTATTTTACTAAGTTACGAAAAGCTACTTTTAAATAATGTGTAATCATAATATCACCATTAATTATTATTCATTCTTAATTATTTCTGCCGGATTCTGCAAAACAGCTTTCCATACTCGGCAGCCTATACATAGTAAGATAAAAAATCCTATAATTCCAAATATAGCTACATATATCCATACCTCAATCGGCGTTTGCCTTACATACCGATCAATCCATTGTTTCATTAAAACGTATCCGATAGGAAAAGCTATTATAACAGCTGTTGCCAGCAACAATAAATACTCACGGAAAAATAGATGAAGAATATGATATACCTGTGCCCCGTTGACTCTACGTATGGCAATCTCCTTACGACGTTGTTCACAAGATAATGTAACCAATGAGAATATTCCGAACAAAGAGATCAGAATACAAACTAATGATACGAAAGTCAACAGCTTCATTAAAGCACTCTCCGAACGGAGATACTTATCATATTCTTCCTCCTCATTAAACAATCGTAAATAGGCATTCGGAAAATCTTCTTTATGCATGACCTCAATCGCTTTCCGGCATTCGTGCCAGGAACCTTCCTCAAATTTAAACAAAATACTGGCACGAAACAGCAGATAATTTTGTGCTTGAGGTTGTTGTAAAGCGATACATCCCGGAATACTTGTAGGCGGTTGATAACAGAAATTCCGGACAACTCCTACCACTCTATATGAATGAAGAATTTTGCCATCCTTCTCATATCCCAAAGTCTTTCCTACTCCTTGGTTCCAACCAAATATCCGAAGTGTATTTTCATCAATTACAATATCATTGGGAGCATTCTTTTCTGAGAGCAGTTCGCCTTCAATTAATTTCAAATCATAAAAATCAAAGAAATCCTTCATTGCAGGCATTATGCCAACAGTTATAGGTTCTTCTACTGCTTCAGGCATATCTTCCCAATGGTTCATTTCCGCATACATCATTGGTCCGGTAGGAATAATCGGAAAATAACGGGGAGGCAGAACTTCGGTCACCATAGGTAAAGCTGCTATCTTACCGCCCCACTGTTTTATATCACCTCTCCATAATGCAACATTGGCAATATTATGACGTTCCATTCCTAAGTCTGTATGCTTCAGGAAATAAATCTGTTTCATTATAACCACTGTACAGAATATGAAAACAAGACTGACTATCAATTGTATAACAATCCCGAACTTACGGAAAGCATACGGTCTGTTTACTGAAACTTTCCCTTTGACAGCGTCTTGCAAAGTTCGGCGACGAAAATGATATAGTGGTATCTGAGCCAACAAAAGAGACAAAGCTATCACAATAAACAGATATACTAAAATCTCTCCATAATAAGAGTTGGGAGCTATTCGTGTGAACTCGAGGAAACGGGACATACATATTTCAATAAAGAACAATCCGGCTACCAAAGCTATAAACTGAACAATCAATAGTTCAACGGTCAACTGAACAAACAAATCTTTATTACCTGCTCCATTCACTTTGCGAAGTGCCATTTCACGCCTACGCATATATAACCGACTGATATAGAGAGTCAAATAATTAAATAACGAACAGATAATGACCAATCCACCGGCTAATGAAAAATATAAGATATAGCTAAAAGTAATCACGGTATCTTCCCGAGATACATAACCGGAATAGCGTAAAGCCGATAGCGGGGTCAATAATAGCTCTCCCAATTCATTTTCCTTCTCAATATCATTGATACGGAGAGCAGCAATTTTTTTCTGAAATTCTTCCCCATTTGTCCCCTTACGAATGCGAACAAATAAGTTTTCATTCGCACTCCCCCATTGTGTATAATGTCTGGCAGAAGTTAATATACTATATGGAATATTGGAATGAGAAGACCAGCCACTCACGATTGCTCCAACTTTAGAAGCATGTCCACTAACCTCTACCTCCCGACCCAATGCCTCTTCCTCTCCAAATATCCTTTTAGAAAATTCTTCTGTTATAGCAATTTCCCCATTGGTTCCCTTCAAGAAGTTCACTGTTCCTCTTAATACTCGTATATTAAAAAAGTTCATCAAAACAGAATCTGCAGCAGCCGACACAACATCCTTCTCAGTATCCTTCACACGAAATTTAACTTTCTGTACGGAAGTAGAAGCCATTGCCTCTATTTCCGGATTACCTTTCTGTAAATAATCAGCTAAAGGATAAGGAGTAGAATTGGATATCTTACCAGGTTCATGTGCATAATGTGCACGCACCAGATAAATACGTTCCGCACCTTCGTGAAAAGTATCATAAGTCATTTCATAACGAATCCACAAAGTAGACAATGCAAAGCATACAAAGCCTACTGCCAATCCTAAAATACTCACAATGCTTTGCACCTTATATTTCGCCAGATTGCGGAAAGCTACTTTTAGATAATGTTTTATCATCATACTCTTTTAATGTTACATGCTGACTTCAGTTACTACTTGTCCGTCGAACAGATTGATGACGCGATCAGCGTAACCGGCGTCATGCTGGGAGTGCGTTACCATTACAATCGTTGTTCCTTCCTTATTCAATTCGCTCAATAGCCCCATTACTTCTTTACCATTCTTTGAGTCCAGATTACCGGTAGGCTCATCGGCAAGGATCAATTTAGGGTTGGCAACTACTGCACGGGCGATAGCGACACGTTGCTGCTGACCACCTGACAATTGTTGGGGGAAATGTTTGCTACGATGAGTAATAGCCATTCGTTCCATGGCAGTCTCCACTCTCTTTTTACGTTCGGAAGCTGAGATACCCATATAGAGCAGAGGTAATTCAATGTTTTCATATACGTTCAGTTCATCTATCAGATTGAAACTCTGAAATACAAAACCAATGACTCCTTTACGGAGATTTGTACGCTGCGATTCCGTGTACTTCGAAACTTCCATTCCATTCAGATAATACTCTCCTCCTGTCGGATTGTCCAACAGTCCCAGAATATTAAGTAACGTTGACTTTCCACAGCCGGAAGGTCCCATAATAGCAACAAACTCACCTTGTTTCACTTCAATACTGACATTATTCAATGCCCAAGTTTCCACTTCTTCTGTCTTGAAAATCTTCTGTAAATTAATTGTTTTAATCATAATTGTACTATTTAAAAATTATTGAATTTATTCATTCTTGATAACTTCCGCAGGATTGAGTCGTACAATCCTTAGGATTCTAAAGATAACGGTTAGTGCAGTCAATAAAGTTACTCCTACAAATATTCCTACCCAATATAATATCCCGTCATTAAAGAATATCTGATATATTTCTTTCCACATATGGAGAATGACGTATACCACAGGAAAAGCTAATAAAGCCGATGTTGTCAAAAGTAACATATACAACCGGGAAAACAGTAAGATAATCTGTTTTATTCCCGCTCCGTTTATTTTCCGGATTGCCACTTCTTTCTGCCGACGTTCGGTGTCAAGAGTAATAGCTGAATATACTCCCAATAAAGTTATAATCAGACTTACAATAGAGAAAAATAAAGTTATATTCTTGAATTTAGTTTCCATGGCCTGTTGTTCAATGATATCATCCAAAAAAGTTGTTATTTCGGGCTCAACACTTTCCGGTAACACTTCCTGCAAAAGTTGGGTCATCCATTGGCGGACCTCTTCCTTTTTATCTGTGTAACACTTGATATAACAATGACCTACATTTCCATTATCTTTCATAGGAAAGAAAACATAAGGAGTCTGCTCCTCTTTATAAGCATAAACCGAGGGAGTAAAAGAAGACAATATACCGCGTACAGTATAAGCGTCTTTATAATGATAAAGAGTAGTCCCCAGTATATTTTCTTTTTTATTCATAAATATTTCATCGACCAATATATCATTATTGCCTTCCATATTTTGTCCTGCTGACAAGGGGATATTCATAAAAGAAATAAAATCAGGCGTTACCCTCATTATATTTATTTCTAGCCACCTATCCGAGTCTTTATCTAATTGTATGCCTGTACGATCCGGACTACCATTTAAGTAACCGTCTTCAGAAAGTAAGACATCTTTCACGCCTGAATACTGTCGGATACGTTCAACAAGCGCAACTTTTTCTTCATTTTTCATAAAAGTATAGTCCAATTTAAGACTTAATATGCTATTTTTCTCCGCTTTAGTCAACGTATTGTACAGCGTAGATATTGTAGTATTTGTTTGTAAATAAAGAGCGACAGTCATAGAAACGAATAGCCAACAAATGAAAAACTGGATTCCTAACATGCTATTACGAAAGAAATGCTTTTTACTTTTAAGCCCATTGCTCATGCCTAATTGTATGTTTACCCTACGGATATAAAAAGCAACAGAAAAACAGATCACAAATGTTGCTATGAGAAGAATGATAATATATTGTCCGGCTTGTAACATCAAACGCTCTCTATCAATGGACAAGCTTAAATCAGACAATGAGATATGCATTCCGGAAGACAATATTTCTATGAGTCCGAACATAAATAAAGAAGCGATTACAATGACCAAAAACAATTGCACAAAAAGCATCATTGCCAGATGAAACATATCATTTCCTATTATCTTCCGAATTGTAAATTCCCGTTGGCGATTGATTATACTTCCAATCTGAAAATGGAAAAAGTTTAGTAAAGCAACTAATAAGATTAAAACTGCTACAATGCTAGTTATTGAGCTAAAGATGGTTATCATGTCAGAGTTGCCATTACTTTTTCCAATTGGAGAAACAATCAGGTCATAATCGCAATTAAACATCCGGTGAGTGACATTACTCTTTCTATACACTTCATTTAAATCTTTGGCTGTTCTGCCTTCATGAAGCAATCCGTAAGTATAAACGCCTGTCTGGTCATTATTACCGGTCATTTTAAATAATCCTTCACTATCGTTCAGAATGAGAACTTCAATTGTCCGCATGAAGTTCATACTGACATTGGCTGGAATATCTTTAATCACAGCCTGAATTGTGTATGAGATACCTCCGCTATCAGGAGTTGTTTTCGGAGAAGACCATATTTTGCTTGTCATCACCATACGTTTACCGATAGCCTCCTGATTATATGGAAATAATTTGCGTGCTGTACT
>OHPR01000487.1_pt1 | contig 15679 bp, 7 predicted proteins | sample 1577761 | NCBI WGS metagenome assembly OHPR01 (sample SAMEA3879537, study PRJEB24766) | human gut metagenome | biome: human-associated habitat; feature: feces | place: USA | collected 1985/1987 | reverse complement strand
TTCAATCCCGGGTCCCGCTACACAAAACAAGGTATTTATGAATTTGTTTCATGGATATCTTGTTTCTCTTTTATTTATATTGGACTTATTTTTCTTTTCATATAGAATCACATTTGAATAATTTTATGTAGATTTGTAGATACAAATCAATCAAAGTTGTAGTTTTTGCTGAATTATGAAAAACGCATCCTATATGGAAGGGAATTTGTGGTTATATAGATTATATTTTAGGGTGGTAATTTTATTATGGCTACCTGTATCCTTATCGGCCGTTGACCTTCCGAATTTAACTTTTCGTACTATTACTATTTCAGACGGCCTGTCTAACAATATTATTAATACTATTTATAAAGATAAAAGAGGCTTTATTTGGTTGGGTACCCAGACCGGATTAGATCGTTTTGACGGTATCAATGTGAAAAGTTTTCTTCAGTTTTCAGGACGTACCATTTTTTCCATAGCCGAAACAGATTCTGTTTATTTGTGGGTGGGTACAGATAAAGGATTATGGAAACTCGATAGGAAAACAGACCAAGTGGAATCGGTCACTTTAGATACAAAATCGTTGGAAGTTAGATCAGTCTTTGTAAGCCAGACAGGTCGATTGCTGGTTGGAACCACTCATGGACTTTTTATCTATCAAGAGAGTGCTTTCAGGAAGGTGCTTTTCGGGTCAAATGCTTTGTCTTCTATCAATTTTATCACTGGCATTGTTGAAGGATATAAAGATACTTTTTGGCTGACTTCACAAGGTGGTTTGATTGAATATAATATTGAAACCGGTCAATCGAAAGTCTATACATATCAGGATGATGAGAAATTTGTTAGTTATTTTTCCTGTCTGGCTCTTTTAAAAGAAAAGCTATATTTAGGAACGGCCGGCAGTGGTATGCTTGTTTTTGATATCGGTAAGGCGGCTTTTTCTATTTGTCCTGAAGTGGAAAATGGATATATAAAAAGTATCATTACTGTTAATGATGAGATATGGGTGGGAACAAATGGAAGCGGTATTAGAATAATCAGTGCGTCTACAGGAAAAGAGTTATCGGCTATAGAGCATACTTCGAATGCGGATGCTATTTGTTCTAATGCAGTTTATTCTTTATTGAAAGAGGATGATATGCTTTGGGTAGGTACTTACATGGGCGGATTAAGTTATACTCCAGCTCATGGAAGTTTCTTTTCTGTTTATTCTTATCCAGAGCTTTTTAATTCTTATAATATGAATGTACGTGCTTTTTGGGTGGATGCAGATGGGAAAAAAGTAATAGGCACTCGTGACGGACTTTATTATATTTCTGAAACGGAACAAAGGATAAGGCATTATACACATCGGAATTCCATTTTGCGTTCGGATATAATTTTGTCTGTAAAACCTTTCAATCGGGATTTTTTAATTGGAACGTATGGAGGGGGCTTGTACTTGCTTCACAGGAATACGGGTGAACTTTCCTTTTTTCAATCAGATCAATGTTTTATGCAAGGGTCATTTAATGGATATGAAAGGGATGGAAACAATAAATTATGGATCGGCAGTTCCAAAGGTGTGTATGTATATGATCATTTGACAGGGGAATATGAGGTTTATAACAGTCGTAATTCTTCTTTGTCAGTTAATTCTGTTTTTTCATTGAAGGCAGATTCGAAGGGCAGGATGTGGCTGGGCACAGGAGGGGCCGTTTTTATGTATGATAGGGCTGCTGGGGTATTTAAATCGGATGTTTTTCCGGAGCATGTTTTACCATATACTAAAAGTGTACGATTCATTTATGAGGATAAAAAGAAGAATTTGTGGTTTTGTGATGATAAGGAGGGGGTGGTTAAGGTAGATGAGTCTTTTACGACATTTGAACACATCACGATCGATGATTTCTTACCGAATAATTCTGTGATGAGCATAGTGGAAGATCCTAAGAACGGCGGATTATGGTTTGCTACTCAGAGGGGGTTACTATATATAAAGGAAGAGGAAAATTATCATAAGATTTTTTCGTTATACGATGGCATTCCCGGATATATTTTTAATTCTCCGGTACAGATAACGGATGATAATACAATTTGGTGGGGAAATGAATGCGGATTGGTCTGTTATGATGCGGCAAAGAGCTGGAGTGAGATAGGAACAAAAGAGGTCCAGCCTCCCGTGATTACTTCCATTTCAGTCGCAGGCAGACCTTTGTGCCCGGGAGAGACATTAATGCCCGTTTCTGCTCCATTTATAGATGAGGTGTTTCTGTCTGTAAATGATAATAATATTTCATTCACTTTCTCAGCCTTGAATTATGCAGTGGAGAATACGGATTTATACGAGTATTGTTTGGAAGAATATGATAAGGAATGGAAAACTTTGATGAAAGGAAATCAGGTTTCTTATACAGAACTTCCTGTTGGCGATTATATGTTTAGGGTCAGGGCGGCTTCCAATCCTGCAGCAATAAAAGCGGTAAGGGTGGTTGTTGCCGGAAATACGCCTTTTATAAGATGGATTGTGGTGTTAAGTGTAGTCGTTTGTTGTATTCTTATTTATTTTTACTCCGGGTTATTGGGGAAGTATCGCACAATGAAGGAATATATAAATAAAAAGACGGAATCATCCGAAGAAAATCGGAAAGAAAAATATCAAAAATCAAGGATGGAAGAGAAAACGGCCATGCTCATTATTGGGAAACTGAATGAGTGTATGGAGAAAGATCGGTTATATTTGAATCCTGATTTAAAGTTGCAGGATGTGGCAAAAGTGGTGAAATGTAATACTGGAGAGTTGTCCCAAGTGTTGAATATGTTTATGAATATTGGTTTCACGGATTATGTTAATAAATATAGGATAGACGAATTCATAAAAAGAATACAGGATAAGTCTGCTTCCAGATATACCTTGGTTTCTTTGTCGGAACAATGTGGTTTCAGTTCTCGTACTTCTTTTTTCCGTTCGTTTAAGAAGTTTAAGGGAATGTCACCTGCCGAATATATAAAGGAACATGGGATATTTATTGAGTAGCGTTTGGAATAGAGGCGTTACTCTAGTGATTGGATAGAAGAAGAGAGTTCCATATTTTTTTGGAACTCTCTTCTTCTATTATGCAATTTGTTGATTCATAGTGTTGTATGATCTTTTTTGTCTCATTTAGTAGGTTGGGATTAATCCTGCTTTACAGAATGGTTGAAAAGACATTTCAGTTTCTAATTTTGCTGATAGAAAAATATTTTTATCCATTAAAGAAACTGATATGATTATGAAAAGCAGAACTTTTTTTATTCTTGTTTTTATCTTTTTAGTTAGCCTAGGATGTTTTTCGTGTAAAACGACTGCTACTGATGATTTTTCTATTGATTCGGAAATTGCGTATTGCCGGTCTCAGGCTATGCGGACGCTGGTTTCTATTCCTTCGTTAGATAAAATTCCTAATTCCATGGATTTAGATAGTATTAAATGGCGTTATACACAGGTAGGCTCTTGGACTTGTGGATTTTGGCCCGGTATCCTTTGGTATTTATATGAGGATACTAAGGATAATATGTGGAGGGAAGCAGCAGGGAAAGTAACCGATATGATTGCTCCCTTGGCTTACAGGAAAGCAAAGAGTCATGATTCCGGTTTTATTATGATGTGTAGTTTGGGCAACGGTTATCGTTTGACAGGAAAACCGGAATATAAGGAAGGATTGCTGCATGCCGCAGATTCTTTGGCTATGCTTTATAATCCTGTTGTGGGTACTATTTTATCTTGGCCTGGAATGGTGAAAAAAGAAAACTGGCCGCACAATACTATTATTGACAATATGATGAATTTGGAACTTTTGTTTTGGGCTGCGCGGAATGGAGGGGGGCAGTATTTATATGATATTGCCTGTAAACATGCGGAAACGACTATGAAACATCAATTCCGCAAAGATTATTCATGTTATCATGTAGCGGTGTATGATACGCTGGATGGTCATTTTATAAAAGGAGTTACCCATCAAGGATTGAGTGATGATTCTATGTGGGCCCGTGGACAGGCATGGGCTATTTATGGATATACCATGGTATATCGTGAAACACATGATGTACGTTTTTTGGATTTTGGCCGGAAGGTATCGGATGTCTATTTGTCCCGTATTCCCGAAGACATGATTCCTTATTGGGATTTTAATGCTCCGGAATTATCCTCAGGTGAACCGAAAGATGCATCGGCTGCTGCCATAACGGCCTCTGCCTTATTGGAACTTTCCACCTATATAAATAATAGTGATTCTGCATCTTTCTATCGGAATAAGGCTGTGGAAATGCTTCAGATACTATCTTCTCCGGCATATCAGGCTCGCAATAAAAAAGATGCTTTTTTATTGCATTCGGTTGGGCACATGAACAAGGGATGGGAAGTTGATGCTTCTATTAGTTATGCAGATTACTATTATTTGGAAGCATTGGTACGATTGAAACGTTTGAAAGAGAAACAATCTGTTTTGGCTAATTTATAAAATCATTGTTAATCCGTTCATATTATGAATACACAATCTATTGATATTAGTCTTTATCAAAAAGGGGATATAGCCTTGGAAGATATTTATAAGAAATTTAAGAATTGTTTTATGCGGTATGCGGGCAAGGTGTTATCTAGTGAATTTTATGCTGAAGATGTAGTGCAGGATGTATTTATAGGGTTATTTCAGCAGACAAATTATTTTGTATCTGAGGCTGCAGCCTTAAAATATATTTATGCAGCAATATATAATCGTTGTATTGATTTGGTACGCCATAGGCAGATAGCGCAAAGATACGAGGAAATCTATAGTAACGAAAAAAATAGAGTGGTACATATAAATGGATATAACGATTTGTTGGCAAAAGAGTTTTTTGTGATTGTGGAGAAAAGGATTAATTCCCTTCCTCCTAAATGTAAACAGATATTTATCATGAAATTCCAAAAAGAGTTTTCTAATCCGGAGATAAGCAGAAACTTAGGCCTATCATTGAGAACAATAGAGAATCAGCTATATATAGCTAGGGGAGTTCTTCGTAAACAGACGGATAGATATTTATGTTCTTGAATATGTGAGTGATAGAAAATATTTTTTCTGTCTTTTGAGTGTATTTTATTTTAGATTCGTTTAATAAGTAAAAAAAGAAAATGAAAAATAGAATGATTTAATAAATTAAACTTTAAGTACATGCTATGAAACAGAAAGACAAATTTTTATTACTTATGGTATTGTCTTGTTTGCCGTTAGGAAATGCGGTTGCAGAGCAAACAGGTGCAGGGTTGTACTCTCCGATTAATCAAGAAGTATTGCAGAATACGGTGAAGATTACGGGACAAGTTATTGATCCAAATGGAGAACCGATAATAGGTGCTACAGTAATGGAGAAAGGAACTACCAACGGTATTGTAACTGATTTGGATGGTAATTTTAGTTTGACTGTTTTTCCTTCTCATAAGTTACAGATATCTTACGTTGGTTTTCAAACTCAAGAATTGAATATTGGTTCTAACCGTTCTTTCAAGATTGTTCTAAAAGAAGATACTGAGCTGTTGGACGAAGTTGTAGTGGTAGGTTATGGTTCGGTAAAGAAATCGGATTTGACAGGTGCTGTAGCTTCTGTTTCTACTCAGGATTTGATAAGAAGTGGTAGAACGGATGCAGTAGGAGCTATGCAAGGGGCTTTGCCAGGTGTGCAAATTCAACGTTCTAATAGTAAACCAGGAGGGGAATATAATATTCTGATTCGTGGTTTGAATACAATTAGCGGAAGTACATCTCCCTTAATTGTTGTAGATGGTGTGCCAGGAGCTTCTTTATCTAACCTGAATCCGGATGATATAGAAAAAATTGATATTTTGAAAGATGCATCATCTACCGCAATCTATGGTTCCCGTGCTACTAATGGTGTAGTCATGGTTACTACTAAAAGAGGTAAGATAGGTAAAGTAAAAATAGATTATAGTGGATATGCCGGATATAGGAAATATACGAATATGCCCGATATGATGTCTGGTGAAGAATATGTGCAATTGGCACGAGAGGCTAAAAGAGCCGGAAATAATAATAAATATGTGGATGATAGTCAGATTTTCACAGCATCAGAGTTAAAGGCTATTCAAGATGGAAATTATTTTGATTGGGTGGATGCTGTTTCTAGTCCGGCCTTTATGACAAATCATACTATATCGGCTACCGGAGGTAATGAGATGGCTACTTATGCTTTATCTGCCGGATATTATTTTGAAGATGGTATGTTGGAGCCTCAAGAATATTCCCGTTATAATCTGCGTGCTGTTGTGGATGTAGAACCTAGCAAATACATGAAATTTGGAATTAATATGTATGGAACCCATTCAGTACGTGATACGGGTAACTCTGACTTGTTACAGGATGCTTTTCGTCTGCGTCCGACTTATCATCCGACTGATTTGGTGACAGGAGAAGAAATGTGGGCTTATTCTAATGGTCAGTATAATGCGTTAACTACCATGAAGAATGAACTGAATAAAACCAAAAAGTACAATTTGCTGAGTAACATTTATCTGGCAATAACTCCAATTAAAGGATTGACTTTGAAGACCACTTTCTCGCCGGATATAAATTTGGAAGAAATTGGCCAGTACAGAGGTAAATACACTAAAGCTAATAAAGGGCAAAATAAGGCAACCAGTAATTATGCGAAAAATAGCTATGTAGATTGGGTTTGGGATAATCTTGTAAATTATAACTTTGAATTGAAGGATCATCGCGTAGATTTGACCGGAGTGTTCTCTATGCAGCAATCACAAGATGAAAAGTTAAAAGGAATTGGTAATGGATTGTCATATAACTCTTTGTGGTATAATTTGGCAGGAGGATCGGCAAGTAATACTTCTTCTTCCGGTTTTACCAAAACGAATTTGATGTCTTATTTAGCACGTGCCAATTATGTGTATAAGGACAAGTATTTTGTAACAGCAAGTATTCGTTTTGATGGTTCGTCAAAATTAGCTGAAGGCAATAAGTGGGGAAGTTTTCCATCAGCAGCTGTAGCATGGAGAGTGTCAGGAGAAGAATTTATGAAGAGCTTGTCTTGGTTGAGTAATTTGAAGTTACGTTTAAGTTATGGTCAGACCGGTAATGATAATGTAAGTGCGTATCAGACGCAAGGATCTATTAGTGGTGCCAAATATTATACATTCGGTTCTAGTGAGTCTATTGGATATGTTCCCAATAATTTACGGAATTTGGATTTGGGATGGGAACGTACTACAGAATATAATGTAGGTCTTGACTTCGGATTTTTCAATAATCGGATTTCGGGTAGTGTGGAATATTATAATCGTTTGACAGAAGACTTGATTATGAATAAGACAGTACCTGTTACTACCGGTTATTCTTCTGTAAAAGCAAATGTAGGGTCTGTTAGAAATGAAGGGTTTGAGGTAAATATTAATTCGGATAATATCCGTACTAAAGATTTTTCATGGAGAACTAGTTTGAATTTTGCCTATAATAAGAATAAAATTGTAGATTTACAGTATAAGGAGAATTTGACTTCCCGTGGATTGTCTTTAGCTGGTATGAGTGGTGATTATAGTAATCTTTGGATTATTGGTCAGCCTATTGATATAAATTATAATTTGATGACATTGGGAGTATGGCAGCTGGATGAAGCTGAAGAAGCAGCTAAATATGGTTGTAAACCTGGTCAATATAAACCTTTGGATTTGAATGAGGATGGTGTGATTGACGATAAAGATCGTGTGATTGATGGTAAACGTACTCCGGATTGGACAGGTGGTATGACTAATACATTTACATATAAGGAATTTGATTTGTCATTTCAAGCAGCTTTCCAAGCAGGGGCAAGAGCTAGAAATCAGTTCTATGTTTCGTATGCATTGGAAAACAACAATCTCAATTTTAATAATTTAAGAAAAGATTATTGGACTCCGGAAAATCCTACCAATGCTTCTGCACAGCCTAGTAACATGGGTACTTATCGAAGCAAGGCAGGATCATGGGGAAATGCAAAATCGGAAATGTCACATACGATGTTTTCCAGTAATTTCCTTAAGATTTCTTATATTACTTTGGGATATACTTTTAAACCATCGGTTCTTGAGAAAATGAAATTAGGCAATTTGCGTTTATATGCAACAGTTCAGAATCCATTTATTTTCTGTGCAAAGGATGTGGTTGATCCTGAACAGTTGAATGTCAGCATCAATACATCGGATGCAATGACTCGCAATGTAATATTTGGTATTAATTTATCATTCAAATAATTAGGATAGTATGAAAGCAAAAAATATATTTACTAAAGGTTTCCTGTTGGCATCTGTGTTTGCTCTTTCGGGATGTTCGTCTTTTCTGGATGAAAAAAATTGGTCTAGCCAGTCTGCTGAAGAATATTATGCTACGGCTGAAGGATATGAGTCTCTTATTAATGGAGCCTATTCCACATTAAAATCTGTTTATAATACAACCAACTATTTTCTGTTGACCCAACTTGGTACGGATTTGGGGACTCAGAATGACGGAACAGCAACCAATGCTTTAAATCAGTATACAGTAGATTATACCAATGATAATGGCACTGTCTATAATCAGTGGAAGGTATTATATGAGTCTTTGAAAAATGTAAATGCTGCTATTGGTCGTGCTGCTATGGTAGTTACAAAGGATCAAGATATTTTTGATGGTATTGATAAAGAAATCTTGGCCCAACGGGTTGCGGAAGCTAAGTTCTTGCGGGCGTTATATCTTTTTGAAATTGTAAAAAATTGGGGGCAAGCTCCATTGATCTTGGAAGAACCGACCTCACCTTCTACAACTTCGCAATTGGATAGTGGATCTGATTTTTACAGACAAATTCTGGCAGATTTGCAGGACGTTATGGATTCTTCTCTTCCCATGAAGCAGACTTCGGCGAATTATGGACGTGTATCAAAAGCGGCTGCTAAACATCTTCGTTCTCTTGTTTATTTGACTCGAGGATATCAGAGTTATGCAGAAGCTGATGATTTTAAAAAGGCTTACGATGATGCTGTAGATGTAATTAAGAATTCCGGACATACATTATTGGATGATTATGCAATGGTTCATCGTCAGGCAAATGAAGAGAATGATGAAATTATTTTCAGTCTTAACTTTTCTGCCGGAGCAGGATGGAATAATAATATTCAGACAGAATTCTATTTGTTTGTTTATCGTGAAGGTTGGACTGATTTGGGCTTTTCTTCAATTTATTGTAATGATTATGCTTCTGTTATGCCAACCAAATATAGTTATTTATTATTTGATTGGAAGAAAGATAGACGTACGGAAGTTACTTTTATGAGTCCATTGAATGGTGACCCGGCTACTTCTATAGACGGACGTGCTTATGGTAGAAATTGGTTTGAGAGTACAAATGGGGTAAATGTGGCAAAGGGTGATACCGTAATTTATTTCCCTGTTCCCGGAGAGAGTGGTTATAAACAATATACAGATGCTGAAAAAGCGGCTGCTAATAATCGTGGACGTTTTTTCTATAATTATCCTGAGGGTTCTTATGCTGATGCTGGAAATGATGATTATTATAAAACCGGTTATCAAAGCTTTAATGCAAAATCACGTGTTTGGCTTCCTGTTTGGAAATTTAAAGATTGTAATACCCGTTATAACAGTTCGGGAACAGTAGAAAATGGAACTCGTGATATTTATTTGTTCCGATTGGCCGAAACTTACTTAATTGCTGCTGAGGCTGCTGTTAAAATGGGAGATAACTCTAATGCTTTATACTATATAAATCAGATACGTAAACGTGCCATGAATAATGCTCCGGAAGGTGGACTGCAAGAATATGTTGGTACTGTTACATTAGACAATGTATTGGATGAAAGAGCATTGGAACTTTATGGAGAAGCACCACGGTGGAATGACCTGCAGCGTACAGGAAAATTGGCAGAAAGAGTTTTGAAATACAATTGGGATGTCACTAATATTACAGGTGGATTGATTCAGACCCAATTAAGTGAAGCTACCTTTAAAAGTAAATATGGTCTTCGTCCTATTCCTGTTACATGGTTGAATACTTTATCCAACGGTCAGGAATTAGGAAATAATCCGGGTTGGGAGTAATTGAATTATCTTAATATTATAATAAGTTTATAGCGTATTCTTCCTTTTTTGTTGATCTATAGTAAAGACGGTTTTTTAATCTGTCAATGACATAAAAAATAGAGAGTACGCTATAAATGTATAACTTTGCAAGGTATAAATAGTTAGTATGATGAAAAGATTATATATAGGTGTATTATGGATGGTATTTTCTTTATCCATCCTTCAGGCAAAAGAGATAAAGATGTCCTCGCCGGATGAAGAAACGATAAAACCATCTTTATTGGGTATTAAGGCTAATACTATATGGCGTGATCATTTGTCATTAGGTGACATGACAACTGCCGAACAGGATACTGTCTGGCATCCTGTATATGGAGAACGTAGCACCATAAAAGATCAGTATAAAGCTTGGTCGGTAGTCATTAACCGTCAGAATTCTCGTGACAAGTTGGTTTTGGATATACGGGCGTATAATGAAGGGATTGCATTCCGTTATCGGTTTCCCGGCGGACAATATTTGAAGATCACAGATGAATTTACTGAATATACTTTACCGGAAGGAACAAAAGCTTACTTTACATCCAGGGCTCAGACTCCTTATGAATTTCTCCCATTGGAAGGATGGCCCGGTGAATCAGACCGTCCGTTGCTTTTGACATTACCTGAAGGTCCTTACGTATGTCTGGCTGAAGCGCAAGTGGTAGACTATGTGCGTACAAAATTCAAGTTATCGACAGAAAAAAAGAATACGATTCAATCTGCTATGTATGGTCCCGTAGAAGATATTGCTCCTTATCATACTCCTTGGAGGGTGATTATGTGTGCTGATAAACCGGGACAAATATTGGAACATAATGATTTGATTCTGAATTTGAACCCTTCTTGTAAAATAAAGGATACTTCATGGATAAAACCCGGAAAAGTGGTGCGTGAAGTGACATTGACTACAGAAGGAGGAAAAGCTTTGGTCGATTTTGCCGTGAAACGCAATCTGCAATATATTCATTTTGATGCGGGATGGTATGGATTTGAATATGACAAGGTTTCTGATGCTACTACAGTGACATTAGACCCTCGTAGAAATCCGGATATAAATGCTTTGAACCTGAAAGAGGTGGTAGCTTACGCTAAAGAACGGGGTATAGGAGTTATCCTGTATGTTAATCAACGTGCATTACAACAGCAATTGGATGAGATTCTTCCGTTGTATAAGTCTTGGGGGATAGCGGGTATTAAATTTGGTTTCGTACAGGTGGGATCACAAGTATGGACTAAATGGATGCATGAAGCGATCAAGAAATGTGCTGATTATGGCTTGATGGTTGATGTACATGATGAGTACCGTCCTACAGGGTTCAGTCGTACATATCCTAATCTGATGACTCAGGAAGGTATCCGAGGTAATGAGGAATTTCCTGATGCAACACATAATGCTACTCTTCCCTTTACCCGGTTTATAGCTGGAGCGGCGGATTATACCATTTGTTACTATCGTCAGGATTTCGGTCGCTTGAATGCAGACAAGGATAGTTATGGTGTTCCTCGTTCTAAATCTATCCAGACCACTCCTGCGCATCAATTGGCTTTGGCGGCAGTTTATTATAGTCCGTTGCAATATATGTATTGGTATGATAAACCATCAGATTCTCAAGACGAACCCGAGTTGAAATTCTTTGATGATGTATATACTACATGGGATGATACAAAAGTGTTGCAAGGGGAGGTCGGTGAATTTATTACTATAGCCCGTCGTAAAGGAGAGGAATGGTTTATCGGTTCGATAACAAATAATGAGAAGCGTGTTTTATCTGTAAGCTTGGATTTCTTGCCCGAAGGAAAGAACTACATAGCGGAAATTTATACGGATGGGGATAAATCAGTGAAAACACGTACTAAAGTCAGAGTTTCTACTTATCGTGTGAGCAACAAGACGAAATTAAACTTTTGTTTGAAAGCATCCGGGGGGGGGGCAGTTCGTTTAGTTCCTGACGATGGAAATATAAAATCTGTCAAAAACTATAAGCAGCAGCGGTTATGAGAAAGTTTAAAATATCAGTCCTGTTGAAATTGGGTTTCTATTGTCTGTTTTTGAGTATAGGACTTGAGATGCAGGCCCGAAAATTTGTGCATCCGGGAATATTACATACAACAAAAAGTATTGAGCGGATGCGTGCTCAAATCGCTGATAAGGAATATCCTGCCTATGGTTCTTTTGAATTATTGAAAAGTCATCATTGTTCTCAGGCGGATTATCAGCCTTTCGGACCTTTTGAAATCATTTCAAGAGATGGTGAGTTTCGTCATACAAAATCAAAAATGGAGCAAGACTTTAGTGCAGTCTATCAGAATGCATTGATGTGGGTTTTGACTGGTGAAAAGACTCATGCCGAGAAATCTTTGGAATTATTGTTAGGCTATGCCGGAACACTTAAAAGAATTCCGGAAACGAATGATGCCCCTTTGTTGGTGGGGTTGGAAGGATTAAAGATTATTTATGCTACTGAAATACTGCGTCATACTTATAAAAAGATGACAGTTGTTCAGTTTAATGAGATCAGTAGAATGATAAGGGAAGTGTTCTTGCCTGTAATGGAAAATTTTTACCATCGTAAGCCTTATACAAATGGGAATTGGGGACCTATTGTGACTAAAGCTTATATGGCAGCTGCTATTTTATGGGATAATGAGGAAATGTATAATAAGGCGGTTGATTTTTATCTTCATGCCAATGATAACGGAACAATAGCTCATTATATCAGTGGGGATACCGGTCAGATACAGGAGAGTGGTCGTGATCAGGGGCATAGCATGTTGGGTATAGGTGCCCTGGCAACTGTTTGTGAAATAGCTTGGCAACAAGGTGATGATTTATATTCGGCTCTTGATAACCGGCTTATGAAAGGGTTTGAGTATGTCGCAAAATATAATTTGGGGTATAATGTTCCTTTTGCTGTGTGGAAGGATGTCACAGGAAAATATAGCAACTGGACTGAGATATCTAATAAAGGAAGGGGTAGATATATGCCGATTTTTGAAATGACCTACAATCATTTTGTTATACGGAAAGGGATGCAGATGCCTTATACGGAACAGGTTCTTCGGCAGATTCGTCCTGAAGGATACGATCGTGATCAGCCTGCTTTTGGTTCTTTGTTGTTCAATGAAGCGGGGACTAAAAAGAATTATGTTGACTTGGTAAATCCTTTTGTTGACAGTCACCGTTCCCGATGGTTTTTTTTCAGTTCGGCATGTCGTCCGTTTGGTATGGTCAGCCTTAGCCCTGATACGGATACCGAGCACTCTTGGGGATCAGGATATCTGTATGACTCAAAACAAATACGCTGTTTTAGTCATGTTCATAATTGGCAGATGTCCGGTGTGGCGGTGATGCCTACCGTTGGCGAGTTTAAAGGGCATTTGGGTATGAATGCTTATCAATCGGCTTTTACTCATGATGGAGAGATAGCTAAACCGGGATATCATAAAGTGAAACTGACAGATTATGACATAACAGCAGAGTTGACTTCTACTATGCGCGTAGGCTTTCATTGTTATACTTTTCCGAAAAGTGATGCCAGTTATATTTTATTTGATACGGGAGCGTTTTTGGCACATGGACCTACAGCTTATTCGGAGGTTTGGAAAGTAAGTGATAAGGAAATAGCCGGATGGGAGATGATGGAACGTACAGGACGTCGTCCTAAAGATACTCCTGTTTATTTTTATGCACAATTGAGCAAGCCAATGGATAAGGTTGTATCTTGGCGCGAAGGCCGGATAGAATCTAATAGCAATCCGGAAAGAATATCAGGTAAGAATGCGGGTATGGCAGTCCGATTTAAAACAGAAAAAGACGAAAAGGTGATGCTGAAAGTGGCGATTTCATATGTCAGTGTAGAACAGGCACGTAAGAATATGTTAACGGAACTGTCAGGCTGGGATTTTGAGCAAGTAAAGCAGTCTTCTTTTTCCGAATGGAATGATTGGCTTGGAAGGATAGAAGTGGAAGGCGGTAGCAGAGAACAGCAAATAAAACTCTATACGGATTTGTGGCATGCCTTATTGGGACGCCATGTAGTCAGTGATGCCGATGGACATTATATGGATATGACTTCCGACTTTCCGCGCATACGGCAAATTCCTTTGGGAGAAGATGGAAAACCTTTGTATAATCATCATAACTTTGATGCATGGTGGGGAAGTCATTGGTCACTGAACATACTCTGGTCTATGGCATATCCTGAAGTTATGGATAATTTCTGTAATACAATGATAGATATGTATCAAAACGGAGGTCTGATTCCCCGTGGACCATCAGGAGGAAATTATACGTATGTGATGATTGGTGATCCGGCTGTTTCTTTTTTTGCTTCGGCTTATAATAAAGGAATTCGTAATTATGATGCGGAACTGGCTTATGAAGGTTTGCGGAAAAATGCTTTTGTGGGAGGTATTCGCGACCATGCCGGTTATGAACATAGCAAGACAGCTTATTCCGGTGGCATGAAATATTATGAGGAATGGGGGTATGTGCCTGACGGACGGAAAGATGTTGAAGGGATGCATACTACCGGAGCTTCCATGACATTGGAATATGCCTATCAGGATTGGTGCTTGGCACAGATGGCGAAAACAATGGGGAAATTACAGGATTATGAGTTTTTTATGAAGCGGTCAAAGAATTATCGTAATCTTTGGAATCCGGAAAGTGGTTATATGCAACCTCGTGGAGAGGATGGCAACTGGTTACCTTATTTTGATCCGTTGGAATTGACAGAAAAAGGAGGATTTTGCGAGAGTAACTCTGCTATTTATTCACACTATGTTCCACATGATATGGCAGGATTGATAGAACTTTATGGAGGTGCCGACCAGTATGTTAAGAGATTGAATGCTAATTTCGAAAAGAGTGAGTCGTATGGGTTTTTCCGTTCTAATAAAACAAAGGAAGGCAATTGGACAGATTATGGTAATCAGCCGGGGACTGGAATGGCTCATTTGTTTAGTTATGCAGGAGCACCTTGGCTTACTCAGAAGTGGGTGCGTAAAGTAAAAGCTGCTTATTGTGATGTGACTCCCTATGGAGGCTATCGGGATGATGAGGATCAGGGACAGATGGGGGCTTTAGGTGTTCTGATGGCAATCGGACTGTTTGAGGTGGATGGTGGTTGTGCGGAAAAGCCTTTTTATGAGATTACTTCTCCGCTTTTTGATAAGGTTACTATTCATTTGGACAATCGTTATTATTCCGGAAAGACTTTCCAAATCATAACGAAAGGAAATTCAACTGATAATATGTACATTCAAAATGCTTCCCTTAATGGGAAAAAGTGGAATAAATGTTGGTTTTATCATGAAGACTTTATTAAGGGGGGGACTTTGGAGTTGAAATTAGGGGCAAAGCCTAACAAAAAATGGGGTGTAGAAGAACTTCCTCCTTCATTTATATCTTCAAAATAGAGATTAAAAGATTCTTGTTCAAAACATCGGTAAAGGATCTGTGAACATAAATTAGATGTGAACTGATTATTTACCGATGTTTTAATGAAATACTGTATTTATAGGAATCTGAATATTCCTGTCATTCCATGCTGAGTTAAAATGGTGGGAGGTTTAGGGCGTTATTT
>OHPR01000482.1_pt1 | contig 15747 bp, 19 predicted proteins | sample 1577761 | NCBI WGS metagenome assembly OHPR01 (sample SAMEA3879537, study PRJEB24766) | human gut metagenome | biome: human-associated habitat; feature: feces | place: USA | collected 1985/1987 | reverse complement strand
GGAAACGGGGACTCACTTTAGTCTGCTAAAGTGTCCGCGGGTGACGGACACGGCGTGCGTGAAATATGTGTGTAATGATATTTTCTAGAAAAAATTCTAGAAAAGAATTGACACATTTCTAGAAATGTTGTATTATAATATTAGAAACAAGGAAAAACCAATAATACAAATGGAGGAATAACAATGACAGAGTTAGAAATGAAAGAAAACTTATCAGGGAAATGTAAAGAATCCTGGGAAATGTATAAATGCTATAGAAGAGTATTCGGCACGGGAAGTGTGCAAGCGGAAAAGATGCAGACAGCGTGGGTAAACTATGATTCTTTATATAAAGAGTTTTTTGGAGAAGAAGTTGAATATTGATTACATTTGCTTTCCTATCGGCAAGACGGGGAGAAAGGTAAAGGAGAAAAAACATGAAAGCATTAAATTTCGATGAATTACATAACATTCCTGCAAGAATGGAGGATATCCCGTTATATGTGAAATCAGAAGATACTGATGGAAAGATACATATTTACGCGTATGATCACGCGTCTCTTACAAATGGCTACATTAAGGTAAATGCTTTATGCAAACCAATGCCATATAAAGGAAAATTCGGCGTAGGCTTTACTATAAACCTGCATAATAGTCGTTCTACACGGTATGCTTTAAAAGCGTACTATCTAGAAGTTTCTCACGGTGCTATTTGTGTAGCAAACAATAACTGCACGTTGTGCCCTCTGTATACGTCAGATGGAGCAAATGAAGATTGCCTGTATTAAGGAGGTATCACAGTGAGAGTAGAAGATTTTATAAAATTGTATTACGGCAGGGTTCGCAAAGAAGTCGAAATTTACGCCATTGTTACGGTGTTTCATGAAGGGCATCGCGTATTAGTTAGAAATTTTGATATTGATTGCACAAAAGCATATACTACAAAAAAAAGAAATTTATTTGTCAGAAGTAATAGGTTCCGAGATTATTTCTGATAAATTTCGAATCTTTATAAGGGGGTGCGAATAATGCCGACATCAAAAGACTATAGCATCTATCAAGAACTCGACCTATCCCTTGACCAGATCAAACGCGAACTGCCACGTGTGGCGCAGGCGGCAAATAGCCGCCTTGCCAAACTGGAAAAAATACACGCGCGCGACCAATGGGAATACGGACGTGTAAAGGAGTTTTTCGCGTCACAAGGACGGGAAAAAAATCGTTTCTTGAAAGGTATTAAACGTTCGGATGCATCCATCCGGCAGGAATGGGATACCATGGTTGCGTTTTTGAATTCTCCAGAAACCACACTGGAGGGATACCGGATCGCAGAATTGCAGAGACGTTTTGACAAGTCTAAGAATAAAATTAATGAAGAAGTAACAGAAGATAACTATAAAGACGTGTATCGTTTTCTAACATCCAATATCTACAAAAAGAATCTGCGAAAGCAGGTGGCATCCGATCAGATCATTGACGATTTTATATCGAAATTAAATGATCGGGGAATTGAGTTAGAAGATATTCTTGACGAATATCAGGATTTTCTCGATGGATATATAACAGAAGAAGAATTATTTGCGAAAAAGAGAACAAAATTAAAGTGAGTGCATATCATGTATGAATTAAATGTTCCTGTTATCATAAACGGAATCGAAGATGTTTCACGTGAAACAGTATATTCCGTTGTAGACTTTCCTTTTTCCGATTACCAGACGTTGCGGGAATGCCGCAAACGCGGAAGAAAGAAAAAACCTATCATCTATTATGACGTGGAAATGGCGTTTGACATCGAAACAACTACGTTGGAAAAACTCGATTATGAACGCTATAACAAAACAGGGGTAAAAGTAGTAAAAGGTGAATCCTTCATGTACCACTGGCAGTTCTGTTTGAAAGATACGGTATGTTTCGGACGTAACTGGAATGAATTTCTTACTTTCTGTGAGAGTTTACATTTGTATTTGAACACTTCTGATACGAAACGCGCTGTAGTCTACGTTCACAATCTGTCGTATGAATTTCAGTTCATGAAAGATTTCATAGAATTAGATGAAATCTTTGCGCGGGATGCACATAAAGTTATGAAATGTTATGCGTATCAATACGGGATTGAGTTTCGATGCTCGTATTTTTTAAGCAACATGAGTCTTTCAAAATTTTGTGAAAACAGTGAGGGCGTAACCCACTATAAACTGGTTGATACGTATGACTATAAAAAACTACGTACACCAAAAACACCTTTAACGGACGTTGAACAGGGATATTGCTACAATGACGTTCGCGGCTTGTGCGAATGCATCCGCGCCTTACGAAAAGATGACAACCTTGCAGAAATCCCCCTTACCTCTACTGGCTACGTCCGCCGCGAATTTCGCCGCGCCATGCAGGCAGATAGCGGTTATTATCCGGGAGTATTTGCCGATCTGGCTTTAACGTTACCACAATACCAACTCTGCAAAGATGCTTTCCGCGGCGGTAATACTCACGCTAACCGCATCCACGCTGGTCACACGATCACGGCGAAAAAAGGTGAATCTGCGATCGTTATGGGTAGTATGGATATCTCGAGTAGTTATCCGGCGCAGATCGCAACTGGGTATTATCCAATGAGTGCGTTCCGGGCGGTTGAGATCACAACGCAGGAACAGTTTGACAACTTGTGTGCTACCCGCTGTGTTATTATGCGGGTACAATTTGACAACTTGCGTATCAAAGAAAACATCCCCGTCCCGTATATCCCGCTGTCAAAGTGTCAGAAGCACGGGAAAGATTGTGTGATTGATAATGGACGCGTATTGTCTATTGATTGCTGTGAAATAGCAATGACGGAAATTGACTTGTCGATCATAAAAAATCAATATGACTATGATTTCTTTACCGTGTCAGAATGCTACGTAGCCGCGCGCGGAAAGTTACCGGATAGTATGCGGAAAACGATGATGTCATTTTTTATCGCAAAGAGCCAGTTGAAAGGAAACCCCGATAAAGTGTACGAATACATGAAGTCTAAAAATAAGTTAAACAGTACATTCGGGATGTGCGTAACCGATCTGCTGCAGGACGAATGGACAATGGATGCTTTTACGGGTGAATGGCATCGGGAAAAAGCAGATGCGGAAAAAGCACTGAACACGTACTATGATGGAAAAAACAGCTTTTTGCACTATCAATGGGGAATCTATGTTACTGCCCACGCAAGAAAACAGTTACAGGATATGCTTGACGTGGTTGGAATGGATGTTGTGTACTGCGATACTGACAGTATCAAATTTCTGCGTCCGGATATACACATTCCGGAATTTGAGGTTAAAAACAAAATACTTGCCAAACGTGCAATCGAAAACGACATTCCGGCGTTTTGTGACGTTGGAGAGAACCGTTACATTCTCGGCGTATGGGATATGGATGACTTGTATATCCAGTTTAAAACCCTTGGCGCGAAAAAATACTGCGGCGTGGAATGGGACGAAAAAGCAGCACAATCTGGCAAAGATCCCGTGCGTTTTACGTCTACGGTCGCTGGCATGAATAAGAAACTTGGAGCGGAAAACTTAAAGTGCTGTAATAATTTCCGTCTCTGCCGCCGGATGGAAAATGTCGGACGGACAATCAGTTGCTTTAACAACTCGAAACCCCATTACATCAAAGTAAACGGGGAAGAAATTTTAACGGCTAGTAACATTGGAATCATTGATACCACTTATACTTTAGGTGTAACGAATGAATACTACGAAGTATTGGTAAACTCACAAGACGGAGTTTTACCAGATTAGGAGACAATATGAGATATTTTGTATTTTTTATGCTATTATTGTTAATAACTATTTTTGCTATTGATCAAGAAGAAATTGATTTTGCTATCTTACTTATCATATTAGATATTTTATTTCTTTTTCTTATTTAAAGGATTGACTTTTTGTTAGAATAGTGCTATTATAATACTTGTAAGAAATCACAACCACATAAGAAAAAGAGAACAATAATGATTAGAACAAAAATCGAAACATTTATCTACTCTGTCATTGACAGAAATACAAAACAGGTGATCGGTTCTTTTGACAATACAGAAGAACTGACATCGAAGAAAGCAAAAACCGCCGCTGTTGCTGCCGCAGGTTTTCCGGAGGAATCTATCTGTGTCTTAACCGATACCGTATCTGCCCGCTACGAGATGCCAGATGAGCAGTTCTTTGCCGAAGCAAAGAGACTAGACGACTAATCAGCGCACAACCGCGGTCTGGAAGTGACCAGATAAGACGGAAACGATCAAACCAAAGCGCCGCGGTTCTGTATAACAAAACAACTTAATCAAAAAAAGGAGAAAAAATCATGAACAAAGCTAAAATGAAACTTATGAACGTTACCGTAAAATACGCAAAAGAGGAGGACGGCAAAAGCGTTCTTTCTGCTTTGATCACAGCAGATCAGCAGAAAGCCATTTTTGAAACAATTATCGAAGAGTTTGGTGAGGATGCCGCCGCAGAAGCAAAGTGGATTCCGGCGAAAGAAAGTGACGAATCTGGTCTCTACGTAAAAGCGCAGACAAGTTACCACGTTGCCTTTTATGAGGACGGAATCGAGAGCGACACCGTTTCCAGCGTTGACGAACTTGGAAAAGGCGCAGTCGTTGACCTCTTCATCTCCATCGGAGAAAGCAAATTCCGCAGTGACAAGGGATTTACCGCTTACCTTTCCGCGGTAAACGTTCACAAGTTCGGGGAAGCAGAAAAGTATAACCCGTTCGCTTAAATACATATGACGGCGATACGCGCACCGACTGTCGGACGGTAGACTTTTGTTTTAAGTACCCTGTAGTTGATTGTTACTATATCTTGTGTATTTTGAAAACTCCATACGTGTGAAAAGAGCTACGTTTTCCAGCGTAGCTTTTTTTATACCCAGCAAAGCTCTGCCTTTCACCGCCGTCCATCTGCAGGCAAAACGTGCGATTATCGTGCGATTAACGTGAGATTACCTGCGGAGAGACTGGCGGGAACTGGCGGGGACGCGGAGCGGGAAATGATAGAAAGGAGGTCGTGAAACAAAAATGTTTCACGTGAAACAATGATTTTTTGGAATGATATTCAATGGGAAAAACTTTTCGCTGATTATGATGTGAAATTTGACGCGATAGACGATAACGGCAAGCCAATTCACTATTACAATCCAATCCGGTTGTTTTCAGAGCCGGACGTGGACGGTGATTTCGCAGGAGTGGCAATTACGTGTTCCAACCGAAGTGCTGGAAAGACAAGCGCGTTCGCCGCGGCAAGCTGTATCCTGTGTAAAGAGTATGGCTTGCAGACCGGATGGATTTTCCGAACAAAAGGAGAAATGACGGGAGCGGCGGCAATGTATGAAGATATGCTAAGAATGTATCCAAAATTAGGAAGTGTGATTACGTATAAAAATCTGGACAAAAACGGAAATGTCGTGCGGTATTTTTTGGACGGTGTGCCATTCGGATGCGCGTTTAGTTTTGGAAGTAAGATGGACAGTGTAAAAAAACTGTCACCGTATTTTCGGGATATTTACTTTTTGTTTTTTGATGAGTTTTCTACGGAAAGTGGACAATACGTAAAAGGCGAATCTGAAAAACTGCAATCGTTGTTGCTGACGATCAGCCGTGGAAATGGAAGCCAGTCCCGATGGTTTAAACTGGTGATGGCATCCAATAATATTTCGTTGCTCAATCCCTATTTTGTATTTTTTGGTATCCATAAGAGATATCAGAAAGAAACAAAAATGATGCATGGAAGTGGGTTTGTTTGTGAATTTACACACAATGACAGTGCCAGTAAGGCAATGTGGGAGAACACCGCTTTGAAAGCATTCCGCAGCGGGCATTATATGCAGAGTATGAGTGCCGGGGATCAGATGTTGATTGACGATGGTGTGTTTGTCCAGAAGCCGACCGGACGGTCGCGGTATCTGTTTACGATCGAACACAGCGGAAAAAGCTATGGGGTATATGAGTATTACGAAGAGGGGTACATCTATATCACGCACAACTATAACCCATCGTGTAATTTTGTCGCGGTTTTTCGGGACGGGGATCATACCCAAAACACGGTTATGTTGGAACACTATGATTATTTGTTTGAAAATCTGGTTGACGCGTACCGGAAAGCATACTTGCGATTTGACGATCTGGACAGCAAGAATATGGCGGTTGAGTTGCTGGGGATTGATCTTTACAAATAGTTTGTGTGGAACGGACAAATGTTCTTGACATACGGACAAAAAAGAAGTATCATGAAAATACGGGGAAACCTTTTTAAAGGGGTTGCCACGGTTGAGTAAACCGCCCTGTCCTTGGCAGGTCAAAAGGTTTCCTTGTTTAATGGACAGGAAGAAAGGAGCAAAGATGGCAAGTATCGTTTTTAATATGATTGTCGGAATGATGAAAAAAGAAAATGCTTATCTTGCTTATACGGTACGCTATAAAGGGGACGAAAAAGACACGCTGATCCTTGTCCCACATGAAAATTACGAGTCTCACATCCGGTATTTGTGGGATTTCTTTTTTATGGATGGTAACGCGTATAACAGTAAATCGCCAGTCCGATTCATTCATAACTTTATCATGTGTGATAAATTAAGTGAAATTGAGGACTGGTTAAAATGGCAGGATAAGGAGGTAGAAGGATGGATGTAGGTACAGTAACGCAGTTGATCGGAAGTCTCGGTTTTCCAGTTGTTTGTTGCGGCGCACTTTTCTGGTATCTGGTGAAAGAAAAAGACGCACACAAGGAAGAGATGGAAGAACTGCGGAAAAGCGTAGAAGCAAACACAACTGCAATTAATTCACTTTGCCAGCACTTAGGAGGTGGAAAGAATGAATAAAATCGAAAACGCAGTTGCGTGGGCGGAAAAGACCGCAGCCGATGATCGGCACGGCTACTCACAGGTACACCGGAACAGTCCTGATTATGATTGTTCGTCATTTATCGGAACGGCACTTGAGAACGCTGGTTTTCCGGTCAGCATCTACAGCACAACCAGAAATCTTGCGGATCAGCTTGAAAAAGCAGGTTTTGTGAAATGTGGTAAACCGTGGAAACGCGGTGATATCCACCTTGCGGCTGGGCATCATGTAACGATGTCGGTTGACGCGTCCCATATTGTTCACGCCAGCCAGTCCGAAAACGGCGGCATTGATGGAGAGACAGGGGATCAGACCGGAAAGGAAATTTGTGTCCGGTCTTACTACGATCTACCGTATGGTAATACCGTTCATTATCGGTATACGGGAAAAAAAGACAAACCACAGAAAGTGATTGAGCACTCCATCAAAACCGAATCCGCACGTAGTTTTGACCGGGGAATCGCCGGAGCGTATCATACCAATGACCGCTATCATCTGCGTGTTGGCGCAGGAATGAATAAAACGGTCATCTTGACGTTGCCAACCGGAACCAGTGTTAGAAACTATGGGTATTATACAAATGAGTGGTATCTTGTAAAAGCGGTTGTCAATGGAATCGTCTATACTGGTTACGTTGCAAAAGAGGGACTGACCCGTGGCTGATCTGACACGTGCGTATAACACTTGCATTGAAATCTGCAACGATCCCAACGTGGGTTACTCACAAGACTATCGTGAGGGGCAGACCGTAGGAGGTATTACCTACTATGATTGCTCCTCTCTCATGAGTTACTGTTGTACGGTCGGCGGGTTTTTAGCATCTAACCCATGGTTTACCACGCGGAGCATGGACGGGTATCTGATCGGTGCCGGATTTCAAAAAGGTACCGCCAACCAGCCATGGAAGAAAGGTGATATCCTGTGGCGTTCCGGTCATACAGAAATGGTGCATGATCCGGCAGACGGCGGCGGGTATACGATGGGGGCGCACACCGATAGTTACCCGCTCGAAAGACAGGTATCCATCAATACGTTTGTGAGTCCCTATAGTTCCTGGACGTATTTATACCGATATCCGGTTGAGGTACAAAGCGGTATCAGCCAGTATGTGATTTCCGCCATCTGCGGCAATTTCTGGCAGGAATCCACCGTAAATCCTGGATTATGGGAGGGAACGGTTGTAGGATCTCCCGGCTATGGTTTGGGACAGTGGACAGATAACTCCGCCACCAACCGCCGGACACAATTATTTAACTGGCTGGATGCGAACGGGTACAGCCGGGAAGATGGAAACGCGCAGTTGGAATATCTGCTTTATGAAAATGTCTGGTATTCCGTCGGAGCCGCCAGTACTTACAAAAATCTGCAGGCATTTTTGCACAGTGGCAGCACTGATTTGAACGCATTGACTGCCTCCTACATGAAAGGGTGGGAGGGAATCAGTGACGATGGAACTCTTGCGTTCCGGCAGGAAAAAGCGCATACGTGCTTTAACTATATTTCCGGACACGCAAAAGATACGGCAATTACCGGATGGATCGTAGGAAACCGCTATCTATCCGATTCTGAAAGATTGAACAACGCGGTCATGGTATATCGGTACTTTGCAAAAGGAGAGCAACCCGATCCACCCGAGCCGCCACATCCCGTGAAACCAAAACGGCATAAAATGCCAATCTGGTTATATCCCAATTTAAAAAGGAGGTTTTAACATGACACTTGAAGAGTATTGGGCAGAAATTGTAGCAGACATTGGAAACATCGAAACGCACGGTGACGCAATCGCCGCCATCAGTGAAAAAATCAAGACAGAAGATACCGACATCGGCGCACTGATGTCAGAGCGTGACGCACTGACCGCAGAACGGGACGAACTGAAAGGAAAGTATGATGCGGCAGTCGCAGAAATCAAAAGCCGCTGGTCTGATCTTTCCCATGGAGGAAGTATCACAAAAGTAACCGAGTTTGGCGGAAAAGTGCTGGAACCGGAAAAACCCGCAACAAGTATCAACGATCTTGATATGTCCCAGCTTATTTTAAGCGGAAAAGGAGAGTGAAACAATGTCAGAAAAACTTGATATGACAAATATTAACATGCTGAACGCCGTTCGGCAGACTATGAGTGTTGACTACCGTGACAGAGTTCCGGTGGCAACCCGTGAAAATATTGCAGATATCGCAAAAACATTAACCGATCCTTACAATCCGATGGCGCGGAACGAACTGGTTCCGGCGTTGGTTAATCTGATTGCCAGCCAGTCAATCAGCACGGAAGCGTTTCGAAATCCGCTGAGAGTGCTGAACAGTAACGCCATGCCGTTTGGTAATGGAGAACAGGAAGCTTACGTAAACTTTGCACAGGGATACGCACACGATGCCAACATCAGCATCGAAGATGCTACTGCAATTTATGACAGCTACATCATGGCACTGTATCACAAGATCAATTTCAACAACGATTATCCTGTGACCATCTGGTTTGAAGATATGCGCGGCGCGTTTCTCGATGACTATGGACTCAGAAGTCTGGTGCAGGCGAAAGTAGAGAGTGTCGTTTCCGCCTGTAACTGGGATGAGTTTACGACCGCGAAAGAACTCATTGCGTCTGCTAAGCGCGCGGGACAGATTTATCCTGTTCATGTTGATGCTGTTACGGATCAGACAAGTGCAAATGCACTGGCAAAACAGATCCAGTCTTACATTGACAAAATTCAGTTCCCGAACCCGCTGTACAATTTCGCTGGCGCGACATCGGCTGCAAAAGAAGATACCATTCTTCTGTTTGTCGATCCAGATACCAAAGCCGCGATGAACGTTGACAGCTATGCAAGTGCATACAATCTCGACCGGATGATCCCGAAAGCACAGCAGGTGTTAATTGATAACTTTAACGATGCGGAGAAAATTGTGGCTGTACTGGTTGACAAGCGGTTTTTCAAAATCCGTGAACAGTACCGAATGATGGTACAGGATAACGTCAACCGTGGATTGAGATGGAACAGCACGTACACGGTGAAATCGATGTTCTCTTATTCCCTGTTCTATCCGATCATTGTCTTTACGACCGAGCCTGTTCTTGTTTCTTCCATTGACGCAAGTGACGTGGGACAGGTGAAAGCTGGAACAGATGTCAACTTTGGTGGAAAATTTTCGGTTACTTCTACTGGCGTAGCGGATAAAGCAGTAGACGTAAAAGTAGAGGGTAACTCTTCTACTGGTACGTTTGTGCTCCCGGGAACAACAATTCTTAGAATCGCAAAAGACGAAAAGAATCTGAAGACGAAAGCAAACAAAACTGAAGGCGTGAAAGTTATGGTTACCAGTCGTTACGATTCTTCCAAAAAGGCAACCATTTACTTTACGACCGATTAAGTAAGAGGGTGGAAACATGGATAATTTCATTCCGATGCCGCCGCAGGAAAATGTGGCGGCGGTTTCCCCGCAGACGGAGGTAATTTTAGCAAGTGGGATTGAGTGGGGAAACGATTATGAGCATGTACGATACTACGAAAACGGAAAAGCAGGCTGTCTGGCTCATGTAAGAGAAAAAGCAATTCATATTTTTAAGCAATCCGCGCCCGTGAGATGGGGAGAGCTGACGTATAAGGGAAAAGGGAATGAGAGCGAATTTTTAAAGTGCAATTATATTGCGTTTCAGAATAAACCTTATACGGAAGAGTGGTATTTCGGATTTGTGACGCGGGTAGAATGGTTAAGTGACGGAAGTTTTAAGATTTATTTCGAACCCGATCGTTTTCAGAACAGTTTTTACAACGTGGTGCTTCAACCGTGCTATGTGGAAAGGGAACATATTGACAAAAAAGCTGATTATGCCGGAATTAATTTAGTGCCAGAAAATCTGGAAACGGGGGAATACGTGGACAATCCGAGCGAACAGAAACTTTTGAATCTCGGCCCGATGCAGTATTGTTTGAGTGCAAGTTCAGACGAAAACGGAACAAATATTATCCCCATTGTCAATCAGGGAATTTTATCGGGGTTGACATTTACCCGGAAAACAAAATATACGGACTTAATCACAGTTATCCAGAAGTACGTCAAAAGCGGAAACGGAGATGCGATTGTTAATGTATATCAAGCACCAGAAGCCTGTTTCAAGACAGATACATCTGCTTATACACAAGTAACCGTTCAACCAGATGCACTTGACGGCTATATCCCGAAAAATAATAAACTATATCAGTATCCCTATTGTTATTGTCTGGTCAACGATGGTTCGGGAATACAGCATACTTTTAATTTCGAATACGGTAAAAATGGAGCATTAACCATGCAGGTGTATGGCGTTATGTTTAATATTCCGTCAATCTTTGTGGCTCCGCGTGAATATAAACGTACTGGTGGGTCAAAATCCCCATACGGTTTTATCGTCAATAATTTCCCACAGTGTGCATGGACAAATGACGGCTATCAGGCTTTTCTAGCGCAGTCTAGTCCGTTATGGGACTACTCCAAAAAGCAGAATGCAATATCGCAGATTGGAAATTTAGCTGGAGGATTAGTAGGAGCATTAAGCGGAAATTTAGCTTCTGGCGTTGAAAGCATTTATACCGCGGCAACCGGAACATATCTACTGAACGAAAACATTAACGCACAAAAAGAAAGTCATGATTTGATTCCACCGACAGCAAAAGGTAATTCATCTGGAAGTTATGTTGCCGCTGCATTGTTTGGAAGTCAGCTTTATTGTCACGTAATGAGTGTTACTGCACAAATGGCAAAATCAATCGATGATTTTTTCACAATGTACGGATATGCAACGCACAAAATTAAAGTACCTAATATTACAGGGCGGTCAAACTGGAATTTTGTCAAAACGGTTAATTGCGGACTGCATGGTTCGTGTGTTACCGATGATATCAATTTTTTGCAGGCAATGTTTAACCGCGGCGTTACGTTCTGGCATACGGACGATGTTGGAAACTATGGTCTTTCCAATAATTAAGGAGGTGATGTCATGTATAATAACCCGTATCGGGTGAGCAACAAAGCAGTTTGGGGATACTGGGAAAATAACCCGAATACGTCACCGGAGGAAAAAATGTATTTCCGGCACTTTTTTGATAAGTTTGTCAATCTAGCGTTATCGCGGTATGAGTATGACGGTTTACCGGATGAGATTCCACCACGGATGCTCAACTCCTATTTGTTATGGAATGGTATGTGTCTGTTCAAAAAAGAACCAATCACCGGACTGTATGGTGTTTTCGGCGTGAATCTGGTAGGTGAGCCTGATATTTATGGTATCCCGACCGATTGGATTGCATACGCCATGAATGGACAGTATTATGAACAGACCGACAAGGAAGAAAGCGCGCTGATTTTCGCAAGACCTTTTGCTGTACCGGAAATTCTCAGTATTATTCTTCATTCGCAGAGTCTGGCAGAGAAAAAAGCGTCGACAAGGGTAAACGTCATTCAGCAGAGAACGCCAGTTGTTATCAGCGGGGATTCTACGCAGAAGTTATCCATTGATAACTTTATTCAAAAATGGGTAAAAAATATTCCTTTCATCAAAGCAAAAAACGATCTGCGAAAACAGATTCAAATTGATACCATTGACTTGAAAGTACAGCCAATCTTTAACGAACTTGACACCGCTGCACAGAGAGAAGTAGCAGAATGTCTGGCTGATCTCGGAATCGAAGCAAGCGGTGTGGAAAAACCGGAACGGCTGGTTTCCGCGGAAACGAGTTACAACGATGGAGAGATCGAGTTGACAAGAAACGGAAATCTGGCTACCATTCAGAGGGGACTTGATGCGATCAATGAAAGGTATGGATTGAATATCCATGTACGTTTTAATTCTAAAATGGTAACACCGATTAACCGACCGGATGTTTTCGACACTACAAATGCCGAAACCGACACACAAGAAAACAACGGAAAGTGAGGTGGAATCATGTTTCTTGATTATAACTACGAAACGAAAACATTAACGAATACCATTGAGCAGTTCGTTATTTCCGATCATGTGATTTCCCCGCTTGAAAATCAGACCATTGATCATATGATCGAAGCTGCCGTTCCTTTAATCTTCAATTTTGACTTTCCGTTTTATGTCGATGCATCCGCTCCCGAATATGCAACCGCAAAACTTACGTTCGAAAAAACATTCTGTTTACAGTATTTTCGGGAACAGATCGGGTTAGAAACGATCGGAGAATTTCAGTATCATCTAAAAAAGATTCTCACACTCAATATGCCATACTATGAGCAGTTGTACCGGAGTATTACTTTTGAGTATGACCCGCTGATTACTCATAAAAGTACGCGGAAAATACAGAGTACAAAAGACGATATGCGAACGGGTGTGATCGCGGGAGACAGCACAGCGAAAAACACAACGACAGCCGATACAAATAACAATACCCAAAGTATCCATTCAGACAACCCGCAGATTAATTTTGCCGGAACGAATTATGCATCTACGATGGATCGGGGACAGAATACGATTCATAACAGCGCTGTAAGTAACGGCGAAAATACAACAAAAACGAACAGTAATGATACTTACCATGCAGATAATAATGATACGATTGAAGATGAGGGATTCGACGGTAGTTACTCTTTAGAAATTCAGAGATTCCGAGATAGCATACTTAATATTAACAAGCGTATCTGCGATGATTGCAGAGAGTTATTCTATCAATTTTATTAAGGAGGTATTATATTGGCAGAGAAACCAACGATTCCAGATTTTCCTACGTTACCAGATTTCGGTCAGATGATTACCCAGGCTTGTGAAATTGTCGCAAGTGTACGGGGGATTCCGTATGATTTCAACGGGACGTTGAGTCTGGAAAATAAATTTGTTGTGCTGTTTAAGACGGTTAAAAAAATGTTTGACGCACAGGACGAACTTGTAAAAAGTTACAAGGCGTTACATGATTTTATCAATCAGTATTTTACCAATCTTAATCTTCAAACAGAAGTAAACAAGAAAATCGAAGAAATGAAAGACAGCGGCGAACTTCTGACTTTATTAAAACCTACTGTAAGCAATGAAGTATCAACATGGTTAACATCTAATATCACGAATCCATCCAATCCGCCGATTGATAAGTCGTTGACGGTAGAAAATGCCGCCGCGGATGCTAAAATTACGGGAGATAAAATTAATTCACTAAATGAAACTTTAGTTGGACTAAAAAATATTAATAATATATCAGATTATCGCAAGATTGATAATGTTTCGATACTTACAACAGGCGATTTAGAAATTGTTGATAATTGGTATACCACCGACTTTATAAATGTTGCAGGATGTAATGAATATTTTGTCAATGGTTCATGGAAAAAACCTTCAAATCCAAAATATGCTAGTGTAATATATTTCGATAGTGAAATGAATGTAATAAACTTTATTAATGAAACAGGAACACAAACATATCATATGGAAAAATTTTCTTTTCCTATAAATACGGTATATGTTAGATTTTGCTTTAGTAAGGAATCAACAGCTCAAATATTTATGAATATATCTAATATGAATGAACGAGTAGGTTTGAAAACTGCAAAAGCAATATTTAATTATAAGATAACAAATGGTGGTACTATAGATAAAAATGATTCATTCGTAACATCGAATTTAATACCAATCAATAATGGAACGAATTTTATTACAGTAAAAAAAGGAAAATTTGTTAATGACAAATCTTTTTTCTATATCTCATTTTGGAATAGGCCATCTACTTCTTCCGGAGTATTAGTAAAAGGTTACCAAAATTATTTATTAAGTGAACATTTTACGAATATCAAAATTCCAAACGGTGCAAAATATTTTTGTTTTTCGTGGCCAAAAGAAGATTACCCTCCAATGTATAAACAAGATTCGGATATATCGGAAAAAAACACACCAATTGATGTTATTGGAAAATATATGACATTGAATGCCCCTGCTTATAACTATAGAATCTGTTTAATTGGTGACAGTATAACGCAAGGTATGGGGTCATCAGGTTTTCAACAGTATGACACCGTTATTGATGGGAAAACTTATAATGTGAGAGGTAATGGCCCGAATAACCCGAATGCTACATCTGATTATAAAATTGGGGAATATCTTTGGACGTCAGGCGGTAGACGATGGTATGAAGCACTAGACGGGAATGGTTGGGCGCAATTATTTAAAAATTATATGAATGAAAAATTCAAAATAATTGTTAGAAACTTTGGAATGAGTGGAATTAATAGCGAGGATTTAAAATACTTTATAAATGATTTCATGGACACAAAATTTAACTTTGACTGTTTCGTTTTAATGATCGGTACTAACAACAGAGAAAAAGGAAATTTAGAATCATTGTATGCAAATATGAATGACATTATTAAAACAATTAAAAATTATGGAAAAGATTTAATCATTATGGCTAGCATACCTGCATCAATCGAAAACGAAAAAACTTTCAGTGTTCACATGGAAGATGTTCACAATGTACTTAGAAATGTTTCATGCGAAAATAAAATTCCATTTATCAGCGTTTATAATTTATTCATTGACTATTGTTCTAACAAAGGAATAACAATAGATAAACTACTTTCAGATGGATTGCACCCTAACGATGATGGATATAAAGTAATGTTTCAATTAATTTCTAATGCTATGGGAATCGCATTAAAAAGACCGGATGCGACATGGTAAGCAACAATCGAATGCGGTGTGTCCGTCACCCGGAATGCGCGCAAAGAGCTACAGCCTCCGGCGGTCATCGGCGGTCAACCGCACGTTACTGAGCGATTACTAAAGTTACACATATAATATGAATGGCAGTCCGCGGAGCGGACGACCCCGAACGGGCAGGCGCGGACGGAATGGACGCGCCGTGTCCGTCACCCGCGGACACTTTAGCAGACTAAAGTGAGTCCCCGTTTCC
>OHPR01000456.1_pt1 | contig 16399 bp, 10 predicted proteins | sample 1577761 | NCBI WGS metagenome assembly OHPR01 (sample SAMEA3879537, study PRJEB24766) | human gut metagenome | biome: human-associated habitat; feature: feces | place: USA | collected 1985/1987 | reverse complement strand
TGGGCGTCGGATTCAGTGGTGATGGCAGTGCGGGTAATGGTGACCTCCTGCGGCACGATGGGGTCGATGGAGCGGGCAAAGCCGAGCTGCACCGGGCCGCGCACCTGACCGCAGTTTAAAGCGCCCTTTACGAATGTTGTCATGACTGCGCCGAATGTGCGGATGTCGAAAAACTCGCTGCACATGAAGTCACGGAGCTTGAGGTCGATATCCGGGTCATTGCTGCGGAGCTTTGTCACAATCTTTTTGGCGTCTTTGCCTTTTTGAATCTCGGCAAGCTCTTCGCCGATGCCGAGCGCTTCTCCGGCTTCGAGGTCGCTGCGGTTGAGCGGCACCTGATCCTTAATGTAAATGCGCCAGCCGGACTCATCTTCTTTGACGTCCTGCACGTAGTTGCGGATCTTGCGCTTTAAGCACACATCGGTTATGATGCCGTTGCCGGTTTCCGGGTCTACGCGCGGCATGTTGCCGGCATCGGGGTCGCCGTTGGGGTTGCCGTTTTCCACATCGAATAAGATCACGAAATCGTAGCGGTTTTGAATGGGTTCACGCATGGTTATGCCTCCTCTTTCTGTTCGGTGGTGTCTGTCTTTTTCTTAAAATATTCCTGACGCTGCTGGTAGTAGCCGAGCTGGAACGCGCCCTGTTCTGCGAGCATAAGCTGCTTTGGGAAGGTTTCGCCGAGCTTGTCCGAAAGTTCGCCGATGGATTTATCCAGTGCAATCCGCTGCCCCTCATTGAGCTTTGCGAGGTGCTTCTGCGCTAAATTGATGAGCGAGGGGAACACAAGGCTCGGCGTAGCGGAAGCGGAGTTGAAAAAACGGTCTTTGATGGTGGTATTGATGTTGGGGTTTGCGGCTTCCTGCGTGCGCTCCAAAACGGCGAACAGGCGGCCGAGATTGTAGGGGATATTGGTGCTTTCTTTGTTTACGGACACGGTCAAAACCTCCTTTGGACAAAGCGGGTCTTCGTTTTTAGAATAATAAGCTTTTATGACGGACGCGCGCGCCCAGGTGACATTGTGCTCGGCGCGGATGCGCTCTTTCTTGAAAATGCCCTGCTCCTTTTCGAGGCGCATAATCTTGTTGTCGAGCTTCGCCTTTTCCAACAGGTCGGTATTGCCGGAGAGGATAGCGACAAATTCGGCGAAGTTCATCCCGTTGTTCTCGTCCATGCCGTCCTCGTCGATGCGGCGCACGGCGATCGTGCCGCTGTTGATCTGGTTGATGAACATCTGCTTGTTCTTCAACAGATTGAACTTGTAGGCGTCGAGCGTCTTTTCCGTGCCGTAGATGACCACGTCCACGGTGTTGCCGCCCCACAGCTTCACGGTGTTGCCCTTGCGTACCGCGCGGCCGTTGCGCTGCTCCATATCCGCCGGACGCCAGGGAATGTCGAGGTGATGCACCGCCACGGCCCGTTCCTGTGCGTTTACGCCCGTGCCCAACATGCTCGTAGAGCCGAACAGCACGCGCACCCGGCCTGCGTTCATATCCTCGAAGAGCCGCTTGCGGGCCCGTTCGGTTTGGGCGCACTGGATGAAGCGGATTTCATCGGCAGGGATACCGAGCCGTACCAGCTTGTCCTTGATGTTGGAGTAGATGTTCCACGCGTTCGGCTTGTAGGTTGAAAGATCGCTGAATACGAACTGCGTGCCCCGGTTGGCCTCGGATCGCACGTAGTAGTCGTAGATCGTGCGGGCGCAGATGGAGGACTTGTTGTCCTCGCTGTCGCGGAAACGGTCGCCGAGCAGCCGCATGTCGAGCGGCATTTTGCGGGCTATATCGGTGGCGATAAGCATCTTCGCCCTGTCGAGGTTATCCGGCTCCGGCATATCCAGCCCCAAGTCTGCCCACGCTCCGCTATGCGCAAAAGCCATGAGCCGCCCGATCATCTCCTCCTGCGCGAAGGTCGGGGCGTGGGAGAGGAAACGCACGTTTTTCTCCGGCACGTCGAGGTTTATCATTTCGGCGGTGCGGTAGTCGGTGATCTCGCGCAGGAACATCGCCAGCTCCGGCACCTTGATATAGCTGCGGAAACGCTCTTTGCGTCTGATCGTCCCCGTGACACCCAGCTCGTAGTCGGCGCTCTTTTTCGTGAATATCGCCGCCCACGCGTCGAAGCAACCGATGCTCTGCCGCCGGAGTTCCTGTGGGCGCAGGTACTTGAACATCACGTACAGCTCGGTCAGCGCATTGACGACCACCGTACCCGACAGGAACGTAGCCCCGAGGTCCCTACCCGTGCGGCGCTGGATGTCGCGGATGGCGAACAGGAGATTCATCGCCCGTTGCGAGCCCCGCGTGTTGCCGATACCGGCTACCCGCGTGTGGCGCGTCTGAAACATGAGGTTCTTGAACATGTGGCACTCGTCCACGAAAATGTGGTCTATGCCCATGGTGCGGAAGTCCACGGCGTCGTCTTTCCGGCTGTCGATCTTCGCCTGCAACTCGCCGAGCGTGGCCGAGAGGTTCTGCTTGCGCTTTTCGAGCCCTTTTTGCATAGCACGGCTCCGGTAGCACATGGTGGACTGCTCCAGTACCTCAAGGCTGCGCTCCGTGTCGGCGAGTTCTTCGGTAAATATCTCGAACATCGTCTCTTCCGACTGGGGTATCTTGGCGAATTGGTCGTGTGTGAGGATGATGCAGTCCCAGTTGTTGTTCTTGATCTTGGAAAATACCTCCTTGCGGTTGGCGGGTGTGAAGTCCTCCTTACCCGGATAAAGCACTTTAGCCCCCGGGTACGCCTTGCGGAACGTGTCGGCGATTTCGTGCACATTGGCTTTCAGGGCGATAATAAGCGGTTTCTGCGCCAGACCGAGACGTTTCATCTCATAGGCCGCGACACACATTATCATGGTTTTGCCTGTACCTACTTCGTGCCAGCAGATACCGCCGCCGTTCTGCTTAATCATCTGCACCGCGTCCTTCTGCGAGGGGTAGAGCTCCTTGTACGGGAACTGTTCGAAAGAGAGGCCGGGAAACGTCTGCGCCGAGCCGTCGTAGGCGGGACGCACGTAGCAGTTGAACCGCTCGTTATAGGTTCGCACCAACTCGTCGCGCACCTCTACAGGCCGCTCGTCGAGCCAACGGTTGAAACGCTCTCTGATCTCCTCGATCTTGGTAGCGGCCTCCTGCATGGCCTCCTCGTCCGGCACGCGCACCTTGCCGCCGTCCCGATACACCTCTTTCGTCAACTCGGGTACGGTATCATGAAGGGCATGTACAAAGAGGTCTTCGCCGTTGCAGTTACGAACGGAATAGGTGTTGTAAGCCACCGGGGAATAGCCCTGCAAGCGTACTACATACGTGTCGTTCACATCGAAATACATCACCTCGGCTTCGACTCCGAAAAGTTCCGAGGCGAAATCGGCGTATAGCCCGGTGTCGATCCACCGCTCACCCATGTTGATGTCGAGCTCTTCATAAGGTATCGCTTCGGGTACGGCCGCCTCCAACGCTTTTACGGCGATTTCCGTCCACTCCCGCTCCCTGTCCGAAAGATCGGGCAGGCAGGAGACGATCGCCCGATGTTTGTCGATAACGTTCCCGGCAAGAAAGAGGCCCTTGTGTTCCCACGCCCCGCTGACGGGATTGTAGAACATTTCGCCTCGCAGGGCACCGATGACCGCCTCTTCGGGCAGGTCCGTCACCTGTCCGATATAGTCCATATCGACGCGGCCGTAAAAGTTCAGGCTGCTCGCCAGCGCCTCGTCGGGCGTGAGCTTGCGATGCGGGTCCGTCTTCGTGAATGCCACGGGTTCGCGCAGGATGTCGGCCTTGACAATATCCCCGCCGAGCTGCATTTCGAGCGTGAACACCTCCGAGCCGAGGCTGTCGAGCATGATAAACTCCCGGTTGTCGTTGTCGTGGAAACAGCCCCATTTGGCGACGAAGGCATCGTAGCGGGCGTTGAGCTCCGCCCGCAGTGCCGGGTATTCCTTTTGCTCGTCCCGCTCCCTGCCGGAGAGTTCGAAATATGCCTTGCGGACGGGGAAATAGTCGGCGGCCCTGTCCGCGTTGACCTTGCCTTCGTCCACCGGCACGAAATCGACGGCGACCTCCTCATAATGATCGGACTTGCGGTAGCGGAGCGTACCTACCTGCCCCTCGAAGGCGACCATCGCGCCGTCCTTCATCCACTCCTCCGACGTGCCCGTGTAGGCCCGCCGCCCCCGGTCGGGCCGCGTCGCGCCGGCGGCCGGCATCCCGAACAGGGACATCTGCACGGGCGCGGTATCCCCTGCTCCGCCGGAGAACAGCTCCTTGCGGAAACTGCGGGCGAAATCGTGGCGGAGCAACGCGGAGAGGTATTGCGACATGGCGGCTTCGTCGCCCAGCCACTGATATTTGCGCACCTGCTTGCCGTACCGGTTCACGACGATGCGGCTGTCTGTGGCGAGGGAGGTCTTCGGCAGGGAAAAAAGTCTGTTCGCGGGTTCGGTCACGATTCCTGTCGCGTCGGCTTTCTCCCTGACGGACTGCAAAAACATCTTCTCCCGCAGCGAGAGTGCCGCTTTGCCGGTGTGCTTCTGGAATACGAGCAGGTCGCTGCCGACTTCGATGCCGCTCGTGGGTAGGAAAAGCGCGTCGGGCAGACGGATCGCGCTGATAAGGTCGGCGTGGCCGACGAGGTATTCGCGCACAAACTTGTTGCCCGGCGTGTCGGCTACGCCCCGCGACGTGACGAAGGCCAGCAGGCCGCCCTCGGCGAGCTGTTCCATGGCCTTGACGAAAAAGTAGGTGTGGATCGTCTTGGTGGAGCGTTCGTAGATGCCGCCCTTTTTCCACAAGTCGGCGTCGAACACGCGGAAGTCGCCGAAAGGAATGTTCGAAGCGATGACGTCGAAGGTCGTATGCCCGAAATCCTGCCCGCCGATTGTCTCGAAGCCGTCGATAACTGTCGTGGTATCGTCGTGCAGAAGCGAGAGGATAAGCCCCGAGATGCAATCCTTTTCAAAGGCGTAGCGGCGGGTGTCGGGCAGGGCTGCGGGCAGGAAGCCGCCGATGCCCGCGCTCGGTTCGAGCAGCGAGCGCATCGGCAGGCCGTACTCCGTGAATGCGGCGCGTATCTGCCGCGCTACGGCATCCACGAGGAACTGCGGCGTGTAAAAGGCCGTGAGGACAGAGGCCTTGAGGCTGTCCGTCAGCTTGCGATACATTGTCTCTTCTCCGCCTGCGAGAGTTCGCAGGGCCTTCTGCAGGCGGTTCATCGGCTCCGCCATGTTGTCCGGCAGGGGGTTGTCCGTTCCGATGTTCAGCACTTCCTTGATGCCCCCGAAGCCGGAATAGCGGGACAGCGTCTCCTTCTCCTTTGCCATGGCTTTGCGGCCCTGTACGTGGATTTTTACCGCCGTTTCGATGGCCTCCACGTTCGCCGCCAACGATGTCTGTTTGTTGTAACTCATCATTCAACCTTGTTTTTCGTTCCCTTCGTTCGGTCCGTTTGCGACCCGCAGGGATTATTTTTCTGCAGGCAGAAGGTGGCCGGAACAATCCGACAAGGCTGGACGGAAAAATACGCTCGACGGCGGAGAGGAAGATTTTTACGGATCACCCGCGGCGGCAGCCGGCCTTGGCGGAGCGGAACGGCCGGTTTACCTTCGCTGAAAAATAACCCCCGAGGGGCGCACAGGGCCGACGGCGGGAAAGGAGAGATGAAAAAGGGAAGATGGAAAGATAGAAGCGGGAGACCGGAAGCGGTATAGAAAGGGCGGAATCGGCAGTAAAACGGGGCATGCTGCCGGCAGGCCGAACATCCTATGGGATCGGACAGGGGAATCCTGTGTGTAATCGAAACAAAACCTTACCTCTGTAACCGATTATAATGAATAACCTATGGCTGAAAAGAACACTCCCATCTTATCTCCCGAATATCTCGATTTCAGAAACGAGATAACCTCCCGCATCCGGTCGGCCCAATACGAGGCGCTGAAGGCCGTGAACAAGGAGATGATCGCCTTGTATTGGGAAATCGGCAGGCGGATTACCGAACAGCAAGCGGCCTTGGGCTGGGGAAAATCCGTCGTGGAGAACCTTTCGCGGGACATACAGAAGGAGTTTCCGGGTATAAAGGGGTTCGGTGTTTCCAATATGTGGGATATGGCCCGTTTTTATGCCGAATACCGGTCGAATGAAATTCTCCAACCGTTAGTTGGAGAAATTAGCTGGTCGAAGCACATCGTCATTCTGACCAAATGCAAGGAGACACGACAACGGCAATTTTACATCTTATCAACCAAGAAATACAGCTGGACGAAAGATGTGCTTATCAACAAGATAGAAGCATAGACCTACGAAAATTATCTGCTCGGTCAGAGCAACTTCGACACGACCTTGCCGGAGAAGATAAAGAGCCAAGCCATACTTGCCCTGAAAGACGAATATACATTCGACCTTGTGGGCCTTTCGGAAGAACATTCCGAATATGAATTGGAACAAGCGATTATAAAGAATATCCGCGCGTTCCTCATGGAGTTCGGTCCCGATTTCGCCTTTGTCGGCAACCAGTACCGGATAGAAGTGGACGGAAAGGAATACTTCATAGATTTGCTGTTGTACAACAGGCGTTTGCAGGCCATGATAGCGATTGAATTGAAAATCGGCGAGTTCCTGCCGGAGTATAAAGGCAAGATGGAATTTTACCTGAATGTGCTGAACGACACCGTAAGACTGCCTCACGAAAACCCGGCTATCGGTATCATCATCTGCAAATCGAAAAGCCGCATGATTGTGGAATACGCCCTGAAAAGCTCGACAATGCCTATCGGGGTGGCGACTTACAGCCTGTCGCCGGAGCTGCCCGAAGCCTACAAGGAGTTGCTGCCGACCTCTGAGGAGATAGCGAAGAAGATAGAATTGCTTATGGAATAACGTATAAGTGCCGATGTTTGCATATCGGCACTTTTTATATTCTATTCATTCGGGATTTCGCCCGTCCTTTGCAACACACCGTCCCTGTAAAACTCGATTCGTCCGGGCTTGAAGCCCATTTCGCCGAGGGCTATATGCTTGATATAGTTCCGGTACTTGTTTCCTGAAAAGTTCTTTCCGCATAGATTGTTAAAAAACATCGGGATAGAAAACCCGTCCTCGCTTCTCAATACGGTCTTGCCGTCTTGCTTGATTTCGTCTGTCATCGTCGTTTCGTTTTAATGGATTAAACATTCATCGCTGTCTTTTCTTTCCCTGCTTTCGCTCGGCTGGGTAGGTCTGTCGTTCAACTTTTCAAGGCAACGGAAGGACGAAACTGCGGCATCATAAGCCAAACCCGGATAACGGAAACAGCTTCTTGCAGGGGCTGTTTCCGTTATCCGAATGGAATGCGGTTTGGCGTCGATGCGCTTCGTCCTACATTCGCCGGCGAAAAGAGAAAGACAGGCCTGCCGGCAAAGGAGAGAAAATTGCAGGTACAACAAAAAAGAGGTGAGAGACAGGAGAAAATACTCTAAAAAATTTGCACCGCAGTAGAATTTATGTATTTTTGCAGTTGTATTTCAAAATTACATAAATGAATATGGGGCCAAAATATATCCGCAGGGAATTATCCGCCGTGATAGAAGAGGCGTACCGCTATTTCTCGGTCATAACCGTTACCGGTCCCCGTCAGTCCGGCAAGACAACACTGATCCGTAATCTGTTCCCACACCTGCCGTACTACTCTTTGGAGAACCTCGACGTGCGGAGCTTTGCCGAAAACGACCCAGTCGCTTTTCTGAACCAGCACGCGGAGGGCATGATTCTCGATGAAGTGCATAATGCCCCGAATCTTTTGTCGTATATACAAGGCATGGTGGACGATGACGCAGACCGGCGATTCATCCTTTCAGGCAGTTCGCAGTTCGCCATGCTGAAAAGGATTACTCAATCCCTAGCGGGACGTACCGCCGTATTCGAGTTGCTGCCCTTGTCCTACTCCGAGATACGGGAGATAGCCTCCGATACGCCGCTTGACCATCTGCTGCTGGACGGGTTCTATCCCGCGATTTATTCGGGACGCAACGTGCCCAAATTCCTCTATCCGGCCTATATGAAAACCTACCTGGACAAAGACGTGCGCGATTTGCTGCAAATCAAGGACATGATGCAGTTCCATACGTTTATCCGTCTTTGCGCCGGGCGTATCGGCTCGCTGTTCAAAGCCTCCGAGCTGGCGAATGAAATCGGTATCAGTTCGCACACCATCACGGCGTGGCTCTCCGTCTTGCAGGCATCCTATATCGTGGCCCTGCTGCCCCCGTATTTCGAGAATACGCGCAAACGACTGACCAAAACACCCAAGCTCTACTTTACGGACACGGGGCTTGCCTGCTATCTGCTCGGCATCGAATCTCCGAAACAACTTGCACGGGATAAGATGCGGGGGGCGCTGTTCGAGAATTTCATCGTGATGGAAGCATTGAAACGGCGATATAACCGGGGCAAGGAGAGCAACCTCTATTTCTACCGGGACTCGAACCAGAACGAGGTCGATCTCGTGCTGAAAAAAAGTTCGGGATTGTACGGTATCGAAATCAAGTCGGCCATGACCTACCATGCGGATTTCGAGAAAACGCTGAAACAAATGGACGACTGGATCAAAAGTCCCGTAGAGGGTAAGGCCGTCGTATATTCGGGGACGTTCGAAAATACAGCAGGAAAGATCAAGTTGTTGAATTATGCCCATTTGGACGATGTGCTGGAGTAATTCCTATCGCCGGCTTTCCTCGCAACGAACAGCGGTTGCCGGAACAGATGCAGACGGTCTTTCGCGCATAGCAACACTGCCTGTCGGAGATCTCGAAAAAACGATATTCCCGATGCAGGAAATTTCCGGTAGACCTTCAGGGAAATACCATACAGACGGCGACCCCGACCGGAGTGCATCAACCGCCCCGACGGCGAAAGCACACCGGGAGCGTAAAGAATCCATAAAAACCGGTAAACCAACATTACAAGCTCAGTTTTTCACTATATTTGAATAAAATCTCTATAAGTATGGAAACCAAACCCATAAAAAAACATTTGAACAGGTTGTTGCTGGACCCCAACAACTACCGCTTCATCGACCGTCCAGAATACAAGCCTGTGTCCGACGGACAGATTGCGGAGTCCCGGATACAGCAGCGCACGGCTGAGTTTCTCAAAGGGAGGAACAACGAGAACATTGAAGACCTAATTAACAGCTTCAAAACGAACGGTGTGCTGCGGCAGGATCCCATACAAGTGCGTCCTTTAGGAGACAACTACGTCGTCATCGAGGGCAACCGTCGCACCGCGACACTGAAATACTTGTATGAGCAATTCCAGAAGGGAATGGATGTCGGCGTTCTGACCGAAAGCGATTTCAAGAGCGTCGAGTTGATCGAGTTGCAGGGGCAAGACCGCCGCCATGAGTTGATCGCCATGGGACTCAACCACATCAGCGGGAAAAGGCGCTGGAGCCCGGTGAATCAGACCCGTCTGATCCGGGACCTGCTCGAAGAGTGCGGCATGACCGAAGACGAGATATGCAACGCGCTGGGCATCACCAAGCATTACCTGCGCCGCAGTATGCGGACGCTGGCCCTAATCGAGCGATATAAAGGCAGCGATTACGGGGACCAATTCCAGACGGACAAGTATTCCATCTTCGAAGAGATCATCAAAAATACCGCCCTGAAAAACTGGCTGGGCTGGAACGACGACTTGCGCGCCCCCTCGCGCCTCGACCGTGAGGAGCGACTATTCTCGTGGATCTCGGTTACCGAGCGCGTGCAAAGAGACGAAGAGACAGGGGACGAACAAATCACCAAGCTGGAGCCGATCGTCACCAAAAGCCATGAAATCCGGGAACTGGCGAAATTCGTCGAAGACGAGAAAGCCTTAGTCAAGATGGAGGAGAGTCGCAGCGTCACAATCGGGTTCGCATCCAGCGAGGCCATATGCGAAACGCGGCTGCACAATGCGCTCGATAATATCGCCTCGGAGGTGAATGCAGCGTTGCATTTCAGCGACTACCTTTCGGACGACGACTACACGCGCATCGGCCGGCTGAAGACCAAATTGGAGAGGCTGTTGCCTTCACCGAGCGAGATTCGCATCGGGTCATTAAACAGCAATGTGGCGCCGCGCTTCTTGCAGGTGTCGGCACACTATTCGGACCTATACATTCGCAGATACCGCAAGATTGCCAATCTGAATATCGGAAAGTTACGCCGGATCAACCTTTTCGTCGGGGAGAACAATTCCGGGAAGACCTCCCTGCTGGAGGCCGTCTACCTGCTGGCGCAACTCAACGACCTGAACGCCTTTCTCGACCTGGAGCGTTTCCGCGGCAAGTTTTTCCGGGATTTCAATGCCCTATGGGTGGACAAAAATTTCATCTCTCCTATCGACATCGCCGGGCATTTCAACGGGTTGGACACGCAGGTCCGTATATCGAAGGAAGATGCGCAAGAAAATATCGACAAAAACTCCTATATTTCCACGATACGGATCGATGCGAATACCGGGGCTGATGAGCTCTCCAGCTACGTGCATCTATACCTGAATCGGGAACCGGAACTCTATTACCAGAAAGCCCAAAAGCTTTGTCGCTCGGCTTTTTCCAGCCCTTATCGCTACAACGACTCGATACTCCGAGAGGCACACGCACGCGCCGTAAAGGAGAAACGCATCGACGAGATCACGAATTTTATCCGCCAACATATCGACCCGGCCATCGAGAAGATCGAACTAACCGATATCCATGGGGAAAACCGCTTTTTCGTCACATCGAAGACGCACGAGTGTAGTATCGACCTGACCAAGTACGGCGAGGGCCTGCAACGCATCTTCGAGATAGCCCTGCTGTTCGCCTATTGCTCCGACGGCATACTGTGCATTGACGAGATAGACAGCGCGATCCACAAGGGACTGCTGGTTCGCTTCGCCGAGTTCGTGCAGAAACTGGCCGAGGAATACAATGTACAACTGTTCCTCTCCACCCATAGCAAGGAGTGCGTCGATGCATTCTCCAGAACGCAGAAAGAGGACTTGATGGCTTTCGCCCTGTACACAACCCAGGACGATACGGTGGATTTCCGATATATGGAGGGCGAGGAACTTAAAGAACTGATAGATATTATCGACCTCGATATTCGATAGACGCCATGGAAAAGATTTTGTTTGCATTATGCGAGGGACCTCACGATGTGGCGTTTCTGTACAGAATATTACAGGTGAACGGCCTTCAAAAATACTCAAAGCCTATCGGGGAGTTTCCCGCTCCACTGAACAAATATTTTGCCAGTGAGGCGGCCGGAGAAAACCTCGAACAGCTGAAACTGGAAGAGGTGCGGAACCGACGTCTACCGTCGGAGGTACTCGCACACAAAGATGATGCGCTCGTATTGCTTTATGCCATCGGGGGAGATTCCCAAGTAGAGCCCCGACAAAAACTGCTACAAGATGTCGCCCGCATATATGGTCGCCATCAGCCAGAGGAGAAAAAAATCAAAACGGGAGCGACAGCCCAATGCTCGGTCCTCTATTTTTTCGATGCGGATCAGAAAGGGTCCGATGCTCGGCTACAGGAGGTTTGTCGTGAGCTGTCCAAGGTATTGGAATCGGAGGTTTCCCTATCAGGAAATCCGCAGCAATACCGGCATACCAACGGCATCACTTATGCCGCCCATATCTTTGCCGAAGCAGGGAAACCGACCGGCAAACTGGAAAATATCCTCCTTCCGCTGATGCGGCAGGGCGACGAAGAGATTTTCCATCGGGCGGAAAGTTATGTAGAACTGCACGATCCGAAGAGACTGCCGCGCCTGAAAGTAGTTGAAATGGGAAACGGGCAATTGACGGAAGTGCGCGACGAAAAGAAGAAGGGAAAATACCATCGGGACAAATCGGTTATCGGCATAGCCGCCCAGTTGCAAAACTCCGGTTCCACGAATACCGTCTGTATCAAGCACAGTGATTATCTGACCCGAAATAAGATAGTTTCGGACCCCTCATGCCGGAAAATATGGCATACGTTCGAAGCCTTAATCGTTCCGACTCCATGACGGCCACCGGTAGCAATACCCTACTTCGCCCAAACTGAATCACCATGAACGAAAGGCTTGTTTTTCTGATTTTGCTCGGTGGATTCAGTTTGCTTTGTAGCATCATCGGTTACGGCGGCGGAAAACCGGGGAGGCGGCGTTCGCCGCCGCGCGGACGGCTGAGAGCGACAAGGAGCGCGACCGCTACTGCCGGATGGCGGTAATGGCCGGTCATCGTAATGCCTGCCGGATGTTCTGCCTCTCACGGCCCGACCTGTTCGAGGACCATCACCCGCTCAAGCCGTTCAGACTGCGTGGTATTCGGGTGGCTTTCTACGGGTATTATTATCCCTCCCGGTGGAACGATCTAATCGGCGACGAACAGCGGGCGTTCTGCCGTTCGCTATACCGTTTCAAGGAGGGCAAAATACACGGTATCGAGTTCTTCAAGGCGTGCATGGCCGCCTTGGAGACGGAAGACAGGCCGTACCACGTCATGTTCATGCCGTGCAGTAACGGCGCGAAGTATGTCCGACGGTTCAAGCGCCTCCACGGATATATCGGTAAGCACCGACCGGAACTGACATCGGGACTGCACGATGTCGATGTGTTCAAGCCGCGGGAAAGCCTGCACGCGGTTAAGGGCGGCGAGAAGCGCGTCTTGGAACGGAACTACCGCATCACGGGCGATATTGAAGGGAAAGAGATCGTTATCGTCGATGACGTAATAACGACCGGGCAGAGCCTGACCGACTACCGGAAGGAGATCGAGCGATGCGGCGGCAAGGTGGTCGCGGCCATCTTCTACGGCAAGACCGTCACAATGCCGCCGCTGCTGCTGATAAAAGCGGCGGTATGGGGCAAACACCTTATATCCTGAATCGGAGAAGCGATAAATCCGGGATGTATGCAAAGGGCAATACCTGCGCCGAATCCTTTAATAAAGCGCTGGCGGCGGTGTAAATCTTTTACATCGCCGCCAGCGCTTGCACGCACTCCCGCCGCGTGGAGTCAATGTAGTCGAACAGCAGCGAGGGATCGACGCTCCGGCCGTCGAGTCTGCAGGTAATGTGCAGGTGCTCGCCCGTGCTGCGCCCCGTAGAGCCGGTAACGCCGACCGCATCGCGCGGACGTACCGACATTCCTTTGACGACGAGTATCTTCGAGAGGTGGCAATAGCTGACGGTGTAGCTGCCGTGCCGCAGGGTCACGTACTTGCCGGAACTGCGGTCCTGCCCGACCCTGACGACCACCCCTTTCATCATGGCCAGAGCCGCCTCGCCCCGCGCATGCAGGTCGAGGCCGTCGTGAAACCTCCTTTTCCCGGTAAACGGGTCGCTGCGGTAGCCGTAGGGCGACGTGACGCGGATATGCCGCAGCGGATAGCACACGCTGAGATAACGCTCCACCCACTCCTTTTTACGCGCCTCGACGGACGTCGCATCCTGTGCGGAGGTCGCTTCCACAGGCGACGGCCACGGGTTCTCCGGACCGGAAAGCAGCAGCGCCGCCCGGCAACTGTCCGGCACGGCAGCTACGGTAGCGAACCGCGCGTCGGCCGGTATCGTGCAGACCGAAAGGCACCACATCATCAAAAGCAACATCCTTTTCATGCGGCAAAGATAACGCCCGCTTCCGACGGCGGGCCAAAGTCGCCATACTTTCTTCCGAAAACATGGAAATTAAGCGATTCAGAATATGATTTTAGCATGAAAATCATATTCTGAATATAAAAATTGAGCGCCACAACGATTTATAACACACTATTTTTGTTAGACAGAATAAAATTACCATACCTTTGCAGAGTATAATTTTTCAACATAATCAGAATATGAAAACAGCACGATTCGAATTTGACGAACTGCCTTTTCAGACGCTGGCCCGCTTCGGCCTCACGCAGGAGATGATCGAAGATCTACCGATGCGCGTGCTGGACGAGCTGTGCGAGGGCCGCCACTCGCCCGTACTTCCCGTGCGCGTGAGCGACGAGAACGGGAAGACGGTAGAGAGCCGCACCCGCCTGGTCTTTTACCGGATGGAGAACGGACAGGTGGACGTGCTCTTCTATCCTGTACTGAAATCCTCGCCGCTGGACCGCTATGACCGGGAGCAGCAGAAACAGCTACTTGCGGGCAAAGCGATCCTCGCGGACACCCCGACGGAAGACGGACGGCACACGAAGGCTTTCGTGCAGATCGACCCCGAGACGAAACAGGTGATGTCCGTCCCTACGCCCATCATCGGGCGCAACCTGCAGGTGCTGGCCGAGGAGCTGCACATGGGCACGGCGGAGATAAACGGAATGCAGCACGGCGACCCGCTGACGATGATCGTGGACGACGAGCCCGTCACGGTGGGCATCGACCTGCACGCGGCCACCGGCATCCGCTTCTGCGCGGGAGACGAGCAGAAATGGAGGGAGCAGAGCAAGCGCGAATGGGACAAGTACACCTTCGGGGTGTACGGCTGCTGGGTAATGGACGACGAGGGCAACCTCAATTACGTGTCCGAAGAGGAGTACACCGAGGAGCTGTGGAACGAACAGAAAAAGAGCGCCGAGCGCAACCGCGCGGCGGCCCTGCACAAATAAAGGGAGCAAAAGGCAATGGCACACGGCGAATACTACCCCGAAGAGGTACTGGTAGAGAAGGTACAGGCGGGAGAATACGGCTGGCTCGACTACGTGAACCACTTCTCGGCCGAGTGGCAGGACGAATACGTCCGCTACTGCGAAAAACGGGGGCTGATGGTCGGCGAGGAATCCGCCGCCGAGTTCGTCCGCTACAAGGACGACCAACTGGAGGCGGCCATGGAGGCCGGCGACGCATAACAGGCAACCATCACGACACAGGACTATGGCGATACGAACGAATACCAATCCCCGGCAGATGGACTTGCAGCCCGAGTTGCGCGACATACTGATGCGCAACGGGCTTCAGGCCCACGTGGCGCTCGACAGCGGGGGCTACCGGCTGCTCGTGCAGGGGCACGACTCGCCGCTGCTGAGTTACCCGATCACCGAGCGGCAGATGCTCGCGCTCACGGACTGGGGGACGCTCACGGCCAACAAGAAAGCCTACAACGTGCTGACGGGTATCCTGTCGAAAGATTTCTACCTGCCCAAGGATTTCGTCCATGCCCGCAACGCCAACGGCCGCGTAGCCATGGGGCTGCACGGCTACCGCATAGGCATCGGCGAGTACGGACGGCTGGGACGGTTGGGCATGCCCCCGCCGTTTCTGGGCTGGACGCCGCGCCACCAATGGGGCTTCCACCTGCGGCGGGTCGGCGGGCGGCTCTTCTATCCGGGACCGTACACCGTTCCCGAACGATGGGACGGGCGCATGAAGCCCGGCGAGATGCAGTCGGGCGGATACGGATTCTACTACAAAGGCGACAGGCAGCCGCAGGCAGCCCCCGTGCAGCAAGACGTATTGCGACAGTTGGAGGCGGTCATCGAACCGATGGCGGGCATCCCGCGCAGCGGGGAACCGGCCCGGCCCTACAAGGAGCTGATCGCCTCGCCGGTCTATTTCTCCAACGAGAAATGGCTGGAGTGCCTCGCCTCGCACGGGCTGATCGTGGATGCGGAGCGGCGGACGCTGACCGTACAGTCGGAGCGTGTCGCGGCCGATATGGTCTACGACCTGACGGAAGAAGAGACGGCCGCGCTGACCTCCGGCTCCATCGAGGAACACCCCGTCGAAAGGCGGCTGGAGACACTGAACCGCATCATCGGCGAGGACTTCGCCGACCCGGTAACGGTGGAAGTCCTCGACAGCGAGCGGCGTATCGACATCGGCCTGCACCCGGAAATAGCTCGGGAGCTGGCCGAGCGGCAACGGCAGGAAGAGGAGCTGCTGCGGCCGTTGGAGAATCCGATGCCGCAGGAAGATATACTGCACGGAACCGATGCGGCCGTAGACGGGCGCGACCTGCCGCTGCTTGACGAGCGTAAGGGATGGTACCGGGAGGAGATGTACGGGCGGGAAGTGGAGGTCGGCCAGATCGGCGTACACCCGGCGCAGGCGGAGGGGAAATACGTGATGACCGCCGTGATCGACGGCCGGGTCGTCAGCCACGAGATCACCCAGCGGGACTACGACCGCTTCCTCGCCGTGGACGACTACCACCGCATGAAGCTCTTCTCGAAGATTTTCAGCGAGGTGGAGATGAAGCCGCGGCCGGAGACGCAGCGCGGCCTCGGCGTGAAAATCTTCGCGGCCCTGACCGCCGCAGCCCTCTTTTCGGGCGGAATCCTGCAATCCTTAAATGCTCAAAATATGGAAATACCGAAAAAAGTCAGCCCGTTTCCCGTGGGCGACAAACTGCCGGAACAGTTTTCGAAGTACTTTGTCGGGCAGGCCTGGCTCGCTCCGCTGACGGACGACAAGCGGCTGAACGCGCCCG
>OHPR01000443.1_pt1 | contig 16636 bp, 18 predicted proteins | sample 1577761 | NCBI WGS metagenome assembly OHPR01 (sample SAMEA3879537, study PRJEB24766) | human gut metagenome | biome: human-associated habitat; feature: feces | place: USA | collected 1985/1987 | reverse complement strand
GGGGGAACCCTCGCCGGGGGTTCCCCCTTTGCGGGCGGCCCCCGCCGCCCGCAGCTACGCAGCCTCCGCGCACCGCCGTAACGCCGGTCGTGAACGAACGCCGGGCGGGGGTGGAACCCCGCCCCTACGAGGGGTTGGAGGAACGCGATAAGGTTGGCAGTGGACGAAGGAAAGGGTCGTCGGGGACGCCGACCCCTACGGCGGGTGGGAGACGGCCCGTGTGCCACGTGATATGCTGCGAGATCATCCGACGCCCGGGCGGGGGTTGAACCCCACCCCTACAAGGGATTGGACATGAGTGAGGTCGATTTTACCTCTCAGCGGACGCAGGAGCGTGACATCGGGAGCGCCGCCGCTACAGGACTTCTGCCTGTCTCACGTTTGTGCTAAAGCGGGATAAAGAGAAAACGCCGCCCCGACGGGGGCGGCGTTTTTGCCTTTTTGCGCTGCGTGCCGGGCGGCTCAGAGGTCGCCGCGGCGGAAGAAGGCCACGGCTACGGCGCCGGGGCCGCCGTGGGAGCCTATCACCGAGCCGATGAGGCAGACCGGCAGGCTCTCCGCGTGCTCGGTCCAGAGATGGGCGCTGTCGTGTACGTACTTTTGCAGCAGCGCGTCGGAAAGGCCCGTGTAGCCCAGAGTGTGGGGCAGGGAGAAGTCCACGCCGCCGCGCTTTTTGATGAACTCCGAGAGCAGGTTGTTGCCGTTTTTGGAGCCGCGCGCCCGGCCTACGAGCTGCACCGCGCCGTCCTGGATGGAAATGACGGGCTTTATGGCCAGCACGCCCCCGGCAAAGGCCACGGCGGAGGAGATGCGCCCGCCGCGCCTGAGGTATTCAAGGGTGTCCAGCAGCGCGATGACGCAGATGTGCTCCCGCTCCCGCGTGAGCCGCCGCGCCAGCTCCGCCGCGCCCTTCGCCCCGGGCGCAAGCTCCAGCGCCCGGCGGACCAGGATCTGCGTGCCTATGGAGGCGCTGCGGCTGTCCACCACGTGTACGCGGCCCTCGTACTTTTCCGCCGCGATGAGCGCGCTCTGGCAGGTGCCGGAGAGCTCCGCGGAGATGGTGATGACCACCGCCTCGTCCTCCGGGCCGAGCACACGGTCGTATACCTCCTCAAACTCCGATGGGGAGGGCTGGCTCGTTGTGGGCAGCACGTCGCCCTCTATGAGCTTCTCGTAAAATTCCTTCGGGGATATCGTCACCCCGTCTATGTACTCCTCGTCCCCGAAGCGGGTCTTCAGCGGGACTATCTCCAGCCCCAGCTGCGCGGCCTCGGCCCGGGTGAAGTCCGAGGTCGAGTCCGTTATAATGCGTATAGCCATGTCAGCCTCCGATTTCATAAGATGTTGAGCAGTCAACAAACTATACTCCTAAAATGTTGACTTGTCAACATCTTTGGAGTATGATAACGCCGAAGGAGGCGGAAGGCCATGTATTCTGAGAGGTTCCGGGAGTTTTCCGGGCTCATATCCCGGGCGGAGAAGGCGCTGCAGCGGGCCAAGGCGGAGAATGTGCGAGGCTACGGCCTGCGCGGGGTACACGTCTCCTGCCTGCTGACGCTTTTGGAGCAGGGGCGGGGGCTGCCGGCCTCAGAGCTGGCGGCGCTGTGCGGCGTGGACAGGGCGCTGGTCTCGCGCGTTGCCTCGGAGCTCATGGGCCTTGGCCTCATCCGCGAGGCCGCGCCGGGGCCGCGGCGGCGCTACCGCGGCGCGCTTGAGCTGACGCAGGAGGGCCGCGAGACGGCCGAGGAGATGTCCGCGATCGTGGACGAAAAGCTCCAGCGCGTGAGCGGGGACATCCCCCCGGAGGAGCTTGCCGCCTTTTACCGCGTGCTGGGTACGATAGTGGAGCGCCTGGAGGCGCTGTGATAAAAAAGAAGCGGCCGCCCATGGGGCGGCCGCTTCTTTTCACAGGTCGAGGTTGTAGATGCGCCAGACAACGGCGCTCATCTCCGCGCGGTTGATGTTGTTGTCGGGCAGGTAGACGGGCTCGCCGCCGGAGGTGCTGCCCTCGATCACGCCAACGTTGAAGAGCGCGCCGACGTAGCCGTCGCTCGTGTCGGAGAAATAGGTGCTGCTGTAGGTCTCCAGCCGGAGGGCGCGGGCCGCGAGCTTGGCGATGAAGAGCCTCGTCACGGGCGCGTCGAGGGAGCTCACGTCCTCTTCGGAGAGGATGCCCTCGGAGAGGACAAGGTCGAGATAGCCGCTGGCCCAGTGTGCGCCCGTGCGCTCCTGCGCGGGATAGCCCGCGGCGAGCAGGACGAGCTTCAGCGCCTCGCCCGCCGTGATGTTCCCGGACGGGCGGAAGCTGCCGTCCTCATAGCCGTCCATTATCCCGGCGCAGGCGAGGGGGGAGACGTACTGGTAGTACCACTGGCTGTAGGGTACGTCGCTGAACTTGGCGGGGGAATATTCCTCCCAGACGCGGTGGAAGAGCTCATAGTCGTCGCCCTCAAGCTCCTTGTACTCGTACTCGTAGAGCGGGGTGCCGCCGAAGCCATAGTCGCCGTAGAGGAAGATGAGCGCCTCTTCGAGCCGGCGCTCGACCAGCGCATCGAGCGTGCCTCCTGCGGCGCTGTTGCTGTAGCGCGCAAAGGTGTTGACGATTTCCTCATCCGTGTAGTACTGTATACCCGCAGCGAGCATGTTGTAGAGCCGGTAGCTGCTGGTCAGCCAGCCGACGCCGATGTTGTAGCTGAGGCTGGCGAGCGCGTCGTACTGGTGCTGGTTGAGCGTGACGCCGAGCGCGGACATGGCCTTGTCTATGTAGCCCTCGGTCTCGGCCAGATGCCCGCGCAGCAGGGCGTCGGCCTGGGCCTCGGTGATGCCGTCAGGATACTGGCCAGCCTGGCAGCGGGTGCCGTAGCCTATGGCCCAGCCGGTGGAGTCCTCATAGGCCTGGGCGGAAAAGCCCTCCTTGTCCTTTATGAAAGCAATGCCGGCCTCGCTGGTGCGCAGCCCGGTCCCGCCTGCGGCCAGAGCCGGGACGGCGAGCAACAGGCAGGCCGCTAATATGAAGCAAAGCGTTTTTTTAGTCATGTCTGTCTCCTTGCTGCTGTGGTACCTTGTATTTTAGCACAGGTGGGGAAGGATTTCAACTTTTTAGCTTCAAATGGCTCCGAGCGGCAGTGAAGGTGGGGCCTGGGGAGGTTTTTTGATGGAAATTATCTGGCATGGCCATTCCTGTTTCGAGCTCGTTTCCGGCGGCTTTTCCCTGGTGCTGGACCCCTATTGCCACAGGGAGCTGTGCGGCTATCCGGAGCTGGACCTTGAGGCTGATGCGGTGCTGTGCAGCCACGGCCATTACGGCCACGGCTGGACCGAGGCCGTGAGCCTGCGGCACGGCGCTCACGACCCCTTTGAAGTCGAGACCCTTGACAGTTTTCACGACGTCATGGGCGGGCGGCTGCGTGGGGAGAACCGCATCCACATCCTGAAGGCGGAGGGCCTGAAGCTCGTCCACCTGGGCGACCTGGGCTGCCGCCTGACGCCGGAGCAGCTGGAGCGCATCTCGGGCTGCGACGCCATAATGGCCCCGGCGGGCGGCATTCTCACCATTGAGCCGTACGCCGCCTATGAGCTCTGCCTGGCCTCGGGAGCGCGGCTGGTGCTGCCCATGCACTACGGAGGCGGCGGGCTGGGGAACCGGCGGCTGAGGCCGGTCGAGGAGTTCACGAGCCTCTTTACGGACAGGCCCGTGCGGCGCTATGAGGGCGGCATGGGCTTTGACGAACAGACCCCGGCGCAGGTTGCGCTTTTCGCGCCGCCGGGGGCTCGGGGGAGGGACTAGGCTTGGATACGCTCATCTTTGTGCTGGAGCTCATCGGCACCCTGGCCTTCGCGGCCTCGGGCGCGATGACGGGCGTACGCAAGAACATGGACATCTTCGGCGTGGCCATACTGGGCCTGACGACAGCCGTGGGCGGCGGAGTCATCCGCGACCTCATCCTCGGCAGCACGCCGCCGAGGACCTTCCAGGACCCCATATACGCCGGCCTCGCCGTGGCGACGGCGATAGCGGTTTTCATCGTGGCCCGCCGCGGCTGGTTCGAGGGAAGGCACCAGTTTTATGACCTTGCCATGCTGGTGATGGACAGCCTCGGCCTCGGGGCCTTCACCGTGACGGGCGTCGGCGCGGCGCTGGAGGCGGGACAGGACGGGGCGTTCCTGCTCATCTTCGTCGGCGTAGTGACCGGCGTGGGCGGCGGCGTCCTGCGCGACGTGCTGGCCGGCGACACGCCCTATATCTTCGTAAAACACGTCTACGCCTGCGCGTCGCTGCTTGGCGCCATAGTCTGCGTCCTCCTCCAACCCCTGGCAGGTGAGAGCGTCTCCGTCGTGGCGGGCATGCTCAGCGTAGTCGCCCTCCGCTTCCTCTCCGCGTATTTCCACTGGAACCTCCCCCACGCCCGCGTCGAGCGGAGTACTGAGCGCCCTGAGGTTTAAAAGTTTTTTGCCCCGCTTTTTTGCAAAAAAGCGGGCGGGGTCCAGGGGCCGCGCCCCTGGCCGCGCGCCGCAGCGCGCGGAATACTCGATCCCCAAAGAAGCGCAGGAGGGGGTCAAAGGGAGGACCCTCGCCGGGGGCCCCCCTTGCTTTTTGCGCCTGGCATACAAAAACCCCGGCCCCAATGGGGCCGGGGTGCGTGGGTCTGGCTCGATCAGCCCAGGTTCCGGACATACTCCATGCCGGCCTTGAGGGCCTTGATGTTGCCTTCAAGGAAGCGGGCCTTCTTCTCGCCGAGCTCGACGCGGATGGCCTCGATGATGGTCTCCTCGTCGATGACGTCGGGCTTCTTGGCGACATACGCGCCCAGGAAAACGACGTTGGCGCCCTTGGGGTTGCCGATCTCCTCAGCGATGTGGTTGCAGGGGACGTAGACGACGTCGCAGTCGTCGCGGTTGGACTTCTCGTCGATGATGCTGCTGTTGACGAGCAGCAGGCCGCCCGGCTTGACCTCGCTCTGGAACTTGAGCATGGAGGGCAGGTTCATGGCGAGGACGGTGTCCGCCACGGAGATGAGCGGAGAGGCGACGGGCTTGTCGGAGACGACGACGGAGCAGTTGGCGGTGCCGCCGCGCATCTCAGGGCCATAGCTGGGCAGCCAGGAGACGTGCTTGCCGGACTCCATGCCGGCCTCGGCAAGGAACTTGCCGATGAGGAGCATGCCCTGTCCGCCGAAACCGGCGAATATGCACTGTTCTTTCATATTATTACTCGGCCCCCTTATCCTTGTAGACTCCCAGCGGGTAGTACGGGATCATGTTGTCCTCAAGCCACTTCAGAGCCTCGACCGGGCTCATGCCCCAGTTGGTCGGGCAGGTGGAGAGCACCTCGACGATGCTCAGGCCGTGGCCCTCCATCTGGTACTTGAAGGCCTTGGTGATGGCCTTCTTGGCCTTGAGGATGTTGGCGGTGGTGTTGAGGGCGACGCGCTCGGCATAGTAAGTGCCGGGGATCTGGGAGAGCATCTCGCAGACCTTGATGGGCGCGCCGGACCACTCCTCGCTGCGGCCGTAGGGGCTGGTGGTGGTCTTCTGGCCGACGAGCGTGGTGGGGGCCATCTGGCCGCCGGTCATGCCGTAGATGGCGTTGTTGATGAAGATGACGGTGAGCTTCTCGCCCCTGTGGGCGGCGTGGACGATCTCGTTGGTGCCTATGGAGGCGAGGTCGCCGTCGCCCTGGTAGGTGAAGACGCAGGTGCCGGTGTGGACGCGCTTGATGCCGGTGGCGACGGCGGGGGCGCGGCCGTGCGCGGCCTCGTACATGTCGCAGTTGAAGTAGTTATACGCGAAAACGGAACATCCGACCGGCGCGACGCCGATGACGTTGTCGGACAGACCGAGCTCCTCGATCGCCTCACCGACGAGCCTGTGGGCTATGCCGTGGTTGCAGCCGGGGCAGTAGTGGAACACGGTGTCGGTGAGCATTTTGGTCTTTTCAAATACAACGGCCATTACAGTACCTCCCTCATGCTGAGCAGCTTTTCTTTGATCTCCTCAGGCGTCGGCATGTGGCTGCCGTAGTGGCCGAAGAAATCGACCTTCTGCTCCCCGTTCACGGCGAGCTTCACGTCCTCCAGCATCTGGCCGGCGTTGAGCTCGACGTCGAGAACGGCCTTGACTCCCGGCGCGACGGCGGCGTCGTGCAGGGCCTTGTACGGGAAGGGCCAGAGCGTGATGGGCCTGATGAGCCCGACGTTGAAGCCCTCTTCCTTCAGGTCGTCGATGGCGGACTTGCAGATACGCGCCACAGTGCCGAAGGCAGTGACGATTATCTCAGCGTTCTCCATGTTGTAGGCCTCGAAACGGACCTCGTTCTTTTCTATTTCACGGTAGGTGGCCTGCAGGCGCTCATTGAGGCTGTCAAGCTCCTCGACGGTGATATACAGGCTGTTGATGATGGCGCGGCTGGGCTTATCCTTGGCGCCGTGACCGTTGGCGGCCCAGGGCTTCTTCTCGTAGTCGATGACGTACTCATTCATCTCGGGGAGGACGACGGGCTCCATCATCTGGCAGATCATGCCGTCCGCGACGACCATGACGGGGTTGCGGTATTTGTCGGCGGTGTCGAAAGCGACCTCCATGAGGTCGATGGCCTCCTGCACGGAGGCGGGGGCGAAGACGACGAGACGGTAATCACCGTGGCCGCCGCCCTTGGTGGCCTGGAAGTAGTCGCCCTGACCGGCCTGGATGGAGCCGAGGCCGGGGCCGCCGCGCATGACGTTCATGATGACGCAGGGCAGCTCGGAGGCGGCTATGTAGCTGATGCCCTCCTGCTTGAGGGACACGCCGGGGGAGGAGGAGCTGGTGAGGACGCGCGCGCCGGTGCCGGCAGCGCCGTAGACCATGTTGATGGCGCCGACCTCGCTCTCGGCCTGCAGGAAGCAGCCGCCGATCTCAGGCATGCGCGCGGACATGTACTCGGGTATCTCCGTCTGAGGGGTTATCGGGTAGCCGAAGAAGTAGCGGCAGCCGGCGCGGATCGCGGCTTCAGCTATGGCTTCGCTGCCCTTCATAAGAGTCAATGCCATATCTAGTTCCTCCTATTCCTTCTCAATGTGGATGACCACATCCGGACATGTGCGGGCGCAGGACGCGCAGGCGATGCAGGCCGAAATGTCGGTCATCTCGGCCGGGTGATAGCCTTTGGCGTTGAGCTTGGTTTTCGAGATCTGCAAGAGCTTTTTGGGGCAGGCCCTGACGCAGAGACCGCAGCCCTTGCAGCGTTCTTCGTTGATCGTGAGTTTAACCATGCTTTTACCTCATTTCATGAATAATAATGAGTTTCCCGACGCAGTTTTTCTTGCATCACGCCTTCCTGAACAGATGTTGACGCGGCACACCGGCGCGTCACAGGCCCTCCTTTGTGAAGGTCTCCCAATCCCTGTGCATGAAGGTCTCGATGGGCATGGGGGTGCCGATATAGGCAGGGTCGTGCCCCTCGCGGAGGAAGCCCTCCAGCAGGTCGGGCCTGCCCGTCGTATACAGCACGGGTACCCCGGAGCGTATCGAGGCCTCGCGTATTACCTCGTAACCGTCCCGGAGGTCCTCCGGGCAGGCCATGCGGGCGAGATTGGTGTTGTTCACAAAGCCGGAAACTTTCTGGCGCGAATGGCGCTCCATGCCCTCCATGAGAGAGATGAGCTTTTCCGGGGTGCCGGCCATCGGGCGGCGGGTGTTCACCACGTTGAGGACCTTCAGGCTGCCCTCGGGCAGTGCTGCAAAATCCTCATGGTAGCGGCCGAGCGCCGTGGCTCCGGCGGGGTCGCCGCCGACGTCGAAGATGACCGTGTCCCAGTCCAGCGCAAAGGCGGAGGCAACCTCCGCCGGGAGGGAGAGCGTCTCCACGCTCGAGTGTACAAAGTTGGGGGATACGAGCCTTATCTCCCGGGATTTTATGAGGTTGCCCCTGTCCGTGAGCCGGAAGTAGGTGTTGACCATGTCGAGGTCAATGAGCTCGACCTTTTTGCCCGCGCGCGCGGCCTGGAAGGCAAAGTTTAACGCCAGCTCCGTCTTTCCGGAGCCGTAGTTGCCTATGAGAACTATGACCTCTTTCATCATTTCCTCCGTTTACTCAGGCGGGGCAAGCCTCTGCCGGGAATGTGTCAGGCGTTGACGGCGCCGTTTTTCTCGCCGTACTGGTTGTCGTAGTTGTCCTGGACGCAGCGGACGATGTCGCTGAGCACGTCGCAGGTCGGGGTGGGGACGTTGAACTGCTTGCCGTAGTCGCTGATGGTGCCGGTCAGGGTATCGACCTCGGTGCGCAGCTTCTTGTAGAGCATATCCTGGGCCATGCTGGGGTAGTAGTCGCTGATGTTGTCGATGATGTGCTGGTGGTCAACGCGGATGAACTCGTCCGGGTCGATGTGGACGCCCTTGTGCTCGGCGACGGCGCAGCACTCGCGGATGACGTTGTGGAAGAGCTTCTTGCCGTAGGGGTTGTTCTCGACGTAGCCTATCTTCAGGCGGGTGACGGCGCAGACGGTGTTGACGGTGCAGTTCACGATGACCTTCTTCCAGATGAAGGGCAGCACGTCCTCACGGAAGACGGCCTCGCAGTCGCCCTTGTTGAAGCACTCCTCCATATACTTGCCGGCGGCGATGGTGAGCTCGTTGTTCTCCAGCGCGCCGAAGTTCATGATGACGCCCTCGCTGGGGGTGGAGATGCAGCCGCCGGGGCCGTCGAGCGCGGTGCCGATGACGCCGGAGCCGACCATGCAGCGGGAGGCGGGGTAGTACTTGAGCAGCTTGTCGTCGTTGCCCAGGCCGTTTATCAGGGAGACGAGCACGGTGTTCGGGCCGATGCAGGGCTTGGCGCCCTGGATGGCGCTCTCAAGCTGGTTGGCCTTGGTCATGAAGATAACTATGTCCATAATGCCGATGTCGTCGGCAGAATAAGCGGTCTTGAAGCCGGTAAGGATGGTGGTCTTGTCGGGATAGATGGTAAACTTCATGCCGTCCTTCGCGACCTTGTCCATGTGGGCCTTGTAGGGGTCAACGAGGGTCATGTCAGCCCCGCCCGCGCGGAGATAGCTGGCGAACACGCTGCCGGCAGCGCCGGAACCTACCATTGCGATTTTCATTATTTCTCTTCCTCCTATGCTTATTGATGCCGCTGTATGTGGTTATCGCCCCCTTTCGGGGGCGGAGCGCGCAGTTTAACCGTTCTCCATCCCGTACTGGTTGGAGTAGTTGTCCTGTATGCAGGAGATGAGGTCCGCAAGTACGCTGTTGTAGGGGGTGGGTATGCCCAGCCGCTCGCCGTAGCGGGCGATGGCGCCGTTCAGGACGTTTATCTCAGTCTGGCGGTGGTGCAGCACGGCGTCCTGGGCCATGCTGGGGTAGTAGTCGCCGAGATTTTCGCGCAGGTTGCCGATGTCGGCCTCTATGAGCGGCCAGATGTCGCCCACGCCGAGGGCCTTGGCAACGGCGCAGCCCTCTTTCCAGACGTTCATGAGCAGCTTCATGCCCCAGTCGTTGTCCATGACATAGCGCAGGCGCATGCGGCTCACGGCACAGACGGCGTTGTAGCCGCTGTTCGTGACGGCCTTTTTCCAGAGCAGGACGCGCACGTCGTCCTCGAAGCTCGCGTGGCAGCCGCCGGCCTCAAAGCATTCCTCAAGGTATTTTCCGGCCCTGTCCGTCTGCGGGGACTTCTCCACCGCGCCGAAGAACATCTGTATGCCGTCCTCGGGCTTGGAGACGCAGACTCCCGGCCCGCAGAGCTCCGTGCCAATGACGCCGGCGCCGTACATGATGCGTCCGGCGGGGACATATTTCATTAGGATCTCATCGTTGCCTATGCCGTTCTGCAGGGAGACGAGGACGGTGTCCGGCCCGACGCAGTGCATGACGTCCGGCATGACGCCGTCGGTCTGCGTGGCCTTGACCATGAGGATGACGATGTCCATTTCGGGCAGGCAGGCCGCGCAGTCGGCGGTGTGGAAGCCCGTGAGGACACATTCCTCGCCCTTGCAGCGGAAGGTGAGGCCCTCCGCGGCTATCTTGTCCATGTGGGCCTTGTAGCGGTCCACGAGGTAGAGCTCCGCGCCCCCGCGGCGCAGATATGCCGCGAACACGCTGCCCGCGGCGCCGGAGCCTATCATTGCGATCTTCATATAGTTTGCGTTCTCCTTACTTGCCCTGCCCGCGGTCGTTCTTCTCCGAGGAGCGCTTGACTATCCAGAAGGGGTCGTCCGTGTTGTCGGAGTAGGCGACGAAGTTGAGGCTGGATTTTATGTGCTCCGCCATCGCCTGGCGGGCGAGGGCGGGGATGTGCAGCTTGATGGAGGAAACTATGGCCCCATGCTGGTGCACCACCTGGCTGGACCAGGGGTTGGACTGCTCGGGGCTTATGAACTTGGGCCAGGAGCCCTGGTACATGGTGAGGTTGGGCAGCAGCTCGTTGTAGCTGCGGATGAGGTATTTGTTGCCGGAGGCCTCGACGATGAGCTTGTGGAAGGGCATGTCGGTCTCCTTGAGCCGCTTGCCGTCCATCCTGGGGACGGCCTTTTTAAACTCGGTGGCAAGATTGTCGAGCTGGGCGATGGCCTCGGGGCTGGCCTTGTCCGCGCAGAGGGCGGCGGCCTCGCACTCTATGGCCGTGCGCGCGTCGTAGAGGTCTATCATGTCCAGCAGGTTCATGTCCGTGACGTAAAAGCCGCTGGCCTTGGGCTTCGTTTCCACAAAGCCGATGGCCTGGAGCCGGTTTATCGCCTCGACGACAGGCGTGCGCGAGATGCCCAAATCGGTGGCGATCTGGTTAATGTTGAGCTTGGAGGCGGGGGGTATATCCAGCACGACGATCTGGTCGTAGAGTATCTGCGTGACGACCTCGCTGAGCTTGGCAAAGGGGTTTTTTTCAAGGTAGTTTTCGAGCTTTTCCCGGTTCATTGTAAAAAAATCACCTCAAGCGCAATTTCAGCGATATTGCCGTCCTTTTGCACAAAAAAGGATTCTGTTTGCCACTCTCAATTTACCACAATCCCGCCCGATTATCAAGATGTGCGCACAATTTTCCCAAATGCACAGATATTGAGCTAAAAGAAATGCTTTTGAAAAATGCAAAATCGCGGCGGACGCCTCAAGTTATTTTATTAACGCCGCTTCAAAAAGGCCCAAAAAAGCCCCGATAACCTGTAGACTTTTTAACGATTTACCCTATGGGAAACATCCGCCTAATTAAAGCGCTAACGTTGCTTTTAAATCGATGCAAAATGCTTTTTAAAAGCAGATAAATTCATTAAAATTGATACAAGCCTTGTCCCCGGTCTATAATCACGCCATATTGGCTCGGCCAGTATGAACAGAGGGAGAAAAAATCAAAAAAGGGAAGGAGCACCGAGAAATGAATGAAAAATCGGCGGTGACCAAAGGAACTTGGGCAGCTGGATTTTCAGTTGCCTCTGTTTGGTTTGGCACACACGTCGGCGCGGGTTTCGCGACCGGCAACCAGGTCCTGAGCTACTTCGTAAACTACGGCTGGACGGCCGTAATATTTCCGCTTATATCCATGGGCATACTTGCCTATGTTATCTACGTTATAATGAAGTTTGCCCGACTGCGCGGGCTTGACAACTATAACGACACCTTCCGCGAGCTGTGGCAGCCGTACCCGGCGCTGGCCATATCGTTTGAAATTTTCTACATAGTCATCATCCTTGCGGCAGTCGCTGCGGCGATCAACGGCGCGGCGCTGCTGGTTGTGCAGGTCGTCCCGGCCCTGGGGACCCTGGGCAGCACGATACTCGTCGCGGTCATGCTCATCGTCCTGTGTCTGTTCGGCGTCAAGCTCATCATCGCGGCCTCCACGATACTCTCCACCGGTATCCTCATCACCGCCGGCGTCATGATCATCGTCGGCATAGCGAACCACCCGAGCGAGGTCGCCGCCGCCTTCAGCCAGCCCCTCAACACCCCGGGCACCGCCTTCTGGCGCGGCGTCATCATCTACTGCGGCTTCCAGTGCGTGTCAATCCCGCCCATGATAGCCGCGGCCGTCACCCTGAACCGCAAGGGCGTCAAGAAGGCCGGCATCCTCGGCGGCATCATGAACGGCGGCATGCTGGCCCTGTCCGGCCTCATGCTGCTCGGTTGGAAGGACGAGATCGTCGCCGCCGGCCAGACCGCGCTGCCCAACCTCTTCATCTGCAACACCATCGGCTGGGACTGGCTGGTCGTCTGCTACAGCATCCTGCTGTTCTGCGCTTTCATCTCCACCTGCGTCACCCTCATCTACACGATGATCCTCCGCATCGACAAGAAGTTCTTCGTGAAGAGCGACGTACACGAGAAGATCCGCATGAGCATCATCGGCGTCATCATGGTCGCCGTCTGCATGAGCCTGAGCTTCATCGGCATCAGCAACATCATCACCTACGCCTACGGCTACGACGGCTACCTCGCCCTTGTCGCCATCGTGCTGCCGGTCCTCATCATCGGCAACAAGAAGAACAAGAAGTTCATCAAAGAGCACCCCGAGGCGATAGACAAGAGCTACTGATCCATGAAAAAGCCTCTCAAATGGGCGATAACCGTCCTCGGCATGGTGGCCGTGTTCGGCCTCGTGTACCTCTGCGGAGAGCTGTTCGGCGTCACCGCGGGGCCCGTGCCCACCATCGTCCTCATGCTGGCCGTCTACGTGGCTGGCTGGTTCTGGACGAGGGAGCGGCCGAAGCCCGAAGGGGAGGAGCCCGCGGACGAAAAACAATAAGGCCCGGAGCCGCCGCACAATGCGGCGGCTCCTTTTTTGCGTTTTCTTTAACACAAAGGCGGGGCATATTGCGCTTGAAGCGCGGGCGCAGAGGTGTTAGAATAAAATAGTTATAAATATTGTATGCGGGAGGTATTTCCTAATGAACGATATCCGAGACATCGCCCTTGCCCCATCCGGAGAAGTGAAGATAGCCTGGGTGCGCCGGAATATGCCAGTGCTGCGCGGCATCGAGGCGGATTTTGAGCGCGAGAAGCCCTTTGCGGACATGAAGGTGGCGCTGTCCGTCCATCTGGAGGCCAAGACGGCCTATCTTTGCCGCGTGCTGGCAGCGGGCGGCGCGGAGATGTACGTCACGGGCTCGAACCCCCTCTCGACGCAGGACGACGTGGCCGCTGCCCTGGCCGCCGGAGGGCTGGAGGTCCACGCCACCCACGGCGCGACGCCGGAGGAGTACGAAAAGCAGCTGGAAGCAGTCCTGGCCGTCGGCCCCAACATCATCATCGACGACGGCGGCGAGCTCGTGGAGCTCATGCGCACGAAGTTTGCCGATCTCCTGCCCGGTGTCATAGGCGGCTGCGAGGAGACGACCACCGGCATAATCCGCCTGAAGAAGCTCGCGCGCGACGGCATCCTGCCCTTCACCATGATGATGGTGAACGACGCGGACTGCAAGCACCTGTTCGACAACCGCTACGGCACGGGCCAGAGCGTCTGGGACGGCATCATGCGCACGACGAACCTGATAGTCGCGGGCAAATATGTCGTCGTGTCCGGCTACGGCTGGTGCGGCAAGGGCGTGGCCCTGCGCGCGGCGGGCCTGGGCGCGAAGGTCATCGTGACGGAGCCTGACCCGGTCCACGCGCTGGAGGCGGTCATGGACGGCTACGAAGTCATGCCCATGCGTGAGGCCGCGAAGCTGGGCGACATCTTCTGCACCGTCACCGGCTGCCGCGACATCATCACGAAGGAGCACTTCGGCCTCATGAAGGACGGGGCCATCCTCACGAACGCAGGCCACTTCGACGTGGAGATAGACATGGCGGGCCTGAAGGAATACGCCGTCAGGAGCTACGAGGCGCGGCACAACATCACGGGCTACGAGCTGCCCGAGGGCAAGACGTTGTTCGTTATCGCCGAGGGCCGCCTTGTGAACCTGGCCGCCGCGGACGGACATCCGGCGGAGATAATGGATATGAGCTTTGCCATACAGGCGCTTTCGGCGGAGTATCTGGCGAAGAACCGCGGCAGCCTGCCCTGCGCGCCGCTGAAGGTCCCGGAGGAGATAGACAAGGCCGTGGCGCGCAGAAAGCTCGCCTCCATGGGCGTAGAGATAGACGAGATGAACGACGTGCAGAGGGAGTACCTCGGCATCTGAGAATTGATTCGGGGAGAGGTGAGCGGGTTTGGACGAAAACAGCGGCGAGCTTCGCCTGGAGCACCTCCGTGAATTGCTTGAGGGGCATAGGATGAAGGCCCTCCAGCTTGAGCTGGAGGATATGAACGAATTTGACATAGCCGAATTCCTCACTGAGCTGGGCGAGGAGGACGGCAAGCGCATGGCCACCGTGTTCCGCCTGCTCTCAAAGGAGCGGGGAGCGGAGGTCTTTGCGGAGCTCGACGCGCCGGAGCAGGAGACGATAATCAACTCCATCACCGACACGGAGCTTGCCCTCATCATAGAGGACATGTACGTGGACGATGCCGTCGATATGATGGAAGAGCTGCCTGCGAACATCGTAAAGCGCGTCATGCGCAACGCCACGCCCGCCACGCGCAACCTTATAAATCAGTATCTGAAATATCCCGACGACTCGGCGGGCAGTATTATGACCGCCGAGTTCGTGGACCTCAAAAAGTACATGAACGTCCGCGAGTCCATCGCGCGCATCCGCCGCATAGGCGAGGACAAGGAGACGATATACGTCTGCTACGTCACCTCGGCGGACAGGAAGCTTGAGGGCGTCGTGACGGTGAAGGATCTGCTCCTCTCTGACGACGAGGCCGTCATCGAGGACATCATGGACACGAACGTCATCTTCTGCCGCACGACGGATGAGCGGGTGGAGGCCGCGGAGCGCATCTCGGACTACGACCTGTTAGCCATCCCGGTCGTGGATAAGGAGGGCCGGCTGGTCGGCATCGTCACGGTTGACGACGTCATCGACGTGCTGCAGGAGGAGGCCACGGAGGACTTCGACCGCATGGCCGGTATCGCGCCCTCGGATAAGCCCTATTCGCGCACGGGCGTACTGGAGATGTGGAAGCGCAGGATACCCTGGCTGATGTTCCTCATGTTGTCGGCCACCTTTACCAGCATGATAATAACCGGCTTTGAAGACGCGCTTGCAAGCTGTGCCGTGCTGACGGGCTTCATACCCATGCTGATGGGCACAGGCGGCAACTCGGGCTCCCAGAGCTCGACTGCGGTCATCCGAAGCCTGAGCCTGGGCGACACGGAGCCTAAGGACATCCTCATGGTGGTGTGGAAGGAGATAAGGGTTGCCGTGGCCTGCGGCGTAACGCTGGCGGCGGTGAACTTTGTGAAGATGCTTTTGGTGGACCGGATGCTGCTGGGCAACGCCGAGGTTACGGTGCTCGTGGCGGCTACCGTCTCCGTGACGCTGATAGTCGTAGTCATGTTCGCCAAGGCTGTGGGCAGCACCCTGCCCATGGCGGCTGAGAAGATAGGCATAGACCCCGCGGTGATGGCAAGCCCGCTCATATCCACCATAACCGACGCTGTGTCCCTGCTCATCTACTTCACTCTGGCGACCTTGCTGCTGCACATTTAAAAACAGGGGAGTAAGGGGAAAGCGGTAAATGGATATGTCGCAAGTGGTATCCCAGATGGGGATACTCGTGTTTATAATGGTGGTCGGTTTTGTCTGCGCCAAAATCGGCCTTACGGGGCCGGAATTCAACCGGCGCATCTCGGGCGTCGTCATGAACGTCCTGCTCGTGTTCACGATACTTTATTCGGTCATGAACACGGACATGGAGATGGATTTAGCCGGTGTAGGCTTTGTGACGCTGTGCTTTGTGGTCATGTTTGCCGTCATGTCCACACTGGGCTTTTTGACGGCAAAGCTGCTGCGCCCCGGAAAGGAACGCTCGGGCATAACCTTCTTTGCCGTGACCTTTGCGAACACGGTGTTCCTGGGCTTCCCGGTCATAGAGGCACTCTACGGCGCGGACGGCATTTTCATTGCGGCCATCTCTAACATACCCTTCAACCTTATGGCCTACACTGTGGGCCTGGGCGCGGTGCGCGGGGGGGTGAAGGGCCTGACGGTCCGCAAGGCGCTGGCCCCGCCCCTGGTTGCCTCGCTGCTGGCGGTGCTGCTCTTCCTGAGCGGCATAGAGGTGCCGAAGTTCGTGTCGGACGCCTTTGGTACGATGAGCGGGGCGACGATACCGATGTCAATGCTCATAGTCGGCACGAGCCTTGGCTCCGTCTCGCTCAAGAGCGCGGCGGGCAACTGGCGGGTCTACGCCGTTGTGGCGATAAAGCTGCTGGTGGCGCCCGTTGTGGTCTGGTTTGTCACCAGACTCTTTGTGACGGACGAGATGCTTTTGGGTGTCACCGTCATTCTCGCCTCCGCACCCACGGCGATGATAGCTACGCTTTTTGCGATCGAGTGTGGGCGCGACGAGGGCTATGCATCCGAGTGTGTGTTTATAGGCACGGTGCTTTCTGCGGTGACGATGCCGATTATGATCTGGCTGCTGCTGTGAAAACCAAAGACGCCGCCCGAAAGGGCGGCGTCTTTGCCGCTTGCCGTTCAACCAGGCCCTCTGTAGGGGCGGGGTTCCAGCGCCGCCCGGACGTAGGTTTCAGGAACTCGCCGTTTTGCTGGCGGTTGGTTTTGCCTTGTGCTGCTGTTCCACCCCATTTCTTTGGTCTTGCCCAAAGAAACGGGGTGG
>OHPR01000440.1_pt1 | contig 16751 bp, 17 predicted proteins | sample 1577761 | NCBI WGS metagenome assembly OHPR01 (sample SAMEA3879537, study PRJEB24766) | human gut metagenome | biome: human-associated habitat; feature: feces | place: USA | collected 1985/1987 | reverse complement strand
TCCTGGCAGGGCTGGCGGATGGGACCATTGATCTGTGCATCGGCACTCACGCCCTGCTGACGGAGGACGTGCAGTATCAGAAGCTGGGCCTGGTGGTAACGGACGAGCAGCACCGGTTCGGCGTGAACCAGCGGGCGGCCCTGTCCCAAAAGGCGGAGGACCCCCATATGCTGGTGCTGTCCGCCACGCCCATCCCCCGGACCCTGGCCCTGGTGATCTACGGCGACCTGGACGTGTCGGTGATCGACGAGCTGCCCCCCGGGCGGCAGAAGGTGGACACCTTCGCCCTGGGGGAGAGCTATCGCCCCCGGGTGCAGGCCTTTATCCGGAAGCTGGCGGCAGCGGGACAGCAGATCTTCATCGTGTGCCCCCTGGTGGGGGAGGCGGACCAGATCCCCGACGAGCGCAAGGCTGTGACGGCCTACGCCAAGCAGCTGCGGGAGCAGGTGTTTCCGGACCTGCGGGTGGCGGTGCTCCACGGGAAGATGAAGCCCAGGGAGAAGGAGAAGGTCATGGCGGCCTTTGCCGCCGGGGAAAGCGACATCCTGGTGTCCACCACCGTGGTGGAGGTGGGGGTGGACGTGCCCAACGCCACCTGCATGGTGGTGGAAAACGCCGACCGGTTCGGCCTGTCCCAGCTGCACCAGCTGCGGGGCCGGGTGGGCCGGGGCAAGGCCAAAAGCTACTGCATCCTGCTGTCGGACAGCCAGAATGAGGAGACCCGGGCCCGGCTGAAGGTGATGACCCAGACCAACGACGGCTTCCGCATCTCCCAGGAGGACCTGCGGCTGCGGGGGCCGGGAGATTTCTTCGGCCAGCGGCAGCACGGTCTGCCGGCCATGAAGATCGCCGACCTCAGCTGCGACATGCGGCTGCTGGACGAGGCCCAGACGGCGGCCCGGCAGCTGATGGAGCGTGACCCGGAGCTGACGGACCCGGCCCACCGGCCCCTGCGCCGGCGCATCCGCCAGCTGTTCGACACCAACGCCGATATGCTGAACTGAGGTATGAAAACAAACACCGGAGGGACAGCCGTCCCTCCGGTGTTTTCCGGTTATTTCGTTTTTACTCGCCCAGCTGATTGTCCACCAGCTGCGCCAGGGCCTCCACGGCCTCCTTGGCGTCGGGGCCGTCGGCGATCAGGGTGATGGTGGTGCCCTTCACGATGCCCAGGGACAGAACGCCCAGCAGGCTCTTGGCGTTGACCCGGCGCTCCTCCTTCTCCACCCAGATGCCGCTTTTGAACTCGTTGGCCTTCTGGATAAAATAGGTAGCAGGCCGGGCGTGCAGGCCCACCTCATTGTTCACGGTAACTTCCTGTGTAAACATTCCATTGCACTCCTTTTATGAAGCATTTTCGCAAAATGCGGGGACATACTTCTCTCACACTATAATATTATACCGAAACGGGGAAAGAAAGCAATATCCAAAGCTACAAATTCTTGAAGCGGGGCCTGAAAAAAAGTTTGGCCCTTTTGGCAGAATCCACAAACTCCGTCTGTTATTTCAACTCCACCACCGTTACGCCGGCCTCTCCCTCGCCATAGCGGCCCAGACGGAAGCTCTTGACGGCCTTGTTCCGCTTGAGCATCTCGTGGACCGCCTTGCGCAGGGCGCCGGTGCCCTTGCCGTGGATGATGGTCACGGTGCCCAGCTTTGCCATCACGGCGCTGTCGATGTAATTCTCCACCACGCTTTCGGCCTCCAGGGTCTCATAGCCCCGGATATCCAGCTCCGACGAAGCCCGGGACTGGAGATTCAGCTTGGGACTGCCGCCCACCGGAGCGGCGGGCTTCTTTTTGGGCTGGCCCTCCGGCAGGCGCACCTGCTGGGCCTTGACGGTCATCTTCATCTTCCCCGCCTGCAGGAGCAATGTGCCGTCGTTGTTGACGGCCAGCACCGAGGCGGCCATTTTCACCCCGGGAAGCTCCACCAGGTCCCCTACCTCGATGGGGCGGCTGGGGGCATAGGCAGGCTCCTGGGGCTCGCTGCGCAGGTGCAGGGCCTCCTGGGCCTGGTTCAGACTGTGCCGCACGGCGGCCTTGGCGTCGTTGAGCTCCTGGAAGTTGATCTGCTTTTGCTGCTGGCGGCGCAGCTGGTCCAGCTGGGCGAAAATTTCGTCGGCCTGGGCCTGGGCCTGGCGCACGATGCGCTTGGCCTCGGCCTCGCCCTTGGTGCGGGCGTTTTCCTTGGCCTTCTCCATCTGCTCCCGGAAGGTCCGGGCCTTTCGGGCGTCCTCCTCCCGCTGACGCCACAGGCGGTCCGCCTCGGCCTGGGCCTTCTCCAGCCGCTGGCGCTTCTCCTCCAATTGGGTCAGCACGTCCTCGAAACGGACGGAGTCGCTGTCCATCTGCTGCTGGGCGGCCTGGATCACGGACTCGTCCAGCCCCAGCCGCCGGGAGATGGCGAAGGCGTTGGACTTGCCGGGGATGCCGATCAGCAGTCGGTAGGTGGGGCGCAGGGTCTGCACGTCGAACTCACAGCTGGCGTTTTCCACCCCCGCCGTGGTCATGGCGAAGGTTTTCAGCTCGGCATAGTGGGTGGTGGCGGCAATCAGGGCTCCCTGGCTGCGGGCACTTTCAATGATGGCAATGGCCAGGGCTGCGCCCTCCACCGGGTCCGTACCGGCGCCCAGCTCATCGAACAGCAGCAGGCTCTTGTCGTCCACCTCCCGCAGGATCTGCACAATGTTGGACATATGGGCGGAGAAGGTGGACAGGCTCTGCTCAATGCTTTGCTCGTCGCCCACATCCGCCAGCACCCGGTGGAACACCCGCACGGCGCTGCCGCTGTCGGCGGGGATGTGCAGGCCGCACTGGGCCATCAGGCACAGCAGGCCGATGGTTTTCAGGGTCACGGTCTTGCCGCCGGTGTTGGGGCCGGTGATCACCAGGGTGTCGAACTGCTGGCCCAGCTCCACGGTGATGGGCACGGCCCTGGCCTGGTCCAGCAGGGGGTGCCGGGCACGGCGCAGTGTCACGCCGCCCCGGCGGCGGACCTCCGGACGGCTGGCGTTGAGCTGATAGCTCAGCTGTGCCCGGGCGAAGATCACGTCCAGGTGCACCAGAATGTCATAGTCCCAGAGGATGTTCTCCATCTGGGCGGCGCAGGCGGCGGACAGCTGGCGCAGGATGCGGTCGATCTCCTTCTGCTCCCGGGCCTCCAGCTCCTTCAGCTCATTGTTGGCCTGCACCACACCCATGGGCTCCACAAACAACGTGGCCCCGGAGGAGGAGATGTCGTGGACCAGGCCGGGCATACTGCCCTTGCACTCGGCCTTCACCGGCACCACGAACCGGCCGTCCCGCTGGGTGATCAGGGCCTCCTGCAGCACCTTGGCATAGGACGGCGAGGAGATGATGCGCTGGAGAATCTGGCGGCCCTTGGAGGCGGCCAGCCGCATTTTCCGGCGGATGTCCGCCAGCTCGCTGCTGGCGGTGTCGGCGATGGTCTCCTCGTCCAGAATGGCGGAGCGGATCTGCTCCTCTAAGTATTTATTGGTGTGCAGGGAGGTGAACAGGCGGTCCAGCACCGTCTCCTCCCCCTGGCGCTGGGCGTCGTAATCCGACACCCGGCGGCTGGCGGTGAGGACGCCGGCGATGTCCAGCAGCTCCCGGGTGTTCAGCATACCGCCGTGGTCCGCCCGGGTCAGGGCGGCGGATACGTCCTTCACGCCGGAGAAGGACGGACTGCCGTGGAGTCCCAGCCGCTCCTTGGCGGCATCGGTCTCGTCCAGCAGCCGCAGCACCTCCTCCACGTCCGTGGAGGGGGTCAGCTTCAGGCACCGGTCCTTGGCCGCCTGGCTGACGGCCTTGGCCGCCAGCTTTTCCAGCACCGCCGGAAGCTCCAGGGTGCGGATGGATTTTTCAAATAATTCACTCATATTTCGTTTCCTCTTGCGGAAGAATGGTCTTGTAATAATCCAGGGTACGGAAGCTGCGCTCCAGCTGGGCGGAAACGTAGGCGTCCGCCGCGTGGTTCAGGGCACGCAGTCCCTCCGGCGGCAGGGAAAAGCTGTACAGCCGCCGGGGGTCGCCGTAGAGCACGTATCGCAGGGCCGCCAGGCCCGACGCCGTCAGCGGCAGGGACAGGCCCCCTTTTTCCCGGCATTTGCCGCAGTGGACCACCCCGTGGACCACGTCCAGCATGGGATTTTCCGGCTGGGGTGCGCCGCACAGGGCGCAGCCATCGGCCATGGGCTCATAGCCTGCCAGGGCCATCAGCCGGAACTGAAACGCGGGCTTCACCAGCTGAGGCGGCTTTTTCAGGGCGCTGAGGGCATACAGGGCGTTGAGCAGCAGGGGCAGCACGTCGCCGCTGCCGTCGGACACCGCTTCCGTCAGCTCGGCGAAGTAGGCCGCCAGGCTCAGGGCCGTCAGGTCCTGCCGCAGGCCGTCGAACAGCTCGATGGTGTCCGCCGCGTCCAGCATGGTCCACCGGCCCTTTTCATAGAGGGTCATCTCCGAATAGGCCAGCAGCTGGCAGGCCGCAGCCACGCGGCTGCCCTTGCGCCGGGCCCCCCGGGCGATCACGGAGAGCCTGCCCCGGTCCGGGGTCAGCACGGTGAGGATTTTGTCCGCGTCCCGGGTCACCGTTTCCCGCAGCACCAGGCCGCACGTTACGAATCGTTCCGGCTGCATTCAGCCGCCTCCTTATACAGCAAGTACGCCTCCGGCGCTCCGGTGGCCCAGAACAGGGCCCAGCGCTCCTCCATGGTTTTCACCTCCGCCCATAGCTTGCCGCTTTTCCGGCGGCGTCATGAGTGGAAGCTTTTGGAGGGGGGGATTACTGCTCGTCATATCCCCGGGCACGGATGAAATTCACATTATCCCGCCAGTTTTCTTTGACCTTGACCCAGGTTTCCATGTACACCTTGGCGCCCATGAACTTCTCGATATCCCGGCGGGCCAGGGAGCTGATGCGCTTGAGCATATCCCCGTGCTTGCCGATGATGATGCCCTTGTGGCTGGCTTTTTCGCAGTAGATGGTCACGTCCAGGTCGATGATGCCGGTGTCCTCCCGCTCGGTGAAGCGGGTCACCTCCACCGCCGTGCCGTGGGGAATTTCCTTGTCCAGGCACAGCAGCATTTTTTCCCGGACGATCTCGGCGCAGACCTGGGCGTCGGGCTGGTCGGTGGTCATGCCGTCGGGGAACAGCTGGGGGCCTTCTGCGGCATAGGTCTGCAGCTGGGCCATCAGGTCCTCCAGGCCGTCGCCGGTCCGGGCGGAGATGGGGATAATGGCGTCGAAGCCGTCAAAGGCCTGGCTGTAGGCCGCGATCACCGCCAGCAGGTCGTCCTTCTTCTCCACGGTGTCGATCTTGTTGATGCACAGCACGCAGGGCAGGTGCTCCTCCCGGATGCGCTGGAGCAGGATCTTCTCCGGCTCCCCCACATGGGCGATGGGCTCCACCAGCAGCAGGGCGGCCTCCACACTGGCCAGACTCTCCCGCACCACCTTCACCATATAGTCCCCCAGCCGGGAACGGGGCTTGTGCAGGCCCGGGGTGTCCAGCAGCACATACTGGGTGTCTCCCCGGTTCACCACGCCGTAAATCCGGTTGCGGGTGGTCTGGGGCTTGTCGGAGACGATGGCGATCTTCTCCCCCACCAGGGCGTTGGTGAGGCTGGACTTGCCCACGTTGGGCCGTCCGCAGATGGTGATCATGGCGGTTCTGGTAATGTTGTTCATAGGTGATCCTCAACTTTCTTTTGAGCAATTTTATTGTGTCAGGGTAAACCGATAAGTGACAGAGTTCTGCCACCGTTCCTCGTTTGCCAGGTCCTGCCCGATCACCTTGCCGCCCATGAGCTCATAGAAGCTGCGGGCGTTAAGATTCTCCGGGACACAGTGGCAGACAAAGGAGGCGGCATGGTGCGCTCTGCAATACGCTTTCACGAAATCGAACGCTTGCCGGCCGATCCCCTGCCTTTGGTATTCGGCGGAAATATACAGGGATTGCAGGGTGATTACATCGGCTTCGTTTATCGTCAGGTAGCCGATGTTCTGCCGGTCCTTTCGGACCAAGTACACAGAATACGCCGGATGATGGACCCTCAGCAGCTCCATTTCCCTGTGCCAGTCCCAGTCAAAGTTATCTATCATGCTGTCGGGGTAAACGCCTCGGTATGTGGTGCCCCAGATTCTTTGCCGCAGGGCGATAATGGACGGCACATCCTCTTCGGATGCCTCAATAAACAGCTTTTCCTCGGCCATGCTATCACATCTCCTTCCGGGATTTTTACTCAATTTCCACACTCCGGGGCCGGCACGCTCTCCGCTGCCCGATTGCGGACAGCAAACAGGAACACCGGGCGGAGCAGGCCCAGGGATAAAACGGTGAACACGGTCAGGACGTCCCCATATTTACCGGCGCGGCTTTTATAGATCCGGTGGGCGATCAGGGTGTCCAGGATAAAGACCGCCAACAGGGCCATCAGCAGGAGGATGAACCAAAGAGTATTCAGCTTCCGGCAGACGTAGAAATAGACGCAAAGGCAGACGGACAGAAGCGTCAGAAGGGCCGACACGGCGCCCATGACCCGCCGGTCTGCCAGCTTTCCCAGCAGATACTTGCTGTAAAAGGGAATCCAGGCAGGGAATGTATGTGCGTCGCCCGCTTTTTTGCGCATGCAGGCGATGGAAAAGCCCTCCAGCACATAGCTGGCCATGATATACGCCGCCGCGGCGGCAAACACGGCGATGAAGAACAGGAAAATCGCCGATAATATACCCGAAACAATCAGAACGCCGAATCCGGCCATATGCGATACCTCCTATTTTACCCCAGCCGGTCGCCGTTTTCCACAGGCTTGTCCGGGGTAATGAGCACCACGCCGCCCTGGGAGTAGGTCCCCAGCACCAGCACCTGGGAGAAGAAATTGGCGATCTGGCGGGGCGGAAAATTCACCACCGCCAGCACCTGCTTACCCACCAGCTCCTCCGGGGTATACTGCTGGGTGATCTGGGCGCTGGAGCGCTTCCGGCCCAGCTCCGGGCCAAGGTCCACCAGCAGCTGATAAGCGGGCTTCCGGGCCTTTTCAAAGGGCCGGGCCTCCACAATGGTGCCCACCCGGATGTCCAGCTTCATGAAATCGTCAAACGTGGCCTGTTCCATGTGCGTTCCTCCTGTTATCAATCGCTGTCCAGCTTGAGCACAGCCATGAAGGCTTCCGTAGGCACTTGAACCGTGCCCAGATTCCGCATCTTCTTCTTGCCCTCCTTCTGCTTTTCCAGCAGCTTCTTCTTGCGGGTAATGTCGCCGCCGTAGCACTTGGCCAGCACGTCCTTGCGCATGGCCTTTACCGTCTCCCGGGCGATGATGCGCCCGCCGATGGCCGCCTGGATGGGCACCTCGAACAGCTGGCGGGGGATGTTCTCCTTCAGCTTTTCGCACAGCCGCCGGGCCCGGGGATAGGCCTTGTCCTTGTGGGCGATGAAGCTCAGGGCGTCCACGCCGTCGCCGTTTAAGAGCAGGTCCACCTTCACCAGCTCGCTGGGCCGGTAGCCGGAGAGCTCATAGTCCAGGGAGGCATAGCCCTTGGTGTTGGCCTTCAGCGTGTCGAAAAAGTCATAGATGATCTCGTTGAGGGGCATCTGATAGTGCAGCTCCACCAGGTGGGTGTCCAGATACTGCATGTCCTTGAACTCGCCCCGGCGGTCCTGGCACATGGGCATGATGTTGCCCACATACTCGTTGGGGCTGATGATGGACACCTTTACATAGGGCTCCTCGGCGTGCTCGATGACCGTGGGGTCCGGGTAGTTGTGGGGATTGTCCACCTTCACCATGGTGCCGTCGGACTTGTACACGTGATAGATGACGCTGGGCAGGGTGGTCACCAGGTCCAGATTGAATTCCCGCTCCAGCCGCTCCTGGATAATCTCCATATGCAGCATCCCCAGAAAGCCGCAGCGGAAGCCGAAGCCCAGGGCCACGGAGCTTTCCGGCTCGAAGGTCAGGGAGGCGTCGTTGAGCTGGAGCTTCTCCAGGGCGTCCCGCAGGTCGGGATACTTGCTGCCGTCCTCGGTGTAAATGCCGCAGTAGACCATGGACTGGGCGGGCCGGTAGCCGGGCAGAGGCTCGGCGGCGGGGTTTTCGGCGTCGGTGATGGTGTCGCCCACCTGGGTGTCCTTGACGTTTTTGATGGAGGCGGTGAAATAGCCCACCTCACCGGCCTGGAGGGCGTCCGTGGGCTCGTTGCCCAGGGGCTTGAGATATCCGCACTCCAGAATGGTATACTGGGCTCCGGTGGCCATCATGCGCACCGTCTGCCCCCGGCGGATGGTGCCCTGCTTGATGCGGAACAGCACCACCACCCCCACATAGGGGTCGTACTGGCTGTCGAAGATCAGGGCCTGCAGGGGGGCGTTGGGGTCGCCGGTGGGGGCGGGGACATTGTGCACCACGTCCTCCAGCACCGACTCCACGTTCAGGCCCAGCTTGGCGGAGATTTCCGGCGCGTCCATGGCGGGCAGGCCGATGATGTCCTCCACCTCCTGCTTGGCCTTCATGGGGTCGGCGGCGGGCAGGTCGATCTTGTTGAATACCGGCAGAATCTCCAGGTCGTGCTCCATGGCAAGATAGGTGTTGGCCAGGGTCTGGGCCTCCACCCCTTGGGTGGCGTCCACCACCAGCACCGCCCCCTCGCAGGCGGCCAGGGACCGGGACACCTCATAGTTGAAGTCCACATGGCCCGGGGTGTCGATGAGGTTCAGGGCGTAGATCTCGCCGTCCTTGGCCTTGTAGAACAGGTGCACGGCCCGGGACTTGATGGTGATGCCCCGCTCCCGCTCCAGGTCCATGTTGTCCAGAATCTGGTTCTCCATCTCCCGCTCCGGCACGGCGTCGCACAGCTCCAGCAGCCGGTCCGCCAGCGTGGACTTGCCATGGTCGATGTGGGCGATAATGGAAAAGTTGCGGATATGGGATTGTTCAAACATTTGCGTTCCTCCTCAGGGGAATAACAAGTTATATTCCCACCTATTATAACGGATGTTCCGGCAAAATGCAATTCCTGTTGCCGCCGGGAAGAAAAAGTGTTACAATAAAGGCACCCCAATTTTTGAGAGGAAAGGACGAACGCCATGAAGCTGAGTTTTTTCGGCGCTGACCAGTGTGTCACCGGCAGCTGCCATTGTCTGGAGGTAGGCGGCAAGCGCATCCTCATCGACTGCGGATTGCAGCAGGGCCGGGACGAGGTGGACAACCGCACCCTGCCCTTTGCCCCGGGCAGCATCGACTATGTGCTCATCACCCACGCCCACATCGACCACTCCGGCCGGGTGCCCATGCTCATCAAAAACGGCTTCCAGGGCCGTATTCTCACCACCCGGCTCACGGCTCAGCTCATGAGCATCATGCTCCAGGATTCCGCCCACATCCAGGAGAGCGACGCCGAGTATAAAAACCGCAAGAACCGCCGGGCCGGGCGGCCGGAGGAGGAGCCTCTGTATACCGTGGCCGACGCCCAGCGGGTGCCGGAGTTTATTGACACCTGCGAATATGACCAGCCCGTCCACCTGTGCGACGGGGTGGACGCCGTGTTCATCGACGCGGGCCATCTGCTGGGCTCCGCGTCCATCCGCCTGACCCTCACCGAAGGCGGCGAGACCCGCACCATCGTCTTTTCCGGCGATATCGGCAACGTGGACCAGCCCATCATCCGGGACCCCCAGTTCTTCACCGGGGCGGATTATGTGGTCATGGAGAGCACCTATGGCGACCGCAACCACACCGAGGTGTGGAGCTATACCGGCCAGCTGGCCCAGATCATCGACGAGACTCTGGGCAAGGGCGGCAACGTGGTGATCCCCTCCTTTGCCGTGGGCCGCACCCAGGAGCTGCTGTATTTCATCCGGGAGATCAAGGATCAGGGCCTGGTGACCTCCGTGCCGAATTTCCCGGTGTATGTGGACAGTCCCCTGGCGAAAAGTGCCACCACCATTTTCTGCGGCGATCTGCGGGGCTATCTGGACCAGGACGCTCTGGAGCTGGTGAAGGACGGCACCCATATGTTCAATTTCCCGGGCCTGCACCTGACGGAGACCGTGGACGAGTCCAAATCTCTGAACGAGGACCATACCCCCAAGGTCATCATCTCCGCCTCCGGCATGTGCGACGCGGGCCGCATCCGCCACCATCTGAAGTATAACCTGTGGCGGGCGGACAGTGCCGTGGTGTTCGTGGGCTTCCAGTCCCCGGGCACCCTGGGCCGCACCCTGCTGGACGGGACTCCCTCCGTGAAGCTGTTCGGCGAGGACGTGGCCGTCCGGGCCAAGGTGGTGAATTTCCAGGGCCTCAGCTCCCACGCCGACCACGACCATCTGCTGGACTGGATCAGCCATTTCAAGGAGCCCAAGCCCCAGCACGTGTTCGTGGTCCACGGCGACCGGGAGGTGGCTCCGGTGTTTGCCCAGACGGTGAGCCAGCTGGGCTTCACGGCCCACGCTCCCCAGTATACCGAGGAGTATGACCTGCTGACCTGCACCCAGCTGGCGGCGGGCTATCTGCCCCAGCGCAAGACCCGTACCTTCGATGGCGCGCCCCGGGTCACCGCGGCGTATCAGAAGCTGGTGCAGCTGGGCGATTCCCTGGTGGGCCTTATCCGCCGCAGCAAGGGCCGGGACAACAAGACCCTGGCCGCCTTTGCCGAGGCCCTGCGCAAGGTCATGGAGAAGTTCGAGATTTAACCAGGTTTTGGAAACCTTTCAGGGGCGGACAGCTCTGTCCGCCCCTAATTTTCGTATGATTCGCACGAGAGGAGGGCGCTTATGCCCGGATTGGAGAAAAACCGCATTTACCGCGCCCATATCGACGGCTATTCCAGCGAGGGCCTGGGCATCGCCCGCATAGACGGCCAGGTGGTGTTCGTCCACGGGGCCATCCGGGGCGAGATCTGCGACGTTCTGGTGATGAAGGTGCTGAAAAACGCCGCCTTCGGCAAGATCGCCGCCCTGGTGGAGCCCTCCCCTGCCCGCCGGACGCCGGACTGCCCCTACTACGGCCGCTGCGGCGGCTGCGACTTCCGGCATATGTCCTGTGAGGAGGAACTGTGGGCCAAGCGTACCCGGGTCCAGGACGCCCTGACCCGTATCGGCGGCGCGGAGGTGACGGTGGAGGAAATTCTGGGTGCGGAGCAGCCCCTGCACTACCGCAACAAGAGCATTTACCCCATTTCCCCGGCGGGGGAGGTAGGCTTTTACCGGGCCCGCAGCCACCAGGTGGTGCATGTGGGGCACTGTCTCATCCAGAAGCCGGAGGCCGACGCTCTGGCCCAGGCCCTGCGGGACTATGTCGCCCGGTTCCAGGTGGCCCCCTACGACGAGGCCACCGGCCGGGGTCTGCTGCGGCATCTGTATGTCCGCACCAGCTGCACCGGGGAGTCTCTGGTGTGCCTGCTGGTAAACGGCCGCAGTCTGCCCCATGAGGAGGAGCTGGTGGATATGCTCCGGGCTGCCGCGCCGAAAACCTGCGGCGTGGTGCTGGGGGAAAATACCCGCCGGGGAAACGCCATTTTAGGGGATCGGTACCGGACCCTCTGGGGCCGGGACTATCTGACGGACACCCTGTGCGGCCTGGAGCTGCGGCTGTCGGTGCCGTCGTTTTATCAGGTGAACCACGACCAGGCCCAGCGCCTGTATGAAAAGGCCCTGGAATACGCGGGGCTGACGGGCCGGGAGCTGGCGGTGGACCTGTACTGCGGCGCCGGGACCATCACCCAGGTGCTGGCCCGCCGGGCCAGGCACGTCATCGGCGGCGAGATCGTCCCGGAGGCCATCCGGGACGCGGAGGAAAGCGCCCGCCGCAACGGCGTGGAGAACGTGGAGTTCCTGTGCGGCGACGCCTCCCGGCTGGCGGCGGAGCTGCGGCAGCGGGGCCTGCGGCCCGACGTGATCTGCGTGGACCCGCCCAGGAAGGGGCTGGCCCCCGACGTGGTGGAGGCAGCGGCCTCCATGGAGCCGGAGCGCATCGTCTATGTCTCCTGCGACCCGGCCACTCTGGCCCGGGATGTGGCCCGCTTCGCCCCCCTGGGCTACCGCCCCGTCCGGGCCTGCGCCGTGGACCTGTTCCCTGGCACGGCGAACGTGGAGACGGTAGTTCTTTTGTCCCACAAAAAAGCCGACAGTTATATCCACATTGATGTGGAGTTTGGAGAGGGCGAGGGCAAGATTCCGGTAGATAGTATTGCTAAAAGAGCCGAAGCGTACAAGCCCAAAGAAAAAGTGACCTACAAAATGATTAAGGAGTACATAGAAGCGAAATACGGCTTCAAGGTACATACCGCATATATCGCAGAGGTAAAGCGAAATTTGGGATTGCCGATGTATGATGCTCCTAACGCAGTAGAGGAATTGAAACAGCCGAGGAAGCATCCGACACCAGAAAAGGTAGAAGCAATCAAAGATGCACTTCGTTATTTTGCAGTGATATAAAACTTTACTTACAATCGAATATTTCTTACATAGCCGTTTATTCATTTATTTGAGTAAGCGGCTTTTTTCATCCCTATTTTTCGGAATAGGGATATTTTTGTAGAAGGAGGAGGTTTATTTGAACACACAAATCATCGCCATCGCCAACCAGAAAGGCGGTGTGGGCAAGACAACGACCTGCGCGAACTTAGGTGTGGGACTGGCACAGGCCGGAAAGAAAGTCCTGCTGATCGACGGAGACCCACAGGGAAGTCTGACGATCAGCCTGGGCAATCCACAACCGGACAAGCTGTCCTTTACGCTGTCGGATGCTATGGGGCGTATCCTGATGGACGAGCCACTTCGTCCCGGCGAGGGTATCCTGCACCACCCAGAGGGTGTAGATCTGATGCCTGCGGACATCCAGCTATCTGGTATGGAGGTATCCCTGGTAAATGCCATGAGCCGTGAGACCATCTTACGGCAATATCTGGACACGCTGAAGGGACAATACTCCCATATCCTCATCGACTGCCAGCCCTCTCTGGGTATGCTTACGGTCAATGCGCTGGCCGCTGCGAACAGGATCATCATTCCCGTTCAGGCGGAGTACCTGCCCGCCAAAGGACTGGAACAGCTGCTCTCTACGGTAAACAAGGTAAAGCGGCAGATCAATCCCAAGCTCCAGATAGACGGTATCCTGCTGACGATGGTGGACAGCCGAACCAACTTTGCCAAAGAGATCTCCGCGCTCCTGCGGGAGACCTATGGCAGTAAGATCAATGTATTCGGCACAGAGATCCCCCATTCTGTCCGGGCAAAGGAAATCAGCGCCGAGGGAAAAAGCATTTTTGCCCATGATCCCAGTGGCAAGGTGGCAGAGGGCTACAAAAATCTGACGAAGGAGGTGTTGAAACTTGAAAAGCAGCGCGAAAAAAATAGAGCTGGCCTCGGTAGATGACCTGTTTTCCACCGAAGAAGGCCGCCAGGATGCAAAGCTGGAAAAGATTCAGGAAATTCCCTTGTCCGAACTGCATCCTTTTAAGAACCACCCATTCAAGGTCAAGGATGACGAGGCCATGATGGAGACCGCCGACAGTATCAAGCAGTATGGTGTTCTGGTCCCGGCGATTGCCCGACCAGACCCGGAGGGCGGTTATGAGCTGGTAGCCGGACACAGGCGGCACAGAGCCAGTGAGCTGGCAGACAAGGAGACCATGCCGGTCATTGTTCGGGATTTGGATGATGATGCCGCCACGATCATTATGGTTGACAGCAACTTACAGCGAGAAAGCCTGCTCCCAAGCGAAAGGGCCTTTGCCTACAAAATGAAGCTGGAGGCTGTCAAACACCAAGGAGCCAGAACGGATTTAACTTCTGTTCAACTTGAACAGAAGTTAAGCGCCCGTGATAGAGTGGCAAAAGATGCTGGTGAGCGAAGTGGGATTCAGGTTATGCGCTATATCCGCCTGACCGAACTGATCCCCGAACTGCTGGATATGGTGGATGAAAAGAAAATCGCCTTTAATCCGGCCTATGAGCTGTCCTTTCTCAAAAAAGAAGAACAGGTAGACCTGCTGGACGCGATGGACAGCGAACAGGCTACCCCTTCTCTTTCACAAGCCCAGCGGCTCAAGAAATACAGTCAGGAGGGGCATCTGACCCTTGATATGATGCGTGTCATCATGGGAGAGGAAAAGAAAAGCGATATGGACCGAGTGACATTTACCTCTGACACCTTGCGGAAGTATTTTCCTAAAAGCTATACGCCCCAGCGGATGCAGGAAACTATTATCAAGCTGTTGGAGGCCTGGCAGAAAAAGCGTCAGAGAGACCAGGAACGATGAAAGGAGCCGCCTATGAGGGATATTTCAGCCCGTGAGCTGAAAGGACACAATATTCTTGCCGTAGAAAGGTTTTGGGATAGCACCCGCTGGATGATCGAGTTTTCTGTCCTGCGTTCCTGTGCCTGCGGCAGACCCGGAGATGAAATGCGGCTGTTTTTGACTGAGGACGGGTATCAGGCCGCCCTGCAAAGCCAGCAGCGCCGGGAGATCAAGATTAAGCGTTACGCTCGTGTGATCGAGGGGCATATCCTCGATTTCAAGCCGGGAAAACGCCGCCGCTCATAAACCCATACAACGAAAGGAAAGGAATGACTATGTGTACGGTAAAGGAAATTCAGGAAGCAATCCGGGAAGATTGCAGATCCCAGCATGACATGGATTCAACGGATATTGACCGCGTGATGCAAACACTTCCTTTCGCCCAGGAGGAACCATTTACAGGGGCGCGTCCCCAAAGGCCGCTGTTTTGGTTTTATGCGAGAAAATTTGAAAAGCGTTGAACACCGCAATTCTTTGAAATGAGGATTGCGGTTTTTTTGTACCCAAAATTCGGAAGGAGTGAGGTCGATGGCCGTTTTTCGCATTGAACGGACCCGTGATTATACCGTGATGAGCAATCATCATTTACGAAATGCAAACTTGTCGTTAAAAGCCAAAGGGCTGTTATCCATGATGCTGTCTTTGCCGGAGGACTGGAATTACACCACCCGTGGCCTTGCAAAGATCTGTAAGGAGGGCGTAGATGCCATCGGTGCTGCCCTGCGTGAACTGGAAGGAGCCGGATATATCGTGCGCCATCAGAGACGCGATAAAAGTGGGCGGATCACAGATACCGAGTATGTCATCTATGAACAGCCCCAGCCGGATCTGTCTCAGCCGGATACGGCTTCACCAGATACGGAAAACCCGGATATGGTAAAACCGGATACGGAAAAGCCCGCAGAATTAAATATAGAGAAATCAAATACAGAAAAATCAATTACTTATGGATCAAGTACCGATTCCATTCTCTTCCGGGAGCCAGCGGCGGCAAGACCGCCGGAACGGAAAGGAAGGGATGCGATGTCTGTCACAGAGATAGAGAATTATCGGGATTTGATTTTAGAGAACATCGAGTATGACTACCTGTGCAGGGAGTTTGCCACCTATCGGGAGGATTTAGACGAGATCGTGGAGCTGATGGTGGAAACAGTCTGTGCCAGACGCAAAACCACCCGTATCGCTGGCAGCGACTTTCTCCATGAGGTGGTGCGCTCCCGTTTTTTGAAGCTGGACAGCGAACATATCCGGTTTGTCATGGACAGCTTGCAGAAAAACACCACCGAGGTCCGCAACATGAAGCAGTACCTACTGACAGTGCTGTTTAACGCACCCACCACCATCAGCAACCACTACACTTCACAGGTCAATCACGATATGAACGCAGGCGGCTGGTAAGGCCGCCTTTTATCATGCCAAAGGAGGCACGACATGAACCAGATGGAAATTTTCAAAAACCCGGAGTTTGGTAGTATCCGTGTCATTGAGGAAAATGGCAAATATTTGTTCAGCGGAACGGATGTGGCCGCTGCGCTGGGGTACAGCAATCCCCGCGATGCAATTATCCGCCATTGTAGGTATGTCGTGAAACGCGACGCACCTCACCCACAAAGCCCCGACCGCAAAATCAGTATGACGTTTATCCCAGAAGGCGATTTGTACCGCCTGATCGTTCACAGCAAATTGCCATCGGCAGAGCAGTTTGAACGGTGGGTATTCGATGAGGTCCTGCCTACCATTCGTAAGCACGGGGCCTATCTCACAAAAGAGAAGCTGTGGGAGATTGCCACTTCCCCGGAAGCACTGATGAAGCTCTGCTCAGACCTGTTGGCTGAGCGTGAAGCAAATATTTCTCTGCGTAAGGAAAATGCACAGCTGGAGGGCAAAGCCGCTTTCTATGACCTGTTCATCGACTTAAAGCACAGCACCAATCTCAGAACTACCGCCAAAGAGTTGGATGTCCCGGAGCGCCGGTTTGTCCGGTTTCTGATAGAACGGCGTTTTGTGTACCGCACGGCATCCGGCAATGTGCTGCCTTATGCCAATGTGAAAAATACAGGGCTGTTTTGCGTTAAAGACTACTGCAACCACGGTCATACCGGTTCCTACACACTGATCACGCCCCAAGGCAAGCTCTATTTTGCCCAACTGCGGGAGATGATCTTGCTGGTCTCATAAGAAAGGAAGTGGGTTTTATGCAGGAAGGCAAAACAATCGGTCAGCTGATGGAGGAAATGCACCAGAAAGCCGGGGCGCAGAACTACCACGGCCATGACTACATGGATCTCCAGCGATTTGCGGAGAACACCCGGCATATGATTATTTTTGATGTGCTGACACATGACTCCCCGGTGGGCTGGAAAGGAGAACGAACCCGCCTGTTCTTGTCGGATACTGGTTATGAAAAAGCGTTGGATAGTCAGGCAAAAGGGCAGATTAAGATTTTGAGCC